>ENA-OYZN01000981-OYZN01000981.1-human-gut-metagenome-genome-assembly--contig:-NODE-981-length-9866-cov-22.453267_pt1 | contig 9866 bp, 9 predicted proteins | sample MGYA00243294_ERZ653483 | MGnify/ENA primary metagenome ERZ653483 (study PRJEB26926, sample SAMN06165155) | human gut metagenome | biome: ENVO:00009003; feature: ENVO:2100002; material: ENVO:00002003... | reverse complement strand
TAATGTAATCATCAGCACCTCTCTCCAGTCCGTCTACGATGTCCAGATCGGTGTCGTTGGCAGTCAGCAGAATAACAGGAACTCCGGGTATGTTTTCCTTGACCTCCCGGAGCAGCTCAAGCCCACTGCCATCCGGCAGATTGATATCCAACAGGATCAGGGATACACCGCCGCAAAGCAATTGCTCTCTTGCCGCTTTTAGATCATGGCAGGATATAATCTGGCGGTCATCTGCTTTCAGCGCTTTGCATAAGCCTTGATTCAAGCCGATATCATCTTCAACAATCAGTAATTGCTCCATGTATCTCACTCCCTCGTTATTCAAAGGCCACCATTATTTCCTTGGGCAATTTTTCGCTCTCACAGTTCAGAAGATAGGCGATTGCTCTGCTTGCAAATTTGTTTGTTTTCACTGTATCCCAATCGGCAAGCAAAATGACCTCTGCCTTGCCGTTCTCAAAATCTAATGATATTTCGCCCCATTCGCCGTCGCAGTCTGCCTGATATTCGTAGATTGCGGCGGCGATTTTCTTTTTTCGCTTGATCTTGGATTTCTGTTTTAGCCGGACTGCATGGATTGCGCCCTCGGCAACCAACAATTCCGTCAACTTGTCCACTGCTTTTCGGTAGGCTCGTTCTGCACCGCTGGCTGTACTGCCCTCAAACATAACCGCCAGTTCTTCAAAGGTGGGGCGGTCTTTCCATGAGCTGACACGCCCACAGGTCATGCAAATTGCTAACCGTTTTTCAAGCAAGGTCTGTTCCCGGTAATTCAGTTTCTCAAATGCCCGCTGCACCTTTTCTGCCTGTATGCCGTTCCAGAGGATATCGGTATAGTTCCAGCTATCGTCAAGGGCTACATCCTCGCCTGTTTCCTCGCCGTTCTCGTCTGTCACATAGAATGGCTGCTGATTGCGGATTCCACGGACAACTTTCAGATATTCTTCCGCAAGGGCAAGATCGCAGTTGTATTTCTTGGAAAATTCGTTGACCGCATCCTTGGTATTGTGGTACAGCCAAGCCATTGACCGCACCATTTTGTAATTAGTCAGAGAGGATACCGACCATTTTTCTTCGCCCATGCGAAAACGGAGCATAGCATCCCGGATGAACGGGAAAATGTATGTAGCATACTCTGCACCCTTGGCAAGGTCATAGTCCATCAGCTTTTGGAGCATTTGCTCCCGGCAGGAGAGCTTTATATCTATAAATCGGTCTGTGTCATACAGATCGCCGCCATCCACACCGAGAAAGTCTTTGATGCGCTTGTTAAGCTGCGGCTCGTAGTGGTGTAGGAAGAATGAGAAATATATCAAATTCTTTTCCTGCAAGGCAGACAGGATATATTCGTTCAGATTGCCCACCGCTGGAGGCTCCGGTTCCAGTTGGAAGATGCGCTCTGCCGCATAAGGAATGATGCCGTCACCGTGCGGATTGACAGCGTGTTTTGGTATGTATCCGGTCATGTCCCATGAAAAATCACTCAGCATAGCGCACCTCCTTTCGGTTCTTTCTCTATCAATATCGACAGTAATTATGCATCGAACTTTTTGTTAGTAGTATTATTTTCGTCGTCCATCATATCACTTAGCACGGCAAAAGCTTGGCTCAGCGGCACAGCCTTAGAAGTCCAGTTTTTCAAACTAAACAAGTTGGAAGATTCATCAAACACATCAAATTCGTCTGTCCCATCAGTGATTTTCTTCAAGTACAACATTTCTATCAAATACAAAGCTCCCAAGATATTTAGTACATTCTCCTGCTTTGCTTGCTTCAACTGCTCATAGCGGTTGTGCTTGACATCTGTAAATGCTCCCCACCATTGCAACGACTGTGCGGGCTGGGTAATATCCCAATTCATAAACGGTTGTATTTCGATATCGTATTCCTGTACACTGATTTTTTGATTTTTTATATCCGGTGTGTTGGTCAAAATATACTGTGCATAGTCTGCAACCGTTTTTCGATCCGTTGTATTGAAACCGCAAAACTCTTTGAATACAGTATCCAACTCTGCCCCTATGGCTTGAATTAAGAGGGCATATCCGTTAGAAAATGCATCAAAATTGTCCTCATGTAGTTCTACAAACTCTATTGATTCAACAAAACGCTTTTCGAGCATTAAGTAGTATTTCCAATGATTCTGACTAAGTTCTTTTCTATTCATGTTTGTCCCTTTCTTTGTATATTTTTGCACTTGCTTCCTTTTTCAAAGCCGCCTGGTCCATTTCTTTTTCATAAGCTCCCTTGGCATAGGCTACATTGCTCAATGCCCGGAGCATCTTATCTTTTGCCAGCTTTTTCATAACCTCTGCAAGATCAGCGTCCAGAGTACCACGCTTCACATAGCGGTTTATGGTGTTCAGTCGTTTCTCATAAATCTGTTTCACCGGATGATCGTCCGCAAGCTCCCGTTGTTCTCTGCCTTTCAGGTTGCCGATCTGCCGACAGGTGCGGTGCAGCTTGTCCCCCGGTGCATAGCCGCCACAGTATTTGGTGTGCCGTGCGTTGGTGGTCAGAAACCACTTGCCGCAGATTTTGCATTTCTTTGGTGCATGACCAACACACAGGCCCTCAAAGAGATCAGACCGGAACATCCCTACAAAGGATACATAGTGCATCCGCTTGACCAGCTTCGCAACTTTTTCGCCGGGACGGATGACGGATACATACTGAACGGAATTGTTCAGGGTAGACATCCAGGCATTGCCTTCCGTGATGGAAAACTCCGGCGGGAAATAGCTGCCGAACATTTTTGCAAAACCCTCTGCGGTGCGGTCTGCTTCGTTGCCGTCTGTTTTTTCTGCAAAATCAAGCATGGCCGTTTGGTATTCCCCAAGGGAGTATGCCAGATGCCCGAAAACTGCGGTATAGCGTTGGAGCATCATCGCATCGGTAAAGTTCTGGATTTCTTCAAATTGCAAAGAATTGGTTGCGGCTTTTATGGCAAACTCCACATATTTCAGCGCATTGTCCACAGTAAAGACTTTTTCAATCCGTTCTCTGTGCTTTGAGATATTCATATAGGAGAACGGCGGTGTTTGACTGAGAATATCGAGCATCGTCAGAGCAGCTTCCTTTGCAATAGGACAGAGTGCAGAAGCATCCTGTCCGGCGTTTAATATTCCAAGCAGCAGATTGATTTTCTCGCATTGCTCGTTTATTTTTGCAATGGTATTCACAGGAACATTCAGTGCATCACAGGCAAGCGTACCGACAGGAAATGTTTTGCTCTCATATATGACCGTATCCTGCCAGAAATCCAATGTCATCAATTCTTGATTCATGCTTGCCCTCCTGTCCTGTTTTTTCATTTTTCTAATTATATCATGTAAATGTGAAGAAATCTACGTCCTCAGATAAGTTGTCCTGTTTTTTGAAACAGGATTGTCCTGTCATTAGCCTGTTTTTTGAAAAATCCGTCATAACCATAATAGAAGGAGCGAAGCACCTGCCAATCACGGCGGGTGCTTCGTGCTTTCCAGAATATTATGAACGGAGGGTTTTCTATGACAATCTATGAAACCATCAAGGCGGCAATCAGCGTCAAGCAAGCCGCCGAACACTACGGGCTGAAAGTGAGCCACAACGGCATGGCTTGCTGCCCGTTCCACAACGACAGGCATCCGAGCTTGAAGCTGAATGAGGACTATTTTTTCTGCTTCGGCTGCGGAGCCAAAGGGGATGTGATCGACCTTGTGGCAAGGCTGTTCAATCTGAGCAGTTATGAAGCAGCGCAAAAGCTGGCTTTGGACTTCGGGCTTGACCCGAAACCGCCCACTGCCGCAGCTATGGTCAAGCCGAAGCGTCCCTATATCCGTCAGTTCCGGGAGGATGAAATGCTGTGCTTCCGGGTGCTGACGGATTATTTGCATCTGTTGGAAGATTGGAAAGTGCGCTATGCTCCCAAGACACCGGAAGATGCTCTGGATGACCGTTTTGTGGAAGCCTGCCAGATGCACTGCCATATCGAATATATGGCAGATGTGCTGACGGTGGGTGATCTGGAAGAACGGGTGGCATTGGTGGACAAGCTGATGCAGGACGGCAAAATTGCTTTTCTGCAAGAGTATACCGCACAAAAGAAAAAGAAGGTGGCGCACCATGGCGAAGAACCGGAAAACGCCTGATATGAACTTGCCCATGTGGTTTGACGGGCAGAACATCAACGAAGCTCTGTTTTGTGAAGAATTTCTGCAAGAGCGCAGGATCATCTTCGCAAACGGAGCTTTTTTCACGCCCGATGGTCGAGTGACGGACGATCTTCCTCTGCGTGGGGAGATTTACGACAAGCTGAAATTCTGTGCCGTAAACAATATCCCCCGGAAGATCACCAACATTCTGGAAGTGCTGAAACTGGAAGCGCAAGTGCCGGACTTTCCACCGGAGCAGGATCGGATTCATTTGTCCAACGGTACGCTGCTATTGAACGGCACATTTACCGAGGGCAGACCGGCTATCGTGCGGAGCCGTTTGCCGGTTGCTTACAATCCCGATGCTACTGCGCCGGTGATCTGGCTGAACTTTCTGGATGGGTTGCTTTACGCCGAGGACATTCCAACTTTGCAGGAGTTTATCGGCTATTGCCTGATTCCCTCCAACAAGGGGCAGCGCATGATGGTGATTAAAGGCAACGGCGGCGAGGGTAAATCTCAAATCGGTGCGGTACTGTCTACCATCTTCGGCACGAATATGAAAGACGGCAGCATCGGCAAGATTTCTGAAAACCGCTTCGCCCGTGCCGATTTGGAACACATTCTCCTGTGCGTGGATGATGATATGCGGATGGAAGCTCTGCGCCAGACCAACTATGTAAAATCCATCGTGACAGCACAAGGCAAGATGGATTTGGAACGTAAAGGCAAGCAGAGTTATCAGGGCTGGATGTTCGCCCGATTGCTGGCATTCAGCAACGGTGATCTGCAAGCCTTGTATGACCGCAGCGACGGATTTTATCGCAGACAGCTTGTGCTGACCACCAAGGAAAAGCAGGTGGACAGAGCTGACGATCCTGATCTTGCAGAGAAGATGAAAGCTGAAGCCGAGGGTATCTTCCTGTGGGCATTTGAAGGCTTGCAGCGGCTTGTTGCCAACAACTTTAAGTTTACGGAGAGTGACCGCATCCGTGAAAATCGGGAAGCGGTCAAGCGTGACAACAACAATATCTTTGATTTCATGGAATCAGAGGGATATATCCGGCGCAAAGCGGATGCGTCCATCAGCTCCAAGGATTTCTATGAAATCTACCGGATGTGGTGCGAGGAAAACTCCCTTGCACCGCTGAAAGCCCGCAGCTTCAGCGACGCCATGATTGCCAATGCCAGAAAATTCAATCTGGAGCATTGCAACAACATCACCAACTCTGCTGGACGGCGGGTTTGGGGATTCATGGGAGTGGAAGCCATTGCACGACCTCATATAAATGGGTTTTACGGAGATTCGCCGTGTACGTACGTACCGGAGGACATTCCGGAGGAATGGCGGCAGGTCGAGTAAATCCCATTGCTGGTACGTATGTACGCAGCAAAAGAGCGTGAAACGCTTGTTATAGAAACAGCACACATCCTCTCGTTCGGGCTGTTTCTATGTCCACAGGCTTTTGAAAAAGTGTCTGTGGACACCGGCTGCAAGAGGAAGTTGACACAGAACAGCTTCATGCAGACGGGCTGACCATGGGAAAAGGCGCAGACATTTTCGCCTTGGTCAGCAGAGGTCACCGCAGTGACCGCATTCCCCCTCGGGAGAGCCCTCGGAGAGCCCACGGCACTTTGCAGCCAGTATGGATGAAAGTGTCATAGTGGGTTATTACACTTTGAAAAAGTGCCGTTCTCCAGCCTTCCGCTGTTGCAAATCTCAAAGAAAGGAAAAATCCAATGGCAAGAAATGATGGAATAGACCGTACCGTAGCCAGAAATCAGGACTTGGAAACACCGGCTGATGTGGCGAAGGTACAGGAACACAATGAGCGTGAAAAGGACAGCTACAGCAATCAGGACATCGTGCCGGAACGCACTTCTCTGAACGTCCATTTCAAAGCACCCACGGACGATTATGTAAAAATGTTTGAGCAGATGGAACAAGACGGCGTGATCTCCACCAGAGGTCTGAAACCGGATGCCGTCAAATACGGTGAGTTGGTATTTGATGTGAATTCCGCTTATTTCTACAATCATGGCGGCTATGAATTTGCGAAACAGTTTTATGCCGATGCCTACAAAGCTGCTGCGGAGATCGTAGGTGGTGAGCAGTATATCCTCTCCGCTGTGATGCACGCCGATGAGCGCAACCGAGCAATGTCCGAAGCTTTGGGCGAAGATGTGTACCACTACCACCTTCATGTGGTTTATATCCCGGTGGTGGAAAAGCAGATCCTTTGGTCGAAGCGATGCAAGGATGAAGCCCTCCGGGGAACCGTTAAGGAGGTCATCACACAGGTCAGCCGCAGTAAGAAATGGGAGTCCAAGCCGGTGCTTGGCGAGGACGGAAATCCCATGCTCAACGCAAAAGGGAAAAAGATTTTGAAGTCATCCTACAGTGTGTTGCAGGATGACTTTTTCAATTTCATGCGAAACGCCGGTTATACCGATGTGGAGCGTGGAGAACGTGGAAGCACCGAGGAACATCTGACTGTGACCCAGTTCAAGGTGCAGGCAGAACAGCAGCGGCTGGAAGCTGTGACCGGGCAGGTGGCACAGGCAGAACAGAATTTGGAGGATGCCAAAGCTGCCACAGCAAAACAGAAAAAGAAACTGGAATCTTTGCAAAAGGAAACCAAGGCGGCAAAGACCATTGCGCTGACAGTGCAGGACATTGAAGTAATGGGCAAAAAAGCCACATTCGGAAACAATATCACGCTGACACCGGATGAATGCGACACACTCAAACGCTATGCGGTCAATGGCATTATCGCCAATGCTGACAACAAGCGTCTGAAAGAAAAACTGGCTTCCGCAGAAAAGACGGTTTCCATCTGGAAGCAGCGGTATGAAGCGGTAAACGAAAAATATATGGAACTCAAACAGAAAGCCCAACCCTTTCTGGATGCACTGGAAATCGCATCCGAAAAGGTTCGGGCTTTTATCAATTCTATCCTCATCAGAGGAAAGCAAACACAGGAACACGAACACCCTGCCCGGAAGCGTGGACAGGATATGGAACTTTGATGGAGGAATCGCCTATTGAAGAAATATTATGAGGAAGCGAAATATAATGCGGCATTTGACCGCTGTGTGGATGTTATGAGCCAGATGCTCCAGAAATATGGACATCAGGTTTTGGATAAATTGGAACAGGACGCACCGCAGGGAGTGGAGCATTCCGAGGAAAGTAATCAAGCGCAGCTTCTGACGGATAAGGCTGCATAAAATTTGCAATTTACACGTTGCGTATTCGCTATGGCTATGCTATAATGATTACGCAACGTGTATTTTTTGCTTTTGTGGAGAAAAGACGGATGGATTGTAAAAACAGAATTATAAAGTTGCGTGAAAGCACAGGACTGAATCGGAAAGATTTTTGCAAGCTCGTCCATATTCCTTACCGGACTATGACTGAATGGGAATTGGACAACCGCCATGCACCGGATTATGTGCTGTGGCTTTTGGAGTATTATATCCGCAACGAGGGACTTATGGTAAAAGGAAGGAATGAGGGAGGTGGAGATTCTGAAAAAGAAACAACTTAAATGCTATCTTTATACAAGAGTGTCCACCTCGATGCAGGTTGACGGATACAGCTTGGATGCCCAGCGTGACAAGCTGCGGAAGTATGCGGCATACGAGGATATGATCGTTGCCGGGGAGTATTCTGACGAGGGCTTTTCCGGAAAGAACATTCAAGGGCGGCAGGAGTTTCAACGGATGCTGAATGACATCCAGGACGGCAAAGATGATGTTTCTTATGTGTTGGTCTTTAAGCTGTCCCGATTTGGCAGAAATGCAGCGGACGTTCTGAACTCTTTGCAACTCATGCAGGATTTCGGTGTCAATCTGATCTGCGTGGAGGATGGCATTGACAGCTCCAAGGATGCAGGAAAGCTGATGATCTCTGTGCTGTCTGCGGTGGCAGAGATTGAGCGAGAAAATATCCGCACACAGACAATGGCAGGACGTGAGCAAAAGGCTCGTGAGGGCAAATGGAACGGCGGTTTCGCTCCATATGGATACAAACTGGAAAATGGAAACCTTGTCATTGCAGAGGATGAAGTGGAAGTAATTCGTGTCATTTATGACCGCTACATTCACACTAATGAGGGTGTTGCAGGAGTTGCAAAATATCTGAACCGCAATGGTTATACTAAGAAACTAAGACAGAATAATACCATTCCGGGATTTTCAAGAGATTTTGTGAAAAATGTATTGTACAATCCTGTTTATATGGGAAAGATTGCTTACGGCAGACGAAGAACAGAAAAGAAACAGGGTACAAGAAACGAGATGCACGTGGTTGAGCAGTCGGAGTTCCCGGTTTATGAAGGACAACACGAAGCTATCATTTCCGAAGAGGATTGGTATCTGGCACAGGAAAAGCGCAAGATCAATTCTTTTAAGCGGGAAAAGGTTAACAATCCAGACCACGCACACATCCTGTCCGGTATCTTGAAATGCCCATGCTGCGGAAAGAGTATGTACGGCAATATCGCCAAGGCGCACAGCAAGGACAAGAAAACACGGTATTATTACTACTGCAAAAATACGGTAACACCTACCGGGCATGAGTGCAGTTTCCGTCTGAATATCGAGCAGACGGAAATCAACAAATTTGTGGCGAAGGTTATCTCCGCTATGGTCAACAATCCACGGTTTGTAGAAGCGATTCAGGCGAAAATCGGAACAGCAGTTGATACAGAAGATATGGAACGGCAGATTGCTGTCCTACAAGGGCGGCTAAAGCAAGCCTTTGGAACGAAAAGCCGCTTGGAGCGTCAGATGGATACCTTGGACATCAATGATGCCCACTATGACAGAAAGATTTTGGACTTGCAGCGCCGCTATGATGAGCAGTATGACACCATAGAGGAAATCGAAGTTCAGATTGGCGAATTGCAAAGTCAGATCCGCAGCATCCAGCAGGAGAAGATTTCCGGAGACAATATCTATCGCTTGTTGCTGGCATTTGATGAAGTCTACCATTCCGCAACGGAAGCGGAGCAGAAGGAGTTTATGAAGGCCTTTATCGAGCGAATTGAGATGTTCCCGGAGAAAAGGAAAGACGGAAGCTGGATAAAGAAGATCGTATTCAATTTTCCTGTGCCTGTTGATGGTGAGGAAGTGAAAGAACTTCCCTTGGAAACTGAAACAACTGTCGAGACGGTAGTTTTGATGTCAAGGAAAGACACATAAGAGGCGCAAAAGCCATTGATTTCAGGCACTTTTCGGGTTCCGGCAGCTTCGAGCAGATAGAGTGGATAATCGCTCTGCGGTAACTTATCCACGGCAGTTCAAAGAAAAAATGCGAGAGTGGAGTTGCCGAGATAGATATCAATAAGTGGAGTTAGTGAGTTAGATGTCAGGGGTGTTGAGTGGGCAAGATAGATGTCAGAGCCTGAAAAGATAAAAATACGAGGAGGTATCTTCTATGAGTAAAAAAGATAAAGATACATACATCAAAAAGAAAAAGGATATGAATTTTCAGAGCGTGGAATCTATGCAGTCTGTTGTAAACGTCGTCAACGAGGCCGCAGCTGCTCTTAATGATAAGAATCGTACCATAAGGGAGAGCGCTATACCTGAGGTGCTGGCTGGTGCATTGGGTGCTGGTATAGGAGGTGTTGGGTCTTTTGCAGCTCTTTATGGCCTTGGCGTTGTTGGGTTATCTGCTGTCTCTTATACACATCTGACGCTGCCGACGAATAGCCTTGTGTAGAT
>ENA-OYZN01000973-OYZN01000973.1-human-gut-metagenome-genome-assembly--contig:-NODE-973-length-9882-cov-55.759947_pt1 | contig 9882 bp, 7 predicted proteins | sample MGYA00243294_ERZ653483 | MGnify/ENA primary metagenome ERZ653483 (study PRJEB26926, sample SAMN06165155) | human gut metagenome | biome: ENVO:00009003; feature: ENVO:2100002; material: ENVO:00002003... | reverse complement strand
TGTACATGGGAATCTGCACCGTCTTTTCCTCCGTGATAATATCGCCGTTCTCGTCCCGCAGGGGGAGCTTGGTGTCGGGGTCTAATTTCTGCTGCTCGATTTTCTTCTTGAAGGGCGTGGGGGCGATGATCTTAATGCCCTTTTCGCCCTTTTTGACGTTTCTTCCGAACTGATCGCGCCATTTGTTGAAGCCGGCCACATGGGTGGCGTCGGGGCGCTGCATATAGATGAGCATGGTGTTGTTGACGCTGTACTTGTGAAAGCGGCTCATGGTGGCAAGGTACTGCCTGTATTTGTCGCTCTCAAACAGCTCCTTTATGCCCGTCTCGATGCTGTCGGTGATGTCCTTGAGCCGTTCCTTGTTGGTCTGTTTTTCAGCCATTTCGTGCATACCTCCTTTGAATCATGGTAAAAACAGCGGCTCCCGCAGGCGAACGAAACGCCCGTGCGGGAGCCTGCGAGGGTCATTTGGTGAAGTCCAGCTTATAGGAGGAACGCGCGCCGTCGTCCTCCAGCACGATGAATGCGTCGTAGGTCTTGCCGGTTTTCTCGGAGTAGATACCGCTGGCGTAGGCGCGTCCCTGCGTCAGGAGCGAGGAAGCCATCTTCTTCGTCAGGCTGATCTTCTTGGCGGCAAGGAAGCGGTTATCCCGCCACAGCCCGAACTTGCAGTTTCGTCTTTCGCAGAAATAGCCGTTTTTGCTCTCCGTGACCTCTGCGCCGCAGCGGGGGCATTTGCCCACAACGGGTCTGCCGGAGGGGAACAGCACCTCCGCGCCGTCCACAGGCGCAGCGTCCCGAACCAGCGCTGCGACCATATCGCAGATGCCGACAAGGAACTCGTCCGCGCCCAGCTCGCCGCATTCGATCTCCTTGAGGCGGTGCTCCCATTCGGCGGTGAGCAGCGGGGACTGGAGCTGTTCGGGCAGCACGGTAATGAGGGAAACGCCCGCTTCGGTGGGAACGAGGCGTACAGATTTTTTCGCCTTTCTGCGCTCCGCAAAGCCCGTGGCCACCAGCTTTTCAATGACCGCCGCCCTTGTCGCGGGAGTTCCCAATCCCTTTCTCTCGGCATCTTCGGGCATATCCTCTTTTCCCGCCGTCTCCATGGCAGAGAGCAGCGTATCCTCGGTGAAATGCCTGGGCGGAGTTGTTTTTCCCTCTTTGACCACTTCCTCACCGGGAATCAGCACTCTGCCGATTTCAATATCCTCGGGCAGTGCAGCCGCTTTTTCCTGCTTTTCCTGTGGGAGATACGCCCTCCAGCCGGGAGCGTTGATGCATTTTCCCTTGGTTGAGAACGCAGCGCCGCCGCATCGGAGGACAATCACCGTCTCGGTATAGCGGTAGGGTTCGGAAACCGCCATAAGCACCTGACGGGAAACGAGGCGCAGGATTTCCCGTTCGCCTGCGGGCAAGTTTTCCAAGTCCGTTTCGCCCGCCGCCATGGTGGGAACGACGGCGTGGTGGTCGCTGACCTTTTTGCTGCTGCACACCTGCCCCGAATAGACGGCTGCGGGCGGCTCCGTGCCGCAGACGCCCGCGCAGCACAGTGCCAGCGCGTTTACGCCGCTCTCCATATCGTCGGTGAGGTAGCGGCTGTCGGTGCGCGGGTAGGTGCAGAGCTTCTTTTCGTAGAGGCTTTGCAGGTAATCCAGCGTCTGCTGCGCCGTGTACCCAAGCAAGCGGTTGGCGTCACGCTGGAGCGCAGTCAGGTCGTAGAGCGCCGGGGCCTTTTCAGTTTTTTCCTTTCGTTCCACGTTTGTGACGGTCGCCGTGTCATTATTGCATTTCTTCGCCTGCGCTTCGGCTTCCGCCCTGACCTCATATTTTTCGCCCACGGCGGAAAAGGTATCGAAAATAAGATTGACCGTGTAAAAAGTCTCCGGCTGAAAGGCGCTTATTTCCGCCTCCCGCTGCACCAGCAGCGCAAGCGTAGGCGATACCACGCGCCCCACGTTCAGGGTGCGATGATACATCACGGAAAACAGGCGGGTGGCGTTGATGCCCACCAGCCAGTCCGCCTTGCTGCGGCAGAGGGCGGAGGCGTAGAGGTTGTCGTACTCCGCGCCGTCGCGGAGATTGTCAAAGCCATCAAGAATAGCCGCATCCTCCATGGAGGAAATCCAGAGCCGCTTTACGCGCTTGCGGCAGTTGTTGAGATTATACGCCGTGCGGAAGATCAGCTCGCCCTCGCGTCCGGCGTCGCAGGCGTTGATGACCTCGCAAACGTCCTCTCTGTGCATGAGGGCGCGGAGGGTGTTCATCTGCTTCTGTTTGTCCCTTGATACGGTGTACTGCCAGCTATCCGGCAGGATGGGCAAGTCCTCCCTTCGCCATTTGCCGTACTTTTCGTCGTAGGCGTCCGCATCCGAAAGCTCCGCAAGATGCCCGAAGAACCAGGAAACGAGATAGCCGCCGCCCGAAAGAAAGCCGTCCCCGCGCTCCCTTGCGCCGAGGACGGCGGCGATGCTCCTTGCCACGGAGGGCTTTTCACACACAACAAGCCGGTAACAGGTCGTATTCATCATTGGTTTTTGTCCTCCTCACTGTCAGCAGTGTTTTCATCTTCAAACTCGTAATCCTCTTCTTCCTCGTCCTCGCCGTAGTCGTAATCGTCCAGGTCGTCCGCCCCACGAGTGTCGGCCTTGGGCTTGCGGAGCTTGAACCAGTACAGCGCACCGCCGCCGCCCAGCAGCAGGAGCAGCAAAACGGCGATGATACCCGTGCCGCCGGTCTTCTTTTCGGACGCGGTCTCCGCAGGCTCGGCGGGCTGGGGCGTATTTTCTGCTGTTTGCTCCTTGCCTGCGCACTCACTCATATTGGTTCTGCACACCTTGCAGCCCGTGTTGATTTTACCCACGGCGCATTTGTCCGTGCAGGTGCAGGCGGGGACGATGCTCTCGCCGTCCTTGGTCAGCGCCAGCAGGTCGGCCTCGTCCACAAGATTCAGGAAATGGACGTTCTCATTGCCCTTATCGTCCCGGTCGATGATGAGATAAAAGGTATTGCCGCCCTTGGTCGTCACGGTGATGAACTGCTTGCCTGCGCCGAAAGCGGAGCCGACATCGTCCATGAGCGTCAGGTTGCCGTCCGGGGTCAGGGGAGCGGAACCTCCGGCAGCGGCGTAATATTGCAGCAGTATCTCCGGCAGTCCCGCCATATCCGTATCGTTGCCGCTGGTTTCTGTCGGCGCGTTCATGACGTCAAGGTATTTGCCGTATACATAGCCGGTCTGCTCCGGCACGACCACCTTGTACCAGCCGTTGCTTTCCTCCAGCACCTTCACCTCCGCGCCGTTGAGCAGACGCCCGATCACGGTGTAGTCCGTGCCGGGGCCGGTGCGCAGGTTCAAATAGGTGCGGACGTTGACCACCTTTCCGGACTGCTCCCGTTTGGCGGGAAGCGTCCAGCTCCGATCCCCGATGGTCACGGTATGGCTTCCGTCCGCATTTTCGGTCACAAGCACGGTCAGGGTCTGTCCGTTTGGGGTCTGCTCACCGGTATTCGTATTCTCCGGCTGTGTAGTTGCAGTTGGGGTTTCCATGGTCGGGTCGCCCATTGTCGAATCGACCATATCGCCGCCGCCTGCATAGGCCGTAACGGAAAAGACCGTCATGCAGAGCACGACGGCCATTATCACGGCAAAAAATCTCCATTTATTCTTCATCCATAAATTCCTCCGTTTTTCTGTATTCGTCGGGCAGCGCCGCCGTGGGACGCTTTTCCAGCATCGCCATCAGCGCCGCGAGCTGCTCGATGGTCAGCCCGTTCTCGCGGACGATGCCCACAATATCCGTGTTTTCCAGCTTCAGAATCTGCTCGTCCAGGGCTTTGAGCCGTGCGGTCAGCGATGTGAGCTTTTCTGCCAGCTTCTCGCGCTCCTGACGCAGCTTTTCAAGTCGCGGGTTCATAACATCCTCCTTTTTGCGTTAATATGGTTGTTGTTAAGGTAATCTGCCAAACTGGAGAAAATGGCTTCGCCAGTAGCTCGTGTCGATGGAAGCGTAGTGAATGGGGTCGCCGCAGTGGAGCATCCTGTTATTGCCTACATAGATGCCCACATGGGACGCGCCTGCGGTGTCGTAGGTCTTTTCAAAGAATATCAGGTCGCCGGGACGGGCGCTTTCCGGGGAAACATAGGCGCACATGCCCCGCAGCCCCTCCGCGCCCAGCCTGCCGAAGCTCCAATGCAGGCCGCAGTTGTTGTAGACATACGAAACGAAGCCGGAGCAGTCGAAGGAGGTGGCGGGCGAGCTGCCGCCCCAGACGTAGGGGTAGCCCAGATACTTTTCCGCTTCCTTGATGATAGCGGCGAACTGCTCATCCGCCAGCGCTTCCGGGGGTATCTCGTACTTCTCATACTGGGTGTGGTAGTACCGGTTCACATACGGGGAGCCGGGGAACAGGTCGGGGCGGTTGCCCAGCACGCTCATATACACGGCGTACATGGAGAGCTGATCGTGGGACATGATATGCACCGGCACATGGGAGAGGTTGAAGTTTTCCAGCTCCACATGGCAGATATACCAGGTGTAGGGAACCTCCGCCTCGTACTCGTAGCTTTGCAGATTGCCGTTTTCGTCGGTGTAATAGCCGATATGCGTTTCGGTGCGGTATCTGGTTTCCGTGGCGACGGTTTCCGTTAAGATATACTGCTTTTCAAACAGCGTCTCCAGAATCCCGCCTATTTCGTCAATCGTCCATTCTCCGCCCTTGAGGGCGGTAATCATGGAAATGAGCACATAGGGGTCGTGCTCAATCTCGTCCAGGTCGAAGTGGTACTCGTCGTAATCGTGGGTGCTTTCGTAGCTGTTCAGGTATTCCCGCAGCTCGTCCTCCATGGCGCAGTAGGCGGCTTCCGCCGCCAGCATATCCGCGTCCTCCAGCGGATAGGTGGAGGCCGCAATGCCGGACACCCCGCCCTGAAACAGCGTGGAGCAGGAGGAAATGCAGGTTATGAGCAGCAGCATCGCGGCGGCGACGCCGCCCGCGATGAGGAAGCCCTTCTTGTGCCGGACAAAAAAGCTGCCGGCCTTTTTGCTCCCCTCGGCGGCGCGCTTTGCCGCCTTCGCGGTGGTCTCGGACGCTTTGACGGTATTCCTTGCGCCGTTCCCCGCTTTTGCGGCGGCGTATTCCTTTTTAATGGCCTGCTTCTGCTGCCAACGGGAATAGGGGTTGGAAGCCCTGCCGTATTCCTGCTCGTACTGTTTGTTCAGCGCCTTGAGATTGGCTTTGTCTGCGGCGGCTTCCGCCTTGTCCGCCCTGCGGTAGGGCTTTTCCGCATGGGAGCGGTGCGCCGATTCCGCAATGCGCCAGGTGCGCTCCGCCGTCTCGGTCAGGGTGTTCGCCGCCTCCGTGCCGGAGTTGTCGTCGCCCTCCTCCCGGAGCTTGCGGTGGACTGCGCTGCGGACGGTATCCAGCGGCGCTTTCCTTGCGGCGTGCGCCAGCTTGGAGGGCGGACGCTTTTTGTCCGCCTCCTCAAAGAAAAGGCGCGTCGTGACCTTGCCGCTCTCACTGTCCACAACGCGCTTTTTGACCTTAACGGTTTTCTTGGGAATTTTCGCTTCGGCCTTTTCCAGCTTAACCGCCGCCCTGTCCGCCTTGCGGACAGCTCGTTCCAGCTCCGGCAGGGCGCGTTCTTCCTCGGTGAAAATCAGCCTTGGCGAGCGTTTTGCCATATTCATCACCTCCTGATGGGGCTGCTGATGGGTTAAGAGCGTTATTCAAACAGAATTTCATCCGTTCTCTCCAAAAAATGCCTCTTGCCCGCCGGGGTGATGAGGGTATAGTGTCCCAGCTTGCCGCGCTCGGTGTAGAAGTCCCTCACCAGAAACAGACCGGCGCTCTTTTTGACCGCACGGGGAAAGAGCTTGCGGTTCTTGTCCCGGAACAGATACTTCTTTTCCTCCAGATACCGGGTAAACTGCTTTTCGGGAACGCCCAGCTCCTTGGCGGTGGTGCGGATGTTGGTGCAGTCCGCAGGGTCAACAAAGGCGTCGTAATACTCCGCTTTTGGGAGGGCAAGCCGGAGACGGCGGGTCAGCTCCCGGTTTCGGGCGTTTTCGCTGCGCAGGCGGTTCAGGTACTCCGGCACGGCCTCGGGGTGCGCCTCCAGCGCATCCAACAGGCTGTCCGTCATATACGCGCCGTGCTTGCGGATGGAGGGAATGACCTCATGGGTGATCCAGCGCTTGAAGGCTCTCGCTTCCGGCTTGCGGGAGCAAAGGATCAAATGATAGAGTCCGGCTTCACTTACAGCATTTATTTCAATCATCTTATCGGCGTTCTGGGGGTGGGGTACTTCAAGTAACCCACCTTCATCCGAGTCCAATCTGGACATTGCACGCGTAACCTGGTTCAATCCGAGAGCTTTGCACACATCAACCGCAACAAACCAAGGAGCTCCGTCTTTCAGCACGGAACGCACCCGACCAAAATCTGCGCTTTCAAAAATCATAAGGTGGTTATCCATATTCTTTTCTCCTTCCTTACTCTGTAATGGCGTCCTTCGCTTCCTCCCCGGATTGTTCGGAGAGGTCGGACAATTTGGTCGTGATGATTTTGTACAGCTCCGTATCCTTGGGGAAGCGGTCTACGAAGGGCAGGATCACGCTGCCGTAGAACAAAAGCCCCTCGCCCTCGGCGGATTGGGTCACATACGAGAGCTGATGGGGCGAGATGTTGAGCTGCTTCGCCAGAATCTGCCGGTCGCCGGAAGCCTGGTTGAGCATATACACATAATCGGAGTTTTCAAAGATATTCTCCACCTCACGGCTGGATAGCAGGTCTTTGACGTTCTGGGTGATGCCCGTGGGAACGCCTCCCCATTTGCGGAATCGCTTCCATATCTCCACCGTATACGCGGCGGTCTGCTCCTCCTTCAAAAGAAGGTGCATTTCGTCGATATAGTAGCGGGTGGACTTGCGCTGCTCACGGTTGATCGTGACGCGGTTCCACACCGCGTCCTGCACCACCAGCATCCCGATCTTTTTGAGCTGCTTGCCCAGCTCCTTGATATCGAAGCTGACCACACGGTTTTCGATATTCACGTTGCTGCGGTGGTTGAACACGTTGAGTGAGCCGGTGACGTAGATTTCCAGCGCCGTGGCGATATACTGCGCTTCCTTTTCGTCCTGCCTGCGAAGCTCGTTGTACAAGTCCTCCAGAATCGGCATCTTTTCCGGGCGTGGGTCGCTCAGGTATTCCCGGTAGACAGAGCGCACACAGCGGTCGATGATGGTCTTTTCCACCGGCATGAGGCCGTCCTTGCCGCCCACGATCAGCTCGCACAGGGAGAGGATGAAGTCGGATTTCAGGCTCAGCGGGTTTTCGTCGTCGCTGTAATTCAGGTTCAAATCCATGGGGTTCAGGTAGTCGGTGGAGGTGGGCGAGATCTTCACCACCTGCCCGTGCAGGTGCTCCACCAGCGGGCCGTACTCCGCCTCCGGGTCGCAGATGATGATATCGTCGTTTGTGACGAGGAACACGTTGGCGATCTCCCGCTTGGCGGAGAAGGACTTGCCGCTGCCGGGCGTGCCTAAGATCAGCCCGTTGGGGTTTTTCAGCAGCTTTCTGTCTACCATGATGAGGTTATTGGAAAGGGCGTTCAGCCCGCAGTACAGGGCTTCCTTGCCGTCCTGAAACAGCTCCTGGGTGGTAAACGGCACAAAAATCGCCACGCTGGAGGTGGTCAGCCCCCGCTGGATCTCGATCTGGTTCAGCCCCAAGGGGAGGCTGCTCATGAAGCCTTCCTCCTGCTGAAAGTCCAGCCGCGTGAGCTGGCAGTTGTACTTCTGGGCGATGGAGCCCGCCTGAAAGACGTTGTTGCCGAGGCGCTGCCTGTTGTCCGCCACGTTCACCACAAGGAAGGTCAAAAGGAACATGCGCTCGTTGCGGCTTTGCAGCTCCTGCAAGAGCTTTTTCGCCTCCGTGCCGTAGGTGGCAAGGTCGGAGGGAATAATATCCATATCGTAGCCGGAGCGCACCGCCTTTTTCTGCTCCTCAATGGTCATCTTCTGCAAATCGGTGATCTTGCGCTTGATTGTCTTGATGGCCTTCACCTGATCTACGGACCGGACGTGCATACTGACGATGAGGGAGCTTTCCATATCGAGAAAATCCGCCAGCATTCGGTCGTTGAGCTCCGGCGCTAAAATCTGCAAGAAGGATACGCAGCCGGTCTTGCTGCCCACGCCGAAGCTGCTGCCGGTCTTGAACTCGAAGGCGCTGGGCGCGATGAAGTCCTTCACCGACAGCCCGGAGGGAGCCAGCCAGTCCCACGAAAAGCGGAAGGGCTGCGGCTCGTCCATGTGGAGCATCCCGTGCAGCAGGCGCAGGCGCTCCATCCCGTTCAGGCTCTCCGCCGTCACGCCCAGACGGCGGAAGTTGTTGAGGATATCCGTCTCGATGCGCTCCAAGCGGGGCTTTGCCGCCCTCAGGCTGTCCGCCTCCACGCCGAAGGTCAGGTACTTGGTCTTAATAAGCCCGTTGTTGCCTCTGGCAAGCTGGCTTTGCAGCATCCCGGTGTATTCGGTGCGGAGCTTGTCGAAGCAGTCGCCCTGCAAGGGGATGGCGATGCGCCGGGCGTAGGTGTCCCGCGTGGCGGAGAGGTTGATGAAGGAGAGCTGGAAGCGGATGGAGGAATCAAAATAGTTGAGGAAGTCGCACCAGCCGTCGAAAATGGCGGTTTTGTCCTCGTTCTGGTTGAGCTGGTAGTTGATATCCTGAAACTGCACGGTTTTCGTGTAGTAATTCTCCGTCACGCGGCACACGCCGTCGGGGGACATCCGCTGAAAGGGGATGCTGTCCTGGGCGGACTTCTTTCGCTTATCCTGACGCCTGGCTCTTGCAATCGCCGCGTCGATCTGCTTTCGCTCGGCTCGTGTGAGCTTTCTTGCGGGGTTTTTGTTTGTGGACAATCGCGTAGACCTCCTTATCCAAAGTATCCTGCCGGTTCAGCAGGTCGTAGAAATTGTTCGTCCTGTACGGGCGCTGTTTGGGGCGCAGGAAGCACACCTGCACGATGTTGCGGATGAGCTTCTCCGGCGGCTGACCGTTCTTTTCATACATGGCCAGCAGGAAGAAGGGCAGCATGACCAGCATCATGCAAAGGGCCGCCGCGCTGCTGCCGATATGCCCCTTGAGCAGAAAGAAAAGCGGTACGCCGATGAGCGCGCCGCCGCCAAAGCACAGAATCTGCCGTTTTGTTAAATTGAACATGACCTTGGTTTTCACCGCGTTCAAGTCCTTGGGTACGGGAACGTATGCCAAATTTCATCACCTCCGTCAGTGGGCGTGGAACAGGCTCCTGGCAAGAGAGCTCGTCTTAAACAGCGTGAAGCACAGCAGCACCGTATACCCCATGCACGTCCATATGGCTGCCGAGACGCTGCTCTCCACCACGATGTTCTGGATCAGCACCGCGTAAATCGCCACGCAGACGATGATGAGGAAGCCCTGAAACCCCAGCGCCAGCAGGCTTCTGAGATAATTCTGGCCCATCTGCCCCCATTCCCGGTTGGCCATGGTCGCCATGGGGATGGGCGCGATGGAGGTCACGCAGTAGATCTCGATCATCCTGCCGTAGCAGATGATGAAAATACAGATGGTCAGTGCCCACATGGAAAGATGCACGACCACGGACTCCAGCCACAGCCCCAGCAGCGACCAGACCTCCATTTCCGCAAGCGCAGCTTCAAATCCCGCGATATGCTCGTTAAACGTCAGAGACGTGTCCGATATGATAATGCCCGACGCGCTGTTGACGACGCTCTGAGCCGCCTCGAACACGCCCATGACGATGTTCCATGTGTTGGTGACGATGAGCACGGCGCAGGCGGTTTTGAATATCCACTTGAAGAACATCCAGGTGTCCACGTC
>ENA-OYZN01000955-OYZN01000955.1-human-gut-metagenome-genome-assembly--contig:-NODE-955-length-10033-cov-5.161255_pt1 | contig 10033 bp, 12 predicted proteins | sample MGYA00243294_ERZ653483 | MGnify/ENA primary metagenome ERZ653483 (study PRJEB26926, sample SAMN06165155) | human gut metagenome | biome: ENVO:00009003; feature: ENVO:2100002; material: ENVO:00002003... | reverse complement strand
AGATGTGTATAAGAGACAGTTTCTGTACCACTTTTGTACCGTTTTTGTCCACCTTTTTTTTGTGCTGAAAACGTGCTGAAAACGTGTCGCTTCTATATGCCTTTCTAAAATTTTTTTCATCAAAAAAGGGGACAGCTTCCACCGCTCCCCTTATCGTTCTTGTGTTATTGTTTCAATGGCACAATTGCCAGCGTCTTCCCCAGTGGCACCAGCACCTTCAAAAGTGTATCAAGCTGTGGGTTTGCATCTCCCCGCTCCATTCTGGCAATTTGCGGTTGCTTTACTCCACTCATCTCTTCAAGCTGACGCTGGCTTATGCCCTGCTCCTGCCGTGCCTTGACAAGCGCTGTAATAAGTGCTACGCGCATATCGCTTTCCGCAATCTCCTCTGGCGTAAAATGCTCTCTGTCAAAATCATCATCCCATATCGGGAAACCGCCCTTCGTGTAATTCATTATTTTCCCTCCCTCGCTTTAAAATCTGCCAACTCTCGCTTTGCCTGCGATATCTCCCGCTTTGGGGTTTTCTGCGTCTTCTTTACAAAACAATGCAACAGAACAAAAGCTCCGTCCACCCATCCGGCAAACAAAATACGCTCGCTAGCTGGCCTCAGCTCCCATATTTCCCCATCAAGATGCTTGCAATACTTTTCTGGCAAGTACGTGCCATTGACAGCAAGCGCTTTTATATATTCCCGGATTTTCGTCAGCTTTATCCGGCTCTCCTTGCTTTTACTCGCTTCCAATTCAGCGATATAATCCAATAAGGATGATTTCCCCTGTCTATCCACGTAAAAAATTATCTGGTGCAAATGTTCCGCCCCCTCATCTCCTCCGCCTATCCACATGATAACATATTCGTTATCGCCTGTCAAGTGCTTTTTCTCTAAGGCTCTGATATTCACACTCAAGCTCTTCAAATACCGTCGCTAACAAGCCTATAAGAAAAGGGTCATTGTTATAAGCGTTCGCGGTAGCTGATATATCATTACAAACGTCTTCCCAATAGTCCAGTTCTACCCGAGGAGCTTCATCCTCCCCGGCTTTGTGCGTCTCCCAATAGGCGCGGTCTACTGTCGGTGGGTTGTGCCGTTTGTGGTAGTCATGCGCGGCGCGGTAGAGCGCTTTATAATTGCGCGTGCCGGAGGCGTTCGTAAAGGCCTCTATTTTGCCCTGTGAGGCCTTTTGCGGCGTGGTGGAGGGGTTTTGCAAGGCGGAGGCCTGAGGCGGCTCTGCGGCCACCTGAGAGGCCATAGAGGAGGCCTGTAAAAAGGGATTATCTCTGTCCGCTTCTATAAAGCTAAAACCTTGATCTATGAGCTTGTCCTTTTGCTCTTGCTCCTCCACCGTCTCAAAGCCTCTGTAGGCTAACTTATTGAGCGCTGTAAAGTCCAGCTCCGCCACTATACCGCCTCCTCTCCGTGCTTAGTCTGATAAGCCCTTGTCAATGAAATAGTTAAACATCGGGTAGTATTCAAAGAGTATCTTGTCTCCTACCTTACCTTGCCTGTTTTTGAGGATAACAAGCTCAATTAAGCGCGGGTCTCTCTTTTTCTCTGCCGTAGGGTCAAAGTCTTTTTTACCAGCGCCTTTGAGCTGTAGGCCTATGACGGTATCGCTTGTGTACTCAATGCTACCGCTCTCTTTGAGCGCCTCAAACATAGCCTCCGCCTTGTATGAGGTACGGTTAAAGGCGCTGATAGCGATAACGGGTAGCTTAAAGTCTCTGCTTATCCGCTTTAACTCCAATACGGCCTTATCCGTGTTTTGCTTGTCCGTGGCGCGTTCATTGTAGGGTGAGAGTATTTGCAAATAGTCCACTATGACGAGCGGCCTCCGGCCTGTAAAGCGGATATGCCGCTCTACTGTCTCCCTTATCTGAGTTACGCCTATATCTCCTACTCCCTCTTGTATGTAGAGCCTCCCCGCGTAGCGGCTATAGGCCGTGATAGCGTCCCTGATAAGCTCATTCTCAGCGCGGCTATAGTTTATATGGCGCTTGCCGTCTGTGATGCCTCTTGCGGTCTTAGCGTTGCGCGTGTTGCCGTCCCTCATAGCCTGTTGGAGCGTGTGGCGGCTAATGCTCTTGCTCATAAGCTCCGCCCTTGCCATTTCAAGAGAGAATATCAGCACATCTCTACCGCTCTCCGCTACCATATCCGCCACTTGCATTATGAGCGTGGTTTTGCCTAAAGAGCTGATAGCGCCTATAGTGTGCAAGCCCTCATAGAGGCCTCCGTCTAATACCTTGTCCAGCGTCTCAAAGCCTGTAGGGATAGCCTCAGTATTGACGCTCTCCGCAATGCCGTTAATGAATTGCTGGAGGTAAGCGGCGGTGTTAGAGGCAAGGTAAGCGTCTCTCTCCTCCTCCTCCGCTTGCTTTTCGATATTCTCCGCTCCGGCGATAGCCTCAGTAAAGGCTTCTCTATCCATCGTCAAGGCCTCATTCGCGTCATGGTATCCTACAAAAGGCCTAAGCCTATAGTATGGTATGCTGAGACGCTCAAGGCCGTCTGATAGCTTTTTCTCTGCCTCATCTACTCTCTGTTGCTTATCCGGCTCCGCCTCAGCGTCAAAGGCAATAATAAGCGGCTGAGACGGCTTTTTAGCCTCCAGCAACTTGAGGAGGAGAGGCACATTATCATAGCTCCCTAAGCCTATAGCTGCTCCTCCGGCCTCCTCAATGCTTAGGCTGTCTATTTCGCCCTCCACCACAAATATAGGTTTTGAGGCCGTCTGTAGCGTCTTATAGGCGAATATCTGAGTAGCTCCGCGCTTGCGGTAGCGGTCTCCGTGTCCGGCGTTAGCGTCCGTATTGCGTGCCGCAAAGCTCCCTTTGCCTGTAGGGATAATGAGCGCTCTCCATGTTACAAAATTGCCGTTTTGGTCTCTTGTCTTAAAGCAAGGGTCAAAGCCTATATAATGCCGCTCAAGCGTTTCAAGGCTCAAGCCTCTGTGATAGTCCGTCTCTGCTATCCGGCGCTTGCACTCCTCAAAGTAGGCGGTATAGTCCGCCTCCTCTTTGTGTGTATACACATCTGTATGAGGCTGTGTATCTGTATTCTGTCCGGTTTTGGCGCGGTTTTGTCCGTCCATCGGTCTAAAGTCCTCCTCTGCCCTGCTCCGGCGCGGCGTGCTGTCTATCTGAATACCGTATATCTCAGCGCCCTTTTTTACTTGCTCTTTGAAATCAGAGAGGTTATAGTCCTCTCCTATCATATCGAATATACCGTATCTCGCTTTACAAGTTCTGCATATAGCGCAATGCTTAGAATAGCTGTAAAACATTGACGGCGTTTTATCATCGTGAGACGGGCTAATACACTTAAAAGCGCGGCTTGTGCCGTTTGCATAATGCCCTTTAAGGATAACTCCTCTGCTTGTTCTGAGATAATCCTCCGTGCGCTCTTTAATAGCGTCTATCGCTTGTTCAAAGCTCATTGTTACCATGCTGTAAGCTCCTCTTTTCGCTGTTATTTGGCTGATACCAGCGAATTTATTTTGGAAAATTGAGGCTCCCCCTTTGAATTTCGCGGTTTTTTTCGTGAGGCTGAGCGGCGGTCTCCGGCTCTTTATCCTGTAGAGATGGAGGCTCCCCCTCCCCCTGTATGGCGCTCCTCACGGTCTCCGAGGCGGTGGCTTCAGCGGCGGGAGGCGTGGCGCTCATGCGCTCCGGCTGAGTGTCGGCCTGTAGGAGTGAGGCCTCGGCGTGGAGAGCTTTCTCCTACCGGCTCTTATTATAGCAGGTATCGCCGCCACTGTAAAAGGCGGCGTATACCTTTTTAACTGTGTTAAAGGTATTAGGAGCGAAAAGGCCTCAAAAAGCCTGTATTTACAAGGGTTTTCGAGGAGGCTATAGACAGGATGCCCCCCTTTTATAGACAGGATGCCCCCCTTTTATAGACAGGATGCCCCCCTTTTTCTGTATGAGGTTGAGTATACACATACACATACACAAAAAGAGGCGGAGGCGCTATTATTGCGCTCCGTCTCCGGTCTCCTCTGCCTTTTTCTTAGCGGCCTTGCGGCGGCTGATAGCGGCCTTTATGCGCTTGCTCTTAGCCTCAATGCGCGGCGTTTGGTCTGGATAGTTCTTTAGCTCATAGTGGATATACAGAGCGCTAAACTCTGTATAGTTGAGGAGTGCTAATTTGCCGCTCTCCGTGTACTTGCCTCCCTTGTAATATCCGCCCTCAATACGCTCTCCGCTATCGTCAAAATACCAGTAGGTAGACAATACTCCGGCCTCTACCAGCGCGGCTAAGTCCCTGTCAAGGCGTGATATGAGGCGTTCGTATATATGCCCTTGCTGAGCTATATCAGAGTAGCGCGGTATCCCTTTAGCGGCGCTGAGGAGCGTTTTAACCGTGGTAGTGTTGGCTCTCTCCGTCCCAAAGTTCATATTATGGAGCGCGCACAATTTCCAGCCTAACGGGATACTGTACGGGTGATAATGCGTATTGATGGAGAGTAGCGCGTCCGGATAAGGCATAATATAGGAGCCTGAGAGATACTCCGCCATATCAAAGCTAAATCTAAACTCCGCTACTCCGCGCTTAACAGGGTTGCCCTCCTCCTGTGTGATAGTGTGGTCTGATATTCTCATGCGGTGGTGTTTCGTGGTCTTTACCTTGCGGCTCTTGCCCTCCGGCTTTTCGTATACTACCTCATCCCATTCAAGAGAGACGGCGTATAGCGCTTTGATGGCCTCATTGAGCTGTGTACGCGCCTCTTTAGCGTCCTTTATCCTACAGGCCTCCATGTACTTAGCAAGCGTTATCTGTACCTTGCGGCCTTTATTGATAGCCTCAGCGGTGATAGCGTCCGCGCGCGGTAGCTGGATAGTGGCGGCGGTGAGGAGGAGTATCAATACCTTGAAAGTCTGAGCGCTTATATCCTGTATTGCCTCCTCATCAATGGTAATGAGTACGCCCTCACTCTGCATAGTCCCCTCATGCGTCACGGCGTTAAGCTGTATATTGCCGTGAGCGGTGGAGGAGGATAAGAGGCCGTGTAGAGGCTTGCCCTGTAGTACGTTGGAGTATTGAGCCTCGGCCTCATCGTCTGTAGGCGAAAAAGGCAAGCCTCCATTTTCTACCGGAGCGGAGCCTCGGCGCGGCGCGGTATCTCTATCAAAGACGGCCTCCTCTGGTAACAGGCCATTATTACGGTAATTTTCGCTCATTAGTGCCTCCGGTAATAGTCTTTACTCAGGATAGAGAAAAGGTTAGTCCATGCTTTGCTACCCTCCAGCACAAAGGCTCTCAGGTTGCGCTCCGTGTATGTCACATTATCAACGGGTATCGGCGGTACGTCCGGAGATACCTCTCTATATGTCTCAAGCGTGGCCTCCATCTCCTTAGGCGTAAAGGCTGGAGATATGGCGGGTACGGCCTCTCCATCCGGTACTACTCCTCTATTGCTTATCTCATCCCTGAGGAGCGCTAAGGCGGCGTTGAGGCGCTCTATACTGTCTTTGGTATTAGAGATATTGACTTGAAACACGGTAAACTCAGGTATCTCTATCTCTTTGCCTATCATGTCTATGAGCGTGTTATACACGTTGAGATACCGGAGGCCTGTATCTATGTTGGCTCTGAGGCTGAGTGCTAAGTTATAGGCGCTTTTCGTAGGCCTCAGGCCGTCTACCGATAGAGCGGAGAGCCATAGCGCTACCTTATCCTCATGGATAGCCTCTCCTAAGGCCGCTCTGAGGTTCTCTCCGGCTATAGCGTCCGCCACAATGGTATAGAAGTGAGATATAGTTCCGTCCGTGGCGTTGCGGATATAGACGGCGCTATCAAAGGCATTTGTGAGCCATTCTTGAAGGGACACATAAACGTTATACTGGAGAGCATCCTTTAGCGTCTCCGGCTTGCGGCGAATATTGTCCATATTGTAGAGCGGCTGAGCGGCTATCTCCTCATTGGTCATACCCTCATTTTTGAGGTACGTCCAATAAATAAAGCGGTATATGAGAGCCTTACCAGCGTTCGCGGCGGTAAAGCGCTTTTTGCCATACTTAGCCTTAAACTCCTCGGCGGTCTCCGCCTTTGCCTTGCGCGTGCGCGGCATATCTTTATGCATCTGGAAGACGGTGGCCTCTATCAGCTCCCGGAGCATATCCTTATCCGGGTCATACCCTTTTTTATTCGTGAGGTAGTCCATCGCATAGGCGAATTTATCTTTACCTCCGTCTGAGCCTAAGACTTGCTCAGCGGCGTACACGGCGGTTTTTACGTCTCTCTCAAGCATCCGGAGGCGGGTTGCGTCTGTATCCGCCTTGAGCATCTTGAGAATATCGTCTATCAAAAACACGTCTACTCCTCCTCCGGTTTCACTACAGCCGATAGGAGATAGGCTCCAGCGTGGAGGCCGAGGCTCCATCTCCTACAGGCTGAGGCGGGTTATAATGAGAACATCTCCAGCGGGTTAGCACGGTTGTATCCGTCTACCATGCGGTCAAGGATACTCAGCTCCGTCTTAGCTTGCTCCGTGGTGGTCTCCCCCGTGGTAATGCGGCGGTAAAGGCCTTGTATTGCCTCAAGGGTATCTGTAGCGGCTCCTGTTGCCTCCGTGGAGGCCGTGGCGGTGTATTCATCCCTGAGCGCGGTGCTATACTTGAGCTTAAAGTCTAACAGTTTCTCTGGAGGCAAGGCGGAGAGGTCTACATCCGCTAAGGCCTCATCTATGCGGCGGAGGGTATCGCCTATACGGCGGATACGCGCCTCTCTTGCCATGCCGTATTGAGTATACAGCTCCTCAAGGCTCTCATGCCTGAGCGCGTCTATATCGGCTCTAAGCTCTCTCTCCCACTCTCCGCAAGTGGAGCGGCTAACGCCTATCTCTTGCTCTATGGCGCGGTAGCTCTTGCCCTCAGCGCGGAGGCGGATAAAGTCCCTTTTTTTATCGGTGGTTTTCATGCTATCAGCTCATCCCCTTTTCATACATCGGTTGAGAGTGGCGCTATTGAGCGCCTGTTATTTGCCTGTTCTCAGGCTCTTTTTTACGTCTGCTAATGATAATTTGCGGACATAAGCTCATTGTAGCGGCGCGGATGCCGGAGGAGCTGAGGCCTCCATCATAGCGCGGTTGTAAGCGGCCTCTCCGCAATGCTTTTTGATAAGTTCCGCTATCTCCGTGGCGGTAAAGTCTTTGCGGCCTGTAGCCTCCATCTCTTGCCCTAATGCGTATTGGATAGCATAGTCCAGCTCATTAAGGTCTTTGCTGAGCTTTACCTCTCCCTTTGCTATGCCGTCTTTGACGATAGCCTTAAACTCCTCAAAGGTCATTGTTCCGCGCCTCCGTCCGGCTTTACTCTGTAGGAGGCGGTAGCGCTCTTTGTGCCTTTAGAGAGAAAGTCCTCAAGGTTTTCTTGCGTCACGCGCCAATACTTGCCAATTTTGACGGCCTTGAGCTTGCCCTCTTTGATGTAGGTATAGACTGAGCGCTTTGTAACGTGGAGGAGGTCTACTACCTCATCAAGCGTATAAACTTTAATTTCTCCCATATCGCGGCCTCACTTTCTGCTAACAGCGTCCTTTAGTATTGAGTTGATATATTCGTTCACGCTCAAGCGCGCCTCAGCGGCTTTATCTTTGACGGCCTCATAGAGAGACGGCGTTAAGAGGAGCTGTAGGCGGCGGCTCTTTGTCTCCTCATCATACTGAGGTTGTGCGCGGCGTGCTGGAGGAGCCTTTTTAGGCGTGCTGGAGGCCGTGGAGGCCTTGCGCTTGCCTTTGCCCTCCTCCACCGTCTGAGGCTCCTCAGCTCTTTTATAGAGCGGCCTTGTCTCTATCTCAAGGCGGTGAGGTTGCTCCTCCTCCGGCTCCGGCGTGGAGATAAACTGTAGAGTAGGGTTGACGGCGGCTTTTTGTTGCATTTTGTCCTTGAAAGTCTTAGATGCCATCCTGAGCGCCTCCTATCAATTCATCTATGACGGCTCTGTAGTCTTTAGCGGCGTTGCTCCGTGGTGAGTAGCTGTATATATCCTCTCTCACGGCCTGAGCCTCTTTGACGGCTGTACACTCCCTAACGCGCGTCTGATATATGCGCGTGTTGAGCGCTGAGGCCTCCGCCTCCATCATATCCGCTATTTCACGGCTGATAACGGCTCTGCCATTGTAACGGGTGAGGAGAATACCGTCCACCGATAGAGAAGGGTTGCAATAGGCCTTTACCGTCTCTATTGTCTCTCTCAAGCGGCTGAGCGCCTCTAAGCTGTAGTCATCGGCCTGAGCGGGTATTATCACTTTGTCGGCGGCTGTGAGCGCGTTCACCGTGATAATTGAGAGTGCCGGAGGCGTGTCTACTATGCAATAGTCAAAGGCCTCTGAGACGGCCTCCAGCGCCTTTTTTAGGCGATATTCGCGGCCTACCTTAGAGAGAGACGGCTCTCTATCAGCTCCGCTCAATGCCGGAGAGGAGGCCACTATATCCCCGTGTGGCGTGCGCTGTATCGCCTCCGCCACCGTGGCGCGGCCTGTTAATACCTCCAGCGCGTCCGCTCCGCTTGTGCCTGTGTTATCAGCCTCCATGCTCCGGCTAAGGTTGCCTTGCGCGTCCGTGTCCACAAATAGCACTTTTGCGGAGTGATACTTAGCAAGGCCTATACCGATAGCGTGCGCGGTGGAGGTTTTTCCTACTCCGCCCTTTTGCGCTATGATGGCTATAGTTATCATTTTACAAGCCTCCTCTCTTTTTTATAGTATTGCATTTGCTTCCAAGTCCGATAGCTCATGGTCTTTAGGTAATGCTCTCGTGGCCTTTAGGAGAGAGCTAAGGTCTCTTTTTCTATGCTCAAGCCCTTGTGCGGCTCTTTCCATTATATGTATACACATCTGTATGAGCGTGTGTATACTCAGAATATTGCCTTTGCGATAGCTTCACTACAGCCATTCTTAGCGCGGTCTAAGGCGTGGTTATATATCTGAGTTGTCGCTATATTCGCGTGCCGTGCGAATTGCTGAACCTCCGCAAGGTCTTTACCAGCTAAGAGGCTGAGCGTCACGGCGGTATGGCGGAGGCTATGAGCTGTGAGGCGTTCGCTGTTGTATCCGGCCTTTATCATGCTATCCTTAGCAATGCGGCTAATGGAGCGCGTGGTCATCCGTCCGCCTTTGCTGTTGTTGCTCATGGAGGCGAATAGCGGCGCGTCTGGCGTGGTCTCTCCTCTGAGCTTGAGGTATTCGCGGATAGCGGCCTCTACAGGCGCGGAGAGCTTAATATACTCCGTCTTTTCGTCTCTGCCCTTGCCTTGAATATAGAGTACCGTGTCATCTCCTAAGGCTCTGAGGTCTGCTACATCCGCCCTTATAACCTCCACCGTGCGGAGGCCTCCGGTAGTCATCAAAGCAATGATAGCATAGTCTCTAACGCCTTGAGGCGTGGAGCGGTCTATATCGCTCAGAATGGTCTTTACTTGCCTTGAGGTCAAGTAGTCCTTTTTATGCTCTTTGTCCAGCTTAGCGCCTTTGATATGCGCGGCGATATTCGGATAGATACGCTCTTGCTCCGTCCATGCAAAGAAAAGGCGCGTTGCGGTGATATAGTTTTGAATGGTAGTAGGCTTGTGTCCGGAGGCCTTGAGGCTCTCCCTGTAGGAGATAACATCCTCCCTCTGAGGCCGTGTGATACCATTCTCCGCAAAGTACCTAAACATCTGCCGGAGAGCGCGTGTATAGGTCTGTACGGTCTTTTCTTTAGCGTCAATATAGGAGACAAAGCGGAGATACAGCTCCTCAGACAATGCCGCTTGAGCCTGTAGCGCTCCGGTCTCTACTCTGATAAGTTCGCTCATCGTGTCCGCCTCCGTTATGTGTATACACATCTGTATGAGTAGCTATATGAGGTTATCCTCACCTACTATTATACTCACTTTTTCGTTCTTGTCAACACTATTTTCATATATCAGCACATTAAAAAACAAAAAGCGGAGGAAACCTTCTCCATTGTTGCGTTATATTTGCATTATAAATGCACTGTTTTCTGTCTGTCTCTTATACACATCTGACGCTGCCGACGAATAGCCTTGT
>ENA-OYZN01000953-OYZN01000953.1-human-gut-metagenome-genome-assembly--contig:-NODE-953-length-10065-cov-5.273427_pt1 | contig 10065 bp, 6 predicted proteins | sample MGYA00243294_ERZ653483 | MGnify/ENA primary metagenome ERZ653483 (study PRJEB26926, sample SAMN06165155) | human gut metagenome | biome: ENVO:00009003; feature: ENVO:2100002; material: ENVO:00002003... | reverse complement strand
CCGGTCTCGTGGGCTCGGGATGTGTATAAGAGACAGCCCATGCGACACTGTCGCGACAGTTTGGCGACAGTGTCGCACAGGTGTCGCACTGGGAATATAGGGAGAGGTCCCGTTTTCCCAGTACGACATAGCGCACAAAAAAGCCTCGCTTGCGCAATTCATTCACTGCAAGCGAGGCTCTGTCCGCTAAACGGGGAAACGATGCCTGTTCCTATATACCCACCTGGCTTATTTCCCTGCGGCTTTCAGTGCTGCTTTGGGACCTGCCACCAGCAGATAGTACAAGCCCTTGCGCAGCGGCGTGGGATCGTTGGGGAAAAACTGCTCGAAACGCTTTGGGTGCTCCATCAAATATCGCAAGTTCGCGTTCTGATAGTCGCTGAACAGCGAGCGATCATACGCGCCGCCCCTGAACCCGGCACGCAAATCCTCATGCATCTTAACCACAAATTCACGACGCTGCTCCGGCGCCAAGCGCGCAAAGTTCCACATATAGCTGTCATAACGCAGCCTGAACAGGACTTTTCTCAAATCATCGCAATCAGGGTCGTTCTTGATGAAGCGCTCTGCCATGTCGAATTCCTTGCACACGCACATCACTTTTTGCGCGTCGTTCACAGAAGACGCCTCGTTGTCTTGGCGGTAATGCAGAATGGCCTCTTCGGACATAACAACCTTCTGCGCGGTTACCCACACCTTGAACTGGAAGCCCAGGTCCTGGAAACTTGCGCCCGCCGTTTCAAGGAAACGCACGCCCTTTTCAACCAGCATTTCGCGACGATACAGCGCCGACCAAATGGAAGGAATGCAATAGAACACCTCGCGAACATCGCGCGGATTAAAGGGGGCATCCGTCATGGGGGACTTGCACACGCTTATAAGCTGGTTGCGCTCTTTGGGCATGCTCCAATAGAACCAGTAGTTGGCTTTAGCCACGTCGACAGGAGCATCAGTGCTTGAGTTCCTCACCAAGCCATACAGCAGCTCCAGCGCATTCGGCTCAAAGAAATCGTCGGGCTCCAAAATGCCAATGTACTCGCCACGTGCGGTGTCGATGCCCAAGTTCATTGACGCGCCGTAACCGGAATTATCCTTATCAATCAGACGAAAACGCTGGTCTTTTTCCATGTAGCGCTTGATGATATCCAGAGAACCATCGGTGCTGCCATCGTTGATGCACAGTGCCTCGAAGCCGGTAAACGTCTGAGCAATCAGCGAATCAAGCGCCTGCTCCAAGTACTGCTCGGAATTGCAAATGGGCACCAGCACCGAAATAGCAGGTGCGGGCCCTTCGGGTGCAGGGCTGATCTTCGCGGTCGCACGCGCCGCATTCGCACGCGCCTGTTGCTGAGAAATCTGGTTCTTGCCCTTTTTCTCGGTCTTCGCGGCAGCGTTTCCGCCACCAGCGCTCTTCGCGTTATTCCTCTTAGCCATTCCCTGCCCCTCTCAAATCAATTAGGTAAAAGTATACCGTTCATACAAGAAGCAACCACAGGGCATATTTCGGCTGCCGCGATTCGCGACGAGCCGTCCGCATACCCGCGCGTCCCTGGGAGTCATACAGTCAGGGCCGGCGCGAATCGCGCTGGACGTCCTCGGACGCCACGCAGCCACGGGTTTCGCAAATCACATTGGGCGTTCCGTGTTCGCCGTCGCCACAAGACGCCCTTCCCTCCAAAGAGCCATCACAGCTACCAGCTTGAACCGCCCAACCACGCGCTGTAGTTGGCAAATACCCCACCGATTGGGGCTAGGCGCCCAGCGACACACACGGACATTCGCCGCCCACCTTCTGCCCCCGCCCATCACGCCACGAACTTCACGGCAAAGCTTCAACACTTAATTAATTCCTCGCAAACGAGGTGCTTTCCTCGAGCGCATCGCATAGAATCGATCTAATGTAAAACGCGTTCATAAAACGGCGCCAGCAGAGCGCAACATTATTCGCTTCAACGCGTTATTGAAGCCCGCCGCCAACAAGGAGGTTCTTATGAAACTTGGATTCATCGGATGCGGAAATATGGCCAAAGCCATGATCAAGGGAATTGTCGCTAGCGGTGCTGTTGCGCCCGGTGAAATCTACGGTTCCAATGCAACGCCGGAACACGCCGCCGCTGTAGCCGAAGAATTCGGCATTAACGCTGGCACTAACAACATCACCGTCGCCGAAAACGCCGACATCCTGTTCCTTTCCGTAAAGCCCTACCAGTACGAGGCCGTTATTGCTGAAATCCGTGGAGCAATGCGCCCTGAACAGACCGTCGTCACTATCGCCCCCGGCAAGACCATCGCTTGGCTGGAAGAACAGTTCGGCGCGCCCGTCCGCATCGTACGCACTGCGCCGAACACACCCGCACACGTGCTGGCAGGCGTTACCGCCTACTGCCCCAACAGCTTGGCAACCGCTGAAGACGTCGCCGCCGTCGAATGCCTGCTTGCCAGCTTCGGCACCACCGTTGAACTGGAAGAATCGCAGCTCGATGCCGCAAGCGCCATCGGCGGCAGCTCGCCCGCCTATGTATATATGTTCATCGAGGCCTTAGCAGACGCAGGTGTGGCCGAAGGCCTGAAGCGCCCGCAGGCTTACCAGCTTGCCGCGCAGGGCGTACTGGGCGCTGCAAAACTCGTGCTCGAATCCAGCAAGCATCCTGGCCAGCTGAAGGACGAGGTGTGCTCGCCTTCCGGATCCACCATCCGCGGCCTTGAGGTCCTGGAAAAAGGCGCATTCCGTGGCACCGTCATCGATGCACTGCGTACCACCATCGAAAAGGCACGCGCTCTGTAACGCAAACGGGCGCGGTTGGGTGCCTGCGGTGCCGATGCGCTGCGGCAAGCAGCGATTGGCGGAATCCAGAGCAAAACAATTCGACATCAAGGGCATTAGGGGCAGAGCAGCGGAACTGTTTCTGATTGACGACATCGATTTAGCCCGAAGGGAATATGCATGGTCCCTCTGCGCTGATTCTTCAGAAGGACCATGCCGACGCACAAATCGAACGTCTCTGACCAAAAAATAGCCGCACTTGCTTACGCAATCGCCGCGAATCATCCCCCCCCCCCCGCAAACGAGCCCTCGCTGCATGCGCCAGGGCGCACACCGCACCTACGCCCGCCCGCACAGCACCGAACAAAGACGAAGCCCCGCGTCAGCGACGACATTTACCCGCCAGAATTCAACGTAAACGTACCTAAAATCCCATATAATTCATTATTTTTTTAACAATGTACCCAGGGGATACATTACGATGGACTTATCCATACCAGTTCAAAGGACAAGTAGAAAGGCAAAGTGGGATCACATGGCAAAAGCGTCAGCAAAGAATAAAACGCTTTCCACTGCGGTAGCACTTGCGATGGCTGCTTCGCTGAGCGTTCCTTTCACGGCATATGCCGATGAAGATGCGAACGCTTCGCAAGAGGCAACCCAACAAGAGGAAACGACAGCGGCAAACGACGGATCCGTAACCAACAACGAAGAAACTGCAACAGTTAAGGCAACCGGCGAAACTGAGGCAGACGAGAAAGGCGCAATTGCGCTGCATTCCAACGAATCCGCGCAGGCAGTGGCCGAGGTTGACGGCATGAAGTACGCAAGCATCGCAGCGGCAATCGCGGCCATCGATGCTAAGGGCACCGTTACCCTCCTGGGTGATGCAACAGAGGACGTCACCATCCCTGAAGGCAAGGCCATCACGCTCGACCTAAACGGTAAGAAGCTCACCAACAAGGCAAGTCACACCATCACCAACAACGGAACGCTCACGGTAACGGACTCCATTGGCGGCGGCGTGGTTGACAACATCACCCATGCAAAGGCTGCTCTCTCCAACGCAGTAGGCGCAACGGCCACGCTTGAGGGTGGCACGTTCATGCGCAGCAAGGAAGCCGGCAAGGACGGCAACAACAGTGGCGGCAACAGCTACTACACCATTGAAAACTATGGCTCCATGAGCTTCGGTTCTGGTGCATCGGTGGAAAACGCTGGTCACTTCTCCAGCATGATCCGCAACGGCGGCAAGAACACCGCTGAAAGTCCCGCTGAAATGACCATCAATGGCGGCACGTTCAGCGGCGGTATCAACACCATCAAGAATGACGATTACGGCAACCTCACCATCAACAATGGCAACTTCGACAACACGTCCCAGTACGTAATCATGAACTGGAGCAAGGCCACCATCAATAACGGCACGTTCAAGACCTCCAGCAAAGCCACCTCTGCTGTTCTGTTCAATTCTTCGTACGGCAACGACCCCGCTGACACCGGAAGCCTGGAAGTAAACGGCGGCACGTTCACCACCAATTCCGCCGCCCAGCCCGTGCTGACGAACTACTACGATGCCAACAACACGGCAACGTCCACGGTGATAAACAACGGCATCTTCAACGGGGATTTGGTAAACGAGTCCGAGCATAAGGGCCCGCTTTCCGTTTCCGGTGGTACGTTCACGGATCCGGCAGTCGCAAAGCACCTCAAGAGCGGCAAGGCAGTTTTGTTCAACGACGGCAAATATGCTGTCGGTAACAAGGATGCCGTGAAGGGCGATGCAACCTATTCCGTAACCAATACCGACGGAACGGTTGTTTACTTCACTGATGCTCAGGCTGCAAACGACTATGCTAAGGAATCGGGCGCTCAGGCTCCTGAGGTTTTGAAGGTTACCGTTACTTTCGATTCCAACCAGGGCACGGCAGTTGACTCTCAGCTTGTTGCCGTTGGTGGCAAAGTGGCAAAGCCGGCAGATCCTACCAAGAAAGGCTATACCTTCTCGGGATGGTTCACTGACAAGGACTGCACCAAGACTTACGACTTCGATGCTGATGTAGACGGCACGCAGCCTGAGTTCACCCTGTATGCCGGCTGGAAGGCGGCCCCCGCTACCGTTGAGCCTGGTACTGGCGACAACGGAAACAACGGTAACAACGGAGGCAACGGCGATAGCTCCTCTGCCAATGCGAATGTAAACGTCAACACCGTTAACAACAACGGCGACAACGCGTCAAGCGAAGCAAAGGCGACTACCGTGAAGACGGGTGACAACCTTGCTCTTATTGGTGGCGCAATTGCCCTGATTGCCGTTGCGGCTGCTGCCGTTGCAGGATTTGCACTGCGTCGCAGGAAGATGAACTAGCTTTTTGCTCACTGCGTTTCACTGACCGTAAGGCAATACGGCGGTAACGCGTACGGCAAAGGGTCGGGCCTGAGGAAATCTCGGACCCGACCCTTTTGTTTTGCTTTGGGACAATGGGGACGGGTACTGTTTTCTCGCGCATCCTTTCGCATTGGCCTTTTGAGTCCTGGAGAAATCCAGGGCTTTTTGCTTACCCGTCTAACAAGCAGAGCCCTGCTTGCGACCAATTACGAGAGCAGGGCTCTGCTTTTGTGCGTGTTGCCAAACAAAAAAGGGCGGTCGCTTTTGCGAACGCCCTTAGTAAAGCTGGAAATTTGGTATCAGTCCCTATATTCCCTCTTACGCCATGAATTTGTAGACGGCTTGGGTGTAGGCCACCGGGTCGTCGATAGGCAGACCCTCAGTGATCAGCGCCTGATCGTACAGAATCGTGGCGTACAGGTGCACCTTTTCGGTATCTCCATCCTCGAACGCCTTCTGCACTGCCTTGAATACGGGATGCTCGGCGTTCAGTTCGAGCACTCGATCGCTCTTTACGTGCTCGCCGTCGGGACCCTGCGCCAAGATCTTTTCCATTTCCAGCGTGATGGGACCTTCTGCGGTTACGCATGAAGGGGTATCGGTCAGGCGGGCGGAAACGGCAACGCGCTTAACCTTGTCATCGAGTGCCTTCTGCATTTCGGCGAACAGGCCCTCGTTTTCCTTCGTAATGGCCTCAGCTGCGCTCTTTTCGTCCTCGGTTTCAAGGCCCAGGTCACCGCCGGCGACATTCTTGAATTGCTTTTCGTTGTATTCGCTCATCGACATGAAGCAGAACTCGTCAACATCCTGCGGGCACAGCAGCACGTCGAAGCCCTTGCTCAGCACCGTGTTCACAATGGGGCGCTTCGCCAAACGGTCAATGGCCTCGCCCGTTGCGAAGAAGATGGACTCCTGGCCTTCAGGCATTGCTTCGGCGTACTCGGCCAGCGTAACCATCTTCTGCTGCTTGGCGGAGTAGAACAGCAGCAGGTCAGCCAGTACATCCTTCTTCATGCCGTAGCTGGTGTAGATGCCGTACTCCAGGTTGCGGCCAAAGCCCTTGAAGAACTTTTCGTAACCGTCGCGGTCGTTCTTCAGGAACTTCTCCAGTTCGCTCTTGATCTTCTTCTCCAGTTTGTTGGCAATAGCGCGCAGTTGGCTGTTCTGCTGAAGCGTTTCGCGCGAGATGTTCAGCGAAAGGTCCTGCGAGTCCACCACGCCCTTCACGAAGCTGAAGTAGTCGGGCAGCAGATCGCCGCACTTTTCCATGATCAGCACATTCGAGCTGTACAGTGCCAGGCCCTTTTCGTAGTCCTTGTTGTAGAAGTCGTACGGCGGGCGCTTGGGGATGAACAGCAGCGCATCGTAGGTCAGCGCGCCTTCCGCGTGCACGGAAACGGTGCGGGCCGGGTCCTCGAAATCGTGAAAGTCGGTCTTGTAGAAGGTGGCGTATTCCTCGTCGGTTACCTCGGATTTGCGGCGCTTCCAGATGGGGATCATGGAGTTGATGGTCTTAACCTCGCGCACCGTTTCGAACTCGGGCTTGTAGTCGTCGCCGGCATCTTCGGGCTTGGGCAGGGGCTTGCGCTCCTCCATTTCCATGTGGATGGGGTAGCGCACGTAGTTGCTGTACTGCTTGATAAGGGCCTGGAGCTCATACTGGTCTAGGAATACGTCGTACTCTTCTTCGTCGGCGTTGTCCTTCAGGTGCAGGGTGATGCTGGTGCCGTGGTCGGCGCCCAGTGCGGCGGCCTCCTCAGCGGTGGCGGGCTCGATGGTGTAGCCCTCAACGCCGTCGGATTTCCAGGTGAACGCCTCGGCCTCGCCGTATGCGCGGGAGGTTACGGTAACTTCCTTGGCAACCATGAACGAAGAATAGAAGCCCACGCCGAACTGGCCGATGATGTCCACATCTTCGCCCTGCTTTTCGGCGTTTTCAGTCTTGAACTCAAGGCTGCCGGAATGGGCGATGGTACCCAGGTTGGTTTCGAGCTCGTCGCGCGTCATGCCGATGCCGGTATCGGAAACGGTGATGGTGCGTGCGTCCTTGTCGAAGGCAACATCGATGGAAAGGTCGTCCTTCGAAACGGCGATAGAGGTATCAGTGAGGCTCTTGAAGTAGAGCTTGTCCACCGCGTCGGATGCGTTGGAAATAAGCTCGCGCAGGAAGATTTCTTTGTTCGTGTAGATGGAGTTGATCATCAGATCGAGGAGCTTTTTGCTCTCAGTTTGGAACTGCTTCATTCAGATCCTTCCTTCTTTGGGCAAATGGCACGCGCCACACGGCACAGACGCGGCAACACCCTATTTATATTGTGGGCAAACGCAAATTAGCACTCCCGCAAGAGGAGTGCTAATAAGAATTCTAGTATGGGAACTGAACCTGTCAAGGAAGGCGAAGGCCGCCCGCCCGTTTGTAACGCGGCTGTTGCCTTTCGGGCGGTTTACGGCGAACGCGCGCGGGCGATGGTAGTGCGCAGCGCGTCAATCACCGCGCCGCGGAACGCGCCCTTTTCCAGAACCACAACTCCGCGAATGGTGGAACCGAAAGGCGAGCACACCTCGTCCTTCAACTGGCCAGGATGCTTACCCGATTCCAGCACCAGCTTCGCAGAACCCAAAACCGCCTGCGCGGCAATCTGCTGGGCCTGCGGGTGCTTCAGCCCTTCGGCCACGCCGGCGTCGCGGCCTTCACCTATTACCAGCGAAAATAACAGCAGCCCTAAGCGTTTTAGGCGCTATTCCTTCTCTTCGCCTTCTGCCGTCTCGGGCTCTTCCTCGAAACGGACATCGATCTTGTCGATGCGCAAACCATCCATCACGCAGGCCATCATCGTGATTTTCGTGCCCTCGTGATGCAGCTCGTACGAATCGCCCTCGGCAGGGATCTTGTCCAGCAGGTCGAGCATCAAGCCACCCGCGGTCTCGTAGTCGAACACGGGCACGGGCTCAAATCCAATGAACTCAACGAACTGGTCAACCGGCAACGAGCCGTCAACCAAGTAATGATGCTCGCCCACCTTCAGGATTTCGTCCTGATCATCGTGCAGATACTCGTCTTCCATGCGGCCGATAATCTGCTCGACCACATCGGTCATGGTAACGATGCCGGACGTGCCGCCATGCTCGTCAACCACCACGGCGATTTTCGTGTGCTTAGCCTGCAGCACCTGCAAAAGCTTCGCGATGGAAATGCTCTCCGGCACCGCCTGAATCGAGCGGATTTTCAGGTCCCTCATCGTGGAGCCCTCGGGCAGCAGATAAGCATCCTTGATGTGCACGAAGCCCACGATGTTGTCCTTGTCCTCGCGGAACACGGGATAACGCGTGAATTTGTTCTTCCCCATGAAATCGAGATTCGTTTCAAGGTCATCGTCGTAGTCGATGGCCAGCACCTCGGTGCGGGGCGTCATAATAGCCTTCGCGTCCTTGTCGTCCAGGTCGAAAATGTTGTCCAGATACTGGTACTGATCCTGCTCGATAGATCCGCTCTCAGCGCTTTCTTCAAGCAACAGCTTAATTTCTTCCTCGGAATAAGCCTCGGTTTCATTCTTGGCATCGTGGCCAGTCAAGCGCATAACGCCATTGGTGGTAGCGTTAAACAGCCACATGATGGGATACGTAATGCGATAGAACGCATGAAGCGGACCCGCTGTGTGCAGCGCGTAGGTTTCCGTCTTCAGGATAGCCATGCTCTTAGGGATGAGCTCGCCGGCCACCACATGCAGCGTGGTCATGATGAAGTAGCCAATACCCACCGAAATAACGGTGACAGCCGTGTCAGGCAAGCCAAAGAACACGAAGATCGGGTGAAGCAGCGCGGCAAACGCGGGCTCGCCCAGCCAGCCCAAAGCCAGCGAAGCCAGCGTAATACCAAGCTGGCAAGCCGAAAGGTACTCGTTAACGTTGTCGGCCATCTCGAACGCACGCTTGGCGCCCTTCTTGCCTTCTTCCACCAAAATCTCAATCTGCGATTTACGCACGCGCACCAAGGAAAACTCGGCGATAACGAAAAAAGCGTTCATCAACAGGAACAGAACCACCAGTATCAAACTTAACCAAATAGGCATCTAGGTACAAAACTCCTTGCGTAAGCGGGTGAGAAGCGGCATCGCCATCTCTCACTGCGGGGACGAGAAACGGATCGGCCATTTCTCATTGCGGGAACAGAATCGGAAAAGAGGGCCAGCCTGCTTTTCCGCTAATGGGGAATCGGTGCGCTTTGCGCCCTTTCCGAGAAAACCGAAATTACACGGCCATCTCCCCCTTTGGGAAGGGCATAAGGCGCGTTACGTCCGCTAACAAGGAGAGGTGCTTGCGCACATCCAGGCATAAACCACGCGCAAGGAAGAGCTGCAACGCTGTTTGCGCTGCAGTATCTGAATACAGAAACGCAGCCTTTTCTTCACACGAAGACAAAGACCGCGCGGGACCAAAAAGAGAATTATTGCATTGTGCGGTGCGTTTTCGGGTCGAGCAACATCGACCGCCGCCATCGGAGTCGTTCACGACAGCTTCATCTCCTATTCTGATGGCCGCCGCCATCGTTGGTCCCACAACCCGTTTTGCGTAAACAGGCACGATATCTTTCAGAATAGTACCGCGGAACAACGGCAATTCAACGAAACACCATCACAGCGCCATGTTTTCGGCGGCAAACGACACAATCCCGCCGCTTCGATCGTAATGTGGACGGGGGTGATGAAGCCGCGAGCGAGAAGAAGCTGCACGCAGGCGGTGAGGTAGCCCACCGCCGATGCCGTCGCTTCGCCCACAACACAGACGCGGCAACGGGGCTGTGGGTGTCACCCTCATGCGAAGCGCCAACCAATTCAACAACGCGCGCCGCCGCGGAACGAACGTACAAGGCAAAGACTGTCTCTTATACACATCTCCGAGCCCACGAGACCGG
>ENA-OYZN01000951-OYZN01000951.1-human-gut-metagenome-genome-assembly--contig:-NODE-951-length-10091-cov-5.501295_pt1 | contig 10091 bp, 7 predicted proteins | sample MGYA00243294_ERZ653483 | MGnify/ENA primary metagenome ERZ653483 (study PRJEB26926, sample SAMN06165155) | human gut metagenome | biome: ENVO:00009003; feature: ENVO:2100002; material: ENVO:00002003... | reverse complement strand
ATGGTGAACGCGTACTTGGCGTAATCACCAACGATCTTGCCGTCGGTGATGGTCACGTCCACCTTGTTGCCCTCCTTGTCCAGGGCGGACAGGGAGCCGTCCATGATCAGGCTGCCCTTTTCATAGACGATCAGGTATTGACCGGACCAGTCCTCCTGTGCCTCGGTGACCTTTTCCCAGGTCCCGGACGCAGGCTCTGCCGCGAATACCGACACCGGCAGCAGGGAAACCAGCATGACCAGTGACAGCAGCGCAGACAGAAGTCTGGTGCGAACAGGTGTTTTCATCAAGCTATTACCTCCTTTAATTTCCCCCGGAGCTTCCGCCCCATAGGTATTCTCATTTTACCATACCGCCGGGCCGGTTTCCAGCTTTATTTGCAGATTTGACACAAATTTTGCTAATATGTGCACAAAGTATGGACGAATGCACAATGCCGCCGCTTGACAAGGGGAGCGCAAGCTGCTATGCTGAGGGGGACAACTTCCCATTTGCCGAAAGGAACGGTGTTTATGAAGAAAAAAACGAATCAGGCAGGCCCTGCCGCCTGGCTGCGGGAGAACAAATGGACCTGCGCGGTGCTGGCGGCGGCCCTGGTGCTGCTGATGGCGGGGCGGCTGCTGGCGGCCCCGGCCCGGGTGGAGGCCGATGAGCCGGAGAACCGGGCGGACTATGAGTCCGCCGTGGTGGATCAGGTCCTGTCGGACTCCACGGAGAAGGACCCCGCCTCCGACAACGGATACCGGGGGGAGCAGCTCCTGCTGGTGACGGTGAAGTCCGGGGACTATCGGGGCCAGCAGATGCAGGTATACAACTATGTGGGGCCCCTGTACGGCGGGCCGCTGCACGCCGGGGACCGGGCCGCCATCCTGATCTCCAGCTATTCCGACGGCACCGTCAACGCCACGGTATACGAATTTGACCGGCTGATCCCCCTGGCCATCGTGGCGGCGCTGTTTATCGCGGCGGCGGTGATTGTGGGCGGACGCACCGGAGCCAAGTCGCTGGCGGCCTTAGCGGTGACGCTGGTGTGCCTGTTCGGCGTGCTGCTGCCGGCGCTGATGAAGGGGGCCGATACCCTGCTGATGACCTTTATCGTGTGCGCCTATGTGGCGGTGGTGAGCCTGACCATCGTGGGCGGCGTGCGGAAAAAGACCGTGTGCGCCATGCTGGGCGCCGTGGCGGGCACGGCCCTGGCCCTGCTGTTCGGCCTGCTGGCCCAGGCCCTGACCCGGGTGGACGGCCTGCGCATCGACGACGTGGAGCCTCTGCTGCAGCTGCGCCAGACCGGCACTCCCATCGGCCTGCGGGGCCTGCTGGTGGGCGGCATCGTCATCAGCGCCCTGGGGGCGGTGATGGACGTGACCATGGGCATCGCCTCCTCCCTGGCGGAGGTCCATGCCGCCAATCCCCAGCTGTCCCGGCGGGAGCTGTTCCGCTCCGGCATGAACATCGGCCAGGACGCCATGGGCACCATGGCGAATACGCTCATCCTTGCCTTCGCCGGTTCGAGCCTCAATACGCTCCTGCTGTTCCAGATCTTTGATTATCCCATGATCCAGATCTTCAACGCTGACTCCATCGCCATCGAGATCATCCGCGGCGTGGCCGGCACCATCGGCATCATCCTGACCGTCCCCCTCGTCGCCCTCCTGAGCGCCGAGATCATGGGGCCGAAGAAAAAAGCGTAAGCTGCAAAACAGAAGCGGCATTCCCGGGCCGGGAATGCCGCTTTCTGCGTCAAAACGTCGGATCGTTATCGGTGTGCGTCCGCCTGCACGCAATATGCCTCCTGCATCTTTTGCAGGACGGCTTCCTTTTTCGGGATGGAGGGGATGGCGCCGGAAGCTTCGGTGGAGAGGCTTGCTGCGGCTGCCGCGTAGCGGGCCATATAGGCAAGATCGTCCCGCGTCAGCGCCTCCGGCGCTTTCCCAAGCTCCAAAAGCGCGATACGGCGCTGCCGCCAAAGATATCGCCTGCGCCGGTCGTGTCAATGGGATGCACCTTCGGGCAGCCGCAGGAGAAGTCTGCCTGCTTATTTTTCAGCAGACACCCCTTCGGCCCCAGCGTGACCATGACGAGCTTCGCGCCCAGCGCCAGCACGCGCTCCGCGCCCTCCTCCGGGCTGCAGTCCCAGAGGAACTGCGTCTCCTCATCGCTGATCTTGACGATATCCGCCTGCGAAAGGCCCCAGAGGATCTGTTCCCTTGCCTCCTGCTCTGTTTTCCACAGCGGGGCGCGGTAATTGGGGTCGTAGGTGACGAGCTTACCGTGCATGCGGGCATAGGCCGCGGCCTTCTGCGTGGCCGTGCGGGCAGGCTCGTCCGTGCAGCTGAGCGAGCCGAAGTGGAACACGCGGCTTTCTGCCAGCATGGCCGGGTCGATCTCCTCCCAGCGCAGCTGCGTGTCCGCGCCGGGCTTGCGCGCAAAGGCGAACGAGCGGTCGCCGTGCGCGTCAAAGGTCACGAACGCAAGCGTCGTGAACGTATCGGAGCTGATCAGAATGCCGCGCGTGTCGATCCCGGCGCGGCGCATCGTGCCGGTCAGCAGATGGCCAAAGGTGTCGTCGCCGACCTTGGCGAGAAACGCGGTCTTCTTTCCATACGCGCTCAGCGCGGCAAGAAAATTGCCGGGCGCGCCGCCGGGGTTGGCGGCAAGCGTGGGGTAGCCGTTTTCGTCCTTCGCGCGTTCCGCAAGATCGACAAGCAGCTCGCCCAGCGCGATCACATCATACATAGGTCTGTCCTCCTGTGTTTTTTGTTATTTTACCATGAAAGCAGCCTGGACTCAACCGCCGCGGGCGAAAAAATGCGCGGCGCGTTCCGCCTTTACATTTGCGTGCGTATGTGGTAAAATTCTCAAAAGTGTGTGAATCCGAGCTGAAGGAGGATGCGTCCATGCCGATGACAAACGCCGCTGAATATCTGGAGCGCACCGCCGCCCGCGTCCCGGACAAGGTTGCCTTTTCCGACGCCTCCGGCAGTCTGACCTTCGGGCAGCTGCTGACGCGTGCGCGGGCACTGGGAACCGTTCTGGCCGGGCTTCCGGGCTGCAAAAACGCGCCCGTGGCTGTGCTCACGGGGCGGACAGTGCAGAGCGTCGCGGCGCTGCAGGGCGTTTTGCAGAGTGGGAATTATTACGTTCCCATCGACGAGCAGATGCCGGAGGCGCGGATGCGCCGCATTCTCGCGCAGGTGCACGCCCGCGCGATCGTCTTCCCGGAAGCGTGCCGCCCGCAGGCGGAGCGGCTTGCGGACTGCGCGCCGCTCGTGTGTCTGGAGGAGGCGGAGAAGACCGCCCCGGACAATGCGCTTCTGCAGGCCCGGCGCGAGCAGATCATTGATCTGGATCCTGTGTACCTGCTCTTCACCTCCGGCTCGACCGGCACGCCGAAGGGCATCGTCATCTCCCACCGCGCCATTCTGGATTTTACCGACTGGCTGACGGACTTCTGCGGCTATACGGAGCATGAGGTCTTCGGCAATCAGTCGCCGTTTTACTTTGACACCTCCTGCAAGGATCTGTACCAGACGCTGAAGCTCGGCGCGACGTGCGTGATTCTGGAGAAAAAATTCTTCGCGCTGCCGCTGTTTTTGCTGCAGGCACTCGACCGGAACGGCGTGACCGCCGTGAACTGGGCGACGTCCGCGTTCCATCTGGCGGCAAGCTCCGGCGCGCTTGAAAAGTGCGTCCCGCACGCGCTGCGGAAGATCGTCGTCGGCGGCGAGGCGCTGCAGGCGCGGTACGTGAATATGTGGAAGCGCGCGATCCCGGAGGCAGACCTTTATAATATGTACGGCCCGACGGAGACGACCGTCGACTGCGCCGCGCTGCACCTGACGCGCACGTACCGCGACGACGAGCCGATCCCCATCGGAAGAGCCTGCCGCAATATGCAGCTGCTGCTGTTAAAGGACGATCTGACCGAGGCGGCCCCCGGCGAGACGGGCGAGCTGTGCGTGCGCGGCTCCGGACTTGCGGCGGGATATTTCGCCGACGCAGAAAAGACCAATTCCGCCTTTATCCAGAACCCGCTCTGCCCCGATTACCGCGACATTCTCTACCGCACGGGCGATATGGCCGTGCAGCGGGAGGACGGGAATTTCTATTTTCTTGCCCGCCGCGACGGGCAGATCAAGCACATGGGCTACCGCATTGAGCTGGGCGAAATTGAAACGGCGCTCTACAGCGTCAAGGGCCTGCGGGAGGCCGTCTGCTTCTACGACGCGATGCGTGACAAGATCGTCTGCGTCTATGCGGGCAATCTGGACACCAATACACTTGCAAAGGCGCTGCGGACGGCGCTGCCGAAATATATGCTGCCGAACGTCTATGAAAAGCTGGAGGCGTTGCCGCACAACGCCAACGGCAAGCTTGACCGTGCGGCGCTGAAGGAACGGTTTTTGCATGCGCAGAGTTGAAAGCTATGCAGCGCTTGCGCCGCTTCTGTCCGCGCAGCTGCGGCGCGGCGTGGTGACCAACTGCTTTTTATCCCCGGCAGACTACCAGCGTGAGATCGACGCCGGGCTTTTTTACGAGGAAGGAGACGGCTTTTTGCTGCTGCTGCGGCAGCGGGCCGGATACCAGCTCCTGAACTTTTACCTGCACCCCGGCGCGAAACTTTTCCTGCCGGGGCAGACGCTCCCGCTCGTCACAGAACTTGCCTGCCGCGAAAAGGACCAAGACGCCATGCGCCGGGCGCAGGACGCGCTGTGCGCGCTCGGCTTTACCGAGGCGTTTTGCCGTCTGCGGCGTACGCGGGCGGCAATTCCTGTTCAGAATACCGCTGAGACTCCGGCAGAGGCTTCATTTGAGGCTGTGCGGGCGTTTTTACTTGAACAGTTCGACCCGCTGACGGGCTGCATCCCGCCGGACGAGGAACTCCGACAGGCGGTCAGCGCCGGGCAGGTGCTGTGCCTTTCGGATGCGGACGGCATTTCTGGCTTGCTGCACTACGCGCCCGGGCGGGCGCAGTGCGAGATCCGCCATCTGGCCGTCCGTGCGGACTGCCGGGGGCATGGATACGCCGGGCGGCTGCTGGCCATGCTGGAAGCGAAGACCGGCGGGCAGAAATGCGCCGTCTGGGCGCGGGTGGGGAACGCCCCTGCCGAGCATTTCTATGAAAAAAATCAGTTTCAGCCGGACGGATGGCAGTCCGTTGTGCTGAGGCTGGGATAGATAAAGGAGTTTTGACACTATGAGAAAGCAGATCATGGAGATCCTGACGGAGATTTGCCCGGGCATCGACTTTGAGAACGAAAAAGCCCTCATCGACGACGGCCTGATCGACTCGCTGGATATCGTCGCGGTCGTGACGGAGCTGATGGAGGCGTTCGATGTGGAGCTTGGCGTGGACGATCTGACGCCGGAAAACTTCAACAGCGTCGAAGCCATCGAGGAGCTCATCGAGAGCCGTCAGAGCTGAGATGTCCTTTGCCTCCCTGCCCTTTGTGGGGCTCGTCACGGCAGGCGTCGTGCTGTATTATCTGGTTCCGAAGCGGGCGCAGTGGGTCGTGCTGCTGCTGGCAAGCATGGTCTTTTACCTGGTTGGCGGCGTCAAAAGCGCCGTCTGGCTCGTGCTGGTCGCGGGACTCACGTGGCTGGCGGGGCTGCTGCTCGAAAAGCAGAACGCGCGTCCCGCACCGGATAAAGCCGCAAAGGCCGCCGTGCGCCGCGCGAAGAAGCGCATCTGCGCGGCGTGTCTGGTTCTCTGCTTCGGGCTGTTATATCTCATGAAATACTGGAACTTCACGGCCTCCGCGCTGCCGTCCGCCCTCGGGGACAAGCTTCCCCGGTGGGATTTCGTCGTGCCGCTGGGCCTGTCGTATTTCATCTTTCAGAGCGTGGGCTATGTCATCGACGTCTACCGCGGAAAGCTCCCCGCGCAGAAAAACCCGCTGAAATACGGCCTGTTCGTCTCGTTCTTCCCGCAGATGGTGCAGGGCCCCATCAGCCGGTACGACCAGCTTGCCCCGCAGCTTCTGGCTGAGCGCAGTCTGGACTGGCGCGATCTCAAATTCGGCATCCAGCTTTGCCTCTGGGGGTATTTCAAAAAGCTCGTCATTGCCGACCGGGCGGCTGTGCTGGTCAACGCTGTCATCACGGAAAACTGCCCCTACGGCGGCGCGGTCATTGCCAGCGGCATTCTGTTCTACTGCATTCAGCTCTACTGCGATTTTTCCGGCGGCATCGATATTACGCGCGGTGTCGCGCGGATGTTCGGCATTGACATGGCCGAGAATTTCCGCCGCCCGATCTTCGCAATGTCCCTGACGGAATACTGGCGGCGCTGGCACATCACGCTCGGCGCGTGGATGCGCGACTATGTGTTTTACCCGCTGTCGCTGTCGAAAGCCTTCGGCAGACTCTCCCGCTGGGCCCGCACACACATCAGGGGCACGGGCGGCAAGATCTTTGCCACGTCGCTCGCGACGTTCATCGTCTATCTCATCATCGGCATCTGGCACGGGGCGAACTTCCGCTATATTGCCTTCGGCCTGTGGAACGGCGTGCTCATTACGGCCTCGCTCCTGCTGGAGCGGACGTTTTTGCGCTGGAAAGCGGCGCTGCACATCAACGACAAGTCCGCCGCATGGCGCGTGTTCATGACGCTGCGCACGATGCTGCTGGTGTTCATCGGGCGGTATTTCACGCGCTCGCCGCGCCTGAGCTGCGTGCTCCGGTTCTTGAAGACAACCGTGCTGCATCCACAGCCGTCACAGCTGCTCGACGGGACGCTTTTGTCGTTCGGCCTTGCGAAGACGGATTTTCTCGTGATCGCGCTGGGTCTGGCCGTTTTGCTGACGCTTGAGTGCTTGCAGGAGCGCGGCGTGCAGATCCGGGCGGCGCTGGAAAAGAGACCTGGCTTTGTACAGTGGCTTGCCGTGACGGCGCTGCTGCTGGCCGTGCTGCTGCTCGGCGTGTTCCGGGCCGGGTATATCCCGTCGGGCTTTATCTATACGCAGTTCTGAGGCGGTGATCGAATGAGTTCAAAAAAATGGGTGCTGGTCTTTCTCGTGACCGTCCTTGTGCTGGCCGCGCTGCTGGCGGCGCTGAATCTTGCCGCCGATCCCTTCGGCGCGTTCGGGGACAGGCTGCTGTCCTGGTTCTCCTACGACGAGACGAATAACCCGCGCGTGGCAAAGTTCAGCTATCTCGAACAGCACCACGACGAATACGATTCCTATATCCTCGGCTGCTCATCGACCAGTTCATTCCCGGTGGACGCGTTCAACGAGGCGTATGGCGCCAGCTTTTACAATCTCATCATGTACGGTGCGGATATGCGCGACTGCGAAAAGATCGCGCGGTATCTGATCGAACATTACGAGGTCAAAAACCTCATTCTGAACGTCTATCTCGACAACGGCCTGACCTACGACGAGGAATCCGACCGGCTGACGAAGAACCTCCACTATAAGGAGGACCCGGACACGTCCGTGCTGTCCTATTACACGCGCTATCTCTTCGCCGACCCGCGCTATGCGCTTGCCAAGCTGAACGCGCTGCGCACGGACACCATTCTGCCGCAGACGTTCGACGTGTTTGACGAGCGGACAGGCTGCTATGACAAGCGTGTGCGCGACGCAGAGCCGATCGGCAGCGAGGAGCGTTATCTCGAAAGCTACCCCGTCTTCGCCGACTATCCGCACCAGACGCTCTCGCTTCCGTACACGGAGCAGTGTATGCAGAGCGTCGCGGCGATCAAGACCCTGTGCGAGGAAGCGGGTGTGAACCTCACCGTCGCGGCCGGGCCGGTATATGCTGAGTATCTGAAAAATTATGAACCGGAAACCGTCGCGCAGTTTTACCGCTCGCTGGCACAGGTCACGCCGTTCTGGGATTTTTCGTCCAGCAGCGTCAGCTGCGAGATGCGCTATTTCTACGACGGCACGCACTTCCGCAACAACGTCGGCGAGATGATCTGCGCCCGCATGACAGGCCGCACAGATCTCTGGATCCCGGACGATTTCGGAACGTATGTAACTGCCGACACGCCGGAGGATTATTTCCTGAACGTCCTGTCCCCGGCGGCGCTTTCGGCCGACGAGATCAGCGCGCAGGTGCCGATCCTCATGTACCACCATCTGTCCGAGGACGTAACGAACAGCGAAATGGTGTCCCCGGAGCAGTTTGAGGCGCAGATCCGGGCGCTTTCCGAGGCCGGGTATACCGGCGTCTCGTTCGACGAACTGCAGGCGTATGTCCTGCGGGGCGAGCCGCTTCCCGAAAAGCCGGTCGTCATCACCTTTGACGACGGGTACAGGAGCAATTATACGCTTGCTTACCCGATCTTACAGAAATACAGCATGAAGGCGACGATCTTCGCCATCGGCGTTTCGTTCGGAACGGATCATTACAAGGATACGGACTATGCCATCACGCCGCACTTCGGCGCGGCGGAGGCGGCGGAAATGACCGCGTCCGGCCTCATTTCCATCCAAAGCCACACGTATGATATGCACCAGTGGCCGCCGTATGAGACAGGCTCCGCCGTGCGGGAGAACATTCTCCAGCTTTCCAGCGAAAGCGAAGAGGCCTACGTGCAGGCGCTGACGGAGGACTTTACGCGCAGCCGTGCACTGTTGGAGGACGCAACGGGCCGGCCGGTCGACGTGCTGGCATATCCCGCCGGACAGTATTCCACGCTGACGCAGGTCACGCTCCAGTCGCTCGGCGTGCATGTGACGCTCTCGACCAATCCTGGCGTCAACACCGTCGTCAAGGGCCTGCCGCAGACGCTTTACGCCATGCTCCGCTTCGGCATCACGGAGGATATCTCGCCGGAGGCGCTGCTGGATATGATCCGGTAAAACAGGAGAAGCAGGCTGTGTTTTATGATACAGCGCTTCCAGCTTGTCTGTAGGGGCGGACGACTCTGTCCGCCCGCACGGAATACAACCGCTGGCTGGAGTTTTGCGGCGAATTCGTACGCGCCTTCCACTTTGACTGTAGGGGCCGATGCCCACATCGGCCCGTGAGGCAGTTACGAATTCGCCGAAGATTTTCGTAAAAACGGTGCGCTCTGCCGGGCCGATGTGGGCATCGGCCCCTACAAACGTGTTGGGAAGCGCATACGGATTCGCCTTGGGTTTCCGGAAAAAGCACTGCTTCCAGCGAGCCGACAGAGTCGTCGGCCCCTACAGACGCTGTGTACTTGCTTCGCTTTATGAAAATCGGTTTTTGATTTGCAGAGAAGGCCGCCCGCCAGGCAGCCTTCTTTTCCCTTGAAATACATATATTCCTATATAAACATGCGTAAAAAGCAAGCCTTCATAAAAAAATTTTAGGCAAGCAAAAATTTTGTTTGACATCTGCTTTTCATGTGGTATGATGGTAGCAGAAGACGTCTGCACGGCAGACGCCGCAGATCAGAAAGAATAATAAATAAATAAATGGGAGGTACCCTGCGTTTATGAATTATGATGCTATCAAGAAGGCTGCCGAAGGCTACCGGGCTGACATGGCAAAGTTCCTCCGCGACATGATCGCGATCCCGTCCGAGTCCTGCGAGGAAGAGGGCGTCGTCAAGCGCATCGCCGCTGAGATGGAAAAGCTGGGCTATGACAAGGTCGAGTTCGACAAGCTTGGCAACGTCATCGGCTGGATGGGCACTGGCGACAAGATCATCGCCATCGACTCCCATATCGATACCGTCGGCATCGGCAACCGCGAGAACTGGACCGCTGATCCCTACACCGGCTACGAGACCGACGAGATCATCTACGGCCGCGGCGGCTCCGACCAGGAGGGCGGCATGGCCTCCGCTACCTACGGCGCAAAGATCATGAAGGATCTGAACCTCATTCCCGAGGGCTACAAGATCATGGTCGTCGGCTCCGTGCAGGAGGAGGACTGCGACGGTATGTGCTGGCAGTCCATTGTCAACGAATACTTTAACGGCCCCGAGGACGCACGCAGCAAGGTCGAGTTCGTCATCTCCACCGAGCCGACCGACGGCGGCATCTACCGCGGCCATCGCGGCAGAATGGAGATCCGCGTCGATATGCACGGCGTTTCCTGCCACGGCTCCGCTCCGGAGCGCGGCGCTGTCTCTTATACACATCTGACGCTGCCGACGAATAGCCTTG
>ENA-OYZN01000948-OYZN01000948.1-human-gut-metagenome-genome-assembly--contig:-NODE-948-length-10112-cov-4.221537_pt1 | contig 10112 bp, 6 predicted proteins | sample MGYA00243294_ERZ653483 | MGnify/ENA primary metagenome ERZ653483 (study PRJEB26926, sample SAMN06165155) | human gut metagenome | biome: ENVO:00009003; feature: ENVO:2100002; material: ENVO:00002003... | reverse complement strand
CATATACACAGTTTTTTTGCCGGATTGCCGCAACTAAACAGTTAAAATAAACGATTCTAAAAAATATTCTAAAACACCGCTTGACTTTTCACCTGAATGGCTCTATACTGATGTCAGCAAAGGGCGGAAGTTTACCGTATCCGTCCAAAAGTGAATAGGAGGTTTACCATGAAAAAGATCGTAGCTCTGGTTCTGGCTCTCATGCTGGCGCTGTCCATGCTGACCGTCGCCACCGCTGAAACGGCCAATCCCGTCGCCGGCAAGAAGGTAGCGTATATCATGCTGCTGCCCTCCGCCACCATCTTCCAGATGTGGAAGGATTCCTGCGCCGACCTGTGCGCCGCGCTGGATGTGGAATTCGACTTCTACTTCTGCGACGGTGACTTCAACCGCTGGATGGACACCATCAACACCTGTGCCGCCGCCGGCTATGACGGACTGCTCGTCAGCCACGGCAACCAGGACGGCTCCTATGTGTTCCTCAAGGAGCTGACCGAGACCTACCCCGACCTCAAGCTGGTGTGCTTCGACACCCAGTTCTACACTGACGGCGAGTATCAGAAGATCGAGGGCGTGACCCAGCTGTTCCAGCAGGACAAGAGCCTGGTCACCGTTCTGCTCGACGAGATGATCGCCAAGTTCGGTGAGGGCGTGCGTCTGGTCAAGGTATGGCGCGGCCCCAACTACAACAGCCCGTTCGACCGCCGCGAGGTTGGCTGGCAGGAGTACGAGGAAGCCGGCAAGATCGTGACCGTGGGCGAGATCCAGCCCCTGCAGGACAGCGTTGACAGCGCCAACAGCGTGACCGCCGCTTATCTGCAGAGCCTCAACCGCGAGGATGTGGACGGCGTCATCGCCTACTACGACCTCTACGGCCAGGGCGTGTACAACGCGATCTTCGAGAACGCCAACTTCAACGGCGAGTCCGGCGAGGCCCTGCCCATGGCGTCCGTTGACATCGACCAGGTGGACGTGACCAACATGCAGACCCGCCCCGACATCTGGTACGCGGCCGGCACCACCGACTGGACCCTCAACGGCGAGATCGCCATGCGCCTGCTCTTGCTGGAGCTGGCCGGCGAGTACGACAAGATCTATGACCCCGCCACCGGCGAGTACGGCGTGGACGTGGTTGAGATCCCTGGCAGCGCTATCCTGGCCTCCGCCCTCAAGGAAGACAGCACCGTTGAGAATCTCGGCGAAATCGCCGGCGAGACCTACGGCAACCTGAGCTACCTGTCCGTGGCCGACTGGATGCCCGCCGACCTGCTGCACAAGTAAGCCTCCGCAGCAATTCATAACCCATTCGAGCAATGTTTCTTGACAAAGAAGCGTCGGAGTATTTGCTCCGACGCTTCTTCCCATAAATTATCCCGACCGCTTGTTATGAATGAGAGAAGAGGGAAATCCATGGACAGACTGACACTTGGAACCCGCAAGGTATCCATCGAATTTCCCGGTGTAAAGGCGTTAACCAATGTAGACTTTGAAGTCAGCACCGGTGAGATTCACGCGCTCGTAGGCGCCAACGGAGCGGGCAAGTCCACCCTGATGAAGGTCCTTGCGGGTGCGAATCCGGATTATACAGGCGAAGTGTACCTCAACGGCAAGCCCGTCGAGCTGCGCTCCACCATGGCCGCCAAGAAGCTGGGAATTCAGATCGTCTACCAGGAGGTGGACATGGCGCTGGTCCCCACGCTTTCGGTTGCCGAAAACGTCATGCTCAACGATATGGTCATGAGCGCCGGCAGCAATCCCCTCGTCAACTGGCCCAAGCTGCGCACGCAGGCCAAGGCCGTGCTGGACCGGCTGAATATCAATGTAAACGTGCGTACGCTGGTGCAGGACCTGTCCCTTGCGCAAAAGCAGATGGTCCTGATCGCCAGAGCCATAGCCAACGAATGCAATTTCCTGATCCTTGACGAGCCGACCGCGCCTCTTAGCGATACGGAAACCGCCGAGCTTTTCCGGCTGGTCAAACACCTTCAGGAAACGGAGAATATCGCCATCATTTTTATCTCCCACCGCATCAACGAGATCATCCAGATCTGCGAAAACTATACCGTGATGCGCAACGGCGAGATCGTGGGCACCTCCCCCATCACAGATAAGACCACGACCCGCGAGATCGTGGAAAAGATGCTGGGCCGCTCGTTTGAGGAAAACTTCCCGAAGGAGCACGTGCCCATCGGCGAAAAGGTGTTCGAGGTGGAGAACCTTTCCGGCGCGGACGGCAAGGTCAACGACGTGTCCTTCTACGTGCGCCGGGGTGAGATCGTAGGCATCGCGGGTCTGGTGGGCGCGGGCAAGTCCGAACTGTGCAAGACCATCTTCGGCGCCTACGAACGCACAGCCGGCACCGTGCGCTTGAACGGCGAGGAACTCAAGATCAAAAACCCCTCCCACGCGGTCAAAAGCCGCATTGCCCTTGTGCCGGAGGAGCGCCGCAAGGAAGGCGTGCTGGTAAACGAAAACGTGAGCTTCAACCTCTCCGCCGCCTCGCTCAGCCGGTTCTGCAAGGCGTCCTTCATCCTCAAGAACAAGGTGGACGCCAACGCCCGTCAGTACGTAAGCGACCTGGGCATCGCGACTCCGTCGATCAAGCAGTATGTGAGGAACCTTTCCGGCGGCAACCAGCAGAAGGTGGCCGTGGGCAAGTGGATGGCCGCGGACTGCGACGTGTACATCTTCGACGAGCCGACCAAGGGCGTGGACGTGGGCGCCAAGCAGGACATCTTCCGTCTGATCAACGACATCACCAAGCGCGGCAGCAGCGTGATCTATGCCTCGTGTGAAAACTCCGAGCTGTTGTCCATCACGGACCGTATCTACGTGCTCTATGATGGTCACATCATGGCGGAGCTGGAAACCGCCAAAACCAACGAGGATGAGATCATGCACTACGCCGTGGGCAGCACCACAAAGTACGCCTGACCGCAGGGCAGGCTATAACAGGAGGGCATTCCGTTATGCAAGCAACGTTGAAACCAAATCCGCTGGCGACAAAGCAAAACAAGACTTTCCTCCGCTTCCTGCTGGACTGGGCGGCCGTCATCACGCTGGTGCTGTGCTTTGTGGTGTTCACCCTGCTCAAGGGCAACCGCTTCATGTCGGTCAACAACATGATCAACATCCTGCGCGCCATGTCCATCACCACGGTGTTCGGCATTGCGGCCACGGTGACCATGGCCCCCGACGGCTTTGACATGTCGGCCTGTACGCTGGCCAGCTGCTCGGCGTATGTGTTCGTGAGCATGTACCTGTGGTACGGCCTGCCGCTGTGGGCCTGTGTCGCGGTGTGCATCCTCGTGACACTGGTGATGTATCAGCTGACCATGTTCCTCATTCTGGTCTGCAAGATCCCCGACATGCTGGCTACCTGCGCATTGATGTTCGTGCATCAGGGCCTGGGCCAGTGGTATATCGGCGGCGGCGCTGTCTCCACCGGCATGCGCCTGCCCAGCGGCGCTTCCCCCGTGCGCACCAAGCTGGAGGCTTCCTTCAGCGCCATCGGCCGCGAGCCCTGGCTGATCATCATCATGCTGGCGTGCGTGCTGGTGGCCTACATCTTCCTGGAGTACACCAAGCATGGCCGCTTCATCTACGCCATGGGCGGCAACAAGCAGGCTGCCAAGCTCAGCGGCATCAACGTAAAGGGCTATCGCTACCTGGCCGGCATGATCACCGCGGTGTTCATCGCCATCGGCGGCATTTTGGTCTCCTCCCGCGGCTCTTCCGCGCAGGTCATGTGTTGCGACGATTACCTGATGCAGTCGCTGGCCGCCGTATTCGTAGGCCGGTCCGTGGGCGGTGCGGAGAAGCCGAACGCGCTCGGCACGCTGATTGGCGCCATGCTGGTGTCCACGCTGGAAAACGGCCTGACCATCTGCGCCGTGCCCTACTACGTGCTGCCCGCCGTGAAGGGCGCCGTTCTGGCCCTGGCTCTGGTTGCGGCCTACGCCACCAAGAAGGAGCAGTAATCCATCTTTACAAAGCCATGCGATACGCATGTGCATGGGAAACGCCCCGGCGAGATTCGCCGGGACGTTTTGTTTCTTCCATATTGTCCAGAAAGACTCCTACACCAATGTATCCTTGATCTTCTCGAATTCCTCGCGGCTGATGAGCACCTCACGGGGCTTGCTGCCCACGGACTTGCTCACGATGCCGCGCGCGGCCATATCGTCAATCAGGCGGCCCGCGCGGGCATAGCCGATCTTCATGCGGCGCTGGAGCATGCTGATGCTGGCCTGTCCGTCGGTGATGACCATGTCGATGGCCTCCAGCAGGCGGTCGTCCGCGCCGCTTTCCTCGTCGCTGTCAGCCAGCGGGCTGCCCGCGCCCTCGTCGCTCTCCATGGCCTCGATCACGTTGGGGTCAAAGTCCACATGCGAATGCTGGGCAATGTAGCCCACCACGCGCTCCGTCTCCGCGTCGCTGAGGAAGCAGCCCTGCACGCGGATGGGCGCGCTGGCGCCCGTGGGGAAGTAGAACATGTCGCCCCGGCCCAGCAGCTTTTCCGCGCCGTTCTGGTCCAGGATGGTGCGGCTGTCGATGCTGGAGGACACCGCGAAGGCGATGCGCGAGGGCACGTTTGCCTTGATGAGGCCGGTGATGACGTCCACGGTGGGGCGCTGGGTGGCCACCACCATGTGGATGCCCGCCGCGCGCGCGAGCTGCGCGATGCGGATGATGCTCTCCTCGACCTCCTTCTTGCAGGCGAGCATGAGGTCGGCCAGCTCGTCGATGATGATGACGATGCGGGGCAGCTTTTCCTCGCCGGGGCCGAGCTTGGCGTTGTAGGCGGAGAGCTCGCGCACGTTCTTGGACTGCATCTTGTGATAGCGGTCCAGCATCTCGGCCACGGCCCATTGCAGCGCGCCGGCGGCCTTGTGCGGGTCGCTCACCACGGGGATGAGCAGATGCGGCACGACGTTGTAGCATTGCAGCTCGACCACCTTGGGGTCGATCATGATCATGCGCACCTCCTCCGGCGGGGAGCGGAAGAGGATGGAGTTGACGATGGCGTTGATGCACACGGATTTGCCGCTGCCCGTCTGGCCCGCGATGAGCAGATGCGGCATCTTGGCCAGATCGCAGATCACGGCGCGTCCCGCGATGTCGCGGCCCAGCGCAACGGCCAGGGGCGACTTGGCGGACTGCATTTCAGGGCTTAAGAGCACCTCGGCCAGCGATACGCTCTGAATCTCCTTGTTGGGCACTTCCACGCCAAAGAGGTTGGTGCCGGGAATGGGAATTTCGATGCGCACGCCGCCGTTGGCCGCCATATCCAGGGCGATGTTGTCAGCGATGCTCATGATGCGCTTGACGTTGACGCCGCTGGACACCAGCCCCAGCTCAAAGCGAGTGACGGCAGGACCGTGGGTCACACGCTGCACGCGCGCGGGAATGCCGAAGCTCTCCAGCGTCTTTTCCAGGCGCGTGGCGTCCGCCGTGTCCTGCGCGCGGGTATCGGTCGCCGCGCGCCGCTGCTGGGTATTGAGCAGGTCAATGGAGGGATAAGCATAGGGCGTGCGCTCCACGGGCCGGGGTTCGCTGGCCGGCGGCGTGGGCCGGGGCTGACTCGCCGGGCGCTTGTACGCCGCGTTGCGGTCCTCGACGGTCTCGGCCTGGGCCGGCTGCGGCGCGGCCTGAGAGGGCTGGGAAGCAGGCGGGGGCTGCTGCGCAGCGGGCGGGCTGGACTGCGCCTGCTCGGGTGCAACCGGCACAATGGGCGTAGGCGCCATCTGCGGCGGCACAACGGCCGCTTCTCCCATGCTGCCGGCAATCTCCGCCTTGCGGCGGCGAATCTCCTCGATGCGATCCATGGCCTTGCGTTTGGACGCGGACATGATCAGCGTGTCGGGCAGCGGGGTTTCGGCGGTGTCGGCGCCCATCTCGCTGGGCGTAAAGGTCATGCGGGTCTGGTATTGTTTCTCTTTCTTTTCCTTTTTGCCCTTTCCCTCGGCCTTGCGCCAGGGCAGCTGCCGTCCCTCCGGGATGATCAGCTCGTCGTAGATTTCGCCCTGTGGCTGCGCAGGCGGTTGGACAGGTGCGGGATATGCCGGCGGCATGCCGTAGGGATAGACAGGCATGCCTCCCTGCGGCATGGGCGGCTGCTGCATGAGCATGCTGCCATAGGGCGGATAGACCGGCGCTTCCTGTGCAGGGGTTCCCGTCTCCCCCCGGCGGCGGAAAGCGGGCGAAAGCATGCGGCGATCGTCCTCCTGCTCCTTAAGGCGCTGGTCCTCCAGCTGCTCCTGGTATTCGCGCTGGGCGCGCTGCTGCTGGATATGCTGCTGCCGCGCCTGCCAGCCGTCGCGAACGCTTTCAAACATCTGAATCATATCAAAGCGGGACACCAGCAGGACGCAGGCCGCGCAGACCGCGCCCAGCGCCACGGTGCCCAGCACCGTGCCCAGAATGGAGCCGCGGCCGCCGCTCATGCTGGTGCCGCCGACCACGACCGCGGCGATGGCGTCCATCTCATAGCCGCTGCCGGCGTTGGCATAGTCCATGCTGCCGATGCGCGACACCTGGATGACCGCGGTCACGGCCACCAGCGCGCCCATGAGCACATAGATGAGGCCCTTGACGCGCTCGACGTTCACGCCGGAGAGGCGCGCGGTGCGCTCGTTGGAGCCCACGGCGTACACATGGCGGCCGAAGGGCGTGTAGCGCGACACGATATGCAGAATCACCGCCGCCACCAGCCAGTAGAGAATGGGCAGAATGACCTCGCCGCCGATCTTGGTGTTGGAGATGGCCAAAAAGCTGCTGGGCACCTTGACCGCCGCCGTCTGCATCACCTGCTGGGTTACGCTGCGCAGAATCTTCATCATGCCCAGCGTGGCGATAAAGGCCGGCAGCTTGCTGCGGGCGATCAGCACGCCGCTGATGCCGCCCAACAGGCAGCCGAAGATCACGCCTGCGACGATGCCGATGGCATAGGCCGGCACGCCGGTAATGCCGACGGCGGTGAGCAGGCCGTCAGGATACTGATTAATAAAAACCATGATCACCGCGCCGATGGCGACCATCGTGGAACCCACGGCCAGGTCGATGCCGCCGGAGATGATGACAAAGGTCATGCCCAGGGCCACGATGCCCACGCCGGCGTTGTTGCGCAGGATGTTGATCCAGTTCTTGCCCCAGTTGGTAAACCACGCGCCGAAGGATTCGTAGTCGAAGCCCAGCGCCACGGTCTGAAGAATCACCATCAGGGCCAGCACCAGGCCCGTGGAAAAGATGGGATCGGACTTCCATTTGCGGCCGACCTTTTCAAGAAGGGTCTGCCGGTTCGTCACTTGCGTCATGCCTGTTTACTCCTCTCGCCTGCGTTCAGCCGCCGGTTGCCAGCCGCATCATTTCGTGTTCGTTCATGGTTTCGCCCTTGACCTCGGCCTGGATGTCGCCGTGGTACAGCACCAGCGCCCGGTCGCACACCCGGATGATCTCCTGCGCCTCGTTGGAGAGCACCACCACGGCCACGCCCTGATCGGCCAGGCGCAGGATGATGTCGTAGATCTCCTCCTTCGCGCCCACGTCCACGCCCTGCGTGGGGTTGTCCAGGATCAGGAGCGAGGGGTTGGCGCTAAGCCACTTGGCCAGCACCACCTTCTGTTGGTTGCCGCCGGAGAGGCTGGTGATGGGGTCCTCGGGCTTTTCCATCTTGATGTGCAGCTCCCGGCGCTGGCGGTCAAATTCCTCGCGCTGCGCCTTGCGGTCGATCAGCCCGCGGCGCGCCAGCCGGGGCCAGGTGACGATGGAGCCGTTTTCCAGGATGTTCATGTCCTTGATGATGCCGTTTTCCTTGCGGTTGCGCGGCACATAGCCGATGCCCAGCGCCAGCGCCTGCTGGGTGGAGTGCATCTGCACGGGCTTGCCGCCCACGATGATGTTGCCCTGATACTTGCCCGCATCGCCAAAGACGGTGCGGAAGATCTCACTGCGGCCGTCGCCCAGAAGGCCCGTCACGCCCAGCACCTCGCCCGCGCGCACGCTCAGGCTGATGTGGCGGTAGTGCGGCTCCTGGGTTAGATCCTCCAGGCGGAGCACCTCGTCGCCAAGGGAGGCGCTTCGGTTCAGCGGCTCGTTGCGCACGTCGTGGCCCACCATGTCGCGGGCCAGCAGGTCGGTGGTCACATCCCTGACGTAGCCCTCCGACACCATCACGCCGTCGCGCAGCACCGTATAGCGGTCACAGATCTCCATGACCTCGCGCAGCTTGTGGGAGATAAAGACGATGCCCACGTTTTGCTTTTTCAGCGTGCGCAGGATCTCAAATACGTGCTCGATCTCCGGGTCGGTCAGCGAGGTGGTGGGTTCGTCCATGATGATGATCTGGGCGTTCATCAGAAGCGCGCGGGAAATCTCCACGATCTGCTTGTAGGAGGCGTCCAGGTCGCGCACCATGGCGCGGGGGTCCAGGCTAAGCGCCATGCGCTCAAATACCTTCCGGGTTTCCGCGATCATGCGCGGATGGTCCAGAAAGCCGTTTTTCTTTTTCAGTTCCCGGCCGATGAACATGTTCTCATAGATCGGGAGGTCGTTGATGAGATTCAGTTCCTGATGGATGAAGGCGATCCCCGCGTCCAGCGACTGGCCGGGGTTTTGGAAAGTCTGCGGCTTGTCGTCCAGCAAAATCTGCCCCGCGTCGGGCCGGAGCACGCCGCCCAGAATATTCATCAGCGTGCTTTTGCCCGCGCCGTTCTCGCCCAGCAGCGCGCAGATTTCCCCGCCGCGAAGCGAAAAATCGACGGATTTCAACACGTCGTTCGCGCCGAAGGATTTCACGATCCCACGCATGGAGAGGTTCATTTGTTCACATCCGTTCTCAAAATCCTCTTAAAACCGGGGAAAAGGGCCATGGCACCGGCCACGGCCCCTTTTGAAAGAGAGGGAAATCAATAGATGGTGTTGCTGGGATCGATGTACTCGTCCACGTTGGTGGCGTCCACGATCTGGGAGGGGATGACCTTCACGGCGTCAACGGTCTCGCCGCCGAGCACGCTCAGGGCCACGTCGAGGCAGTCCTTGATCATCAGGGGGCTGTAGAGCGCGGAGCAGGCATGGATTTCGTCGGCCTTTTCCTTGATGATGTTGAAGTACTCCTGGCATCCGCCGCCGGTGATGGCCTTGATGTCGGTGCGGCCGGCATCCTCGATGGCCTGCAGGGCGCCGATGGAGGTCTCGTCATCCAGGCTGTAGACGGCGTCGATCTCGGGGTTGGCGGTCAGGATGTCCGCCATGTCCTTCAGGCCGTCCTCACGGGTGAAGGCGGTGGCGTACTCGATGATCTCCACGTCGGGAGCGATCTCGGCCATGGTGTCGGTGAAGCCCTTCATGCGCAGCTCGGACACGGAGCCGGAGGTAGGCACGGGCAGGGCCACGACGGTGCCGGTGGTGCCGATCTTCTCAACGATGTAGTTCGCGCTGGCAACGCCCATGCTCTCATTGTCGCCGGTCACCTTGTAGATGCCCTCGGCGGGGATGTCCATATCGAAAGCCACGACGGTGATGCCCTGGTCGATGGCGTTCTGGGCAGCCACTTCCATGCCGGTCCACTGGGGAGCGACGACGATGGCCTGCGCGCCCCAGAGGATGACCTCGTCAAACTGGGCGGTCATTTCCTCGGCATTGCTGGAGGTGAGGAGCTTGTACTCGATAGTGCCGGCGGCCTCCAGCTCCTTGCAGTACTGCTCGGCGTTGTAGGTGATGCCGCCCACCCAGCCGTGGGTCACGGCGGGCACGAGCACGCCGATCTTATACTTGGTGGTTTCAGCGGTCGCCATGGTGACCATGCCGAGGCACAGCGCCAGGGCCAGAACGATGGCCAAAAGCTTTTTCATGATGGTTTCCTCCGTTTCATGATTTGTCCTCCCTCGCGGGAGAGCCATGCGAAGGAACGGGCACATGGGAAATGTTCCTGCTATATGCCCGTCCCTTTGTTGTAAGTGTATGATAGCATGTAAATTTTCACATGTCAATTCAACACCTAAAGTTTTCATAAATTTACATTCATTTGTACAACCGTCATAATGCTTTTATAAATCAGATTTTTAGCAGTTTTTTCTACTATGAGCCCCACCTCAAAAAAGAAAAGTTACATT
>ENA-OYZN01000947-OYZN01000947.1-human-gut-metagenome-genome-assembly--contig:-NODE-947-length-10115-cov-4.324950_pt1 | contig 10115 bp, 8 predicted proteins | sample MGYA00243294_ERZ653483 | MGnify/ENA primary metagenome ERZ653483 (study PRJEB26926, sample SAMN06165155) | human gut metagenome | biome: ENVO:00009003; feature: ENVO:2100002; material: ENVO:00002003... | reverse complement strand
CTACACAAGGCTATTCGTCGGCAGCGTCAGATGTGTATAAGAGACAGGTCATACAGCTTGCCTCTTGAAATAGCCTCTCTTATTGTGGCAAAAAGCATAGCATTATCTGCATACAGATATTGTTTCTGCAAAGGAACACTATCCAGATGTGCAGGTATTTCTTGCTTCTTTCCTCTGAAAAACTCGGTAAGTAGCTCTTTTAGATCATTTACTATCTCGTACTTCGCTTCCGTACAAAGGTTCCACAAAACTTGTGCCTCATCCTTACAGAGAACAGGAATGTTGATGACTGGTTTTCCGGCTTCCTCACGGAATATCTTACATTTTGTGAGCCAAGGAATAGCTTTGAGATATTCCGGATTAAAACCTACACTTTCAGGATCAATTCCCGTGTGCATAATGTAGAGTAGCTTTGCAATCTCTGCATCAACAAAGGTGTTCTCAGGGAAAAATGTATAATCGGCCGAATGATAATATGGGTAACACGGGAATCCGTCTGCACCATACACGTGCATTTCAAGCATCTCGCAATTGGCATATTTGTCAAACCTTGCAACGCGTTCACCCGAGTAAGAATGTGCCAATAACTCGATATGATCCTTGTAATCAAACTCCTTGAAATTAACATGGCCAAAGGCAATCCATCGTCCACCGTTAGGACGTTCATTAAATTGCTGTTCAGCATTGAATATTTCAGAGAAGGTCATATATGTTCCGTAATCCAGACAGTTGAATGCAACATACAGTTCCAGAGAGTTTTTCGCATCAAATGAACATCTTTCGTAAAACTCACACTGACGGAGCTTCACAAGGGCTTTTTCGATAGCATTCCAGAACAACTCAAAATTCTCATGTACACATTTTTTCTGCGCCGGAATATGCTTTTCCTTATCATCCAAAGTTGAAATCATAAAGTCGGTATAAACTTTGTTCCCAACCTTTTTCATTAGTTCACCGTCTACCAGCTTTTCAACAATAGGTTCTACATATGCTGCCGGAATACCGATAGACAATGCAATCTCCTCAATAGTTACCGGCTTAGAGTAAGCCAGCCACAGGATATTCTGGGCAATAAGATCGTTTTTGATAAGTGTGATCGGCTCTCCGTTCAATCCGGGATTTCCACTGTAAGAAACATGAAGTGTTATAGGTGAATAACTTTGCTTTGAGTATTTTTCCATATCGCTGATTCCTTTCTTTACATGATCCCTGCCAAGATGCAATCTGCTTTTTACAGTTCCCTCGGGAATGCCCAATTCTGATGCAATCTGACTTACGCTCTGACCGTTCATATAGTACCGCACGATAACCTCGCGATAGTTTTTGGCAAGGTAAGCAACTGCTTTACGAACGTTCTCCGCTTCGTCGTCTTCATCATTCAATTGGATTATTGCGTTCTCATCAACGATATCAAAGTCATCTCCAATACTGACTATTGGTTGCTTATATCTTTTACGGAGCATGTCATTAAATTTCCGCCCCATAACAACGAGAAGCCATGCTTTTACATCTTGAATATCTTTGCCACGTGCCATGTATGACAGTGCAGCAAGAAGTGTCTCCTGTGTTAGATCTTCAGCATCATATATATTGCCGCATCTTTGTAAGGCTGCAGATAACAGGAATTCTATGTAGTTTTCTAATTCTTTGCTTTGCATCTTCGGTACCTCTTTTGAAAGCTTTCACCTACAAGGTCGCAACAATAGCTTCTCGGTTCAATGTTTTTTCAAAATTTTTTCTACAGAAACAGGGGTAGCCGCCGCAGGAAAACCTGCAGCGGCTCATTTGTTTATACATTGGCAATCAGTGTGGTCAGGGATTTTCTCTGGCCTTCGGTAGGCTCCTTCAGTTTGCCGTTCTTCAGGAGCGCTGTGATACAGTGTACCAGGAACCATCCATCAGCGTGGAATACAAACTGCAATTCATACGCTTTAATCTTTCTAAGGTGTGCAGGAACCGATTCCAGTACAGCCTCGGCATAAGGCGCCTTCAGCGCATCAAACTCAGTCTGATACTTTACCTTGATTCGCTCGCCGATAGCAAGAAGTTTATCACGAATTTCATTGCTTGCCAAAACCACGATCTGCCATGCAGATTTGAAGTGTCCGTCATAATCGCCATTGGTTTTGATATAACCACGTTCTGCAAGCCATGCGTAATCGTGCTTAGAGAGCAAATTATGTTTTTCCCAATTTAGGAGAGTAATTGTTCGCTCTTGTTCTTCAGGGATGTTTCGCTCTTTTACGGGCGCTCTATCAGACCATTCCGAATCAATTTGCCACATCATCTGGTAATCGCCCTTATTCCACATAGGACCGCACCAGTTTCTCATATAAACATAGTCATCAGGAAGAACCATTTCATCCGGCACTACAGACGCGTGATAGATATTATGAGCACCATCCGGACGGATCGTGGCAACCTCTTCAAAAGAAATGCTCTCATCCATCAGTTTCTCACCGGACCAAGCTGCTATATAAGGAATCAGCGTCCACAGGATGAAATTACGGTCCGCTTTAGGCGACTCAGTCAAGGAGATGGGAGCGTCAGTTTGACCACATAAGATGTCCGGATCGTCAAGAATGCCGGAAGAGGTCAGCTCATCATACAGATCGTTCGCAAACAGCTCAGCAGCACGCTTGTATATATCGTTCTGCATGGTAAGCAGTTCTGCAGTCGGCTCGCTGATGATGAAGTTGATAATGTACTTATCCTTTTGTGCCTGCAGGAAGCCGTATTCCTCAAGGAATTCAACTTCTGTTTCTACGTACACGGGGGAAACACCCAGGTCATCGGCAATCTCGTTAATGGTCTTTGCCGTATTACGCACACAATAGCAGATATTCTGGGCCAGTGTGGAACGGAAGAACTCATCGGGAGATTTTTTGCCCACGGAACCGTTGATGCCGTAGGAGTGGAATTTAATAGGGTTAAACTTGAGTTCGCTTGCTTTTCTCATCGTATCCATACCTCGTTTCAATTCTTTTTTGGCTTCAAACAAGTGCCACTTGACCGTCCCGAGAGGAATATCCAATTCCCGAGCGATATCTGCCTGCTTACGATTCTCAAAGTAATAGGCGATCACTATTCTTCTTTGCAGCTTAGAAAGATAAGCAATCTCAGTCTGGAGACGATGGATAGCTTCTGTATTGTCGTCGGTGTCCAGCTCAGAGTATGGATCTGCAATCAGCTCCGCAACCTCATCAATAGAAACACCGACCATACTTTTCGCAGCATCACGATAATAGTTACTGAGCGTGTTATGGGCAACGGTCCAGATGAACTTTCCCATGTCCACAACGTCATCCTTGATAAGGAGCGCACGGAACGCTCTTATCGCAATCTCCTGCGACAGATCCTCTGCATCGTGGATGCTTTTACACCTCTTCAGAGCAAATCCGAATATGGGCTTCAGGTATTCAGTTATAGTTTTCTCTACGTCTTGTCTGTTCACTTGTTTGCACCTCATTGAAAGCTTTCACCCATATAGACACGCGAATCTGAAAAGGTTGGAACTTTTTGAAAAATTATTTGAAATCGAAAAGAGAGATAATAGGAAGGATATTCATATACATCCCTTCAAACCGGAACTGACTTTCCGGACCTTCTTTTTCGAGAATAAATTGTGACAAATCGCTCTCAAGACAATCCTGCACTTTTTCAGGAGATACCCCAGACTTATCGCTGATCTGAGCAACGGTTGTATAGGCATCTTCGGAATGGATAGTCAACTGGTAAAGAGCTGTGGCAATCTTCAGGTTCTTTGCATCACTAAATGGCTTGATCATTGCTACGATTCGACGAACATCAGTATTCATCAGAGTTAAGTTCCTATTGTTTGAAAAGAATACAGCTCCGTGCCTCATCGTTGTTGTTATCTCCGGAATATTACAGCAAGAATAGCCCCATTCAGCATTGCCGGCATGTTCAATAGCATCTTCTGTATCCCATCCTGGATTCATATTATCTGCGGTCATTCCTTTGGACAGAATAATCGTGTGAAGAGCTGCAGCCATTCTGAAGGTAAAGTCAAAATCTTCGCCCTTAGGCAAGGACTCTATGCGTTTGCGAATAGCAAGGACAATATCTTCTGTTGTAGAAACGGGAGTATACCCCAGAAGCTCATCCACCGAAACATCAAAGAGCTTCGCGATGTCGGGAAGAAGCTGGATATCCGGGCAGCACTGTGCTGACTCCCATTTGGAGACTGCTTGATTGGTTACGCCAAGCGCGTTGGCCAGTTCTTCTTGCGTAAGACCTTTCTGTTTTCTGAGAAAGGCGATCTGTTCATTGATTTTAATTGTAGTCATATAAGCACCTCGCATTTATTTTTTCGTAGCTACAATTATATTTTACGGATCTGCAGCTCTAAAAACAATGACGCATCAGTTTGATGAGTTCGCATTTCATCCAACTTCCGGTTGGATAGTTTATCGTGAAAATGCCGCCCGCAAAACACAGGCGGCATAAGGGATTATTTCTTTTCGATAGGAATCCAAATTTCAATGGTTCTGTCAGCATAACCACCAACGATACCCCAGTGGTAAACAGCGAGCTCAGGTGCATTGATCATCTGATATTCCTCATTTGAGAGCCATTCTGCAGCAATTTGCTTACGAATATCGAAATATTCCGGAATAGGCATTCTCTGTTTCTCGGTTTCAAAAACAGCATACGTTCTTTCGGGGATAACGATCTCTTCAAACTTGAATCTGTCCATAAAATCTATTCCCGTGACATTGCTATTGTATAGGTTATCACGTTCGTAATTATCTGTTGTGGCAGCGATATAGAAATCATATCCGTCATCATCCATATTTGTAAGAACGCAATAATCAGAAAGCTTGTCGTTTGCCATTCCTTTAAGCATCCACTGGTGTGCTCTGGTGGTAATGAAGAAATCTCCTTCTTGCTTATGACGCAGCTCATCGTATGGGGTGCCTTCAAAACGTCTTTTGTAACCGAGAAGAATCATTTTGGGTTTTGTTTCAATTCGATAATTCATAATTGTACCGCCTTCCAAAGAAAATTTAAGTACAAGACGGGAGAAGGACTTTAGATTACTACCGTCATTACGAGCCTGCGACGGCAATATACCGTGGAACTTCTGGAATGCTTTTGCAAAGCTGTCCGGACTTTCATAGCCGTACTTCAGCGCAACGTCAATAACCTTTGCATCACTTGTGGCCAGCTCCGTACCGGCAAGCGAAAGCCTGCGATTCCGGATATACTCGCCGATGGTGAAACCGCAAAGAATACTAAACACACGTTGGAAGTGATAGCTTGATGAAAAGCTCTGCGCTGCGACCATCTCATAATCAATCGTTTCCGTCAGATTATCTTCGATATAGTCGATAGCCTTTTGCAATCCTATGATCCAGTCCATATTATCCCTCCTTGTCTGCCTTCATTCTATCAAAAGGCGATTTCTATTTCCCGATATTCCGTGCTGATTATAATCGGATTACTTCAGTTCTACAGGGATCCACACCTCGTAGTAACGATTTTTCTGACGCAGATCATGGTCTGTCCAGAGGTGCAGCACCTCGATGGCAAGGTCATATTTCTGCTTATACTCAGATGCGGGAAGCCAGGAGTCGAAGATCAGTTCAAACAACTTCGGGAATTCCTCCCAAGCGAGTCCACCACACTCAGTTTTGAATGCTGCATAAGTACCTGCAGGAAGCTTGCGCATTTCCAGCTTGTCTGTCTTGGTATCGGATCGCTCGCGGGCAATCATATATTTGCCATCCTGCCATACGCCGTACCACACACCATCATAGGATGTGCTGCCCGGCTGATTCCATCGGCCCTCACAGAGCTGACCGGGAACATCATCGCAGTTATCTGCCCACATAGAGTGGCGCAGTTCTTCGCGAGTCTTGTATCCCATACCCTCGTACTGCTTTGATACACCGTAAACTAAAGTATCTTCTAACTCAATAATTCTGAAATCCATTTCTTTTGCTCCTTTGATCATAATGTGAAAGGAAGCAGGTGGATATACTTTAAGGGAACCGCCATCTTTGCGATAAACTGACGGTGTAATACCGTGTTGTTTCGCAAAGGCTCTTGAGAAAGCCGTCGCACTGTCATACCCATATTTCATAGCGATATCAATGATAGGCGTCTTGCCATGCTGCAGATCCTGCGCTGCGAGAGTCAGGCGTCTGCGTCTTACATACTCAGTCAGCGTCATACCGGTCATATAGCTAAAGAACCGAATGAAGCTGTCTGCAGTAACACAGGCAATGCCGGCTGCCGTATCAAGATCGAACTCTGCGCACAAATTCGCCTCGATATACTCAATGGCTGCGTTCAGCTGTTTTAGCATATTCATCTGTTTCACCTCCCGCATATAGTTTATCAAAAGAGCTTTTAGAATGACTGACTTTCCTTGGGCAGGAATAGTTTGCACTTCTCATTTTGAAAAATTAAAACTTAAGTGCTTTTTCATAAATGTACAATTGATTTTCGGGTGATTTTTCCATAGTATTTTGAAAACCCTGGGCCTCCCAGAATGGTTTTCCGGTAACAGGATCGGCGGTTAAGTACATCATTTCCGCGCCGTCAAGATGGAACAATCGCTCTAAACGCTTAAACATCATCTTGCCATAACCTTTGCGACGATGGTCCGGCTTTACATAGAACTCCATAATATATCCGTATCCGGGTTTAATAAAGCCTTTGTGATCTTCATGGTCGATTTTTCCGTAAAGGAAACCAATCGGCATTTCCTCGACATAGCACAATTCTAAATGGCGATCTGTCGGTCCTTGCATGGCAATAATGCTGTTGATCCATTTCTGCTGAAACTCTTTCGGTAGTGGGCGTTCGCTATGCTCATTCATCTCATCAATGTATTCATACATCAGCGACTCATACACCTTACAATTTTCTGCGTTATCAGCAGAGACTTGGACATACTTGATTTGTTTTTCCATTATATTTCCTCCAAAGTTTTATTCGGAGGGTTAGGAAACGTGAACCCTCCATACACGATTCATTTTCATACGTTATCACCCTTTCTATAAATTTAGTTTGTATTCACACATCAGTTATGATGTTGATACCAAAAAGTATTATGCGTTATTATTGTTCCTTGGTGCAGTATCTCGTATAACTCGTGAACTTCAAATTCACACCAAGGGAACGTGCTAAATCAGCAATAGTGCTTTCGTCATCGTCGGTATACCAACATCCGCTAATAACACTATCAATTTTACTGAAACCGGCAAGCACCGTATCCTCATATAAATCTTCAAACACATCGGGGCGTTTTTCAACCAAGATCCTTTGTGCTTCTTCGGGGAGGGCTGCCAGCGTTTCCTTATTTACAAAACCTGTTGATGTAATCAGTTTGCCACCAGGTTTCAATACTCTAAAAGCTTCTTTTAAGGCTTTTGCCTTTATTCCTTCGCAATTACCAATGCCTCCACCATCCGAGATGATATCTATGCTATTATCCTTAAAAGGCATATCGCAAAAATCGAAAGCAGCGTAATAGATATTGGGTGAATCGAGCGATTTATCCAAGAAAGATTTCCATTCACGAACAACCGTGGGCGAAAGATCGCTGATTATAACCGTCGCATCCGGATTTGCTTTTAGAATGTAAGGCATATATCCACCACCGGGACCTGTGCCGATTTCAAGAATTATTCCATCACAAGAAGCAATCTGTTTTCCAACACCATCCATATAGGCGTTGTCGGCTCTGGAATATTCCCAATTACGCTTTATCCATTTGCCGCTTTGTATTTCATTTGTCCATTCAATATTGTAATCACGTTCCTGTTCCGGCACAAAGTAGGCTATTCCGGAACATCCAGTCTCCTTACCGGTTAATTCGCAAAGCAGATCAACATCCTCAAGCATTTCGTTAATTGTAACCTTATACAGATGAGACAGCTCCAACAGTATATCTATGTCCGGTATTGCGTTTCCGCACTCCCACTTTGAGACAGCCTGCGATGTAACACCGAGTTTTTCAGCTAAATCAGTCTGGGATAGACCTACCTTACGTCTGAGTACCGATATTCTTTTTCCGAAATGAACTTTGTTTACCATAAAATCACACCTCTTTCTTCTTGGTGCTTACATTATATCTTACTTCTCAGACGTATTGGAAGCGACGGGTTGTTTCACGCATATAGCTTTCTACAACTGCTGGTTGGAATAAGTCCTTATGCAAGAATGGTTACTTTTTGAGTACAGGAATTGCTATCCTCGCTCCGATTTTGGTTTCCGCACCCAGATTAAGTGACGGAGCGATATTATTGGCCAACACATAACCATAACGATCAAAGTCGTAATTTCCAATTACCTTAAATACTTGCCCGATATACTTGCCAAAATCATCGGGATTCTCATAAGGTTCACTTTGGAAGTAAAGCATTGTACACTCCGGAAGTTCTGCAATCTTGTATCCATCAGGCAGAGGTTTCTCATAGTCAAGCGGCACTTCTACGCCTGATGCTATTTTACTTATCCCATTCTCATGCAGAAAATCAGGTAGATCAATCAATGCAGCTGTATCAAACTTTTCCGGGATACTGTTAAGTAGTCCTTCCCAGTCGCATCCAATCTCTTCACAATATGAAAGATAATCGGTAGCCGAATGAGATGTAAGGTAGATAAGCTTTCTTTTGGGTCTGTTTACTGGTGTAACCGTACAAATTGATGTAGTATCCATTTTTTGTCCTTCTTTCAAAATATAGTAATGATTTGCAGGATGCTGAGTGAATATAGGTATCGCGATTTTGTGTTTGCGGTATTCACTGGGCGTGATAGAGAAGCGTTTTGCAAATGATCTTGTGTAACCTTCGTGAGACTGATAGTGATAGTCTAAAGCCACGTCAATTACAGTATTATCTGAATCAACTAACTTCGCCGCGCTCTCACTGAGCAGGACAGCATTTATATATTCATACAGAGTAATACCCATATGTTTTTGAAATAATCTGTCGAGTTGACGTCGAGAATATCCAACCGCACTACATACGTTCTCAACACTGAATTCCATATCAGTGTGATGCGCTTTGATATACTCTTGTGCCAAAACTACCGCTTTTACATCATTCATCTTGCACCCTTAACTTATGATAACACCATACCATTACTTATTCTTGATATATATGGACAAGCTTATTTGCTACACATTATTTTTCAATTCTACCGAAGTTGAGTAATATCTTCGCTCGCTTTACGGTAATATATCCTTTCCAGTTCTCAGTTACTTGTCTGGATACGTCACTGTCGATACCCCACGAGAAGTTGGGATTCCATACACCTTGCTCATTGATATTGTCAAACCAAAAATCAAAGGTCTGTTCAATTCCGTGTTTCACATCATCGTACCAAAGAGAATCGGGAGACGATACATAATCAAGTGGAGTAAAATAATATCCACTATACTTACTTGCATCAAAACACGTATTATCAAGAATTCTTCTGCGCATAGATGCCATTATTTCATCAGATATAAGTGGTGAGTTGATCTGCAGAAGCTGCTCAACCAACGCCTGTATATTCAAAGAATCATGGTCGCCACAGAAATCATCACTCAAAAGAAGTTTGAAACAGTCTTCTGCAATTTTATATCCAAGCTTTTTCTGACTATCGGTACCATAACGAATCATTGCTGAAGCAACTACTGCACAGGGATTAGGGTTAAATACTGTGCAGGGCGCGTAATTCCACCAAGGCGCATGGGGATAATCCATTGCTTCTTTGGGACTGTCCTCCCAATACTTCGGTATATCCTGAACTGAGTTCTCAAAATAAGCCATTATGGTCTTAAACCATTCGGAAGAACAATCAAGATCATATTCATATGCTTGGAAAATTGCTTCTGCAGTCGGAATTGCAGCTGATAACGGGCAAAGCACATCTGCCTCAAAACCACTGCCCATTCCGCCATCTGCATTCTGATATTTCAGCATCTCTTCCACGATCTGTTCTTTTGAACCACCGTTAAAAAGATAATTCCATTTTGCTCGATCATATGGACGGGCATTTACCTGCATCCATTCGTTCATTTTGTTCAATTGTTCTTTTGACAGCATTCTCATAACAGTTTTCCTTAACCTTTCCGAATAAAGCCATCCTATATT
>ENA-OYZN01000941-OYZN01000941.1-human-gut-metagenome-genome-assembly--contig:-NODE-941-length-10181-cov-5.260122_pt1 | contig 10181 bp, 15 predicted proteins | sample MGYA00243294_ERZ653483 | MGnify/ENA primary metagenome ERZ653483 (study PRJEB26926, sample SAMN06165155) | human gut metagenome | biome: ENVO:00009003; feature: ENVO:2100002; material: ENVO:00002003... | reverse complement strand
AGATAGGCTCCGGTCTCGTGGGCTCGGAGATGTGTATAAGAGACAGACATTATACCATAGGGGGCGGGCCAAAACAAGGCCCGTTTTGGTAATTACTCGCATTTATTTTTCAACGCCGCCTCCGCTTCGGCAAACCGGCGCGCAACGCGATCTTTGGTCTGCTTGTTCAGTTCTTCAATATCCAGTACAGGTTTTTCTGGTTCCTTGAGGGCAAAAACCTTGCGCATTTTTTGCACATGGCTTTTTTCATGTTTTGGCAAACCCGCCAAGTCAACGGTACGCCAATAGATCACCCGCTGCATGAGTGTGGTTTCCGGCAGCCCCTCAAACAGTGCCATAAACTCCCACCAATGCAGAAATTCCACGGTGGTGAGGCTGATCCCATAGGTGGCATAAAACGCCGCATAGATCAGGTTGGCGTCCTGCTCAAAGTCAAAGGCTTTTTTGGGGGTCTTTTTCGTTCCCTTGGTTTTACCGTTCCCGGAGGCATCGCCGCGCGCGTAAAACCACACCAAGCCCTCCACCGCTTTATGAATATCCCCCGGTATTTCAGGATAAAGCTGATAAAGGGCGGCGGTGGTCTTTTCCACTTCGCTGATATTCGGATCATGGAGAATGAGATCAACCTGTATCATGTTGCGGAAGTCTGCGGAAATAGGGATGCCCTCGTATTCCTCCGGCAGTCCATCAAGCAACAGGATGCTCATTTTTTCGCCCGCCGCGTTGCCCGGTTAGGCTTGTACTTTTGCAGCTTGACGCCAAACTCTGTACCCTGCACCTCCATAGCGGCGCTCATAGCATCGTTGATTTCCGCAACTTTGTTGAGGCTGGGATTATGGCCCAGCAGCTGCTCCGCGATACCATCGCCGAACACCTCATCAATGAAATTGCCATAGAGCCGCAACTGGGCATTCAGCATTTCCACATAGGCATCCAGAAAACCGGGGTCATCCGGGGCGATAGTGGGCAGAGCAATGTTGGCGCCCTCTGCCTCCATGCGTTCCCCGGCCTGCTTATAACGCAGCACGTCCGAGGGGGAGGTTATGTCAAAATCCAGTTGGATGTTGTTTACTTCGATCATGGTAGCCTCCTTAAAAATTGCCGGGGGCTTTTGCACCCCCGGCTGTTGTCACTTCTTCGCAATGACCGGCCTGCCGAGGGCGTTTTTATCGCTTTGCAAATAGGCGATCCGTTCCTCGGTCGGTTCATATCCAGCGCGCGGGTATTTATCTTTACCCGCGCGGTAGATGGTCATATCGTCCAGCGGCTCGGTGAAGTCGATCAGGACTTCATACCGGCCTGTGCGGTTGTTTCTTTTCGCCATAAGGCAAACCCTCCTTTACGGCTGGGCCGGTGCATAGGTGTACTCCGTGGGCTTGACGGTAGAGGTCAGCGTGGCGCTGAAGCTGGCATTTTCACCCGCAGCGCCGGACAGATCATCCTCCACCGAGATAGAAATGCTGCCGCGCTCACCCTTGCCGGTGAGCATATTGAAATAAACATAGGGCTTGATGACCGCCTGCCCGGTGCCAAACTTGACAGCGTGGGACAGGATGGCATCCTGAAATGCATCGCCGTTGTAGCGGTCGCCCGTCACGGTGAAGCTGCGGGAGGTGCCGGTCTTGATCGTCACCTGCCCGGTGCGCAAATACTGGCTGTCCTGCGTCTGCGCAGACAGCGCGCCGGACTGCTCCGTGATGCCCTCCTGCGCCACAGTAAACTGGTTGGGGTCGGTTGCCTCGCCGGTGAAGTCGATAGCCAGCACCATATCATCGGCGGTGGAAAAGCCCTCAAAGGCGGCGCTGGGTGTGCGCCCGTTCATCAGTTCCGAAAGTATCATGGTGTTATTCTCCTTTTCTGTAATATTCCAGATCACATTGTATCTGGTATTTGCCCGCGTTGACATCGGGCTGGTATAGGTAGCCGGGGCCGGTAGCCCGGATGCTGCGGGGGATCAACCCCACAGGCAACCCCGGCAGGTTCCGCGCCCGCGTCTGCTGGTGCAGCCACGCCGCCAACGCCTCGTAAAAGCCGGAGTTGAGCATATTCTGCGCTTCGTCCGGCCCGTAGTCATTTACGCTGCTGATCGTGAATGGGTAACGGCACCGCGCCCCGCCGTTGGTATAGCGGTACACTACATCATCCGTTGGGGTGGTGCCTATGGCGTATTCCACGCCAGCCTCGCCGGTGTCCTCCGGCAGATAGTCAATATTCAGACGGCCATCAGCCATAAGCGGGCAGCCGCTGAAATAGTCGAACAGTGCCTCTAAAATTGTTGCGCTCATTTCCCACCTCCAGCCAACCGCTGCGCACCTTGCAGGATGCGCGCCCGTTCTGCCGCCTTTCCGCGCTCAAACCAATGGGCGCCTCTGTTGGCGTCATACGGGCGGCTGTCAGCGGTTTTGTAATACTGCGGCGCCGAGTGGGGCGCAACATACCGCACCTCACCGCTGCCCACCTCCGTGCCGAGTATGCCGGACTTTTGCAGCATACCCGTTTGAAACGGTACGCGGGTGGAGCAGAACCGCAGCACCTCGCTGTCCACAAACTTTTGCGCCCGTGTGAAATTGCCGGTGTACTCCCTGCCAAAGCCGGGGTTCCACTCCAGCACAGCCTTTGCTTTTCCATTCTTGAGCGTGGTTGTGAACACAGTGCCGCGTGGCGTGGTGATCGTCAGGTTGGGTTTTGCCATGTTATTTTCCCTCCAGTCTGATATGAGGGAGCAGCCGGGTCATGTTGTCAGAATGCACGGCAGTGACGGTGAAACAGTCAGTAAACTGTTTTGTGATCTCCGTTATACCGTTCGCCACATTCGGCCCCTCGCCAAGCACCACCACGTCCCCGTTTTGGGCCGTCCAGTGGCCCACAGGGTCAGACAGGACTGCGTACACGTCCCGCTTTAGAAACCCGTCAGGGAACGCATAAAGGGGTATTCTGGCGCTGTATCCGTCTGTGGAGGTCAACCCCTCGGCAGTAGTTACACGCTGACAGCCTGCCCAGCTTGCGCCGGTGATGACAGTTTTCGGCCACAGCGTTTTCTTTATAGTAGGGTCATACCATTTGTTGTAGATCGTGATCGTCTGGTCAAAACCTATCATCACAACCACCTGCACATGAGATTTACCGGCCACTGGAGGTAACGGGCGCAAACTGTCGCGCGCTCCTGCGCCTCCGCTTTCTGTATGGACACGCCGCCGCCTGCCCCAACCGACACCGTATAGCCATCGTTGCTTATACTGCCGATCCCTTTAGGGAGGGCGGCGGCGGTATCCTTGTAGCCTGCCACAACGTCCACCAGTGCGCACTCGCACAGCTTCACCGCATCCTGCATTTCCTCCGGGGCGGTCAATGCCGCGCCATTGGTCTGCGATAGGATTTCCGCATGGGCGTCATTCACTGATGCGTTATAGGCAGCCTCCGGCAGCTTGCCGCCGTGTGCTGTGTAATATGCGTAGTCTGCAAAGGTGGACATCATGATCACTCCTTTGTTACGGGCTTTTTGGGAGGCTCTTTGGCCTTTTCGGTCTGAACCGGCGCATAGCCCTTTGCCGCGTATTCGTGCAGACGATCATCGCTGATATTGCGGGTGATCCCGCCTTTCTGAATTAACATAGCTGATCCTCCTCTGCATTAGGTGGTGCTGGTGTGCAGATACAGGCCCTTAACCTTGTTATCATACACAAAAGCATCGTGGTACTCCCTAAACTGGAATTTCCACGCATCCTTGTCCTGATTGGTGTCAGGGTCAAAGATTTTAGGCAGGCTGAATTTGACAACCTGCAAAATGGCGGGCGGGTAGATGATCATAAAGTTGATGTTCTTCGCGTCCGCAGCCTTTGCATAGCCCCAGTTTTCGTTGCCATCGTTGAGGGTGATCGCCGTATAGAAACGGGTCGGAGGCACCCAAGTGATGGGCATGGAGTTGTAACCTGCCAGCACAGTGTTGACCGTGCCATCGCTGCCCCACTGACGCGCCAGCGCCGCATTGAGAACGGGCTGGAGGTCGCTGCTGATATACAGACGGCGGCCCGCAAGCGGCACCTCGTTTGCATTCAGCTGGCGCACCGCCTCGTCAATGGCGGCGATGATCGTGTCTTTGGTCAGCACAGCGGCGGTAGCGATGAGAATGCCGCTTTTACTGGCGTACTTCGCAAAGCGGTACGCATCCAGCTCCGGGATAACGTGCAGGCGCATAAACTCGCCGGTCACAGTGCCAAAGGTGAGGCCGAGGGTTTCCTCGTCATCCATGCGGTCAACGGAAATTTCCTTGCCGCGCTCCTCGGTGAGGGTCAGGGTTTCCCATGCAGCGGTAACATCACCTTTGGGGTAGCCGGTTTCACGGCTATAATCGCCCAAACCAGTGGTGCTAACCTTGAGAACCTTTACCTCGTTCACGCCCGTGAAGTCAGGGCGGGTGGCGGCGTCCATGCCGTTGGTGACAGACTCCGCTTTGTACACGCCATCGATGATGGGTACAAATTTCTTTGCGTATTCGATAGAATTAGCCATTTTTTAGCTCTCCTTTCCAGTTGAAAGCCCCGCGCCTTTCATGGCCGCAGCCACAAAGGGATCGGAGCTTGTGTCGATTGTTTCGGTATGCTCCCCGCCAGTCTTTACCGTTGCGGGGGTCGTGGGTTTGCTGGGGGTTGTGCTTGCTTCACCGAACAGGTACGCCTCGGACTCGGCAAGCGCCTTGATCGCCGCCGCCATGTCCTCTTTCTGGTTTTTGCTGGCCTTGAGCGCATCAATATCCAGCAACGCGGCAATAGCTTTGGGGTTTTTGCCTTTTGCCTCGGTGATCCCTGCCGCCAGCAGCGCCTGAAAATCACGGTCAGCAAGCTGGCTCTGAAAATCGGCCTCTTGAGTAGCCATGTCCTTTTTCAGTGTTTCCACCTCGCCCCGGAGGGCTTCAATGTCCACGCCGTCAAAGGTTTTCAGTTTTTTGGACACCTCATCGAGTTGCCCTTTGTAGGTGTCCCGGTCTTTGGCAGCATTCTCTGCCGTGGTTTTGTGTGCTTCGATGTCCTTGCCGTGCTGGGCCATGATCTTGTCAATAGCCTCTTTATCAAGCCCAAGCTCCTCCAGAAATTTGCGCTCCATACCTGCTCCTTTCATCCGCTACGCTTGTTATCGGGGTCGCGCCCCGTGGCGGCTGCGTTGTTTTACGCCGCGCCCGGCGAATTTTTGTATCAAAAAGGACGCCCCCGGCAGGGGGCGCCCCAGTTGAACCAGTATAAAATTATTCGATCAGAAGCGGCAAGCCCGCCGCAGCAAGCTGCCCGTTTTCGTCCTCCACAATGTAGAACCTGCCCCCGGAGTATGTGATACCGGGGCCTCCGTTCAGGGTGGGTGTACTGGCGCTATATTGGTACGCCTCGCCATCGGCATTTTCGTCTATCAGCGCCAAAGCCCATTTGCCGTTGACGCGGTAAACCTTTGTAACCTCGTACACCTCACCATCCTGCGGGCCGGTCGCGCCCATGTTTGGGCCTTTATATCTCACTTTCATGGCTTCACCTTTTCCTCATACATAACCCCGTCATTTTCATACCAGTGCAGGTAGACCGGGCTGCCGTTCACGTTTGCTGTGCCAACTTTCTTTTGCCACAAGGTTGGATCGGTATCCGGGTGATCCGCGTTCAGCCGGGGCGTGTCGCGCAGCGGGGTGTGCGTGGCCTGTCCCGCAATGACGCGCACATCGGTGACGGCGGCGCCCTGTGGTATGTTTATACTACCATCCGTAAAAGCGTTTTGCAATACCGCATCCGGCGCTTTCGCTTTTGCCGGTTTTCCCGGATTTCCAACGCGGAAAGCCTTGCCAGAAAGCGTTTTGGCAATATCCGCATTTGAATATTTAGCGCCATACTGCGCCCCCGCCCGTTCTCTGAAATAGTCACGGGTGAGGCCGGTTTGCTCGATAAAATCACGCTGTACAGCTTGCCACTCGCACACCTTGCTTTTGGCGGCGCTACTGTCCAGCCCCGCCGCGCTCATGGCGCTTTCCTCGCGTTTCCAGCGGCGAATTTTACGCTCAATATACCTTTGCTGCTGCGTGGCGTCATACAGGCTCATTTTTTCGCCATCAACGGTGACGGTGCGGGCATTGAGGTTGCGCAGCTGGTCTATGCTGTATGCGCGATCAGACAGCCCCTCAATGACCGGGAAAAAGGAATGGCGGCAGTTCCAGCCGCACAGCCCCGGCCCGGTGCCGTACCCGGTCTGCTCGTAAAAGTCCGGGTATTTGCTGGGCTTGCGTGAACGGGAAAACCACCGCCCCTGCCACCACGCATGATTTTCCGGGCCATTTATCGGCGCTGTGCGGGCGCCGTGGTGCGCGGTAGTTTCCACAAGGTCTGTTCCCATTTCATCCATGCGGCGCAGCTGCACCTCGGCAGCGGTTTGGTTCACGCCCGTGAGCGTTGCCCGGCGAAAAGCCACATCCAGATAATCAACCCAGCCCGTGGGGTACTGGATAACGGCGATGCCCTTTTGGGTCAAACTGCGTATGCCATCCCGGATCGCCCGGTCATACGAAAAACCGCCCGATGCTATCTTGTGATAGGCAAGATCAAGGGCATTTTCAAACTGCTGTGTGGCGGTTGCTGCTGTGGTCAAGGTGAGGTTTCGGTATTCCTCAAGGGTCTTTGTAAGGCCCGCCCGGATCAAATGCTGCATATAGGTGTTGTCTGCCAGCGGCAGAGGATTATACCCGGCAGCGCGGTAAATCGTATCATCCACGGCAAGGGTGCGGGTTGCCGCCTCGTCAAACAGGAGGATCAACTGCTGCTCTGACATATCCAGCGCCCGGTTTAGGTGCCGCAGAATATAGTCACGCTCTGCGCCCACCGCCTCAAGGCGGGCAAGCTGCCACTGTGTTGTTTCTGTAACAGCACCCGCTTTGGCAATACGCCGCGCCATGTCGTTGATGATCTCCTGTTCTGTGGCAGCAATAATGTCCACCACAGCATCCGGCAGGTCATCCAACTGGCGAAACGTAAGCATTTACTCGTCCTCCCCCGGTGGAAAACTGCTCCGGCCGTACACCGGCCCCGGCATCTGTGTATTGGCTTTAGCGGTGGCCTCGTCCTCGCCGTACCACTTCACGCGGTACTCCCACCGCTGCATAACACCGATGCTGATTTCCTCCCGGTCATCGGCTTTCTTTTCGTCATCGCTGACGATATAGCCATCCGAAAACACCACCACAATGGCAGTTTCAGGGTCAACCGGCTGCCCCAGAATGTTTTTACCCGCCCACAAAATGGCGCGTGAAATGCTCTGGAGGGCCTGTTCAACCACAATACCGTGTTTGGCTGCGTTCTGTTTCAGCTCCTGCTTTTCCCCGGTGTACTGGCGCGCAGTTATCTGCACACCACCCGATGTGTCAAAGCGGTAATGCCGCGTACCCATGCCGCACTTGAATGAAAGATAATCCAACTGGGCCTGCACAGCGTCCCGGTTGTCTGTCACACGCAGATCGGGGTTAAATTCATGCACCAGCTTTTTGTCCTCGGTAAATTCATCACCTACGGAAACAAACAGCTGCTGGAGCATATCATCGGGGGCAAGGTAAATGGGCTTGCCATCTTTGTCCACGCCGATGGTGCGGGTCAACTCCCGGTTATAGAAAACCTTTTTGCCGCCCAGCCACAGATCGCGGTTGAAATTATTATAGGCAATGTCCACACCCTTGAGGTTGTCCACCGCCTGCGAGAATATGGAACAGCCCAGCCCCAAATTGTTGGGGTAGGGGTTCACAATGTTGGGATGCAAAATCGCAAAAAACGGGTAGGGGCTGCCGGTGTTAATGCGCTCGGCCACGCCCTCCGGCAGTGGCGCAGCGACAAGGGCGCCGCCCACACTTTTGAAATATCGGTTTTGAATGACATAGGCCCCGTTTTCAAGCGTGTGTATTTCCACATACACATACTTTTGCCCGCGCACCGTGTTCTCGGAGGCAAAGGCAACCTCCGTGATCTGGTGGTAACGCACGGTAATGGGGAATATGTTCATCGCGGGCAGGTATTCCATGCGCACCCGCGCCTCCGGGGAGGTCAGCACCGTGCCATCTTCGCCAGCGGTCAGCCCGTCCAGCTTCATGACAAATGCGCCGGTGCCGCTGTAAAAGGCTTTTTCCACAAGGCTGTTTGCCTCATCCCAAAAGCTGATGTTGCCGAAAACGCCCCCTGTGGACTGTTCCTCCTCCGGGCCTTGCAGAAATTCCGAGGAGGCTTTATCTGCGAGAACGATCCGGGTCTTTTCGTTCAGCAGACAGGCCGCCCAGTCCTCGCATATCTTTTTAGCCATTTTCAGCGAGTACAAGGTGCGCTCTTTCTTTTTGCCGGAGTCGGTGGTTTCACTGAATTTGTGGAAAGACTTCACATAGCCAGCCCACCACTGCCGCCATTCTTCGATCAGGTTGTAGTAATCGGAGGTAATACTGGCGCCCAGCTCTTTATTTAAGACTTTGATAACCGCTTGAATGTCCACGGTGTCACCTCTCTTTCATATCAGGGCATAGCTTTGACATAAACGGTTCCCACGAATACTCAAAGGCATCGAGGATGTCAATGTCGGTGGAAAAATTGTCCAGCCGTTCATCCGGCTTTTTACTGTCCCATACCGCATTTTCAAGCCCGCCCTGTACCAGTTTGCAGTCATCCCCGATAAACAGCCGTTTGGTGTTCAGCAGGGTGCTTGTGGCGAATATGCGATCCCTGATCTGCTTTTTCTTGCAGTCCAGCACTTCCACACCCAGCGCCGCCTCACGCGCCGCTTTGCGCAGACTGTTGATCAGGTATTGCGCCTCGTTATCTGCCCACACATACTTGATATACAACCACGGGTATTTGGTGCGCAGGCGGTGGACAAAGCCCACAAACTCCCTGCACAGCCGATCCGCGTCAATTTCCCCTTTGGGCGCCTTTATATGGTGGTCAGCAATAACCGTGACTTTATGAAAAGCAGTATGCAGCGCCGTTGCCACAAAGGTGGTGAGGGACTGGCTGCCGCCAAAGTCAACGCCTATGGAAACGAATTGAACATCATGCAATACCGCTTTATCCAGCGGCCGTACATAAACCTCTTTGTGTTCAGCAAACTGCCGGTAGATTATGCCCTCGGCAACCACCCACAGCCCCCGGATATATCGATCATAAAAAACACCGCTGTAAAGGCGCTCATACCGCTGTTTGGTGTCCTCTGACAGGCTCAAATTGTCTGCCATCGTAAAATGCAGGTGCAGCACCTTTTTGGCGGCGGGCTTTAGCACCCATTCCTGATAGAACCAATGGGACGGCCCCTCCGGGTTGCAGTTGAACCAGAATTTACTGCCGTCAACACTGCACCGGGCAATGGCCTGCTCCACAAAGGAACGGGGCATAAGGGCAACCTCGTCAAACAACACCCCAGCAAGGGTGATGCCCTGTATCAAGGCATAGCTGCTCTCATCACGCCCGCCGAACAGGTAATAGCTGTTTGTGCGCCCGGCAGCGGTGATCACCAGCTTGTTTTCGTTTCTGCGTTCCCGGATCGACACCACGCCCTCCAGCCATGTGGGGAGCTGCGTTATCACATTCCGGCGCAGGCTTTCAATGGTCTTGCCGCAAATACCGAACACAGCGCCGTCAAAGCGCGCCATTGACCACAGAATAAAGCCCACAGACATGGACACGGTTTTGCCAGACCGCACAGAGCCATCACATATAATGCCATCAAGGTGCCTGAATGCTGGCCTATTCCACCATGTCAGCGCCAGCAGCTGCCTCTTGCTCAATTTCTGGTATATCATCCGTTTCCAGCTCCTCCTGTGCGCTTTCCACAATGGCCTCAAACAGGTTGTTGGTGGTTTCGGTCGATGTGTCGCGCCCACTGTCAAACACGCCCACGGCCTTGCCCAGCAGCTCCAGCGCGTGGACTTTATCATGCAGCTTTACCTCGATGCCGTTGGCGCCTTGCTTTATACTGGCCAGCGCCGCCGCCTTGCCCTCCGGCAACTCGGCTGTGTCAACGATCCGCACCTGCTGCGCTTCACCCGCGAAAGAAAGCACCTCGCCGGTGATAGGGTGAATAAGCGGCCGGGAAGTTGGCACCGTTTCCACCTGCACAAAATCCGTGACGCGGGCAAAGCCCACAGCCGCCCTGTCTCTTATACACATCTCCGAGCCCACGAGACCGGAGCC
>ENA-OYZN01000940-OYZN01000940.1-human-gut-metagenome-genome-assembly--contig:-NODE-940-length-10186-cov-6.475471_pt1 | contig 10186 bp, 9 predicted proteins | sample MGYA00243294_ERZ653483 | MGnify/ENA primary metagenome ERZ653483 (study PRJEB26926, sample SAMN06165155) | human gut metagenome | biome: ENVO:00009003; feature: ENVO:2100002; material: ENVO:00002003... | reverse complement strand
GATAGGCTCCGGTCTCGTGGGCTCGGAGATGTGTATAAGAGACAGCTATTTACATATTAATAAAAAGTCAAGCGAAACGCCGACGGGCAAGGGTTTTATGTAACAAAAAAAATGAAGTTTGCGTATTGTGAAGTATAGATAATCCTTGCGGTTATCGAGTATGAAAGGGAGGTTGTGCTATGAACGGAAACTTTTTCGGCGGCGGTTCGGGCTGTGACTGCATGTTATGGATTCTTATCCTTCTTTGCTGCTGTGGCGGATGCGGCGGCGGGTGCAACGACGGTTGCGGATGCGGCGGCGGAGCGTACGGCTTCTGGCCGTGGCTTGTGATTTTGTGTTGCTGCTGCGGATGCGGCGGTGGCGGCGGGTGCAAATAATACATAAAAGCACCATTTTTTCGGGACGGCGGGCGGCGCCGTCCTTTTTTTAATTTATAATCGCGACGGCGTAGGACAGCGACCACAGATACGAATACCATAAAAGCAGGACGGGAACGGCGGCTTTTGCAAGCTTCCCCGCGCGGGATCGCAGAATAAAAATACAAAAAATCCACATTAACGCCAAAGTGACTGTCATTGTGACAAGTCCCAAAAGAGGATTTCTTGCCGCGAAAAACAGCGCAAGGAACAATGCGGACGAAAACTTGACCGACGCATACAATCCGAATGTCGGATTTACCGCGTCTTTGACGAGCGCGTCGGACACGACGAATGCTTCAAGTGCCGTCGCGGCTGAGTACAACGCCGTGAACGCCGTCGTGTCCAACCAAAACACCGGTAAAGTAAGACCTGAAAACCACGAAAGGTTTCTTTGCACGGTGAAACTTCCCGTCCATTCCACGATAAGCGCAAACGAAAGCGCGAAAAACGCGGCGTAAAGCCATTTCACTTTTTGCATATAAAAATTATATTTATAACGCGTATCATATATGTTTGAAAAATAATAGTTGTAAAATGCGCGCGCTTTTGGTATAATAACGTAAAATCACGATAAGGATTAAAAAATGTTACTTGTTATCGACGTAGGAAATACGAATATGAAACTCGGCGTGTACGACGGCGACGTCCTGAAAAAAAGCTGGCGTCTTTCAACCGAGGCAAAGCGCACCGCGGACGAACTCGGAATGATTTTGTACGACTTGTTCAAAAACGTCGGCGTTGAATTTCAGGATATCGACGGCATTATCATGTCGTCCGTTGCGCCCATGCTCAACTACACGGTGGAGCATATGTGCACGTACTATATGAAGAAAAAGCCCGTCTTCGTGGACGCCACGCTTAAAACGGGTTTGAAAATCAAATATAACAACCCAATCGAACTCGGCGCGGACAGGATCGTCGACGCGGTCGGGGCGCACTTCATATACGGCGGGCCGATTATCGTTGTGGATTTCGGCAGCGCGACGACGTTCAACGCGGTTACCGCAGACGGCACGTTTTTGGGCGGCGCGATTTGCGCCGGCGTCAAAACCGCGTCGGAAAGCCTTGTGAACACCGCCGCGAAACTTCCCCGTTTCGAACTTGTTCCGCCGAAAGACGCGATTGCCCGTTCCACAATCGAGGGTATGCAGTCGGGCGCGGTTTACGGATATGCGGGGCAGGTTGACTACATTGTCAGAAAATTCCGCGAAAATCCGCTTATGAAAGACGCGAAAGTCATCGCGACGGGCGGTTTGTCGGAACTTGTCGTCAACGCGGATAAGTCGATTATCGACGTCGTTGACCGCTCGCTTTCTCTCAAAGGGCTTAAAATTTTGTACGATATGAATAAAGAAGGTAATAACGAATGAAAAAAGTCGGCATCGCGCTGCTCGGACTGGGTACGGTCGGGGGCGGCACTTATAAGATTCTGGAAAAAAACCACGAAGCTTTCAAGAAGTACGAAGGGCTCGATATCGAAGTCCTGCACGTGCTTGAACGCAATATGAAAAGGGTTGAAGAATTGGGCGTAAATCCCGACATCGTTTCAACCGACATCGACAACGTCGTAAATAACAAAGATATCTCGATAGTTTGCGAGTTTTTCGGCGGTATCGAACCCGCAAGGACGTTCCTTATCAAGGCTCTGGAAGCGGGCAAAAGCATCGTCACCGCAAATAAGGAATTGTTTTCAAAACACTGGCACGAACTCGAAGCGGCGGCAAAACGCGGCAAGGCGGGGCTGTATTTCGAGGCGAGTTGCGTCGGCGGCGTGCCCATAATCCGCACGATTACCGAAGGCATGCAGGCAAATACGATTTTGTCGATTAAGGGCATAATAAACGGCACAACGAACTATATTTTGTCGGCGATGAGCGAAAACGGTACGTCGTACGAAGACGCGCTGAAATCCGCGCAGGAACTCGGATATGCCGAATTCGATCCGACAGCCGACGTCGAAGGCTTTGACGCGTCGTACAAACTGTCGATTCTGTCCACGCTGTCCTATCACAAAAAAGTGCCCGTACAAAGGGTGTATCGCGAGGGCATCACGAAGATTTCCGTGGACGACATAAACACCGGGAAGAAACTCGGCTACACGCTGAAACTCCTTGCAATCAGCAAAAACAACAACGGAAAAATCGAGGCGCGCGTGCATCCCGCGTTCATTAAAAGCAGCCATCCGCTTGCGGCGGTGTCGGGCAGTTTCAACGCCGTGTATCTTGTCGGCGACAGTGTCGGCGATATTATGCTTTACGGCAGGGGCGCGGGCGATCTGCCCACCGGCAGCGCAATCGTCAGCGATATTATTTATGCGGCGCATCAGCGCAAACCACGCTATTTACCGTTCAAAAACGACGGTTCAAGTCGCGATTCGGACTTTATCACCGATTTTAAGAGCAAGTATTACGTCCGTATATGCGCCACCGACCGCGAAGGAATTCTGGGCAGAATTTCAACCGTTTTCGGCAAAAACAAAATCGGTATCGAAAAGGTTTTTCAGAACGAAGAAAACGTCAATTCAAAGACGGACATTATCTTCGTCACGCACCTGAGCCACGAGAAAATCATTGAAAAAGCGTTGAAAGAAATCACCGCTCTTGACGGCGTGAAAAACGTCGCCGCGCTTATCCGCGTTGAAGAATAATGAAAGAAATCACACTGTCCGCAATCGGCGACACAATCAAAAATTTTGAGGAAAAAATCGCTCAGGCACAAACGCTTTGGGAAAAGGTGCAGATCTTTTTCAACACCTACAAAGTGTGGATTCTGGTCGGGCTCGTCGTGCTTGTGGGCATAATCTTTTTTGTCAACATAATGGAAGCGAAAAAGCGCAAAGACGACCGCGACAACAAAAAATAACCGCGCAAAACCGCACAAAACCGCACAAAAAACGCACAAAAACCGCATTAAAAAACTCCGCAATCGCGGAGTTTTTTGTTTGGGATATACCGGAATGGATAATTTTATTTTTTGTCGTTTTCGCGGATTTCCACACGGCGGATTTTGCCCGACGTCGTTTTCGGAAGTTCTTTCACAAACTCCACAATGCGCGGGTATTTATACGGCGCGGTTACTTTTTTCACGTGGTTTTGCAGTTCCTTGACAAGCGCGTCCGACGGCTGATAGTTTTTGGTCAGGACGATTGTCGCTTTCACGATTTGTCCGCGCAGGTCGTCGGGGACGGCGGTGATTGCACATTCCAACACCGCGGGGTGTTCCATAAGCGCGCTTTCGACCTCGAAAGGTCCGATGCGGTAGCCCGACGATTTGATGATATCGTCCTTTCTTCCGACGTACCAGAACCAGCCGTCTTTGTCCTGATAGGCAAGGTCACCGGTGTGGAAGAAAACGTCGTTTTTAAGGGCGGCGGTGCGCGCCTCGTCCTTGAAGTAGCCCGCGACGAGTCCGCACTGATTTTCCGATTTCAGTATGGCGATTTCGCCTTCTTCGCCGGGTTTAACCTCGTTTTCGTCGTCGTCGATAAGGCGCACGTCGTACAGGGGGCTGGGCTTTCCGAGACTGCCCGTGACGGGGGATAAATATTTGAACGTGCCCAGCATTACCGTGCCTTCGGTCTGACCGAAACCTTCGTAAATTTTGAGCCCGGTCGCTTTTTCAAACTGTTTGAACACTTCGGGATTCAAACTTTCGCCGGCGGTGGAGCAATGTTTTATCGAGGATAAATCGAAACTCGACAAGTCTTCTTTCACCAAAAATCTGTAAATCGTGGGCGGGGCGCAAAAAGTCGTTATCCCGTATTTTTTCACAAGCGGCAAGACGTCCGTGGGGGTAAATCTGCCGTGGTAGTCGTAGGCGAAAACCGCCGTGCCCGATATCCACTGACCGTAGATTTTGCCCCAGCTGCATTTTGCCCAGCCCGTTTCCGCCATAGTGAAGTGCAAGCCGTCGTCGACGACGTCCTGCCAGTATTTTGCGGTGAAAACGTGTCCCAAAGGATACAAAAAGTCGTGCATGACCATTTTTGGCATACCCGTTGTGCCCGAAGTGAAATATACGAGCATCAGATCGCGGGGGTTCGGGCGCGCGTCGAAGGAAAATTCCGCGGGCGCGTTTTCAAGTTTTTCGTCAAGGTTGTCGAAGTGCGCGCCGTTTACCGACAATACGCCTTTCAGGTTTTTGCAATCGGGAAGGGCAAGCGAGATATGTTCCGCAACGTCTTCTTCTTCCGTCGCAAACAGCAACTTCACGCCCGCCTCGTTCACGCGGTACGCGACGTCTTTCGGGGTGAGCATGTGAGTTGCGGGGATAAGTACGACGCCCATTTTGCAGCACGCCACGACAAGTACCCAGTATTCCCAACGACGGTTGAGCATACTCATTACGAAGTCGCCTTTTTTCACGCCGTACGACGAAATGACGTTGCACATTTTCAGCGACAATTCTTTCATTTCGCCAAAGGTGACGACTTTTTCTTCGCCTTTTTGATTGCACCATACAAGGGCGCGTTTTTCGGGACAAAGCCTTGCGTATTCGTCCACGACGTCAAATCCGAAGTTGAAATCGGACGGAACGCAAAGTTTCGCGTTTCTTCTGAAATCGTCGTAGTCCGAAAAATCCGTTCTATTCAAAAACTTGCTTAAAAGATTCATATTCACTCGAAAATTTATAATTTAGTCAATGATAGCACACTTTATTATAAAATAAAAGCAAATTGAAATACTAATTTTCAATCGACTTTTTGAAAGAGGAATTCCGCAAGGCAAACGATAAGTTCTCTTTTTAATGTCATTGCGAGGTATTTTAGGGGACCCCAAAAGATACTTTGTGCTTTTGGGGAAAAGGAATAAACAAGCAAAAGACAAACAACTGTCGCTTGCGACGATTGTTTGGTCAAAAGCGCAGTTTATGACGCATCTCCCGGAAGGGTAACGATTTTAATATTAAATCGAAAGACCTTTTGTCAGGGCTTGCAATTTGACCTTGCAGGTGGTATAATAGGGTAACTAAAATGAGGTAGTATATGCTTGACAGGCAATTAAACGCCGTGCTGACTGTCCTTAACGACTTTTCGGACGGCGCCTATAAAATCATCGACGCGGACGAAATCATCGCGAAATTGTCCGATTCCGACCGTTGCACAAAGGTGGAACTTTCGGGGATAATCCGCACGTTGTCCGACAACGATTATATCAAAGTCAAATATTCGACGGTGGACGAGTATTGCCTTGCCACGCTTGCAAAAGCGCGCGCCATCGAAAAGGCGGAACCGCACGACTCGCACCCCACCGCGTCCGTCGACGTTCCCGTCGCAGGCGAAAAAGGCAAGTCGAAAGAAATCAAGCTTGACAGCATCTCTTTAAGGAAAATGATAAGAAAAGCGGCGTTCTGGGGCGCGCTCCTCGGCGGGCTTATCGCAAGCGCGATTGCTCTTCTTATCGGGGTTTTCCTGAAAATGAAATAAGAGGCGGACTATGGCAGTTGAAAAACACGCACTGAATAAAAAAGAAAGGGCGCTTATGCACGTCCTTCTTAACCTCGCCGAAAAAAACGACGAGGGCGTTTGTCTGGTGAAACCGCTTGAAATTTTTGAGGCGTTGCCGTACGATTACGCCTACACCCCCGAAGAACTCGAACCTATGCTCAAAGGGCTTGCGCTCGACGATTATCTGGAATACATTTCCGCCGACAACCACGGCGAACTGACGTATTGCATCACGATGCATCAGAAAGGGCTTTCGTTTGCGCGCGTCGAAAGGGCGTGGCGCAAAAGCGTTTACAACAAACTGCTGATTACGGTATGCACGGCAATCGTTTCCGGCACGATCGCAATCATCATAAGATATATCATAGCCCCGCTTATCATGGGCAAGTTTCGTTGATGGAGAATCATCTTTTTCAGTTAAAATCGAAATTCAGACCGAACGGCGATCAGGAACAGGCAATCGAAAAACTTGTCGAGGGACTGAACGACGGGTTTCGTACGCAGGTGCTTCTGGGCGTAACGGGAAGCGGCAAAACCTTTACGATGGCAAACGTCATCGAAAGGGTGCAACGTCCCGCGCTCGTTATCGCGCACAACAAGACGCTTGCGGCGCAACTTTGCAACGAGTTTCGTGAGTTTTTCCCCGATAACCGCGTGGAGTTTTTCGTATCGTATTACGACTACTATCAGCCCGAAGCGTATATCCCGAGAAGCGACACTTACATCGAAAAGGAGCTGGAAGTAAACGACGAAATCGACAAACTCAGAAACAGCGCGACAAGCAGTCTTTGCGAAAGAAACGACGTCATCGTCGTCAGTTCCGTATCGTGCATATACGGGCTGGGCGCGCCCGAAGAATACTTCAACCTTTCCATCTCTTTGCGCCCCGAAATGACGCTTGACCGTGACGATTTGGCGCGTAAACTCGTGAATATACAATATAAGCGCGCCGACATCGACTTTCAGCGCAGCACATTCAGAATGCGCGGCGACGTTGTGGATATATTCCCGTCGTCAAATTCGGAAGTCGCGATACGGGTTGAGTTTTTCGGCGACGAAATCGAAAAACTTTATGAAATCGACGCCCTTACGGGAAAGCCGTTGTCGCGGCTCGAACACGCAGTCATTTTCCCCGCAACCCATTACGTCGTCGGCGAAAGCCGTATGGAAAACGCCCTGACGCTCATCACGAAAGACAGGGAAGAAAGGGTGAAATATTTCACCGACCGCAATAAACTTATCGAGGCGCAACGAATCGGCGAGCGCGTCGCGTACGACGTCGAAATGATGCGCGAAATGGGCTATTGCAGCGGCATCGAAAATTACAGCAGATACTTTGACGGAAGGAAACCCGGCGAACCGCCGTACACTTTGTTGGACTTCTTCCCGAAAAATTTCGTCTGTTTCATCGACGAAAGCCATATGACGATCCCGCAAATCCGCGGCATGTACAACGGCGACAGAAGCAGGAAGGAAAACCTTGTGGAATACGGTTTCCGTCTGCCCGCCGCTTTCGACAACCGTCCGCTCCGCTTCGACGAGTTTGAAAAAAGGATTTATCAGCTTGTGTGCGTGTCGGCGACTCCCGCCCCGTTCGAGTTGCAGGAAGCCGACCAGGTGGCGGAACAGCTCATACGTCCTACGGGCATTATCGACCCCGAAATTTTTATACGCCCCGTCGAAGGACAAATCGACGACCTTATTTCCGAAATCAATCTGACCGTCGAAAAGGGCGGCAGAACGCTTGTTACGACGCTCACCAAAAAAATGGCGGAAAACCTTACTTCGTTTTTGAAGGAAAAGGGGATCAAGGTCAAGTATATGCACAGCGACATCGACACGTTGGAACGAATCGAAATCATCAATTCTTTGAGAAAAGGCGACGTCGACGTGGTTGTCGGAATCAACCTTTTAAGAGAAGGGCTCGATCTTCCCGAAGTAATGCTCGTTGCGATTCTCGACGCCGATAAGGAAGGGTTTTTAAGAAGCGAAACCGCGCTTATCCAGACCGTCGGCCGCGCCGCAAGAAACGTCGACGCAAGAGTTATTATGTACGCCGATACGATAACGGGCAGCATGCAGCGCGCAATCGACGAAACAAACCGCAGAAGAAAGATACAATCCGACTACAACGCGGCGCACGGCATCGTACCGCACACCGTCGTGAAAGAAATCGTAAATACAATCGAAATCACCAAAAAGCTGGATAAAGACGCAAAACGCGACCGTAAAGATATCGCTTCGGAACTTGAACGTCTGAAAGGACTTATGCAAGTCGCGGCGGAAGGGCTGGATTTCGAGGCGGCAATCAAACTTCGCGACAGAATATCCGAACTTAAAAAAGAACTTGGAAGATAACATAAATGACGGACAAAATTTTTGTAAAAGGAGCAAAAGAAAATAACCTTAAAAACATCGACGTCGAAATCCCGCGCGATAAACTTGTCGTGTTCACGGGGCTTTCCGGCAGCGGTAAGTCGTCGCTTGCTTTCGACACGATTTTCGCCGAAGGGCAAAGACGGTATATCGAAAGTCTGTCAAGCTACGCCCGTATGTTTTTGGGACAAATGGAAAAACCCGACGTCGAATATATCGAAGGGCTTTCCCCCGCCGTTTCCATCGACCAGAAAACGACGTCCAAAAACCCGCGCTCGACGGTGGGTACCGTTACCGAAATTTACGATTATTTAAGGCTTTTGTACGCCCGCGTCGGCACTCCGCATTGTCCGAAGTGCGGCAGGGAAATCGAACATCAGACGGTTGACCAGATTACCGACAAAATCATCGAAAGCACCGTGCAGTCGGGCGACAATAAGGTCATAATTATGGCACCCGTCGTCAGAGGCAGAAAGGGCGAATACAGGAAGGAACTTGAAGACTTCAAAAAGTCCGGCTACGTCCGCGTGCGTGTGGACGGCATCGACTATACCCTTGATGAAGAAATCGTCCTTGACAAAAACGTAAAACACGATATATCGGTGACAATCGACCGTATCGCCGTAAAAGAAGGCTCGGAAAGACGTCTGACGGACAGCGTTGAAGCCGCGCTCAAACTCGCAAACGGACTTGTCGTCGTCGAAAACGCAAAAAAGACGACGATTTACAGCACGAAATACAGTTGTCCCGATTGCGACGTCAGCATCGAAGAACTGGAACCCAGACTATTTTCTTTCAATAATCCGTACGGGGCTTGTCCCGAATGCAGCGGGCTGGGCTTCCGCAACGAAATCGACCTGAAAAAGATTATCGTCGACGAAAATCTGGGCGTCGGAAACGGCGGACTTGCCGCGCCGTCGGGGTGGAATCTCGGTAGTGGCGACATCGTGCGCTCGCAAATGAAAGCGTTATCGAAGGTGCTGGATTTTTCGCTCACGACTCCGATTAAAGACTTGCCGAAGTGGAAACTTGACGCGATTTTGTACGGCGTCGACGAAAGAATCCCGATGGATTATAACTCACGCAGTTTCCGTGGGCAATTCATGACGAAATACGAAGGTATCGTCAACAACCTTATGCGCCGCTATCGCGAAACGACAAGCGACGGCGTTAAGTACGAAATCGAAAGATATATGGTGTCCGTGCCGTGCAAAACGTGCGGCGGAAAACGCCTGAAAAAGGAAGCGCTCGCGGTTACCGTTGGCGGGCTAAACATTGCGGAACTTTCGGATATATCGGTGAAAACAATCGACGAATTTTTCGGCGCGCTCGTTCTTGACAAACAAAAAACGCTCATTGCCGAAAGGATAATCAAAGAAATCCGCGCAAGGCTGAAATTTTTGGTAAACGTCGGGCTCGATTATCTTACGCTTTCCCGCTCCGCCTCGACGCTTTCGGGCGGCGAATCGCAAAGGATAAGGCTTGCCACACAAATCGGCAGCGGACTTACGGGAGTGTTGTATATCCTTGACGAGCCGTCGATCGGGCTTCACCAAAAGGATAACGAAAGATTATTAAGCAGTCTGAAAGGACTGCGCGACCTCGGAAACACGCTTATCGTTGTCGAGCACGACGAGGACACGATGCGCGCGGCGGATTACATCGTGGATATCGGTCCCGGCGCGGGCATACACGGCGGAAAACTCGTTGCGGCAGGCAGCGTGGACGACATTATCGCCTGCAAGGAGTCGATAACGGGCAAGTATTTGTCGGGCGAACTCAAAATCGACGTGCCCGAAGAAAGAAAACGCCCCGACGGCAGATATTTGTCGGTTCGCGGCGCAAGACAAAACAATCTGAAAAACATTGACGTCGATATTCCCGTCGGGCTTTTAACCGCGGTTACGGGCCTGTCTCGTATACACATCTCCGAGCCCACGAGACC
>ENA-OYZN01000936-OYZN01000936.1-human-gut-metagenome-genome-assembly--contig:-NODE-936-length-10226-cov-4.393570_pt1 | contig 10226 bp, 8 predicted proteins | sample MGYA00243294_ERZ653483 | MGnify/ENA primary metagenome ERZ653483 (study PRJEB26926, sample SAMN06165155) | human gut metagenome | biome: ENVO:00009003; feature: ENVO:2100002; material: ENVO:00002003... | reverse complement strand
ACGAGATAGGCTCCGGTCTCGTGGGCTCGGAGATGTGTATAAGAGACAGCTTGAGGGAAAGGCCAGGGATGCTAAAGCGAGCCAGAAAGAGCTTCAGCCGATAGTGGATGAACTTCACTCCTACGAGGATCAGTTTGGGTTGAGCCTTCGCGCATTATCTGCGCTTGCCGTTACCCGTATGTATTACGATGGCGCAATCGACGAAAGAAGTTCTCTTATTGAGCAGGAACGTATCCTCGAGAAATCGCGGGGGTTCCTTAAGAAACGTGCAACGGTAGCTGGGGTTTTGGAGATCAAAACTGGTGCGATGAAGGGCGCGCCCGTTGCGCTTCCAAAGGGGTCGGGCAAGGGGCCTTTGAAGGGTTTGATCTCGATGACTCCTCGTGCTGCTGCCAAACAGAATCTTCTTGTGTCGAAGATCGGAATGCAGTCGGATTTACGTTCAGCTGAAGCGAACATTAGGGATGAAGCTCAAGCCTGCACCGATGGTATCAAGCGAATTGCAGCTGTTTCTCGTGCTTCGCGTACCATTCTTACCGACGGGGATACTTCTTGGTTGGTTAGTGAAGTGGACGAGGGGTAGGGCGGAGCAGCTACGTTAGTGAGGCGGCAACATACCTTCGCTTTATTTGACCCTGCTATTTCTTGAACTTATTCAAAAGGAATCCGAAAAGGCTGATGCCATCTTCTATGGCGTTCTTTGCCCTTGTGTAGTCGCCCATGGTGTCGTTTTCGATCATGCGCTCTCGATTTTCCTTCAGGATGCGCCCCTCGGCTTCGACTCTGGCGGATGTAAGTACGGAGTCGGCAAAGTATTCCGCGGTTTCTTTTCGGTTTTCGCGCATCATGCTCTTGGCGGCTTTGAGCGATTCCCGCCGCTGTTCTTTTGTTTGCGGGGATTTTTTCTGGGCGCACTGGCAGATGAGTGCCACAAACTTTTCTGAAAGCCCTTCAGACGCGAAGCGATTTTCGAATGTATTGAAGTCTGCGCACTGTTCGCCAAGCGTGGCCACTTCGGCGCAGAATGCGTCCACTTCGGGCCGCAAGCTATCAGGCACGATGAGATATTCATCGAAGTAGTGCGTTTTCGCATCAACGCTTTTCTGTACGTCGCTGTTCATGTTCGTGCCCTTTCTCGCGTGCGTTTGCTGGGGAAAGTGTTCCTTATACAAGAGTGCCACAGTCGCATGTGCGAGGGAATGAACCTATGTCCCATTATTGCCGCAGGTATGAGCTCTTGTTTCCCATTTTTGAGTGTCGGTGGGCGGGTGGTGAAAGCTGCTTCATTGCTTGCTCTGCCGTTTGTCCTGGCGTGGGATTCGGGCCTTTGCCGTTGCTGGGTTTTGCTGTTGAGCTGCGCTGTCACATTATAATGCTACAACGTATTTGCATTGCATTTTAAGTGGTGGGAGCATGTATGGCTAAGAGTTACGGGGAACCAACAAGGCGCAACCCTTGCAAATCGGGGGCTCGTAGTTTCTCGGTAGGGGGAAACCGGGTTTACTCAACTTTGCCCTTCCTCTGCACTCTGTGCGAAGCAATCAAGGGGGAAGTGGCTTTTTGCGGCATCGGCTTCTCTGACTTTGTGCGCACCTGCATGATTAAAGATCTTGCAAAGAAAGGGGCATAGGGTCTATGGAACCTGGGTATTTCGACAACCGTGCTTGCATAGTTAAAGATGACCTCGTTGCCAGCATAGCTAATGGCGATCGTGTGGCGATAGCGTCTTCCGTTTTCTCGATGTATGCCTATCAGGAACTTGCTGAACAGCTTGAAGGCATTGAAGAGCTGCGTTTCATTTTCACTTCGCAAGCGTTCACAAAGCAGCGCCCTCCTCGTGAGAAACGGGAGTTTTACATTCCTCGACTTGCTCGTGAGCAGGGACTATGCGGTACTGAATTCGAAATTAAATTACGTAACGAGCTCACACAGAAAGCTGTTGCCCTTGAGTGCGCCGACTGGATACGTCGCAAGGCGCGCTTTCGCTCCTTCGAGGGTGGAGAGCGCAAGTTCGCCGAGGATATGGACGCTGCAGCGGAGGTTGCAGTGTACGCCAAGTTGCCACGCACATTCCAAATTCCTACGCCTGTGGGAAATTATGCGCCTGACTGGGCAATTGCCTTCAAAGAAGGTAGTGTGCGTCATATCTTCTTTATCGCCGAAACTAAGGGCACTATGGATACGATGGAGCTTTCCGGTGTGGAAAATGCTAAGATCGCGTGCGCCAAGAAGCTCTTTAACGAGATGAGCGCAGGCGATGTGCGCTATCACAACGTTGCGACGTATGAGGACTTGCTCGAGGTGATGGGGAAGATGGACTAGTGGTGCCGATGGGCCATAAAGAGAATCAGGAGAAGGCGGAGCTTTCGATTTTCAAACAGTCATTGAGGATCGCGCATGCGAAAGGTGGCGAAGCAACGCGTAATGTGAATCGATTATCAGGGAGCGCCCATTCCTTCGACAGGCCTGATATTCTCATTACCGCCGGTGACGGAAAGAGGTTGGTGGGCATTGAGCATTTTCGAGTCGACCATCATATCGGCGTTGGTAAGAAGACTGAATCGAAAGCCGCCAGGTTTTTTTCAGATGCAGAGAAGTTTCGCAGGCAGCACGAAGATGCTGCTCGTGCTGGTGCTCTAACCGAAGAGGTCTACGAGGGGTTTGGCAATCTCCTCAGTCGAGCGATACGAGAGAAATCGAATGCTTGTGTTGACGGCATCAGTATTTCGCTTAATGCTGGGCTATTTGGGGAGGACGGTCGCGGGCATGTGCCCAAACTCGATACGTATCGCGAAAATATGATGCGGATTGAGACCAGTGCCGATATTCGGCTTGGATTCTTGATTGAGTTCCATACGGATTTGCGTCAATGGTTCCTTAATGATGGATATAGGGAGACTAGGGTATCTCAAGGTCAGTTCCCGATAAGTTGCGAGGTCTATGAGCTCCTCAAGAAAGCATCGGCTCACGTTGATTGGGTCTTGCTTGCGTTTTGCCCTCTTTACGGCGACGAGGTAAGGGACGCTGCGATTATCAGATGCCACAACGGCATGTTCGAAACAAGCGCTGCTCGACAAGGCATGATCCAGACACAATATTTAGGCCTTGGAAAAGAAACGCCTTTCGGCAAGCAGAATAGACAAGGAGAGGTTGAGTTCGGCGTCGGAGACGACGGTGTTGACTATCTGGTCGAAAACACGTCCGAGCAGATGGACGCCATCGAGTTGTTCAACAACGCGATAAGCGGAGCCACCGAAGCATTAAATCTGGCGCGGAAGGGAAAACCCTTTGCTGCAACAACGTCCGTTCAGCTTGCCTACGAAATAGCAAAAGACTCCTTGAAGCACAGAAACGGGAATGTTGAGCCGCAGGATGTCCTTAAGGCGATTGGCAGAATGAATCCATCAGAGATGAGCGCGCGGATGGAGAATTGGCGAAAGCGCTGGCCTGCCGATAGCGTATAGCTCAGCTTTCGATTGATGCGAACGAAGCGCTCTGCGCGCCAACGATTTGATAGGACTGAAATGAAATACAACCTCGACAAACTGAAGAAAGTCGATTTGCGCGATGTATGGCCGCATGAGCCGCTTGACTTCACTAAGTGGCTCTCCGAGGAGCCCAACCTTGCCATACTGAGCTCGGCAGTCGGTATTGAGCTTGAGCTTATAGAGACCGAGTCGTCGGTGGGCTCGTTCAACGTCGACATCTATGCGCAGGAAGCCGGCACCGGACGCAAGGTGATCATCGAGAATCAGCTCGAGGACACCAACCACGATCACCTAGGCAAAGTAATCACTTACGCCGCCGGCAAGGGCGCCGAGGTTGTCGTGTGGGTGGTGGCACGCGCACGCGACGAGCACCGTCAGGCCATCGAGTGGCTCAACCAGCACACCGACAGCGATTTCGGGTTCTTCCTAGTGGAGATAGAGCTGTGGTCCATCGGAGATTCCCTGCCTGCTCCGCGTTTCAACGTAGTCGAGCAGCCTAACGAGTGGACGAAAGCCATCAAGCTCAGCGAGGGACTCTCCGAGACCGAGCGCGTCAAGCTATCGTACTGGACCAAATATCGCGAGGTGGCCCAGGCGACGCCAGAGTTCCTAAGGGTGTTTAACCCGCAGAAGCCCTCGAAAGATCACTGGACCACGTTGCGCTGCGGCACATCTGCCTATCACATCGCGCTGCTTATTGACACTCAGCGCGGGCGCATCGGTATTGAATTCTACGTGCCGAACGACAAGGTAATCGGCCATAAGGCTATCGGGAATGCATCCGAGTTCGAAAAGCGGCTTTGTTTGGAGGCGAAGCCCTTCGATGCAAAAAAGGCATCTGGCGTGCGTTTTTATAAGGATGGCTGCAAAATCAAAGGCAACGAAAAAGCCTGGGAAGGTTTCATAAAACAGCAGTTGAACTGGGCTCTAGAAATGAAGCAGGTTGTTGACGAGCTTGTGTAGCAAATTCGCCAACAACCTGAGATGGTTTCGGAGTCTGTTAGACGGTTCGCGCTCTTGGCAGCCGCACCCGCCCTCTTATCGAAGCTCCACTTTGATAACATCGCCTGCGGCGGGTTTGGAAGCGTTGGTGCCCGATTCCAGCATGTACAGCGCATTTGCGGTAAGTGTTGCGGGCCATCCTGGGCGGCCTGCAATGGGGTTGCCAGTAAGCGTTCCATCGGCCTACACTTCCACGTTAAGCATGCGAACAGCGAAGAGAAGCGCCCATCGGTAACCATCGATGGGCGCTCGCAAAAGGCATGCTTCTTGTTTTTAGTACTTCTTCATTCTCAATGCGGATGCAAACAGGGCGCTTGCCACTATTACCAATGCGACGATTGCAATGATTGGTGCATTGCCGTCACCCGTATGAGGGGTGGCTGCTGCTGGTTTATCGCCGGCGTCAGACTTATTGTTCGCGTTGGGATCGCTGCCCTCTGTTGGCTTGGTGTCTTCAGCGGGTGCAGCCTTTTCTGTATAGACGTTTTCGAACGTCATGACATCAACGGGGGTATCCTGCGTCTTTTCGTAGAATTCGCCGCTGTCTGTTGCTACCAGTTCAACGGGGAATACTTCGAAGCTTGGCTGGGCCGTGCCCTGATTGTCGGTTGCTCCGTCGTTGCAGAAGATTTGGTATACGGCATCCGAATAGGTCCAGTTTGCAATGCCGGTGTTCTTTTCACGTACGCAAAAGCCTTCGCACGTTATGTTGTCCACTTGCTTCTTCGGGCCTTGGATGGTGAGGGCGTTTTCGTATTCTCCTTCGCCATTCGTAGCTACGGTTGCCGTTATGGTCACATCGCTGTAATCCTCGATCTGGCCAACGCCAACATCAAAGACCTCTAGCTCAAATTCCTGCTTACCGGGAGCAATGTCGCCGCCCTTTTTGACTACCTTCGTGAACGGAAGGGAATAGGTCACGGTTTTTTCGCTAGTGATGAAATGGATGTTCTTGTAAAGGTGAAGGAAGCCTTTAGCCTGTTCGGCTCCATCGTGCTCAATAAGATCGATCGACGTGCCTTCGCTATCAACAGCCATGGCATACGTCAGCGCGAAGTCATCGTTGATAGTAGGACAGTCGGCAAGTGCGGGAATATTGTTCTGGCTGGTGTTTTTGGCGTCGATCTCTGCCTCATAAACCGTAAAGTTGCCATTGCAGCCTGAAGGGTATTCGCCGCTAAGCGTGACTTTCGCTTTTCCCCTAATGGCGATGTTGCCCTTTGCCCACAGAGGAGAGTTAACGGTAGAGGTGGCCTGGAGGGTACCACCATCGATAGTCATATTGCCTGTGGCGAAGAGTCCTGGGTATAAGCTTTTGGCGGTAACAGCTGAATTTGAAATGTTGATATTGCCTGCAGAGCTGTCGGTGGAGTTAATGTACGCAGCGTTGCAATTTTGCTCGGTTGCCGAGATGTTTACGGTGCAGCCGTTCTTGATAACCAGGTCTGCGGCATCGATGCCTGCATACAGTCCGTTAGAAGTGAGTTGCGTGTTGTCGAGGGAGACTGTGCCATCGCATGCAATGCCGAGTCCGCCAGGGGAATGGATGGAGACGGCTGTGTTCTGCATGGTGACGTCGCCGGCTACGCTTATGCCGTCCATCGTGTCTCCCGCGACCGAGATGGCAAGGCCTCCCGATCCATGGAAAATGACGTTCCCCGTGGCCATGATGCCTATATTGTCGTTGAAGGTGATTTGGTTACTTCCCTGGAGTGTGATGGTTAAATCGCTCGTTAGCTCGGAATCGATTCCGCCATAATCTACCGCGTTTGTGATGGAGGCATTGTTGAGCGTGAGGTTCTGTGCGTCGGGGTCGTATGTTGCCGTGCCTTCGCCGCATTGGATGGTGAGTTTTTCGCTGGTGAAGTGCTCGCCATTAACGGATAGGTCATAATTGGTGGCGGCGAATGACGCAGTAGGCGCTATTGCTAGGGCGAATACTAACGCAAAGATGCCGGATATCAGTTTCTGTGCTTTGCTCATAACATTTCCTTCTGTTTAGGGTTTGCGCAGGAACAAATTTGTTTTTGCGACATTGTCTGGAACTGCATATGACGACTTGTTGTGATAGTTGCAGTATTTGCTCTCTTGTTAGTTTAGCGACCAGGTAAATATTTATCATTCTATTTGACTGTCTGATTATTCATGCCACCTTATGTCTCATCTTTTAGGCCTATTCGTGGACAAATGGCTCAATATCGCGGCAAACCGAACGTGGACCACCTTGCCAATCTGGCCTCATAATTGGTTTCGGCTTAACATGCCCAACGAGCCAATTTTGGCCGTGTCTTATATTCTTAGTACGAAAGCGAAATGGCTATTCTCGATACGAGCGCTCAAGGCAAAGCTCGCATTGGAGTAATACCGCCGATTTCGGCAGAAGAAAGCCCTGAAGCACATATTGAATCGGCCGAACAATGTGCCGTCGAATTGAGGAACGCGAAATGAAGATCCTTGCCATCAACGGCAGTCCTAAAGGCAAACGAAGCAATACTTGGCTCCTAACCTGCGCTTTTCTTGAAGGTATTACCATCCAGGAAGAAAATGGCGGTGCGCAGACGGCGGAAATCGAAACTCTCAATATTGGCTCGCTGAACATCAAACCCTGCTTGGGCTGCTTTTCGTGTTGGAACAAGACGCCAGGGGAGTGCTGCATCCACGACGATATGCAGGGAGTTATCGATAAAATTCTGTGGGCTGACGTTGTTGTTTGGAGTTTCCCCCTGTATTACTTTGGATTGCCCGGTCAGCTGAAAACCCTCATCGACCGTCAGCTTCCTATGTCCCTCCCGTTCATGTGCACGGAAACGGAAAGCGGAGGGCATCCTTCTCGCTACGATATGAGCGGCAAGCGAACCGTGGTTATTTCCACGTGCGGCTTCTACACTGCCCAGGGGAACTACGACTGCGTTACCAACCTGTATGACCGACTGTGCGGAAAAGGCGGCTACACTGCGATTTTCTGCGGACAAGGTGAGCTTTTCAGGGTGAAAGAGCTTTCAGAACGCACTGACGAATATCTTTCTTGGGTGAAGAAAGCGGGGCAGGAATTTGCTTCTGATGGCATTACCGGAGAAACTCGCGGCAAGCTTGACCGGAACCTATTCCCGCGTGATGTTTTTGAAGCGATGGCAGATGCTAGCTGGGGCGTTGGCGAATCAGGTGAAAAGGAAGATCCTAGTTTGGTGTTCACCCGTCAAATGGCCGCGCTTTACCGCAAGGAGTCATGGCATGGGCATGATGCCGTGCTTGACATGAACTATACCGATATCGGCAAGGTCTACCGCATCACTCTCGGGCAAAGGGGAAGCCGGGTTGAAGTAGAGCCTGAAGATGGCTTTGCTGATGGTTTCACCACACGCATCAACACGCCCTTTGATGTTTGGCGCTCAATTGCAAGCGGCGAGATTGCTGGAGATGAAGCGCTCATGAAGCATCTGTATTCCGTGGAGGGCGATTTTAACCTGATGATGCACTGGGGTGATTTTTTTGGCGCGGCATCGAGTGCGGGCGCAAATAATTCGGATGCGCTTGAGGGTGTGAACAGTGGTGATGAGGGCAACGGCAAAAGCGCCAGCGAGCCGAAGACCAATATGCTGCTGCTCTTGATTCCTTGGATCGTGTTCTGGGTTGTTGCGTCTATTGATGGGTTCTGGGGCAGCTTGGTCAGCGTGGCGGTATGCGTGTTGCTGCCGGTTTTGATGCATCGGACAAAGGCTACGTTGTATGACCAGATTTCCGGTTTAGGGGTAGGCGCGTGTTCTGTTGCGTTGCTGGCGGGAGCATCGCCGATTCTTGTTGTCCCGGTGTCATACCTGTTGTTCGGGCTGATGTGGACGGTTTCGTGCTTCCTGAAAGTGCCACTGACTGCGCATTATTCCAAGAACAGCTATAACGGGGAAGCGGCATTGCGCAATCCGATCTTCATGAGAACGAACCGCATCCTTACGGCGGCGTGGGGAGCGCTTTACCTGGTTACGCCCATTTGGACTTACTTCATCATGCAAACGGACGCAGCAAGCTATGTTGGCGCAATCAATTCCGTTCTTCCCGCGTTGATGGGAGTGTTCACCGCATGGTTTCAGAAGTGGTATCCACGGCACATTGCGCGTGGATAGACGCTCGTGTCAAGGAGCTTGGGAAAGAAGGCTTCGATCTATGGTGCGTTGTTCGCGTGTAGGTGATCTGCTCATTGGGGCTGTCAAAGCGGGGGCGATAACATGGCTGAATTGAAAATGGGAGAGTTCGGTGTTTCAAAGTATGGTGAAGCTATCTATATTGCCAGTAGCGTATTGCACCCTCCAATTTGCTTGGACCGTGTTAACAGCAGGGTACCTTCAATACAGTGAAGGTGCCCTTTTTCTTTTATGAAGCGAATTGGCAAGCGAATCTGGTCGCGCTTAGCGAAATTATGTGTGCCGCTTTATTAAATAGGCGCTATGACTCAGTTCCTGCTGTCTGTGCATTTTGGTATTGGTTCAGCTTATGCGCAGTACGGAAGCCTGTAATTCTTTTATTCAGCAAAGCATTTTCGGCAGCAATTACGACGATGGGGGTTAAGATGTAAAGGATTTTGAGAGCATAGAAAACGGAAAAGGAGTTGCGCAAGAAATGAAAATGAGCAATAAAAACAAATTCATTTCGGGCCTGCTGGGTGTTGCGATGTGCCCCATGATGTTGCCAACCGCAGCATTCGCGGCTGATGATGGCGCAGCATCGGAGGATTCTTTTATCCCCGACCGAGTTGATTCAGTCTTCTGAGTCGGAAGGCACCGATACGGGTGCAAGTTCGGCAGATGCGCCTGCCGCACAGTCCGAATTGACGGGTGAAGCAGCCAATACGACCGGCAAAGCAGCTAATGAAGCAGCAGCCCCTGCAGCCGAAACTGGCGGGGAAGGCGCCACGGCAGCGGTTGCGGAAGTCGGTGGTAAGAACTATTCCAGCCTGCAGGAGGCCATCAATGCAGCCCAGGACGGCGAAACCGTCACGCTGCGGACGGATGCGACCGAGGACGTAACCATTGCCGGCAAGAACATCACACTTGACCTTGGCGGCAATACGCTGACGAACACGAATGCCGGCAAGGCGACAATCTCCGTGCAGGGTGGCACCGTTACCGTGAAGAACGGTAATGTTGCGGGCGGCACCAGCTACTACAACATCGAGGTCACGAAAGGCAGCAATGCCAACATGACGCTGACGGGTGTGACCGCTACGGCGGGCAATACGGGTTCCTCCATGATCGACAACTGGGGCACGCTGACCATCGAAAGCGGTTCGTACTCGGGTGGTTTGAATGTTGTCAAGAGCGATGAAGGCTCGACGCTCGCCATCAACGGTGGCAAGTTTGAGCTGAGCTATGCATCGTCACAAGGCTACACTGGCGTTATTTTCAACTATGGTAATGCGACGATTACTGGTGGAGAGTTTGTATGCAATGCCCCTTATAAGAAATGGGCTCATCCGCAGGTTGTTGTAACTGGCGCGGTAGATGGCTATTCGTCCTCCACGAAGATTATGGGCGGCTCATTTACCAATACGTTCAAGGATACGGTCCAGAACATATTCCATGGTGTTGGCAAAGCTACCAGCGATAACTTCGAGGTCTCCGGCGGTGCGTTTAATAAGAGCATTTCCGAAGGCTACTGCGCCGATGGCTTCATTCCCACCAAGAACGCGGATGGCACCTATGGCGTCAAGGAGGGCAGCTATATTGCCCAGGTTGGTAGCAAGAA
>ENA-OYZN01000933-OYZN01000933.1-human-gut-metagenome-genome-assembly--contig:-NODE-933-length-10280-cov-5.833643_pt1 | contig 10280 bp, 10 predicted proteins | sample MGYA00243294_ERZ653483 | MGnify/ENA primary metagenome ERZ653483 (study PRJEB26926, sample SAMN06165155) | human gut metagenome | biome: ENVO:00009003; feature: ENVO:2100002; material: ENVO:00002003... | reverse complement strand
GCTCCGGTCTCGTGGGCTCGGAGATGTGTATAAGAGACAGGTCTGTACGAGGGCTGCTTCCTTGCCCCGAACGTCGTTTCCGGGGCGCTCAAGGGCGCGATTTTTGCCGCGAATGTGTACGAGCGGCTGGGCTTCCGCGTCGTGCCGAACGGGACGGAATCCCGGCACGATATCATTCAGGCTGTCGAGCTTGGCTCGGCGGAGGGGATGCTGGCCTTCTGCCGCGGCATTCAGGCGGCGGCCCCGGTCGACAGCTATGTGACCCCCGTCCCGTGGGCCATGCCGGGCTACGACGCGGAGGTCGTGATGGCGGCGGGCGCGTTCGTGCAGGGCTCGTCCATCGAGCTGTCCGCCGACGGCCCCATCCGCGAACCCTACGCGGTCTATTTCCAGGGCGGCCTGACGTGGCACCACGCAAAGCTCGGCATTCTGATGAGCCTACAGAAGCTCGTGGACGCGGGCCTTGCGAAGCTGCCAGGATAAAAGGAAGGCAAAGCCGTATGCACTTGCATACCTCAATGTAGGGGCCGATGCCCACATCGGCCCACTGGAAAGTTGCGAATTCGCCGTAGATTCCCGTAAAAACGGTGCAATCTGCCGGGCCGATGTGGGCATCGGCCCCTACACGCGGTGAAGGATATTTATTCAGAGAAAGGAACCGGCGGTGACGCTGCCGGAGATAACAATTATGTGGTTTTGGCTTGCAATTATTGCGCTGCTCTGCTGGAGCGGCTCGGATCTATTTTCGAAAATCGGCTGCCGTGACGGGCGGGACAAATATAATCCGCTCAAGATGGTCATTGCCGTCGGCGTCGTGATGGGCCTTCACGCGGCGTATGAGATCTTCGTCGGCGGGGCTGTCGTCACGTGGCACGTGATCTGGACCTATCTGCCCGTATCGCTTCTGTACATCGGCTCCATGACGCTGGGCTATGTCGGCCTGCGGTACATTGAGCTTTCCATTTCGTCCCCCATCTGCAATTCCTCCGGCGCGCTGGTCGCGGTCCTGTGCCTGATCACCGGGACGCTGGACGAGTCCATTACCGGCTCCATGCGCTATCTGGTCATCGGCGCGGTGGCGCTGGTGTGCATCGGCGCGGTCGGCCTCGGCATTGTCGAGTCGACGGAGGACGACGAGCTGCGCAGAAAGCGGCAGGAGGGCTCCAACTATAAATACGCCAAGTCGTGGCTGGCGCTGTGCCTGCCGCTGGCGTACTGCCTGCTCGATGCGGCGGGTACGTTTGCGGACTCGCTCGTGCTCCGCACGCTGGACGAGGATTCGGCCAACTGCGCGTATGAGCTGACGTTCCTCGCCGCCGCCGTGATCTGCTTTATTTATGTTGTTGTGATCAAAAAGGACAAGCTCGTCTTCAAGGCCGAAGCGCCCAAGTATGCGGGTGCGCTGTTCGAGACGGCGGGGCAGTTCGCGTATATCTACGCGCTGGCCGACGAGGCGCACGTTGCGCTCTCGGCTCCTATCATCTCGGCCTACTGCGCCGCGTCCGTCCTCTGGAGCCGCATTTTCCTGAAGGAAAAGCTCTCCTGGAAGCATTATGTCATGATCGCGCTGGTCGTGATCGGCATCGTCATGATCGGCATATTCGATATCTGACAGGTACGCAAACTGCCCCCGGCGAGGCTCGCCGGGGGCAGTTTGGTTCAGGATACCGGCTTTGCGGTGTCCGTGGTGTTTGTCGGGGGATCCTCGTCCTGTCCGGCTTCCTTCGGAAGCGCGAAGGGGACGACGTCGTCCGGCTGGATCTCGATGCGGCTGCTGCCGGGTTCGAGCACGCGCGTGCCGTTCGGGACGGTGATCTTGCTGGTCGTGCCGCGCGCGGGATCCTTTGTCTCGCGCGGGTTTCCGTTGGCCGGCTCGTACCACTCGTTCGCGCCGTGCATGAGAACGGGCGTTCCGTCCTCGGCCAGGTTCCAGATCAGGGCCATGGCCTGCTCCGGCGTGTTGACGCAGCCGTGGGAGCCGCCGTAGACATAGAAGCTTGCGCCGAAGTTCGACCGCCACGATGCGTCGTGCAGGCCGATGATGTCGCCGACCACGCTGACCCAGTATTTGACGAAGACGAGATAATCGTCACCCTTGAGCCAGATGTCGTGCTCCTTGCCGTGCGTCTCGTACAGGCCGGTCGGGGTCTGGTGGCCGTTGAGCGCGCCGGTCACGATATTGGTGTTGACGACCAGACGGCCGTCCTTGATAAAGGTCATCTGCTGGTTGTCGAAATCGACCTCGATATAGCTGTCGCCCAGCGAGAAGGGCTTGCCGTCCTTGTCATAGCAGACGGCCTCGGCAGATACGGAGCCGGGCTGCATCGTCAGCAGCTGCGTGCGGATCTGCTCCGTCAGGCTCTGCACGTCGATCCGATAGTCGCAGGTGATAAACCTGATCTCCGTCAGGCCCTTGACCCACGAATCGAACAGGAACGGCGCGTCCTGCTTGCTGTAGCCCTCGGCCAGCTTGGAAACCTTTTCGCTCAGAACCTTTTCGTCAACCGTGACTGTTCCATCCGGGTCCAGGTCTACGATGGAAGCCAGATCATGGCTTGTGAGCGTTTCCTCGCCGTGCGGCAGATACTGCGCGGTGTCTGCGTTGAATGTCACCTTGATTTCAAGCTCTGCCAGCGCCTTGCGGAACAGGCTGTCCGGCGTGTCTCGCAGCGTCGCAGTCGTAATCTCGGGCTGCTTGTAGCAGTCAACCGAGGTCAGCTCAAACGCCGCATCCTGCGGCCCGTTCGCCGTGACGCCGAGCGAAGCGGCCGACGCGCGCAGACCGTCCAGAACGGCCGGCTCATTCAGTTCGTTGCCGGGAACCTCGGCGTGGACGGTATAGACGCCGTCCTCCAGCACAGTATAGGCGTTCTCCGCTGCCGCGCGCTTCATGCTCTGCAGGTTAGCCAAAACTGCTGCCGCGTCAAATTGCTCCATGCTGACGGTGCAGGGATAAGGCGCGGGATGGGCGGTTTTTGCCCAGCTCAGCTTTTCGCGGATGCCGAGCGCGGCAAACTGCTCAGCTGTCATACGATCCGTCTCAGAAAACTGCGCTGTGACCTTATTCATCAGATCGTCGCGCAGACCGAGTTTCTGTAAATCATACTCGCCGACCGGCGAACCGTCCTCCGTTACCGTAAGCGTGACATTGTCAACAGCGGCAGTCATGGACGCATACTGTGCGTAAACAGTGCTGTGCGCCTGCTCCGCCTGCGCTGCTTTGGTCGAAAGCCAGTACCAACCGCCTGCGGCAGCCGCCGCAAGCACGACGATCACAATGATAATCACCCAAAGGGCGCGATGCTTTTTCATGCTTTTCCTCCGCTCCAGCGCGGCGTTTTGTCCCGCGCGTTCTCTTCTGCTGAAATTATAACAGATTCCGCCATAAATTCAACACGTTTCGCGCACAATTCCAGATTTTTCTTTGCGCTGCGCGTCCCGGCGCGGTATAATAAAAAAACTATCGCGATCGGAGGGCTTGTTATGCTTGATCTGCTCTGTCCCGTCTGCGGCGGGAGGCTTGCGCGGGAGAAAAAGGTATGGCGGTGTGAAAACCACCACTGCTTTGACGTTGCGCGCAGCGGCTATGTCAATCTCCTGCCGCCCTCGGCGTCCGGAAAACGCCATGGCGACGACAAGCGCATGGTCGCGGCGCGCACGGCGTTTTTATCACGCGGCTATTATGATCATCTGATCGGAGCCGTGGCCGGGAGCTGCGCACAGCTGACCGGGCCGGACGCCTGCGTGCTCGACGCGGGCTGCGGCGAGGGGACGTATACGCGCGCGATCTATGACGCGCTTGCGGCAAAGGGCGGCTGCCCGCAGCTGCTCGGCGCGGATATTTCCGCAGAGGCCGTCAGGCGGGCGGCACGGCAGGTGCCGGAGGGGATCTTCTGCGCGGCGAGCACCACGCATCTTCCGCTGGCGGCGGAAAGCCTCGATCTGATCGTCAATATTTTTTCGCCGCTCATGGCGGAGGAGTTCCTGCGGGTCCTGAAGCCCGGCGGATATCTGCTGCGTGTTGTGCCGATGGAACGGCACCTGTTCGAGCTGAAGGCCGCCGTCTATGACCGGCCATACGAAAATCCGCCCGCCGAGCCTGCGGTCGAGGGCTTCCGCCTGCTGCGGACGCAGACGCTCCGAAAGACCATCACGCTTTCGTCAAACGAGGATGTGCAGGCGCTGTTTCTCATGACGCCCTATTATTACAAGACCGGCGCGGAGGACCAGCAAAAGCTTGCCGCTGTGCCCTCGCTTCGCGTCACGACGGAATTCCTGATAGCCGTCTGTCAAAAACCGTGATACGAAAAGCGGCATTCCCGGCTCAGGGAATGCCGCTTTGATTTTTTACAGCGTTCCGATGTACGCAAGCAGGGCGGGCAGAAGCTCGTCGTAGGGGAGCTTTTTGAGCTGTCTTCCCTTGACGAACAGAATGCCGCAGCCGTCGCCGCCGGCGATGCCGACGTCGGCCTCCCGCGCTTCGCCCGGGCCGTTGACCACGCAGCCCATGACGGCGACCGTGATGGGCTTCTGGCAGTCGGACAGCGCCTGCTCGACCTCGTTTGCCAGCCGGATGAGATCAATGCGCGTCCGCCCGCAGGTGGGGCAGGCGATGATGTTGACGCCGTCCCTGCGCAGCCCGGCGGCCTTCAGAATGTCCTTCGCCGTCAGCACCTCCTGCACCGGGTCGGCGGTCAGCGATACGCGCATCGTATCGCCGATGCCCTGACACAGAAGGGCGCCGATGCCCATGGCGGACTTGATGGTTCCCATGCGCTCGGTGCCCGTTTCGGTCACGCCGACGTGCAGCGGATAGTCCGAACGCTCGGAAAACAGCCGGTACGCCTCGATCATCAGCGGGACGGAGCTGGATTTCATCGACACGCAGATATCATGGAAATCATACTTTTCCAGCAGCGCAATATGTCCGAACGCGCTTTCCACCAGCGCCTCCGGCGTGGGGTGGCCGTATTTTTCCAGAAGACGCGGTTCCAAACTGCCGCCGTTCACGCCGATGCGAATGGGGATGCTCCGCGCGCCGCAGGCCTCGACCACGGCCCGCACCCGGTCCTCCCCGCCAATGTTGCCGGGGTTGATGCGGATCTTGGCCGCGCCGTTTTCCGCCGCGCGGATGGCAAGGCGGTAGTCAAAGTGGATATCCGCGACCAGCGGCAGCGGGGACGCAGCGCAGATGGCTCCGAAGGCCTCCGCGGCCTCCATGTCCGGAACGGCCAGCCGCGCGATCTCGCACCCGGCGGCAGCCAGCGCGCGGATCTGCGCAAGGCAGCCGTCCACGTCGGTCGTTCTCGTGTTCAGCATCGACTGGATGGATACCGGCGCGCCTCCGCCGACCGGAACGCCGCCGACCATAATTTTTCTTGTGAGTTTCCGCTCCATTTTTATCGCACCAGCTTCCAGATATCCTTAAATGTGATAAACGCTATGAAGCCCAGCAGCAGGATCATGCCTGCGGCATGGATATAGCCTTCAAATTTCGAGGGGATCTTTTTCTTCGTAATGGCCGTAAACACCGTGTTCACCAGCAGCAAAAACACGCGTCCCCCGTCGAGCGCCGGGAGCGGCAGCATATTCATAACGGCCAGATTGATTGCGATGAACGCGCCAAGGTAGAGAACGCTCAGAATGCCGTCTGCCGTCGTCGCGGCGCTCTGTCCCGTCTGCGCGATGGCCGACACAACGCCGACCGGCCCGGACATATCGTTGACCGACACAAGGCCCGACACCAGATCGCCGAGACTCATCCACACGAGCCGCGCAAAATCCAGCGCCGTGTACCACGTGTTTTTGAGCACCGTCCCGACGGTCTTTTCCTCATAGCCAAAGTACAGGCCGTATTTATACTGCTGCTCGCCGTCGACTTCATAGAGCTGCTGCTTCATTTCAAAGTCGTCCAGCTTGATGAGTTTTCCGTCCCGCTTGACAATGAGATCGAATGTTCCCGTCTTGTTCCGGGCCAGAAGCGTGCCCACGTCGGAGTAGATATACACGCGCCGTCCGTCGATCTTATAAAGCTCATCGCCGACCTGAAGTCCCTGAGAAGATTCCAGCGGGCAGCCGTCAAAGAAGCCGGAGATTTTGGCCGTTGAGAAACCCGCGACGCAGGAATAGATCATAGCCAGCACGACAAGACCCGTCAGGAAGTTCATAAATGAGCCTGCCGCCAGAATGATCAGCCGTTTCCACCAGACCTTGGACGTGAACGCTCTGGGATTGTCGGATTCTTCATCCTCGCCCTCCATCGCGCAGTAGCCGCCCACGGGGATGCAGCGCAGAGAATAGAGCGTCTCGCCCTTCTGCTTTTTGAGGATCGCCGGGCCCATGCAGATGGAAAATTCGTTCACCTGCACGTCCAGCGCTTTGGCCGTCAGAAAATGGCCCAGCTCGTGGATGAAGATCAGAAAGCCAAAAATGAGGATTGCAAAGAGAATATACATGAAATCACCTTTATTTCAAAAACCGCTCCCGGGTATGGATGCGGGCGAGGCGGTCGGCCTCAAAAATATCGGCAAGCGACGGCTCCTGTACGACCGGCAGGCGCAGCGCGGCCTCGACCGCGTCCGCAATGTCGTAAAATCTGATTTTGTCCTGCAAAAACAGGCCGACGGCCTCTTCATTGGCGGCGTTCATGGCCGTGCAGGCCGTGCCGCCGGTCTGCGCTGCCTGCTGTGCAAGCGCGAAGCACGGGAAGGCCGTCTCGTCGATCGCGTCAAACGTCAGCGGGCCGCAGGACAGAAGATCGAGCGCGGGAGCCGGATTGTGCGCCCGGTTCGGATACGTCATGGCAAGACCGATGGGGATGCGCATATCGGGCACGCCCAGCTGCGCCAGCACGGCTCCGTCGACAAACTCCACAAGCGAATGCACAACGGACTGCCGGTGGATGACGGCAGTGACCTTCGAAAGCGGCAGATCATACAGCCGCATGGCCTCGATGATCTCCAGCCCCTTGTTCATGAGCGTTGCACAGTCAACCGTGATTTTCGCGCCCATTTTCCAGTTCGGGTGGCGCAGCGCGTCTGATTTGGTCATACAGACCAACTCTTCCCGCGTCTTTCCGAAGAACGGCCCGCCAGAGCAGGTCAGAATCAGGCGTTTGACCTCGGCTCTGTCCAGGCAGCCCATGAGGCACTGGAAAATGGCCGAATGCTCGGAATCGACGGGAATAATTTCAGCGCCGGATTCCCGCGCAGCAGATTGCATGATCTCGCCCGCGCAGACCATCGTCTCTTTATTGGCAAGGGCAATGCGCTTTTTTTCGTGAATCGCCGTCAGCGTGGGCCGCAGCGCGGCAAAGCCGCACACGGCCACAACGACCGTATCGGCCTCCGGCAGAGCCGCCGCCTCGCACAGCGCCTCCGCGCCCGCAAGCACCCTTATATTCATATCCGCCAGACGGACTTTTAATTCCTCCGCGGCGGCTTCGTCCGTCAGAACGGCCAGTTCCGGCCGGTATTGGCGGCACTGCGCTTCCAATAACTCCACATTGCGTTCCGCCGTCAGCGCGGCGACGCGCAGTCCCAGCTCATCCGCGACGGACAGCGTCTGCCGCCCGATGGAGCCCGTGGAGCCTAAAATCGTGATCGTCTTCGTCATACCAGCTTCTCCAGCAAAAACAGCATCGCGTACACGACGGGCGCAAGGAACAGCGTCGAATCGAACCGGTCAAGCACGCCGCCGTGGGTCAGGAAAATGTGGCTGTAGTCCTTGATCCCGGCCTCACGCTTGATGAGGCTCATGGACAGATCGCCCAGCTGGCCGAAGAGATTGGCGGCGATGCCGATCACGGCCAGATACCACAGCGGCAGCTCCATCTGCCAGATCCATTTGGAGACAAGCCCCAGCAGCACCATGCCGAGCGCACTGCCCACCGGCCCGGCGAGAAAGCCCGCCCACGTCTTGTTCGGGCTCACGTGCGGGGCGAATTTCTTATGGCCGAAGGCCATGCCGCCGAGCATGGAAAAGCTGTCGCCAATAAACGCGATGACAAACGGCATGAGCACGAACGCAGGGGAGACATTGCGCAGCAGGCCGATGCAGCTGTACATCGCCGGGAACAGGAAGCTAGCCACGATGCAGACCGCCACGTCCGCAAACGGAATGGCAGTTTCCTTCCCATGCGTGCTGACCGCCATGTAAAACAGGAACATCACATAGAAAAACGCGTAGATGAGCGTCGCCGTGATCGCCGTTCCGAACACGATGGCCAGCACAACGAGCGCTGCGCATAAAACCGTCGGCACATAAAGCAGCTTCGGCTGCCTGCACGCCGTATGCAGCAGCTCCCACGCGGCTGCGCCCGCGATGGCCGCCGTCAGAATTGCCGCCGCGACCGGCGGCAGGAGCACGAGAACTACAATGAGAAGCGGCACGCCGACGGCGGCGACGAGAAGTCTTTGTTTCATTTGCGGCCTCCAAACCGGCGCTCGCGCTTCTGATACGACGCGATTGCCTTGTCGAGTTCAGGTTCGTCAAAATCGGGCCAGAGCACATCCGTGAAATAATACTCCGCATACGCCGACTGCCAGAGCAGGAAGTTCGACGTGCGCAGCTCGCCCGAGGGCCGGATGATGAGCTCCGGGTCGGGGATGCCGTCGGTGTAGAGATAGTGCGCGAAATCCGCCTCTGTTAATTCCTCCGGCTTTTTTACGCCATTCACGCAGTCGGCGGCAAAGCGCCGCGCGGCGTGGATGATCTCGTCACGCCCGCCGTAGTTGATGCAGACGTTGGCCTGAAAGCCCTGATAGTGCGTGGAAATTTCGTCCGTGCGCTCAATGAGCGCGCGCAGCTCCGGGCTGATAGGGCCAAGCTCACCGAGAATTTTCAGGCGGATATGGTCGCGCTCCATCTCGTCGATGGCCTCGTGCAGATATTTTTCAAACAGGGCCATGATGGCCTGCACCTCGTCCGCCGAGCGCTTCCAGTTTTCCGTGGAGAACGCGTAGACCGTCAGGTATTCAACACCGAGGTTCTTGCAGTAGGTCGCAATGCGGCGGAACGTCTCCGCGCCTGCCGCGTGGCCCATTTTGCGCGGCAGCCCGCGCTTTTTTGCCCAGCGGCCGTTGCCGTCCATGATGATGGCAATATGCCGCGGGAGCGTGTTGTTGTATTCCATATGAAAAGCCTTTCACGACAAAAGCCGCCGTCCGGCGGCTTTTAAGAGGTTCTGGGGAGATTGCATTTATTGATACGACACGACGCCAAAGCCTCCTCTTGCCGCGCCCCGCGCGGTAAGGGGAGGTGGTATTTCCGAAGAAAATGACGGAGGGGATTCGCCGCAAATTTCTGTAAAACCAGTGCAGTTTGCATGGGCGGACAGAGGCGTCCGCCCCTACAGAGGGTACGCGTTGGAAACACGCACTCAGATCTCCATCAGTTCCTTTTCCTTCTTGGCGCACATCTCGTCGATCTTCTTGACGTGCTTGTCGGTGAGATCCTGAATGTCCTTTTCGGCCTTCTTCTGGTCGTCCTCGGTCAGTTCGCCCTTCTTCTGGGCCTTCTTGACGTAGTCGACTGCGTCGCGGCGGATGTTGCGGACGGCGACCTTGGAATCCTCGGCGTATTTGCGGACCTGCTTCGTGAGATCCTTGCGGCGCTCCTCGGTCAGCTGCGGGAAGACAAGGCGGATAACGCGGCCGTCATTCTGCGGGTTGATGCCGAGATCCGAGGTCTGGATGGCCTTTTCAATCGCCTTGAGCAGCGACCCGTCCCACGGCTGGATGACGAGCGTGCGGGGGTCGGGGGAAGAGACGGTGCCGACCTGGTTGATGGGGCTCGGCTGGCCGTAATACTCGACCGTGATGCGGTCGAGCACCTGCGGGTTGGCGCGGCCTGCGCGCAGGCCGCCCAGCTCCTGCTGGAGGACGGAGATCGTTTTGTTCATTCGTTCCTTAGCATTATCCATCACATCGGTGGCCATGGCGCTTCCTCCTCTGCTTTCTCGATTCTCTTATTCTACAATAAACACGGGTCAAGATTCAACCCCTGCGCCGTCGTCGATGACGGTGCCTGCCTCGCCGCCGTCGCACACGGCCGCGAGCTCGTCCAGCCGGAACACATGGATGGGGATGTGCTGCTCCCGGCACAGCGTGATGGCGGTCAGGTCGGTGGCCTGGAGGTTCTCCTCGATGACGCGCGCGTAGGTCAGGCGGCTGTAGCGCACGGCCAGCGGGTCGATGCGCGGATCGGCCGAGTAGACGCCGTCCACGTTCTTTGCAAGCAGCAGCACGTCCGCGCCGATCTCCGCCGCCATGACGCCGGCC
>ENA-OYZN01000926-OYZN01000926.1-human-gut-metagenome-genome-assembly--contig:-NODE-926-length-10329-cov-3.255694_pt1 | contig 10329 bp, 8 predicted proteins | sample MGYA00243294_ERZ653483 | MGnify/ENA primary metagenome ERZ653483 (study PRJEB26926, sample SAMN06165155) | human gut metagenome | biome: ENVO:00009003; feature: ENVO:2100002; material: ENVO:00002003... | reverse complement strand
ATGGGCAGCGTCTGCATGTGCGCAAACATCTCGTCGCGCACGTTCTTGAGCACACCCTGCGCCACGTTGACCATCAGGCGATTGTAGAAGTAGCCGGAGACCATGCCCACCACGTAGACGCAGACCATCACGCCCAGGGCCCTGGCCAGGCCGGTAAAGACGGGTTCGGCCTGCAAAAGCAGCGGAGAGATATAGTCGTCGATCAAAACGCCGATAAATGTCGAGCTCAGCACGCTGGCAACAGCGCTGAGGATGATGCACAGCACCACCAGCAAAAGGCGCAGACGGTAGCGCGCCACATAGCTCATCAGCCTGCGGATGGTCTGGCCTACATCCTGGGGCTTTACGCCCCCACGCATTCTCATGCCCCGCATCATTCCTTATCGCCTCCCTTCATCTGGGATTCATACACTTCGCGGTAAATCTGGTTGCGGCCCATCAGCTCGTCGTGGGTACCGACGTCGATCAGGCGCCCATCGTCCAGCACGACGATCTGGTCAGCGTCCATCACGCTGGCTACGCGCTGGGCGATGATGATCTTGGTGACGTTGGGGATCTCCTCCAGAAACGCCTTGCGAATCAGCGCGTCAGTCGCGGTATCCACGGCGCTGGTGGAGTCGTCCAGAATCAGCCCCTTGGGATTTTTCAACAGCGCGCGCGCAATGCACAGGCGCTGCTTCTGCCCGCCGGATACGTTGGTGCCGCCCTGCTCAATATAGGTGTCATACCCGTCGGGGAAGGACTGGATGAAGCCGTCGGCCTGCGCCAGCTTGCAGGCATGGATCATTTCCTCGTCGGTGGCGTGCTCGTTGCCCCAGCGCAGGTTGTCCTTGATGGTGCCGGAGAACAGCTCGTTCTTCTGCAACACGAAGGCTACGGCGTCGCGCAGGGCTTCCAGGTCATAGCGGCGCACGTCCACGCCGCCCACCGACACGCTGCCCTCGCTCACATCATACAGGCGCGGAATCAGCTGCACCAGGCTCGACTTGGACGAACCTGTGCCGCCCAGGATGCCGATCGTCTGCCCGGAGGCAATGTTCAGGCTCACATGATCCAGAACCTGGTGTTCGCCATAAGAAAAAGAAACATCATCAAAAACAATATTGTAATTTTCAGGCTTTACGGGTTTACCATGTTCGTCCATGACGGGAGTTTTGTCAATTTCGTTTACTTTGTCAATCGAAACATCCAGTAACCGCAGGAGCGCAGAAGTATTTCCGGCTGACTGAAGCTGACCAAAGAGCATAAAGGATGCTACTGTCATCAGCAGACAAATGGAAAGCGCCATTGTTCCATTCAGATAAAAGTACAGTCCCTCCACTATAACAAGAATACTTGTTCCGTAGAGAATAATCTGTTGCAGCATATTGTAAGGGACGAATGTGCGCTCCAATTTCAGGTTTTTATCCTTGCTGTCCAAGATTGCCTGTTTCATCTTGCTATTGGAACTATGACTGAGATTAAAGGATTTTACAATCAGCATTCCTTGAACATATTCCAACACATTAGAAACGAGAGTCTCCTGGGCTTGCTGTCTTTGCGGAGAAACCGTTTCCGATTTTTTCTGTAACCGGCTGATGCACCATGTAAAAAGCAGAATCCCACACAAAATCGTCAGTCCAATCCGCCAATCAATATAGAACATAACGATAGTAACAATCGTTGCATGGATATATCCGCCTAATATGTTAGTCAACACCATAGAAGCATTATTTTCAATATCGCCCATAGTAGTGGTGACAACAGAAGTCAGATTCCCTAAATTATGATCGCTAAAATACCCCATCGGCATATATTTCATGCGATCTCCAATATGAATCCGCTTCTCCGCGCACATAAAATATCCAATTTGCACCTTGCCAAAATCTGAAATATAGCTGCAACAAATTTTAAGCATCATACTCGTCAAAGTGATTCCAAATATCATCCAGATCATAGAAGTAGTAAAACCGTCTATTAAACCCGAAAACACCAGGACTAATGCTCCAAAAGACATCATATCAAAAAGGGAGTGCAGGACGGAAAACAGGATGGTTTTTTTCATTGTCCCCTGCATTTTCCCTGAAAACTGATAAATCTTGCTTAATGTCTTTATCATCTTCGCACCTCCTACGCCACATCTTTTGTGTCCATGTGCGCTTTCCACATTTCCTGATAGAGCGTACAGGAAGTCAATAAGTTTTCATGTGTTCCTTCGTCAATAATCTGCCCATCTTTTATGACAACAATTTTATCTGCATCGGTAATCGTAGAAAGACGGTGCGCAATCATCAGAACGGTTTTCCCGGCAATCACTTTTGCCATTGCCTCTTGAATTAAGGCTTCATTCTCGGCGTCAATGTAAGCGGTTGCCTCGTCAAGAATAACAATCGGCGCATTTTTCAGTACAGCGCGGGCAATCGCAATTCTCTGGCGCTCACCGCCCGACAAGTGACCTCCTGCACCTCCGACAACTGTATGGAATCCATTTTCCAGATTCAGAATGAAATCATAGCAGCCACAATCTCTGGCAGCCTGATATACTTCTTCATCCGTTGCGGATGGTTTTCCCATACGGATATTTTCTAAAACAGTTTCGTCAAAAAGATAGTTGTCCTGTGAAATATAAGCGATGTTATCCATAAGCTGTGACAACGGAATTTTGCGAATATCTGTTCCGTCTAACTTGACAGTTCCGTTTGTTACATCCCAAAATCCCGCAATCAGCTTCGTAATGGTAGACTTGCCGCCGCCACTGGGACCGACAAAAGCGGTAATGCTGTTTTCTGGAATAGAAAGGTTGATGTTTTTCAGCAACGGCTTTTCGCTTTCATACGAAAAGCTGACGTTTTCTAACACAATATTGGAAGAATGAATAGACACCGGCGTTTCCGGGCGATCCAGTTCTTTTTCATCCAATACGGCGCACAATTCCCCGACTACTGATTTCATTTGAGAAATGCTGTCCGTAAAGTTCATGGCATTTAAAATTGGTGTGATAATACCCAATGACAGCACGATACAGGTAACAAATGCCGGAACGCTCAGGCTCCCGTTCCGGTACAGGACACAGCCAATAGGAAGAACACACACTAACACACTGGGCCAGATTGTAACAAGCATGGATTTGTAAAGCTGCACGCTTTTCATCCAGTTCACAGCATAGGACGCATTATCTTCAACGGCATCTGAATATTTCTGGTAAGAATTAGCAGACTGATTAAACGCCTTAATGACTTCTACCCCGCCGATATACTCAACCACAGTGCTGGTCATTTTACGCACGCGCATAATAAGACCCTGGAATTTTTCTTCATATCCATTTGCCATTCCCTTATAGCACAACATACCAATCGGCAGGGTAATCAATGCAGCCAGCGCCATTCTCCAATCCAAAAACAGTAGGTAAATCAGAATACAAATTGGAATACAGAGATTCGCTGTCAGCTCCGGTACTAAATGCGCAAGGGTCGTTTCCATTCCCTCCACACGATCTACCAAGACATTTTTTAATTCTCCCGATGGGGTGTTAATCATATAGCCCATCGGAACCCTGGTAAGTTTATCTGCTAGTTTCAGGCGGATTTCCGCCAGAGTTGCGAAAGTGGCCGTATGGGAAACTAAAGTAGATAAATTTGCAAAGCATACTTTTCCAAGGAAACCAATTCCCGCAATCAGACACCACTCCATATAGACGGCCACAGATGTCTCTCCATCCATCAAGAGAATCACAATTTTTGAAACTGCAAAAAACGGCAACAATCCGGCGGCAACACCCAGGATTGCCAGAATCACTGAAAGAACATATTCACCCTTATATGGAGCGGCAAGTTCCATCAGTCTGGACATGGGATTATCTTTCTTGTCCATTTCACATACGCTCCTTTTCATAAAAATAGAGGTTGGTTAAACAATTCTAACCAACCTCTATTATAGTCGTTCGGCTATTTTTCGCCACTCTGATAGGGCTTTAAACCCTCCATTTAGACATTGGATTATATTTATTCCGCAGGCTGTACGTTATCGATCTCAAAGAACTGTGGCACGCTGGAGAAAGTATATCCGGCGATTTTGGAGGAATTATATACAACCAGATCCTTAGAATAGGAGATCGGAAGGTCAATCACATTGTCGTTGGAAACATTCAGTGCAGTAGCAATCGCACTCTGAACCACTTCGGGATCAGCAGAGGTGGAGAACGCATTTACCGCATCCGAATAGCTCTGGAAATCCTCAAGTGCCTGCAAGGAAATAGCATGAGGATCAGCACCGAGGGATTCCTGCAGGAACTTGTGCGGTTCAGTATAAGACCCTTCTGTATTCCATGTTGTAATGTCATAATTTCCTGCAACGCCTTCGGTCCACCAGGTCATCTGATCCTGGCCGGTAGTGGTTACGTCAATACCAACCTCTGCAAGCTGGGTCTTAATTGCAAGAGCCATGTCCTGTGCAAGAGAAAGATCAGTCCAATAGGTGTAATTCAGGGAAAGCTGCTGTCCATCTTTTTCACGGATACCAGTGCTTTCATTCATCACCCATCCAGCTTCATCCAGAAGTGCATTTGCTTTATCCAGATCATAGCTCCATGTGCTGTTATAAGTAATGTCTGTGTAGGGCGCTCCGGGTGCAAACAGGCTGGTGGCCGGAGTTTCGTATCCATAGGTCAGGCCCTTGGTGATTTCTTCCTTATTGACAGCGTATGCAATCGCCTGGCGAACCTTAAGATCGCTCAAAATTTCGCTGGACGCATTCAGAACCAGGTTCCGGGTCAGGGTATTTCCATCATTGATTGCGCCCTCGATCCCATCCAGAGAAAGAGCCTGATTATAGTCATCATAGCTGAGAAGGTCAGCACCGTAAATCAGGTCAACCTCACCAGTCTGTAATGCCTGAAGTCTGGAAGATGCCTCCGGGATATACTTTATGACAACTTCATCATAGTAAGGAGCTTCGCCCCAATAGTTTTCATTTCTGACAAAACGGGTGCAGTCACCGGAAATCATTTCTTCGCGGATGTATGGACCAGTGCCGACAACATCTGTGAATGTCTGGAAGTTTTCAGCTTCAAACACATTCGGGGACATCATACCAGCAACATTCTGGAAGCAGAAGTCATTGATATAAGAGAAGCAAGGGGCAGCATAATGAACGGCCACCGTGTATTCGTCAACAACCTCTACGCTTTCAATGTTGTAAATGCCCTTGATACCGCTAAAATTAGGGTTGGAACGGTCAAAGTCCAGAATTTCCTTTACGCTTTCCGCATTAAAAGCGGCTCCATCTGTAAAAGCAGCATCCTGACGGAGCTTAAAGGTAAGGACAGTATTTGTCTCATCCCATCCCCATTCCTCGGCCAGTTCGGGAACAATTTCCCCGTCCTCATAGGCGACTAAAGTCTCATAGACCAGGCCACAGGCAATATTGTTTTCCTTGTTCATGGTCAGTGTCGTAAGGCTGTCCAATTCCTTAGCCGTGACGATCGTCAGTACCTTCGCTTCGTTTTCACCGCCAGTCTGCGTCTGATCGGAGGTATCATTCTGACCACAGCCGACCATAGACAGAAGCATACTCACGCCCAATGCAGCGGCGAGAAGTTTCTTGTAAATCTGTTTCATGTTATCCTTGTCCTTTCTTGTTTGATAATTGATCTATTAGATAGCCTTGCTCGGCGCTCCGTCCCTCCCGCATGATGATAATCCGATTTGCAATACGCATTGCGTCCTTTCTGCTATGCGTAATGAAAATGCAGGAGCTGCCGGATAGCTTCACAAAGTTCTCTACTAAAGTAAGTACGGCATCCGCCGAAATCAGGTCAAGCCCGCTGGTCACTTCATCCATGATTAAGTAATCTGGTTCCACGGCAATCGCCCGAAGCAAAGAGAGACGCCTCTGTTCGCCGCCCGAAAGCTGACGGACAGGAGTTTCCAAAAGCCTATAATCCATGTGTACGGCATCCATCAAATCTAAAATATGTTTTTTTCTCTCAGCTCTTTTCTTATCAGTTAAGTTCACCAGTGCTTCTTCCACATTTGCGTATGCGGACCTGGCAGGATTTAAAGTGCCGGAAGAATCCTGAAAGACCGCCTGTATTTTTTTACGATGCTGTTTCCATGTTCGATAATTCCAACAGGTTATATCTTCACCATCCAGTAATATCTTTCCCGAAGTGGGTTTCTCAAGTCCAATCAGAAGTCTTGCGAGCGTACTCTTTCCTGATCCGCTTTCTCCCTCAATAGCAATATTTTCGCCCTTGCTAAGACGGAGATTGATGCCCGAAAGTGCATTGAAATCTCCCTGATTCGCATTATGATATACCTGATTTACATTCTGGATTACAATTTCTCCCATTTCCATTCACCCCGACTTTCCCTATGGCTCAACGCGGAAAATTGTTTCATCCAGTCTGTCTGCGGACTTGACAAGAGTTTATCCATCGTTCCATGCTCAATAATTTTTCCGGCTCCCAGAACATAAACGTTCTGACATAAGTTTTTAAGTGCGGCCACATCATGGGATACAAATAATATGCCTTTGTCCTTCATTTGCTCCTGCATGATGAGAAGCAATAAATCCCTGTTTTCTTCATCCAATGCAGCGGTTGGTTCATCGGCTAAAACATAATCCGGCGACATTCCCAATAAGATTGCCGCAGCTACTCGTTGTAGCATTCCGCCTGATAGTTCAGACGGATACGCCCCAAAAATCCGATCCGTGTCTTTTAGATTCACGGAAACCAGTTTCTCTTTCGCCAGGTCAGTTGCTTCACTTGTATTCAAATGCAAACGATTGACAAAGGTTTCCCGCATCTGATAACCGATTTTTAATCGGCTGTCAAAAGCCGTCATAGGGTTCTGGGGGATAAATCCAAGCTTTTTCCCACAAAGCTCACGATGTGACTTGCGGGAAAGATGTGATAAATCTATATCGTCCAACAAAATCTTCCCGGCATCAATATGACAGCTTGTATGAAGCATTCCCAAAATGCTCCGCAGCAAAGTTGTTTTTCCAGAGCCGCTTTTACCTGTAAGTCCAATCACACGGCCTGCAGGAATTTCCATAGATATGTCTTTCAGAAGGTAGCGGCCTGACCGTTCCTTGACATCTAACTGTTCAATTTTTAACATCACTCTGCCTCCTTCGTTGTCAACTGCCTGCCAATGACGTTAAAGCAGAGTGTCGATAAAATTACCGCCCCTATTGGATAGAGAATCATGGTCGGGTGAAGAACCAAAGCACCCCTTGCGTCTAAAATCATACTTCCCCAATCTACTACATTATCGCCAAGCCCTAATCCAATAAAGGAAAATCCGGTAATAGCCAGAATCATATCCGCACAGGAAAGGCACAGAAAGCGAATCATTTCGGCAATCAAATTCGTGAAAATATGAATCAGCATGATTCTGAGCTTTGAAGCGCCGGAAGCGATTGCACACATGACATAGGCTTTTCCCATTTCCATGTCGGTACGGGTACGAACCAGTTTTATGTATCTCAAAATGTAAGACACAGTGAGCGCGACAAGAGTAGTTTTCGCTCCGCTGCCCCAGGCTCCAATAAACACAATCAAATACGCAATCGGAGGAATAGCCGTGACAGCGTTAATCAGTCCATCTATCAGCGCATTTTCTTTCATAACGGCCCGGCTCGTCACCATTCCAATAACAGTACCAATCAGAAAAACAATAAGAGAGCCGCCTAATACAATCCCCAGCGTTGTCCATCCGCCATAAAGAATCCGCGACAGAATGCAGCGGCCTAACGCATCCGTACCAAACGGATATTCTGCACTGGGATCAGCATATCTCGCCAACAGATTTGATTTCATCGGATCGTTGGGAGCAAATAAAAATCCGATGAAAAAGAAAATAATCACAAGTGTCGGAATAAGGAGCGCAAACCGTTTCCGAAAACGCTTAGCGTTCATTTATGCCACCCCCTTTTTACGCCCGATTGCCCACTGCACCAAGTCAGCGGCAATGTTGCAAAGAGCAATCGCCAGCGCCAGAAAAAACACCTCGGCGTGTATCATGGGAGTATCGCGATCAAGCACATGGTTTACAATCAGATAACCAAATCCCGGAATTGAAAAAATGGATTCAATCACCGTTGCGTTAGCCAGTGCCAAACCAATGCTTTGTAAAAAGTTTGGAACTAAACCCATCGCTGCCCGCGGAAAAAAATGGCACAGCAAAAGCCTTTTTTCCGAAAGCCCACGGCAACGGGCATAAAATGCGTAATCCTCGTTGCTTTCATGCTCCAGAGCATCCATCAGAAGCGGCGTATAGAAAGAAGCCCCGAATACGCCAATGCAGATTGCCGGAGATATGTAGCTGAGTAGGGTTGTATTTCCTGCCACAGAAATTAAGGACTTTTGAACAGCAAAATAATCCAGATAAACGGTTGCCAAATAGAAAGAGGGTATGGACACACCCAAAATGCACAAAAGCCTGACTGCCTTTTTCGGAAGTTTCCAGGGAAGTAAAAAGGCAATACAACTAACGATTACAATGAAAACAACCTGAAAGATAGATGCCAGAGCTACAATTCCAAGCGTTTTCGGAAAGGCTGTGGCAATATCCGTCCAAACATCATGTCCATTTGCCAAAGAAACGCTTAAATCAAAATGCAGTAAGTCCCATACCCAACGGCCATACTGGACAAGCAATGGTTTATCAAAACCTAACTGAATCCGAATTTTTTCAATCTGCTCCGCTGTGGGGTTTCCGATCATCCTCTTTGCATAAGCTGTGGCCGGATCAACGGATGACAGTCTCATCAGCAAGAAAGACAACAGAGTTACAAACAGTAAAGTAAATATCAGTTCAATCAGTTTCCGTAGGATATATTTTCTCATATCCTGTTTCATAATACCGACTCCTTTGAGAGTTAGAGGGGGCTAACCTCCATGTAAAAAGAAAGAGCGTCTGCACGACGCTCTTAAATCATCTGCTCGCACAGATGATAGTATATTGTATCTGCTATTTTGCTGCCACTCTAAAAAGACCAAACATCCCCTATTTGGACAACTTTTTTCGGAACTCGGAAGGCAGTTCTCCAAATTCCTTTTTGAATACCTCGGAAAATTTACTGGGATTATCATATCCCATTTTAGCCGCAATTTCTGTTATGCTGTCAGAAGTATCCCGAAGCAAGATCGTAGCAGCCTGCATACGATAGGATTTCATATAAGCATAAATAGAACACCCATAAACGCCCTTGAAGCAAACCTTCATTGAGGTAAGAGGAATTTCAAATTTTTCTGATAGCTCCTGCAAAGTATAATGGTTGCGAAGATCGGCTGTCATATATTCCTGTACTTTCTTTATTGTTTGTACTTGATTTCTTGCAAAATATCTTCGTTCTTCCTGGTAATCCTGAAGCGAAACCTGATTCAGAAACATCAGCAATTCCAGCACTTTCACTTTCAAATAGTAAGCAATCATCCGAGGCTCCACCCGATAAAGTTCCGAAAAAATATGTTCGATTTCGCTTTGGGTTCTTAATACAACGCAGGTGTCATTTTTGCAAAATTTATCTGCAATCGAAAAGACATCTATATTCAGCCCACCAATCACACTTTCTATCCGCTTCATAGTTTGATCTGCCGTAGGCAGATCAATGGTAATAGAAATGCCGTGATAATGCGACAACGGAAAGTAAGTTGATGTAGTTTCGTTTGTCAGGCGGTTAATTGCAAGATCGCCAGCACCGACATACTGATAATCTCCATTAGCAAATTCGCATTCAAAACGTCCCTCCCGGCAATGATTGATTTCAAGTACATCAGAGTGCGGAAGCTTGTTTTGATTCTGTCCATCGCTCATGTGAAAATCATTATAGAATAATTCAATACCCGGAAGAATTTCATAACGAGTGATAACACCCTCTCCAGTTACGTTTTTCATTCTGTAAATGGAGCAGCCATCTTCGCTGACAATTTTTTGAATTTCCGGATCAAAAAAGTCTGTAAATTGCTGTTCGCTCATTTGTATTTCCTCCCTGGTTAGCATAAGCAAACCACGGTTAGTATAGCATATTTTCATGGCCGCAGTCCATGGATGTTTTTTGAATTTTGAAGTATGCGTGTTGATTCTCTATCCTTAATCCTTGCCTGAAAGCATCCGATGAAGCCGCATTGAAGCAAAATAAAAGTTGAATATAATCTTCGCAGCTTACACCCTGCACATTCATATCTGAAAAATAGTTCATTTTCCAGTCGGATACAACAGCACCTTGCTTTGTAACAACCTGTGAAATCTGGCCTGTTCCCATATCAGCCGGAATATCTATTGTCACTGTCTGCGGAGAGTTGGAGAGCAGATCGTGGTACAGCTTCGTCATGTATTGATT
>ENA-OYZN01000925-OYZN01000925.1-human-gut-metagenome-genome-assembly--contig:-NODE-925-length-10333-cov-5.843939_pt1 | contig 10333 bp, 6 predicted proteins | sample MGYA00243294_ERZ653483 | MGnify/ENA primary metagenome ERZ653483 (study PRJEB26926, sample SAMN06165155) | human gut metagenome | biome: ENVO:00009003; feature: ENVO:2100002; material: ENVO:00002003... | reverse complement strand
ATTCTGATCGTAGCAGACGCCTGCGCCTGCCTTGAAGCCGGCATCTCCATCCAGATACGGCTTCAGGTCAAGGATCAGACCGGCCGCGCTTGCGACGGGAACGATGTTCCAGCCGCCAAAGTCGGCGATGTCATAGAACTTGCCGCCGCTGATGTCGTTGAGCGCCGTGTTGTAGATGCCCTCCGCGCCGGATTCATCGGGGATCGCGACAAAGGTGAACTCATCCTTGTGCATATCCGCAAAATCCTGATAGATCTGACGCATCTGCGCAGCTGCCGCCCATTCGGACTCATCATGGTAATAACCGTGGACAAAGGTGATCGTGGGGAGCTCGGTGTTCTCCGGCTGCTCCGAAGGCTGCTCGGCAGGCTGCTCTGCCGGGGCCGGTTCGGTTGTCGTGGTCTGCTCCTGCTGGACAGGCGCAGTCTCCTGCTTGGCACATCCGGCAAACAGGCCGATGAGCAAAAGCGATGCCAGAAGAAGTGCAAGAATCTTTTTCATAGTACCCTCCATTTAGTTTTAAATTTGTCAGCCATGGCTTTTGCAGGCTGAATCGATATATTCAGTCTATCCGGACGGTGAAAAAAACACCATAAAGCATTTTGCCTGATCGTTGCGTTTTTTTGATCTCCTGTGAAAAAGAAAGCGCCTCTGGATTGTGTAATTTCAACAATTCAGAGGCGCAGTGCGCTTCTTTTGATGTAATATTTTAATATGTTTGCGTTATTTTTACCTGTTTCCGCTCTATTGCTGCAAATCTGTTATGATGGAAACAATAGACCGCTGCACATCCTTTCCCCGCAGCAGCTCCTCCAGCAGCTGGTCCAACTGGGCGCTTGATTTGGCGGGAAGGACGGAATAAAGCGTCAGGATCTGCCGATCCGCCTGCTTGCAGACCTGCACGGCGTCGGCCAGAACCGGCACCTGCTCGTGGATCCACGCATCGGAGATCTTGGGATTGCTCGGCGCCTGATGTGTTTTGGTGACGATCTGCTCCTGCACCTTCTCGCTGAGCATATATTTCAGGAACCGCACGCAGGCGTCGATCTGCCTTGCGGAGCCGTCGCTGCTGATGACATAGCCGGTTGCGGGATTGGCATACGCGGTCATTTCGCCGGAGGGGCCGGGAAACGCGGCATAGCGGATCTCCTGCTTTGTCGTCGTCTGGTCAAACTCTGTGTTGGCCCACACGCCGTCAATACAGATTGCGCTTTTGCCGTCAAAGAAATTCTGCCGGATATCCGGTGTGCTTCCGCGCTGCGTGTCATAGGACAGCGCGCGCAGGAGCTCCGATACCGCAAGCTCTGCGTCCTCCCGGCGGCATACAGACGCTTCCTTCTGCATAAAGGCAAGCGCCTGCTCTGACGCGCCAGCCAGTCTCGCGCCTAAAAAGAAGCCCATCTGGCTGCCCTGCATCTGCAGCGGCACAGCGCCGGTCTGCGGCGCGATCTGCGCCAGTGCGTCACACGCAGCCCAGAATTCCTCCCACGTTCTCGGTGGCACGACTGTTCCTTCCGGCGTTCCGGTGTCGGTAATTCCCGCCTGCCGGAACAGCGACGCATTATACCAGTAGCCAATGTATTCTACCGCATCCGGGAGCGTATAGACCGCGCCGTCCGGCTCCTGCAGCGCCTGCAGGATCTGTGGACTGACATCCGAGGCAAACGTCGCGTCTTCCTTCAAATATGGCGTCAGATCCAGCGCCACGCCTTTCTTTTTGGCATTTGAAACATACTGTACGTTGCCGTTGGTGCTGATGATGCTCGGCGCTTTGTCGACCGCGAGCAGGTCTGCCGCCTTTTCCATGACGATCTCAAGATCCGGCGAGGTATCATAGACAATGTGAATATCCGGGTTTTCTGCCTCGAACGCGGCAAACAGCTCACGCATGCCGACATGGTCCGCCCCGCTTCCGCCCCAGCCGTGCATGAAGCTGATGGACACCGGCTCCGTTTCCGCTGCTGTAGAGCAGGCCGTCAGGAGAATGCACAGAAGCAGCGCACACAGAAGCAGTCTTTTTTTCATCATCACGATTCATCCCCTGTTCAGCTTTTTGTTCTTTTATGCTATCATAGCAGGAAGAACAGCAGAAAGGCAAGGATATTTTTATGCGGGAACGATGCAGAAACTGGATACGCACCCCATCGCTTCGCGGACAGCTGATCTGGCTGAGCGTCAGCTCGGTGCTGGTCACGCTGCTGATCAGCCTGCTGATCCTGGTGCTTCTGATCAGCAATGTCATGGGCCCGTTCGTCAACCGTGAGGCCGAATTTGCCATGCAGACCGTCAGCCAGAGCCTCTCCACAAAGACGCAGCTGCTGGAGGATATCCTGCTGCGCGTCTGTAAAAGCCCGCAGATGGCCGCCGAAGCATCCGATACCAGAAGCGAACAGTTCCGGAGCCTTGTCGATATTTATTCAGACAAGAACATCGTTGCGCCAGGTCTGCCGTTTGTGGAGATGGCATACTTTGTGGATATGCAGGAAGCATTCGATGTGGTCAGCTATCATGAAAATCTTTCAAACGAGCAGCTCCGGCTGGATGAAGACAATCTGGCACGCTATCAGGCATTTCGGGAAAGCGGCGCGGACGTACAGTGTACCGCGGGCGCGCTGTATTTGTACATCATCTTTACCGCCTATGACCGGTGGGCAGACCCGTTTGGCACGGTGATCTTCGTTGTCAACCAGTCCGCGGTCACGTCGATCATGGGCAAGCTCTCCGACTATCAGGATGCGTTCTGGTATCTGTTTGACAAGGACGGCGCGGTCGTCCTGTCGGAGAGCGCGCTGCGGCTGAGCGCGGAGGAGCAGCGTGAGCTGGCCGATGCCGGTCACGACGCCTGCTATACGCGAAAGCTTGACGGAAGCCGGTATCTCCTGTTCAGCGAAGCCTCCGGTATGGGGCTGCACTGTGCTGTCGGTGTTCCGTCGGTGCAGATCCTGCGGCTGTTGTATCAGGTCGCCGCGCCGTATGTGATCGCCTGCGTTCTGCTTTTGCTTGCCGTCGCAGCGGTCATGTTCTTCGCTGTGATGCGGCGGCTGCGGCCGCTTCAGGAGATGACGCTCCAGCTCCGGCAGGTCGCACAGCAGAATTTCAGCGTCAAGCTCCCGCAATACGATTGTCAGGAATTTTCCACCATGAGTCAGGCGTTCAACGCCATGACGGACACGATCGACCATCTGATCAATGACGTTTATGAGAAAAAGCTCATCGCCATGGACAGCGAGCTTCGATTCCTGCAAAGTCAGGTCAACCCGCATTTCATGTATAACGTCCTGTGCAGCATCGCGCTCATGGCGCAGATGGATGGAAATACGGACATCCAGAAAATGGCGAGCAACTTTGCAGGGCTGACGCAGGCGCGGCTCTCCAGCGGAGGCGACATCAAGATTCCGCTGGCACAGGAGCTGCAATACGCGAAATTTTATATAGAACTGCAGCAGATGCGCTTCGGCAATAAAATATCCTATCAGGTGTCCGTCTCGGACGAGACGCTGCTTTCCTGCCTTGTTCCGAAGCTCACGCTCGAGATGCTGGTGGAAAACGCGGTCGGGCACGGCATCGAGCCAAAGGAGGGACCGGGGACTGTCCGGGTGTCCGTCGGCTGCACCGAAAACGGGGCGCTGGAGCTTGTGGTCACGGACGACGGCGTCGGCTTTGCCGGACAAAACGGGCAGATCCAGCTGCCGCTCGACCTGCCTGCCGTCGGAAGCCGCCACAACAGAGTCGCGCTGAACACGGTCTATCAGATGCTCAAGCACCTGTACGGCCCTGAATATGGGATCCGGATCACCAGCTTTGAAAACAGTGGGACGAAGGTCACAATCCTGCTTCCAAAGGAGGACGGTCAACATGTACAAAATTCTGATCGCGGACGACGAGGCGCTGATGCGCAAGGGCCTTTGCACACTGATTGACTGGGCAAAGCTCGGCTGCCAGATCGTCGGTACCGCCGAAAACGGTCTGCAGGCAAAGCAGGCCGTGCTCGACTATCAGCCGGACATTATCATCGCCGACATCAAAATGCCGGTCATGGACGGGTTGGAGCTTGCGCGGTGGGTCTGCGGCGCACAGCGGCAGATCCAGATCATTCTGCTGACCGCCTTTGCGGATTTTTCCTACGCGCAGCAGGCGATCCAGTACGGCGTCAGCGACTACGTTACAAAAACGGGAAATATGAATGACATCGTTGCCGCTGTCGAACGATGCAAGCAGAAGCTGGATCAGCAGCGGCTGCTCCATGTGGATGTTGGAAGCCGCATTTCGTCCATGCTCAGCGCAGTCCTGAGCGGTACGCTGCACCATGAGGCGGAGATACGTCAGCAGGCGGCAGCCCTTGGGCTGACCGCCTCCGGCTACGCCGTCGCAGTCGCGGATCTGCGCAGCGCGGAGGCCATGAACCCGTCTCCCATGCTTCGGGCAGGACTGGAAAAGCTGTTTTACAGTCTGCTTCCGCCGGAGCAGCTGTATCTCTGTCCGCAGGGGCGGCATGAGCTGTATATGGTGTTTCCGGACTGCTCCGACACGCAGCTTCGCAGCTTCTGCTTCGACTGTGTTTCCACTGCAAGAAAGCTGCTGGGAAAGACGCTGTATCTCGGTGTGAGCGAAAACAGCCGGCCGCTGTGCGAGCTGCAAGACGCGCTTGCGCAGGCACACCGCGCACTGCAGGATCGCTTCTATGATCAGCAGGAGGTCCATTTTTTCCGGTATGTGCAGACCCAGCGCGCACCGACGTACGCCGCGTACTTCACGACGCTCGGCAACGCGCTCAAAAGCGCCGATCTGCCGCAGGCGGAGACGGCTCTTGCGCATATTTTTGACACACAGCGCCGCCAGCATGCGCCCGAAGCGCAGGTCAAGGAGACGGCGATGATGGTCATGCACACCTGCCGCAGTACGCTCGAAGCGTTCGGCGCAGATCTGGACGCAGTGGATCTGGACCGGGCGGAGTGGAAGCGTCAGCTTCAGCAGCTGCAGTTCCATCAGGACTGTATCCGCCACCAGAAGCAGCTTGTGCACGCAGTCTGTCAGTATCTCGCGCTGCTCTCTACGGAGGGCGGCAATCTTCTGGCGGACGTGCAGAACTACATGGACATGCATTTCTGCGAGGCGCTGACGCTGAGCGAGCTGGCGGCTGCCGTGCACGTCAGCCCCGGCTATCTCAGCCGCTTCTTCCGTCAGAAGACCGGGCGGACGGTCATGGAAACGATCGCCGGAAAGAAGATCGAGTACGCCCGCCAGCTTCTGGACGAGGGAAATCTGAAGGTATTCGAGGTCGCGCAGCGCGTCGGCTTCGAGGACACCACCTATTTCAGCCATGTTTTCAAAAAATACACAGGGATGTCCGCCAAGGAATATCTGACGCAGGCCCAGCGCCGCAAGCGCGCGGCGGCGGAAAAAACGACCTGACATACACCAGCGGGGAGCCGACCGGCTCCCCGCTTTTTCGCTATTTTACCAAATCCGCTCTGCGGTTTTTATGCAGTTTATGCAAATGGAACAAAAGTGGTCAAAAAATCACAAGTGGACGTGAAAAAATCCCATGTTATTAGGTCTTTATTTCATTTAGTATGGGAAACAGGATACCAGCCATTTTGAAAAAACAGATAAGTAAGGAGGATATGAAATGATAAAAGGAACCCGCTTTTTCAGCAGGCGCCTGCTTCCGCTTCTTTTGGCGGCTGTCATGCTGCTTGGAATGCTGCCGGCGCTGACGCTGCCGGTGCTGGCGGAGGAACCGCCTGCTTCGCAAAAATTGACAAACACAACAGATACAGCAGTTACTTATCAAGGTGCTGTTGGAACTGGACGCGCTCCATCACTGGTCGTCGATGGTGACACAAGCCATAACGACAACAAGTATTTTGTTGTTGGCAACGACCAGCCTCAGGAAAAAAATGAAACGAAGCCGGTGAATCCAACCTACTGGATTCAGCTGGATCTCGGCAAGAAATACAGTCTTACCGAAATGAAGCTGTTTGTTTATCACGGCCGCGCACTGAAAAATCTGGTCGTGCTGGCATCTGACAGCAGCACGTTTGACACCTACAGCATCATCTGGAACGCGGACAAAGAGAACTTCTTTGGCCTTGGTGCTGGTGATAAGGAGCAGTTTCCGAATGCAACTGTAGCCGGGGATATGCTGACTTCCGTTGATGCGGAAGGCTCGGATGTCTCCCGCAGTGCGGAAGTCACGCTCACGAAGAATACCGGCACGGACGCTGTGACCTACTACTTCCGTTACAGTCTGGACGGAACGACGCTCGCGGGAGAGCTGACCGCAACAGTTCCCGGCACGGGCGGCGGCACACAGCCCACTGAGCCGTCGGTGACGGACTATAGCGCAGCGCCCACGGAGCTTCCCTCCAACGGCGGCATGATCACGGTCACGCTCTCCGGCACGAATTTGCAAAATGGCATTCAGATCAAGGCTGGCACGATCTCTGCGAAGACGAGTGGCGATGCAGCGGAGCAAACGGCAACCCTGACTCTGCCTGCTAATTACAGCAGCAGCTCCGTCAGCTATACGGTGCAGTACAGTCTGAACGGAGTTGACTGGGTTGGCGGCAAAACCGTCCGTGTTTCCGGCCGCTATACGCCGCCAGTCGGTCCTGTCACACCGTCTGTGCCGACCAAACCCGGCGTTCCGGAAAGAGATTCTTTCCCGTTCACCGATGTCTCCAGAAGCAGCTGGTATTATGACAGTGTCCGCGCCGCATGGGAAAAGGATCTGATCGACGGTGTAACGAGAACGCTCTATAAGCCGGATGACACGCTCACCGTTGCACAGGCTATCAAGCTGTCCGCCGCACTGCACCAGATGCTGAACAACAACGGAAAGGTCACACTGCGCAATGGCTCTCCGTACTGGTACAGCAGCTATGTCAGCTACGCGGTAGATAACGGGATCATTGAAAAGATGTATCTGGATTATACGCCTGCGCAGATGAATACCCCCGTCAAGCGCAATGAATTTGTCCACATTTTCTATGGCGCGATGAGCGACTACCGGCAGATCAATACCGTCGCGGACAACAAGATCCCAGACGTCATAACAACGGATACTTACGCATTGGAGATCTATACGTTCTATCGCGCGGGCATTCTGACCGGTTCTGACAAAAACGGCACCTTCTATCCGACGAACGACATCAAGCGGAGCGAGGTCGCGGCAATCCTCAGCCGCATGTATGACAAAACAGCCCGCAAGACTGTCTCACTTCCGTAAAAACGCAAGTTTCCCCCTGCTTTGGCGCATCCGGTTCGACCGGATGCGCCTTCTTTTTCAGTATGCTCCTTGCCTGATTGGGAAATTGGACATACGAAACGCCTTTCTCGCGATTCCCTGTTCCCAAAAAGAAGCAATTGTGCGCACATTCAGCATGATTTGCAATATTTTAGGCAGGATATTGCATTGCCGGCGTGCACTCCATGTCATATAATTGAGAACATGTAAGCCAGACATTTGCCGCACGGCAACAGAAAGAAAGGAGATCCTTCATGCACAAAAGCACAACGAGCAAGCGAAAACTGCCGGATACATGGCTGGTCGTTTTTTTCATATTGGTCGTGATCGCGATTCTGACGTGGATCGTTCCCTCCGGTTCGTTTGACTATGAAACAATAGATATAGACGGCACTGCAAGAAAGGTCGCAATTGCTGGAAGTTACCATGAGATCAGCAAATCTGAAGTATCCGCCACTGGACTTCTCGGCCTGTTTGCTTCTTTGTATGAGGGCTGCGTCAGCGCGGCGGACATTATTTTTGTGATCATGACCTGCGCCGCGACATTCGGTGTCATTGTCAAAACCGGCGCTTTCCACGCATTTATCGGTCGCGTGGTGCAAAAAAACGGTAGCCGCTCGCTGATCCTGATCCCTGTTCTGATGCTCGTCTTTGGCCTGGGAGGTTCTCTTTTTGGAATGCTCAGCGAGTTTTACGGGTTCTACCCGTTGATCGTCGGACTGATGATGGCTCTTGGATATGACGCGATGACGGGATTTGCCACGATCGCGCTCGGAGAATATATCGGGTTTATGGCCGCGACGCTGAACCCGTATACCGTAGCCGTTGCGCAGTCTATTGCCGGTGTGCAGCTATATTCTGGCATCGGTTACCGCGCAGTCTGCTTTGTCGTGCTGATGGGAGCAGCAGTGGCATATCTGATGCTGTATGCACGCAAGGTGCGCCGGAAGCCGGAGCTTTCGGTGGTTTATGGAGATTCGTGTACGCACTCGTTTGAACGCAGTCAATTAGACTCGTACACATTTACATGGCGACATACGCTGATTCTTCTGGATGTGCTTGCCACATTGGTCATCCTGATGCTGGGAATGATCCGCTGGAAGTGGGGCTATAAAGAACTCTGCGGATTGTTCATTATCATGTCTGCCGTGGCCGCGCTGATCGATAAGTGGTCGCCAAACGACTATTGTCAGGAGATGCTTGCCGGTATCAGGAGCGTTGTGTGGGGCTGCATTCTGACCGGCCTTGCCAAGGGCATCATTGTCATTATGAATCACGCGCAGATCATGGACACCATCATCTATGCACTTGGAAATCTTCTGGAAAAAGCGCCCTCTGCAATTTCAGCACAGCTCATGCTGGTGGCGCACACGTTGATCAACTTCCTGATCCCGTCTGGATCCGGTCAGGCCGCCGCTACCATGCCTATCATGGCACCATTGGCCGACGTGCTGGGCGTCAGTCGTCAGGTGGCCTGCCTGACGTTCCAATTCGGCGATGGTTTGAGCAACCTGTTATGGCCAACCTGCGGTATTGTGATCATTTGCGGGCTGGGTGATGTACGCTATGACCGCTGGCTGAAATGGTTCGGAAAGCTTTTCCTGATCCTGTTTGCCGCACAGATGGTGTTGGTCGAAATCGCCGTGCTGACAGGTTTTTAACGGGAGAAAACTATGAATTATATTCGAGAAGCCATTACACAGCAACACATCGGGGAAGAGGCCATTGCGTTGCGGCGACACCTGCACGCCCATCCGGATCTATCCGAGCAGGAGTTTCCGACGATGGAATTGGTATGTGAGCATTTAGCTGCGGCGGGCATTCCATACGAGAGGAATGTGGCAGAAAGTGGCGTCGTAGGGCTGATTAAAGGAGCTTTCCCCGGTCCGGTAATTGCGCTGCGGGCGGACATGGATGCGCTTCCGATACAGGAAGATCATCCGGACGCGCCATATTGCTCGAAGACAGCGGGTGTGATGCATGCCTGCGGTCACGACGCGCATACGGCGATCCTTTTGGGAACGGCAAAGCTGCTCCAGTCCATGCGCGAATCCCTGCATGGCTCCGTCAAGCTTTTATTCCAGCCGGCAGAGGAGACCATTGGCGGCGCAGCGCGCATGATCGCGCAGGGCTGCCTTGAAAGCCCACATGTAGATTCCGTGCTTGGACTGCACGTTGCGGGCGATCTGCCTGCCGGACAGATCGGGCTGAAATACGGGAAAATGTATGCAGCTTCTGATATGCTGACGCTTAAGGTCTATGGAACGTCCTGTCACGGTGCACATCCGAACGAGGGCGTGGACGCAATCCTGATCGCGGCACAGATTCTGACGGCAGTACAGTCGCTGATTAGCCGAAACATCAGTCCCACCGATTCCGCTGTATGTTCTTTCGGGTCCATTCACGGCGGAACTGTGCGAAATCAAATTGCTGATTACGTTGAATTATCCGGCATTATTCGAACACTTACGCCGGAAACACGTCTGTTTGCCAGAAAACGCGTCCGCGATATTTGTGAGCAGACTGCAAGCATGATGGGTGGACGAGCAGAGCTGATTGTCGAGCCAAGCTACTCTCCGCTGATCAACAATGACCGTATGGTTGATTTGGTTCGTAATGTAGCGTGCGCACAGTTTGGCTCAGACAAGGTGATCCTGCGGGACGTGCCATCGTTGGGGGTGGAGGATTTTGCGTATTTTGCCGCAGAACGTCCAAGTTGCTTCTTCCATCTGGGTTGTGCGCATCCAGAAGAAAAGCGACGCATCGGACACAGCTGTTTCTTTGACATCGATGAGCGATGTATTCCGATCGGGATCGAGTTGTATATTGCCAGCGTCTTGCGCTTTTTACAGCACGGCAACAGCGACGTAGCCGGTATCGTGTAGTCAATTAAAAAGCCCCGGCTCGGTATTCCGAGTCGGGGCTGCCGTATGTCCATCAGAAATCCATATCAAGCCGCTTTCCGAAATCGCAGGCCGTTTGCTCTCACGGACAGCTCCTGCGACAGAAGGCGCAGTGTTTCAAATTCGTCGTCGAGACCGTCGAGTTCCCGACGGAGAATTTCTTCATAGTGCTGCTTTTTCT
>ENA-OYZN01000914-OYZN01000914.1-human-gut-metagenome-genome-assembly--contig:-NODE-914-length-10445-cov-4.346776_pt1 | contig 10445 bp, 7 predicted proteins | sample MGYA00243294_ERZ653483 | MGnify/ENA primary metagenome ERZ653483 (study PRJEB26926, sample SAMN06165155) | human gut metagenome | biome: ENVO:00009003; feature: ENVO:2100002; material: ENVO:00002003... | reverse complement strand
GGCGGTCGAAGATACGCTTCGGGAGGCAATAGCCTCGGCATACGAAAAGGCAGAAAAAATTCATTTTGAAAACGCCTTCTATAGGCACGACATCGGCGCGAAAGCGCTCGCCGCAAGGGAGGAAAAATAAATGGTATACAGAGTATTCGTCGAAAAGAAAAAGGAGCTCGCGCAAGAGGCAAAGTCCCTGCTCAGCGAAGCTAACGACCTGCTCGGAATCAAGAATCTCACCGATGTGCGCGTTATCAACCGCTACGATGCGGAGAACATCACGCCCGAGCTCTTCGATTATGCAAAGCGCACCGTGTTCTCCGAGCCGCAGCTCGACATCGTATCGGACAGCATCGAGATAAACGGCAAGTGCTTTGCGGTCGAATTCCTGCCCGGTCAGTTCGACCAGCGCGCCGACTCTGCGGCTCAGTGCATCCAGATAATCTCGCAGGGCGAGCGCCCGCTGATACGCACGGCGAAAATATACATCCTCATCGGCGACATAACCGACGCCGACGCGCAGAGGATAAAAAAATATGTCATCAACCCCGTCGAGGCGCGCGAGGCAAGCCTTGAAAAGCCCGAGACGCTCGCCGTGAAATACGATATCCCGACCGAAGTCAGAACTCTCGACGGATTTATCAATCTCGACAGAGCTGGGCTTGAGGACTTCGTCAAAAAATACGGTCTCGCCATGGACGCGGACGACATTGCGTTCTGTCAGGATTATTTCAAATCCGAGCACCGCGACCCGACGATAACAGAAATTCGCATGATCGACACCTACTGGTCAGATCACTGCCGCCACACTACTTTCCTTACTGTCATAGACAGCGTGAAATTCGAGGACGAGCTGCTGCAAAAGACCTACGACGAATATCTTGCGGTCAGAAAAGAATTAGGCCGCGCAAAGCCGATATGCCTTATGGATCTCGCGACGATAGCGGTCAAATATCTCAAGAAACACGGCAAGCTCGACCGCCTCGACGAGTCCGAGGAGATAAACGCCTGCACGGTGAAAATAGATGTCGAGGTCGACGGTGTCACCGAGCCGTGGCTCCTGCTCTTCAAAAACGAGACGCACAACCACCCGACGGAAATCGAGCCTTTCGGCGGCGCGGCGACCTGCATAGGCGGGGCCATCCGTGACCCGCTCTCGGGCCGGGCCTACGTCTACCAGGCCATGCGCGTCACCGGCGCGGGCGACCCGCTTGTCCCCGTTTCCGAGACCCTGCCCGGCAAGCTGCCGCAGCGCAAGCTCGTTACCACCGCCGCAGCGGGCTACAGCTCCTACGGCAACCAGATCGGCCTTGCCACGGGCCTTGTGGACGAGCTCTACCACCCCGGCTATGTGGCCAAGCGGATGGAGATAGGCGCCGTCGTCGCGGCAGCCCCGGAGCGGAACGTGGTGCGTGAAGCGCCCGTCCCCGGCGACCTCGTCATCCTGCTCGGCGGGCGCACGGGCAGGGACGGCTGCGGCGGGGCCACCGGCTCCTCCAAGGCCCACGGCCTGCACAGCCTGGAGACCTGCGGCGCAGAGGTGCAGAAGGGCAACGCGCCCGTGGAGCGCAAGCTCCAGCGCCTGTTCCGGGACCCGGAGGCCACGCGGCTCATCCGGCGCTGCAACGACTTCGGCGCCGGCGGCGTCTCCGTTGCCATAGGCGAGCTGGCGGACGGTCTGGACATAGACCTCGACCGCGTCCCCCGCAAGTACGAGGGCCTGGACGGCACCGAGCTCGCCATTTCGGAAAGCCAGGAGCGCATGGCCGTCGTTGTCGCAGCGAAGGACGCAGAGCACTTTCTTGCCCTTGCCGCCGCGGAGAACCTGGAGGCCACCGTCGTGGCCGAAGTGACGGAGGAGCCGAGGCTCCGTATGCGCTGGCGCGGCAAGACCATAGCCGACCTCAGCCGCGAGTTCCTGGCCTCCAACGGTGCGGAAAAGCACGCGCGCGTGAGCGTGTCCGCCGCCTCAGTCGAGGACCGCAGCCCCGCCGTGTCCGGCACGCTGGAGGAAAAGCTCAAGACCCTGATGGGCGACCTGGCCGTCTGCTCGAGGCACGGCCTGGCCGGCCGGTTCGACAGCACGATAGGCGCGGGGACCGTCGTCATGCCCTACGGCGGCAGGCGGCAGCTCACACCCGCGCAAGCGATGATAGCAAAACTCCCCGTCCCCGGCGAGACCAGCACCTGCTCCGCCATGGCATACGGCTTCGAGCCGGCGGTCTCAGAACAGAACCCCTACCTCGGCGCCTACCTTGCGGTGGTGGAGAGCGCGTCGCGGCTCGTGGCCTCCGGCATGGGGCATGAGCGCGTGTACCTGAGTTTCCAGGAATATTTCGAGCGTCTGCGCACGGAGCCGGAGCGCTGGGGCAAGCCCTTCGCCGCGCTCCTGGGCGCGCTGGACGCCCAGCTCGGTCTCGGCATGGCCGCCATAGGCGGGAAGGACAGCATGTCCGGCAGCTTTGAAGAGATGGACGTCCCGCCGACCCTGGTCAGCTTCGCCGTCACCTCCGGGAGCGTGGACAGTGTCGTCACCCCAGAACTCAAGGCGCCGGGCGACCGGCTCGCGCTCCTGTACGCCGACCCCTTCGACGCGGAGGCAACGCTCACCATGTTCGCGCAGGTGGAGGAGCTCATGCGATCGGGCCAAGTCCGCGCGGCCTGGGCAGTGGGCTGCGGCGGCATAGCGGAGGGCCTGTGCAAGATGGCCTTCGGCAACGGTCTGGGCGTCAGCATAGACGGGGGCTTTGACCAGTCCCGCCTCTTCGGCTGGAGCTTCGGCAGCATGATACTGGAAACGTCTCCGGACTGCGCTGCCGGAGAGACAATAGGCAGCGTCACACCGGACTACGCCTTCTCCTGCGGCGGGGAGCGCGTGGAGCTGGAGGCGGTCCAGGCGGCCTGGGAGGGCAAGCTCGAACCGGTCATGCCGGACCTCAGTGCTCCCAGCCAGGGCAGGGAGCACGTGCGAAAGCTGAACTTCGCCGCGGGCTCGCCCCTTGCCGCCGGAACGAAATTTGCCCGGCCCAGAGCGCTCATACCCGTTTTCCCCGGCACCAACTGTGAATACGACACGGCGCGCGCTCTGCGCCGCGCGGGCGCGGAGCCCGAGATCCTCGTCATCCGCAACCTCAGCCCCGCAGACGTGGCCGAGAGCGTGGAGCGCGCCGCGGAGGCGATAGCGCGCAGCCAGATGCTCGTCCTGCCCGGCGGCTTTTCCGGCGGCGACGAGCCGGACGGCAGCGCAAAGCTCATAACCTCCTTCTTCCGCAGCCCCAGGCTCGCGGACGCCGTGCAGGAGCTTCTGGACAGGCGCGAGGGCCTGATGCTCGGCATCTGCAACGGCTTCCAGGCTCTCATAAAGCTGGGCCTCGTCCCCTTCGGCAGGATAGTCGAGACGGACGAAAACTGCCCCACCCTCACCTACAACGCCATAGGCAGGCACCAGAGTATGCTTGTGCGCACCCGCGTTTCCTCGACGCTCAGCCCCTGGCTGTCCCGCTGCCGCGTGGGCGACATACACACCGTCGCCATCTCGCACGGCGAGGGCCGCTTCGTCTGCCCTGAGCCGCTCCTTTCCGAGCTGGAGCGCTCCGGCAGGCTCGTGACGCAGTACGTGGACCTTGAGGGCGAGCCCGCGATGGACGTCCGCTATAACCCGAACGGCTCCGTCCTCGCCGTAGAGGCCGTCTGCTCGCCTGACGGCAGGGTCCTGGGCAAGATGGGCCACACGGAGCGCAGCGGCCCCGGGCTCTATAAAAACATCCCCGACGCCGGTATCCAACCCATATTCGAAGGCGGCGTGGACTACTTCAAATGAGAAATACAGAGGCCCCGGAATGCCGGGGCCTCTGCTCATTTTTCTGTTTAGAGCCCGGCGCGGGCGGGGAGAATAGCCTCGGAGGTACATAGCGTATGAAAAGAGGCTTTTTGAAAAACTGGGAGATATCAATGCTGCTGGCGCTCTGCATAACGCTCTGCGCCGGTGTCTGGGCCGGGGCCAAGAGCGCCGCGATCTCGGACTCGCTGGTCAGGCTGCACGTCGTGGCGGCATCGGACGAAGCGGAGGAGCAGGAACTGAAGCTGCGTGTCCGCGACAGCGTGCTGGCCTATCTCACACCGCGCCTGGAGGGGACCGCGGACGCCGCAGAGGCCAGGGACCGCATCCGCACAGAACTGCCCGGCATACGCGCGGCGGCGGAGGCTGCGGCTGAGGGCCGCGCGGTGAGCGTCTCGCTCTCGCGAGAGTACTATCCCACCCGGGACTATGGCAGCTTTGCCCTGCCGGCCGGGCAGTATGAATCCCTCCGCGTAGTCCTGGGCGAGGGCGAGGGCCACAACTGGTGGTGCGTGGTCTTTCCTCCGCTCTGCCTCTCCGCCGCGGAGGCGGAGACCGCGCTCGAGACCCTGGGCGCGGATGACGCCGGGCTTCTCAGCGGCGACGGCGGCGGGGTCGTGTTCAAATTCCGTCTGCTGGAGCTCTGGGGCGAACTCATGGAGCTCTTGGGCCTCTGAGAGCCAAACTGAAAACAGCGAGGCGGCGGGCATTGCCCGCCGCCTCTTTTCCTCTTCCCTTCCGCGTTCAGGCCCCCATACCGGCCTCGAACGCCTTTTTGTTCATCTCAAGTGTAGCCGGCTTCACGCAGGCCGCGAGCGCGGCGTCCCAATTCAGGGCCTCCAGGCCCAGGGCCTTCACCGTGGCGCCAAGGAGGACGACGTTCGCCGCCTTCTCGTTGCCCAGCTCTCCCGCGATCTTCGTCGCCGTGATGACGCGGGTGTCCGCGTTCTTTTCCTTCACCCTGTCTATGCAGTCCTCGGGGTAGGCCGCCATGCCCTGCAGCGTGGGCAGGGACTGGATGGCATGGTCGTTTATGATGACGACGCCGCCGTCTACCTTCACGTCGTCCAGGTAACGCAGGGCCTCCATCTTCTCAAAGGCCACCAGCACGTCTGCCGAGCCCTTGCCGATGATGGGAGAATAGACCTTGTCGCCGTAGCGGACCTGGGTCGTGACGCTGCCGCCGCGCTGACTCATGCCGTGGATCTCGCTCATCTTGACGTCATAGCCCGCCTCAATGAGCGCGTAGCTCAGGATCTTGCTTGCCAGTATCGTGCCCTGGCCGCCGACGCCGCAGAGCACCACGTTCTTCACATTTGACATCTCAGGCACCCACCTTTCCCATAGCCTTCTTGGGGCAGACCTGGGCGCAGACGCCGCAGCCGGCGCAGGCCACGCGGTCTATCTTTGCCTTCTTAGTCCCGGCGTCGAAGCTGATCGCCGGGCAGCCGAGCCTCAGGCAGCTCTTGCAGCCGATGCAGGTCTCCGCGTCTATCGCATACGGCGTCCTGTCCGTACCGAACTCCGCCTTGTCCTCCGGGCTGCGCTTTTTCAGCGCGCAGGGGTAGCGCGTTATCACCAGAGACGGACCCTCGTACTCTATGGCCGCCTTGAGCGCTTTGCGCGTGGCCTCCAGGTCCATCGGGTTGACCTTATAGATTTCCGTCATGCCGAAGGCGCGGGCCACGCCCTCTATGTCCGCGGGGTAGGCGTGCTCGCCGGTTATCGTGTAGCCGGATCCGGGGTTCTCCTGGTGGCCGGTCATGCCGGTGATGCGGTTGTCCACGACGATGAGAGTCACGTTGGAGTGGTTATACACCGCGTCGAGCATACTGTTCATGCCCGTGTGGAAGAAGGTCGAGTCGCCCACGACGCCGACGATCTTCTTGTTCTCGCCGAACTTCGTCATGATCTTCGCCGCGCCGTGGGCCATGGAGAAGCCCGAGCCCATGCAGAGAGCGAAGTCCTTCGCGTTCAGCGGCGGGTTGCCGGAGAGCGCATAGCAGCCGATGTCGCCTATGGCGATGACGTCCTTTATCTTGCCCAGCTCGTAGAAGAGGCCCACGTGCGGGCAGCCCGCGCAGAGCATCGGCGGGCGGCCGGGGACGACGGACTTGTCGTATTCGATAGTCGGCACTACCTCGCCCGTCAGGGCCTTGCGCACGATGTCCGGATTCAGCTCGCCCTCTATCGGCACCAGCTTCTTGCCCGTGCACTCGATGCCCGCGGCGCGGAGCAGGTCCTCCATATAGGGCTCGAGCTCCTCTACAACATAGAGCTTTTTGACCTTCGCCGCGAACTTTTTGATGCTCTCTATGGGCATCGGACTGGTCATGCCGCACTTGAAGTAGGAGGCGTTGTCGCCAAATACCTCGCGCGCGTATTGATAGGCGACGCCCGCGGAGACTATGCCGATCTCGTCAGTGTGCCACTCCTCGCGGTTGAGGGGACATACCTCCGTATACTCCAGGAGCTTCGCCCAGCGCTTTTCGACCGCGGAATGCATGCCCTTTGCCATGGCGGGGACTGGGTCGAACTTGGCGCGGTTTTTGACGTATTCCTTCTTTTCGGGGGCCTTGACCTCGCCGAATTCGACAAGGCTCTTGCTGTGGCAGACGCGGGTGGTCATGCGCAGCATGACGGGCGAGTCGAACTGCTCGCTGAGCTCGTAGCCCAGAACAGCCATGTCCTTGGCCTCCTGCGAATCCGAGGGCTCAAGCATCATGATCTTGCCCATCCTGGCGTAAAACCTGTTGTCCTGCTCGTTCTGGGAGGAGTGCAGGCCCGGGTCATCCGCCGAGACAAAGCACATGCCGCCGTTGACGCCCGTGTAGGCGAAGGTCAGCAGCGGGTCCGCCGCCACGTTCAGGCCGACGTGCTTCATCGCCGCAAAAGAGCGCCCGCCCACAAAGGACGCGCCGACCGCCGCCTCAAAAGCGACTTTTTCGTTCGGCGCCCACTCGCAGGTTATCGTGTCCTTGTACTTTTCGGCAACGTTCTCAAGTATCTCCGTGCTGGGCGTGCCGGGATACGCGGACGCAAAGGCCACGCCCGCCTCGTAGAGACCGCGGGCGACAGCCTCGTTGCCGGTCATAAGGTTTTTGGCCATATTCTCACCCTTTCATTCAGCTTCAGATGACGCCTTGGGCGTCCTGTTCGCTATGTAGCCTGGTTCTCCTCCATAATATATTCATTATCCATAAAAGTCAAGAGCGATTAAAGGCATTATATCACAAATTTACACAAGTTTTTATCGCACTTTTTCTAAAACGCTCTTGCAAACGGGGCGAGAATATTTTATACTGTCAGTAGTTGCTGGCGCGTTAAATGCCAAAAGTTTGCAAAAAGGAGGGCTGCGCGTGGATGAGGACATGAGGATAAGAAAGGTCTCTGCCTCGGAGCAGGTCTGCGAGGCGATCCAGGCGCAGATAAGCTCCGGGGTCTGGAAGGTCGGGGACAAGCTCCCCTCAGAGAGCGAGCTCGCCGCCAAATTCGGCGTCAACCGCCTGACCGTCCGCATGGCGCTGCAAAAGCTCAACGCCCTCGGCATCGTCGAAACGCGCACCGGCAGCGGCACCTTTGTCATCGAGTTCGACTTCGAGAGCTACCTCAAAACCGCCTCCCGCTTCTACGAGCAGAGCGGCATGATGCAAAACGTAACGGAGTTCCGCAACCACATCGAGATAGAATGCGCGCGCCTTGCCATAGAGCGGGCCACGGAAGAGGACCTCGCAGAGCTGGAGCGGCTCGCGCTCAAGCACAGGGAGGCCTGGGCAGATACGGAGGGCCTGACTCACGAGGAGTGGTGCAAGCGCGTCGCGGCGGCGGATCTCGCCTTTCACGAGCATGTCTGCCGCATCTCGCACAACCCGCTCTACGCTTACGCCTTTGCTGTGGCGCGGGAGCCCATACACCAGTACATGCTCTTCTGCCTTTCCAAGTGGATGCCAGAGCTGGTGCGCAGCTTCCGCCTGGACAAGCACCGGGACATACACTACTGCATATACGAGGCCATCAAGGCCAAGGACTTCGCCGCCTGCCAGAGCGACTACGCCGCCATGATAGAATCCTACACGCGCGTCAACTGGTCGATGCCCGAGGTGGGATAGAATACGCCCGGAGCTGCTAATTGCAGCTCCGGGCTATTTTTCAGCCGTCTATAAGTACGACCGCGGCGTCGTTCACGTTCGTGCCTGTGGGTCCGGTCTTTATCAGCCCGCCGCTAAGGTCCAAGGCATGGTAGGAATCGTTGGCGTCCAGCCATTGCCGGAGAGTCCTGCCCGAGGACTCCAGCCTTGCCTTGGTCCCACCGTCCGCGAAGCCGCCGGCCGCGTCCGTTGGGCCGTCCGTCCCGTCGCTGCCGAAGCTGAATACCGCCGCGCCCCGGAGTCCGGCCAGACCCTGCGCCGCAGCGAGCGCCAGCTCCTGGTTCCGGCCGCCCAGGCCCGGACCCTTTACGTGCACCACGGTCTCACCACCAGCCACAAGGGCCAGTTTCCGGCCACGGCCGCTCCAGTACCGGGCCATGCCTGCGAGCAGGGCGCCAGCTTCTCTCGCCTCGCACGCCAGGCTGTCCGTCAGGACCATGGTCTCGTAGCCCAGCTGCGAGCAGGCGGCCTCCGCGGCCAGGCAGAGTTCTCCGACGCTCCCGGTCACGGCCAGCTCCGAGTTCTCCAGCAGTTTGGGCGTCTCCGTCTCAAGCAGCCGCCTGGCCAGCTCGCTCAGCTCCAGGCCGTAGCGCTCCGCGATCTCCAGGGCCTGCGCACAGGTGGATGGGTCCGCGCAGCAGGGGCCGGAGGCTATCATGTCCGCCCTGCCGCCCAGAACGTCCGAAAGGATTACCGAATACACCCGCGCTGGGCCGCACAGCTGCGCGAAGCGCCCGCCTTTCACGGCGCTCAGGCGCTTTCTTATCGTGTTGATCTCCACGATGTCCGCGCCCCGGGTCAGGAGCTGAGAGGTGATGTCTACGAGCTCCGCCTCAGGCAGCAGCGGACACTCAAAGAGCGCGCTGCCGCCGCCCGAGAGTAGGAAGAGCACGTGGTCCTCGGCACCCAGCCTGCGCACGGCCTCCATCGCCAGGCGCGTGCCGCGAAAGCCGTTTTCGTCCGGCAGAGGATGCCCGCCCTCGCAGCAGATAAGGCCGGGGATATCGCCCATTACGTGGCCGTATTTCGTAATGACCACGCCGCCGTCCACGCGCCCGTCCAGCGCCTCCACGGCGGTCTTGGCCATCCGCCAGGCCGCCTTGCCCGCGGCTATCAGCAGCAGCCGGCCCCCGCTGAAGTCCCGGCCCTCCAGGGCGCGCCTCACGGCCGCGTCCGGCAGGACGGCGGCTATGGAGCGTTCTGTTATATACAGCGCCTCTTCATAAAGCGTCATACATGTCACCTCGCTCAAAACGGGGCCGGAATGAGTTCCGGCCCCGCCTTTTCTACTCGTCCTCCGGGACGAGTATCTCCTTGATGTTGAATTCCTCGCCGCAGAGGACGTCCTTCTTGTCCGAGCCGCACTTGGGACAGCGGCCCCGGTTCGCAACGATGTTGTAGACCTGACCGCAGTCGAGGCAGATACCGTTGCCCGGCACCAGGTCTATGCGGAGCTTCGTACCCTCGAGCATAGTACGCGGCACGGCGGCGTAGTACGCCTCTTCCATATACTCCGGGACGACCAGCGAGAGCTCGCCTATCTCAAGAACGACGGTGTCTATCTTCTCTATGCCGTTTTCTTCGGCAAATTCGACGACGCTCCGTATTGCCTGGATGGCCAAAGTCATCTCGTGCATATCACTTTGCGGAGGGGCGGCTTATCTTGCGGACGGCGATATTCTTCACGCGCTTGGCCACGTTCTTGCCGCTCTCGAGCAGGAGCTTTTCATACTTTTCGCCAGCGGCGTCGGTGACTCTCTTGAGCTTGATGGCGTCGAATTTGCACATGGTCGTGCAGATGCCGCAGCCCACGCAGGCCGCCTGGTCGACCACCGTCGCGCCGCAGCCGAGGCAGCGCTCCGTCTCCTTGAGCACCTGCTTTTCGGTGAAGGTGCCGCGCAGGTCCCGGAAGGTCTCCCTGGCCTCTGCCGCAGAGCCGCAGGCGGCGTGCTGCCTGGGGGCGGACTCGAAATCGGCAATGGAAATGGCCGCGGCGGCGGTATCCATGGGCTTATAGTCCCGTCTGTCCCGGCCGATGACCTGGGACTGACCGGGGTGGACATAGCGGTGGATGGACACGGCTCCCTCCTTGCCCGCCGCGATGGCGTCGATGACAAAGGCGGGACCGGTGACCACGTCACCGCCGGCAAAAACGTCGGGCACGCTGGTCTGGCAGCTGGGCAGCGACACCGTGACCCGGCCTCCGCCGCCGGTGGCGATGTCCTGCATTCCGCCCAGGTCGATCTTCTGGCCCACGGCGGAAATGACGGCGGAGACGGGGATGGTCTCGAACCGGCCGGTGCCCACGGGCTTTTTCCGGGCGTCCAGCTCCATAAGCTCCACCCGGAGGCTCTCCGCCCGGCCCTGGCCGGTGATTCCGGCGGGAGCGGCCAGGAACCGGAACGCTACGCCCTCGGCCATGGCCTCCCGGATCTCCTCATCGTCCGCGGGCATCTCGTCGCGGCTGC
>ENA-OYZN01000913-OYZN01000913.1-human-gut-metagenome-genome-assembly--contig:-NODE-913-length-10448-cov-5.005292_pt1 | contig 10448 bp, 10 predicted proteins | sample MGYA00243294_ERZ653483 | MGnify/ENA primary metagenome ERZ653483 (study PRJEB26926, sample SAMN06165155) | human gut metagenome | biome: ENVO:00009003; feature: ENVO:2100002; material: ENVO:00002003... | reverse complement strand
GTCATCGCCATCGCCATGATCTCCGGGTTGCAGATCATGGCGATGGCGATGACCACGCGCTGCTTCATGCCGCCGGAGAACTGGTGGGGATAGTCGTTGATGCGGCTCTCAGGGTCGGGGATGCCCAGCTTGCGGAACATCTCCAGCACCTTTTCCTCCGCTTCCTTCTTCTTCATGCCGGTGTGCTGGATCAGACCCTCCGCCACCTGGTCGCCCACTTTATAGACCGGGTTCAGGGAGGACATGGGATCCTGGAACACCATGCCGATCTCGGCGCCCCGGAGCTGGCGCATCTCGGGACCGAAGGGCTCCATCTGGTCCAGGCGGTACTCTTTGCCGTCCTTGGCGGAGCGGTAGATCACATGGTCCGCCGTCACCTTGGCGTTCTTGGGCATCAGTTTCACGATGGAATGGACCGTCACGCTCTTGCCGCAGCCGGATTCCCCGACCACGCCCAGGGTGCGGCCCGCGCCCAGCGCCAGGTCCACGTCCTCGACGGCGTGCAGCAGGCCGCCGCCGGCCTTGAAAAACTTGCTCAGGCCCCTTGTCTCCAGCAGAACTTCCGCCATGCTTCAGCCCTCCTTCCAGCGGTGGTGGCAGGCGATGAGATGCCCGTCCCGCTCCCGCGGCGCCGGCGCGCAGCGGCGGCAGAGCTCCGCGAGCACGAGCACACCGACTATGCCGATGATGTTGTAGGTCATCGTCATGCGGATGGGGCTCGTGAGCACGCGGCTCAGGTCGTTGTAGGAGAAGCTGTAGTAGAAGAACGCCGCCGCGCCCAGGATCATGAGCACGATGTCGTACCACGGCAGGGAGTTGACCTTGACGTGCTTCTTGCTGGCCGGGTAGGTCAGGAAGCCGAGGATCATGATGCAGCCCATGAAGGCGGTGAGGCGTATCTCGATGGCGGCCCTGGTGGTAAGCGTGGAGTAGATGCAGTAGGCCGAAAAGAGCGCCATGAGGATATCGACGATGAGTTTGGGAGTGCCCTGCCAGATGCGCGTGTTCGACTCGCGGTCGTACTTGCGCATGATGGCCTCGACGTCCTCCATCGTGCCCACGTCGGCGGACTGGTCCTCCTCCGGCTCGAAGGACGCCCCGTCAAAGCCCTTGACGTGCGGATGCTCGTAGTGCGGCTGCTCGCTGACGTCGGAGTCGACTATCCGGCTGTCGAACAGGCCGTCTGTTTTCTTTTTCTTCTCAGACATTGTATACCTCCCTTGCGAAAGCCGCGGCGCCCTGGCTGGGCGCCGCGTACTGACGCGAGTTCAAAAGTGCGAGCTCAGGCCGTCGGAACGGTGAAGCCCTGCTCCTCGAAGTAGCGGGCGGCGCCCTCGTTGTAGGGGACGTCCGTGACGGAGGCGCCGAACTCACGGCTCAGCTCGGCAGCCTTGGCGTGGCTGATCTTGTCCGCGTTCTGGAAGAGCGTGTAGACGATGGTGTAGGCCGCGTCGGGGTCGAGGTCCGCGCGGCCGATCAGCACGGCGCTGATGGCGACGGTGGTGCAGTCCTCAGCGGTGCCGTAGACGTCGGCGCCGATGGTGTAGGCGCTGTAGTAGGGGCTGACCTCGATGAGCTTGTCGATGTGCTCCTGGTCGAGGCTGACGAGGTGGACCTCCTGGGTGGTGGCCAGCTGCACGATGCTGGTGGTGGGGGCGCCGGCGACGATGAAGGCCGCGTCAATCTTGCCGTCCTTCAGGGAGTCGACGCTGGTGGCGAAGTCCTGATACTGCGGAGTGATGTCCTCCTCGGTGAGGTCGTAAGCGCCGAGAATGTCGAGCGCGTTGAAGTACACGCCGGAGCCGTTGGCGCCGATGGAGACGTTCTTGCCCTCGAGGTCGGCGACGGTCTTAATGTTGGGGTCGAGGGTGACAATCTGCACCTGCTCCATGTAGAGCGCGGCGACGGTGGAGAAGTTGGTCACAGGGGCGGACTCGCCGGTGTCCTTGTCGACGAAGAGGCGAGTGCCGTTGTAGGCGTAGTCCATGACGTCGGACTGGACGAAGCCGAGCTGGATGGCGCCCGAGGCGATGTCCTCGATGTTGGCCTGGGAGCCGCTGGAGGTTATCGCGGTGACGGCAGTGTCGGTCTTCTCGGTGACATAGCCGGCCAGGGCGCCGCCGAAGGCGTAGTAGGTGCCGGAGTCGCCGCCGGTGCCGAACGAGAGCTTCTCGCCGCTTTCACCGCCGCAGGCGGCGAGCGCAAATACCAGTGCCAGGCACAGTACCAGCGCAGCTATTCTCTTTTTCATTCTGAGTTCCTCCCTTTACAATTAAATTGCATTTTCAGCATCTGCAAATTTCAAGACAAACACAGTATACGCCATCAACGCCCCGATTTCAAGCCCAAAAATGAATTTGACAGGTAAAAGGTTGCAAAAGATTTCACACGCTAATTCACGACGTCGTGTTGGCCTGCCTGGAATAATGTTCCCGGACCCATTCAGAGACGCACTGGGCGAACCTGAGCGTGGCCGGACCGGCCCTGTCCGCGTCCGGAAGACACAGGCCGATGGTGCGGCTCGCAGGCGGCGCCAGCTCCATGATGCGCACGTTGTCGCTGCGCCCGGAGAGCAGCAGCTCGGGCATGATGCTGACCCCGAGGCCCTGCTCGACCATGGCAATTATAGCGTAGTCGTCCTTCGTCGTGTACCGTATGTTGGGCTTCACGCCCGCGGCCTCGAGGGCGCGCCGCGCGTCGTGGTCGGAGGTCTCGAGCAGGCTTATGAAGGGCTCGTGCTCGACCTCCTTTATCGGGAAACGCGGCAGGGAGGCCAGCCGGTGGTCCTTCGGCACGACCGCCAGCAGCCTGTCCTCCAGAAGCGCCGTCAGCTTTCCCTTGACCTTTGTCGGCAGGGCGACAAAGCCAAGGTCCGCGCTCCCGTCCGAGAGCCACTGCTCCACGTCGTGGTAGTCGCCGTTCATGAGCTTGAGCTCCACGTTCGGGTAATCCGCCTGGAAGCGCTTTATCATCCCAGGCAGCCAGTGTACCGCCACGCTCGTGAAGGTTCCGATGCGCACGGTGCCGCAGTCCAGACCGCGTATCGCCGCGGCCGTCTGCTCGAGCTGCTCGCGCGAGTTCAGCATACCGCGTATCGCGGGGAGCACCTGCTCACCCTCCGCCGTGGGCCGGGCTCCGCTGCGCCCTCTTTTTAATAAGGAGAAGCCAAGTTCCTCCTCCAGCGTACCTATCATGTGCGAAACCGCCGACTGCGTCACACCCAGCTCCGCCGCCGCCCGAGTCAGGCTCCCCAGCTCCGCCGCTTTCAAAAAGGCCTCGTACTTGTTAACAGGCATTTATATGAATTCCTTTCATGCAAAGATGAATTTTATAAATATTATAAATGCAAAGCCAGAAAAACTGCTCTCAGAGGCCGAAAACCTTGCCGGTCCCTCTTGCCATTTCCCGCGGCTAAGATTATAATGCAAAAGCATCCATTTGTAAAGTTAATGAGATGTATTAATTTTTTTCATGTGTGGGGCAGAGGGATGAACGTAACTGAGCTTGTAGTGTTTATCATTTACTTTGTGTTCATGGTGGGCATAGGCATTTATTTCTTTGCAAAGAGCAAGGGAAGCAACGAGAAGGACTACTTCCTGGGCGGACGCAAGATGGGACCCTGGGTCTCCGCGCTCTCCGCCGGCGCTTCCGACATGAGCGCCTGGGTGCTGATGGGCCTGCCTGCCTCCGTCTATGCGCTGGGCATGGGTCAGATCTGGATAGCCGTGGGCCTGGCGATAGGCTATGCGCTCTCCTGGATTTTTGAGGCGCCGCGGCTGCGCAAGTTTTCTATTGCAGCGGGAGACTCCATAACCATCCCGCAGTACCTGACGAACCGCTTCCTTTCTAAGAGCAAGTTCCTGCAGATCATCTGCGCCGTCATCTTCCTTGTGGCCTATACGATCTACGCGGCCTCGAGCATCAAAGCCTGCGGTACGCTGTTCAGCACGGTCATCGGCATAGACGCGACGGTTGCAATGTACATAGCGGCTTTCATAATCATCGCCTACACCTTCCTCGGCGGCTTCAACGCCGTGTGTTGGACGGACTTCTTCCAGGGCCTTCTGATGCTGGCGGCGCTGCTCATAGCCCCGATCTTTGCACTGGCGCTGGTGAAGAACGGCGGCGCGGTGGCGGGGAGCGCCCCGGCGGTGGAGGGCTACTGGGACGCCTTCACGAGTTGGAGCGACATCGTCTCCGGCCTCGGCTGGGGCCTGGGCTACTTCGGTATGCCGCACATTATAATCCGATTCATGTCCATAAGGTCTAACAAGGACCTGCGCAAGTCGAGCGTCATCGGCATCAGCTGGACCCTTATGATCCTCATCTTCTCCGTGGGCTCCGGCCTCATCGGCAGGATGTTCCTCGGCGAGATAGAGGACTCCTCCGTTGTGTTCATCACGATGGTTCGGACGATCTTCCCGGCGGTTGTGAGCGGCATCCTGCTCTCGGCCATCCTCGCGGCGGCGATGAGCACGGCGGACTCTCAGCTTCTTGCCTCCGCTTCCGCCTTTGCGAGCGACGTGTATAAGCCTGTATTCCGCAAGAACGCATCCGACAAGGAGATGCTCTGGGCGGGGCGCATCGTTGTCGTGATCATATCGGTCATTGCGCTGATAATAGCGGCGGACCCGGGCAGCGGCACGATCATGGGTCTGGTCGAGAACGCCTGGGGCGTGTTCGGCGCGGCCTTCGGGCCTGTCATCCTCCTCTCGCTGTTCTGGAGGCGCTTTACCTTCTCCGGCGCCGTTGCGGGCATAGTAGCGGGCGCTGTGGTAGATGTGCTCTGGCTGGCCTTCCTGAAGAGCACGGGCGTTTACGAGATCATCCCCGGCTTTGCGGCGGGACTTGTTGCTGCGCTGGTGGTGTCTTTGGCGAGCAAGGCTCCGAGCAAGGAGATTGAAAAGCTCTACGACGCCGCCGTCGCCATGAAAGACTGAGAAGAGAAACGAATAAAAAACGCTCCCCGGTCCGAAAAGGGCCGGGGAGTTTTTGCGTTTCATTTTTGGGGCTCGCGCGGGGGCGCGGGCCTGTTCTTCCGTCTATCCCTAAAAAGCGCGCACAGGAGCAGAGTAAGGGCAGTGAGAACAAGGGCGAGCAGGATGAGGAACATGACGTTCGATGCGGTCGAGGCAGGGCTCCAGTCGCCAAGCTCAAAGCCGAAGGGCCGCAGCAGACTGTAGGGAGGTTCGGCCTCCAGGCCGTCCAGCGCCATCACCCGGTCCAGTACCCAGGGGAAGAGCCAATACCAGAGCGCTGCAAAACCGGCGGACGCCGCGGCCCGGTAAAGGCCGCCCGCTCTCAGATACCTCAGCGCGAGCAGAAGGCCCCAGGGCAGCGCCAGACCGTAGAGCGCCATGGGCAGACCGGGCAGTAGGAACCAGTCCCCGCCGCCGTAGAGCCTCGCCGCGCCCAAAAGCACGAAAAGCAGCAGGCTGCATACGCCCAGCCAGAGCGCCGCCCTGTGCTCCGCCAGCCGCCCGGGCAGCGGCAGCTGTCTAATGACAAAGGGCAGGATGAGAACAGAGCAGGCAAACACGACGGACACCGCTGTTATCCAGAACCAATCCCCGTCCACATGTGTGCAGCAGACGGCCAGCAGGCCCAGCAGCAACGCAAGGTCCAGGCCCAGGCTCAGCGCCGCGCGCCGCGTTTTAACGTTTTCCGGCAAAGGCAGGCGCTTGAGCACATAGGGCAAAAACAGCAGGCCCAGCCCAAAAAGCACTGACATCCCCGCGACAAAAAACCAGTCGCCGCCTACGTACGCGCAGCAGACTCCGAGCAGCAGCTCCAGCGCCAGCGTGAACGCTCCGAGCGTACAGACTCCGCCGAGGCGCTCCGGGGCGAGCGCGGGAGTCAGCGTGAGCGAGGCGGCGGTCATGAGCGAGGCCAGGACTACCCAGCTCCAGCCCAGAGCCCCGTCCTGCGCGGCGTCGGCAATGAAGCAGACCAGCGCGGCCAGCCCGTAGGCCGCCGCCTGTCCCAGCTTCCAGCCGCGCAGCAGGCGCAGATAGCGCCTGGCCAGCGCACCGGCCCGGCGGGCCTCCGTATCCTCGCTGGCCGTGAGCAGTTCGTGCTCCGTAACGCCCAGAACGGCGCAGATGTCGTGCAGGAGCGTTATGTCCGGGTAGCTCAGCCCAGTTTCCCTTAGTTAAAGATATTGTTGGGTATCTCAAGATGTGTCATTCGATTTTGCCGATAAAGCGGTAGAAGATTTCTACCTCCTGTTCCCGTGTGCCGTCGGGTTGTTTGACGGCCTCGTGGACGAGGATTTTCTCAATCAGCGTGTTGAGAAGCTCGGCGGTCAGCTCGGTTGGGTCGGTGTACTGCCGTATGAGCTTGACCCACTTCTCGGCGTCTGCCGTGGACTGCTCTTGGGCAGTGAGTTGGGCTTTCAGGGCTACAATCTGCTCGGTCAACGCTTGCTGTTCAGTCTGGTACTTCTGCGAGAGCATGTTGAAGTTGTACTCCGTGATGCGTCCTGCGGCCCAGTCCTCGTACATCTTGGCGAACAGGCGGTCAACCTCGGCCTTGCGCTTTTCGGCCTTGGACAGCTCGTTGGCCTGTTTCTTTGATGCTGCCAACCGTTCCTTATCTCCGGTTTTAAGAAGCCGTTGAAGCAGAGCATCCTCGTCAATTTCGGCCTGTTTAGCCCAGTAGCGGACTCTGGCGAGAACGTAGGTGTAGAGCACATCATAGCGGATGTAGTGCGGTGTGCATTGACCTGTGCCTTGCCCGTATCTACTGCAACGGTAGATTCCGTATGGCGTCTTGCTCTGAGTTTTCAAGGCATATGCCATTGACCAGCCGCAGTCAGCGCATTTGATGAGCCCGGCAAATATCTGCCTCGTGCCGTCTTTCATTTTGCGTCGGCGATTGGCTATCTGCTCCTGCACCTGCTCGAACACGTCTCTGCTGATAATGGCCTCGTGTGTGTTCTCCACACGCACCCATTCCTCTTTCGGCTTGCGCACACGCTTCTTGTTCTTGTACGAGATATTCGCTTGGCGGTTGTGGATGGTGTTGCCGATGTAGGTTTCATCCTTGAGAATGGATTTCACCTGTGCAATAGTCCAAGCATATTGTTTTTCCGATGATGCATCAGCATAGATATTTGCAAACGTGCCATATCTCGAGTAATTGAGCCAACCGGGAGTCGGCACCTGCTCTTTTATGAGCTTGTGAGTTATGCTCGCGGCTCCTGCACCGTGGAACGCCATATCGAAAATCTTTTCGACGATCCACTTGGTTTCCTCATCAATGACGAGGGCATTTTTCTTATCCGGGTCACGCTTGTACCCGAGCGGCGCATAGGCAAATATCCGCTCTCCGTTTGCAAACTTGGAGTGCAGCGCGGCCTTAACCTTGCGGCTTGTGTCTTTCGCAAACCACTCATTAAATAAGTTCTTAAAGGGAACGAAGTCGCTCAACCCGCGTTCGGTGTCCTCGTTTTCGGTGACGGCGATGTAGCGTATCTGCTTCTCCGGGAACACGAACTCGAGATAGTAGTCCATCATCACATGCTCGCGTCCGAAGCGGGACAGGTCTTTGGCCACGATGCAGTTGACCTTACCCGCGTCCACGTCTGCCATCATGCGTTTGAATGAGGGGCGCTCGAAGTTCGTTCCGCTCCAACCGTCGTCAACGTACTCGTCTACGATGTGCAAGCCGTTGTCTGCGGCAAATTTGCGCAGAATCGTTCGCTGCGTTTCAATGCTCACGCTGTCGCCGTAGCTCTCATCGTCGCGGCTCAGGCGCATGTACAGTGCGGTGTTGTAAATTTTAGGCTGTTTCAAGTTAACCTCCTTTGTGCGAAACAGCCCGCGCTTATGGGGTTATTATATCGTAAGCGCGGGCCATTCGCAACGGTTTATTGTGCTGTATAGTCGATGACGCTCTCGATGAGCGAACCTACGGGTTTGCCCGCATCCGCGAAGTGCTCGTGCACTTTCAGCCGCGAGCCTCCGCAGTAGAAGTAAGTCTCGCCGTCCTCGTCCACGGCGTAGAACGAGGTGTTATCCAGCGTGGGTTTTGGCTCACGCTCTGTCGCCCACTGTTTGAGCAGCTCTTTGGGTGGTGTATCGATGTAATCCGTGTAAAAAATATTTTGCCTCCTTGTTGGATTCTCAAAGGTCACCTGAGCTGACCTTTGCGTACGCTTGTACGCATGTACGCTTGTTTTGAATTGCTACACGTTTTTCGCCTCCTCGCAGGGACGTGAAAAGAGCACCCGGCTGTCAAGCTGGGTGCTCTTTGGATTCTTGAATGTTCAGTTTTTCTTTGCAGCTTCATTGCACCATCGATTCTGAAAACGCGCAAGAGCAAAACTTTTCGCTTCTGGCTGCGACGGTTGCGACGGTAAAATAGGCGGTGGCAAAGTAACCGTTGCAATCGTCGCAACCGTCGCGCTTTCAGTTGGCGGTGACGATGGCCTCGCGTTTTAGGTGAAAGGGCTACGGCGCGGCACGGTAGCCCTCATCTGGGGGTTGACGCTTCGGTACACCCTGAGCATAACGATGAGCTACGCTGAAATGGCGCAACCACATAAAATGCGCAACTGACTCAAATCATCCGTACGAGCGTACAAGCGTACGGGGATGCGCTTTCTGCGGAAAGCGTAATAATCCACTATGACACTTTCAGCCTGATGGCTGCAAAGTGCCGTGGGCTCTCCAAGGGAGCGCGGAACATGGGCGTTGTATATGGAGCTTTACGCTTAATCGCTGCGTACGTACCAGCTGGCTCGCTCGTGTACGTACGTACATAGCGAATCGCCCATAAACTCATATATGCACGTGACAACCGTGACGGCCGTGACAGCTAAACTAAAGGTGCAAAACATCGTCACGGCCGTCACAGCCGTCGCGTAAAACCAAAGCGCCCGCATGGGCGCGACGCCGAAAAAACTTTCGACCTCGAGGTCGGGAGCTTTTGAGTTTTCAGGGTTTGGGATGAAATACCAACAAGTAAAATGGAGCGCGGGAACAATCCCACGCTCCATGCGATTCGAGGCTTTGGGGCCCTCGAATCCCTGCTTGCCCCTCCCACATAACAGGAATAGCTGCCATGCGGCGCAAGGGCTTTGCCCTTGTACGGAGCGCAGCGACGCAAAACATTCGGCACTCGAGCGCCGGGCTGTTTCTCGCACATACATGACCATGTATAAAAGTGCGCCGTTGGCTGAGATATTGCTTATAATCTTGTTAGAGTTAAAAACGCTTAAACAACCCATCGATTATTAACCTGTGTTAATGACCCTCAATGCGTAATGTGGTAAAATTAAGCTAAAAATCCCGGGAGGATTTTGGCATGGATGAAATTGAAAGAATGCTGGAGTATCTGCATTTGCTGAACAATCCAAATGCAGATACTTATCGCTGCCTTGCTTCGCTCCATACTATCCCCGCGCGCACTCTGGTGGCAGGACCCGAGGAAGAGAATGCAAAGGTTATTTTCCTCGTTTCCGGTCTATTGCGAGGCTTTCTTGTGGATGAATCAGGCGCCGATTTTTCTGACTGTTTTGTTTTTCAGTATGGTGATTTCAGGCTGACTTCCCTCCGCGGTGAGCGCCGCGTGGTGAAGTACTATGTGGAGACGCTGGAAGAAACCGCAGCAATCAGCTTTGACGCGGCCGACTTAATGCCTTACATGGTAAAGGATCCGGAATTTGTGCGCGCAGCCATGAAAAGCGCCTCTGAGGTTTATGCCGAGCATATACATCACAAACACATTCTGTGCCACACCAGTGCGTCGGAGCGATACAGATGGTTTTTAAGTAACTACCCCGGCCTTATAGACCGAGTGCCGCACAGGCATATTGCATCTTTTTTGAACATGACTCCCGTTACGCTCAGCAGACTGCGCCGCGCGGAACGGAAAAAATGATACAAAAAGCAAAAGAGGGGAAAATATGAAGAAAAACGTTAAAAGACTGACTGCATACCTGCTTGCGCTTATGCTCATGCTGAGCATGTGCGCCACGGCGTCCGCGTCGTACAGCGTGGAAGTGGTCGATGGCGGCGGGGCGACTGTTGAAGAGTTTATCCCCCAGCCCGTGGACGTGGTGTACGACGTCCAGACCAGGTGGCTCACATGGAGGCTCGACCATCCGGACAAAACGACCAAAACGACCGGCAACTTTTCTCTGCAGCTTGTGTACGCCAGCGTCGGAAAGAACTACACCTACGTTGTCGACACGGATGACATGGACGGCGGCTCATATATCGTCGGTTCGGACGGCGACGTGTATGTCACCACATCCGCCGGCTCAAGCTCGTACGATTACGTCTTTGCATCCACCAAATATTCAGTCTCACTGACGAACGTCGAGCCAAACATGGCCGGGTTCTATACATATCATTTCACTCTGCCCTCAGACTTGGCGGCCGGGGAGTATTTTATCTGCTGTCTCTTATACACATCTGACGCTGCCGACGAATAGCCTTGTG
>ENA-OYZN01000892-OYZN01000892.1-human-gut-metagenome-genome-assembly--contig:-NODE-892-length-10620-cov-8.412873_pt1 | contig 10620 bp, 8 predicted proteins | sample MGYA00243294_ERZ653483 | MGnify/ENA primary metagenome ERZ653483 (study PRJEB26926, sample SAMN06165155) | human gut metagenome | biome: ENVO:00009003; feature: ENVO:2100002; material: ENVO:00002003... | reverse complement strand
CGGCTTACCTATCTGCTGACACTATCCACTTACCGATGTGCTGAACCCGCACCGAATGAGAAATTGAGCGGAGAATACGGTAATTGAAAAATGTGAAAGGAGAAAAGAATTGGGAGTAAGAAATTCCTAATTTCTAATTCCTAATTTCTAATTAAATCAGTGTTTCCTGCATCTACGGAATTCGGCAAAAGAATACCGAAACAGAAATTCTATGAGAATCTTGACGTTTCTCCGGCGCTGCGCCGTGTGTTTATCGATCAAATTCGGCTGGTGTACTGGCGGAACAAGCTGGCGGCGTCCACGCTGAATATTGCGGCGGGTGAAGCCGTAACGGAGATTGAAGTGCTTGAGATTCGCCTGAACGGACCGCAGCTTGACGAAGCGGTGCTGAAACAAATCGACAAGGAAATCCCGTACCATATCCTTTTTATTTTGACCTGTGACGTCAAGGCTCAAGCGTGGATCGGCCACAAGTCGGCCGCCGCCTCCGGCAGCAGCGCTTTCAAAGTCAATAGATATTATCACACCGACTGGATACCGGAAAATGAGATTGATCTCCGCATTGACGGCTTGACTTTGGACGCCGTTTATGATAACTTTGTTAAACAGGTTGCCGAGCTGCAAGGGGAGGAGTGGAACGCAAATTGCGGTGCCGCCGAAAACGTTGCGCAAAGCTTGGCGCGCGAAAAGCTCAAAAAGCAGATCGCCGCGCTGGAAAACAAGATGAAGAAAGAGAAACAGCTTAACCGGCGCATGGAAATAAATGCGGAGCTGAAAAGATTGAGAAGAGAAAAGGAGAAATTGAACTATAATGGTTAAATTGGACGAGTTTTTTCTGTCATATGCTTGTGGTATTCTTGGCAATACAAATTATGGACTAAGTGGTGCGAAAATTGTAGAATACTGCAGTTCATATGCTATTGATTATAACCGAAAAATACCTTATGACAGTTATCCTTTTGATGCTCCCAATAAGCGAACTGCGCTCAAAGAAAATCTGAGAGCATTTGATGCTCCAGAACAATTCAGAATAATTAAAGAGCTATGTGACCTTCCATTGATGAAAGACAAAAAGGAAGTCAATGAGCTCAGGACTAAACTGTATACAAAATGTAAGCACCTTGCCACAGAAAAGATCAGCGAAACGGAACTCATCCAAGAAACAAAGCATTGGTTATCGGGTTATCCGGTATCGTTGACTCAGTATGAAAGTGCATTATCCAAATATGAGGGAGGCATTTTCGGAAGAAATACACTTGATGATATGAGACTTTCTTTCGAGTTGTTGGTCAAAGCCTTGCTCAATAATGGAAAGAGTTTAGAAAATCAAATTCCGGGCATCGGGGAAATGCTTAAAAGCGCAGGTGCATCGGTTGAATTAAGAAATATGGTACAACAAGTTGTTAAATACTATACAGATTTCCAAAATAATCATGTTAAACACAATGATGCGGTAAACAGCAACGAAATCGAGTATATTATCGAACTAACGAGTGTTGTTATGAAGTTCTTGATAAAAATTAAGGAGGGAACAACCAATGCGCAAACCGAAATTTGAAACCCCCGATTTAACATCGGAAAACATAGAAAAAATTGCCGCCCTATTTCCCAACTGCATCACGGAGATGCTGGACGAGGAACGCAGCACGCCGGAGAAGAAGGTGTACAAGCGGGCAATCAACTTTGAAATGCTGAAACAGATGCTTTCGCCGGACGTGGTGGACGGCGATGAGGCATACGAGTTCACATGGGTCGGCAAGAAGGCGGCAATCGTGGAAGCCAACAAGCCGATCCGGAAGACGCTGCGCCCTTGCATGGCAGAGAGCAAGGACTGGGACAGCACCGAAAACCTCTACATCGAGGGCGATAATCTGGAAGTTCTCAAGCTCTTACAGGAGAGCTATCTCGGCAAGGTCAAGATGATCTATATCGACCCGCCGTACAACACCGGCAACGACTTTATCTATGCCGATGATTTTAAGATGGAGAGCGAAGAGTGGAAGGTTGAGAGCGGAGAGTGGAGTGAGGAAGGCGACCGCCTGTTCAAGAATACCGACACCAACGGACGCTTCCATTCCGATTGGTGCAGCATGATTTATTCCCGCCTGCTGCTGGCAAGGAATCTGCTTGCTGATGACGGAGCAATTTTTATCCATATTGATGAAAACGAAGTTTATTCAATGTCCATGATTTGCCAAGAAATCTTTGGGCAAAGCAACGAGCTTGGTACAATCATTTGGGATAAAAGAAATCCAAAAGGTGTGGTAGTTGGCATAGCCTATCAGCATGAATCCATTTTGGTTTACTGCAAAAACATTTCGGCGTTTGCAGGAGTTCCTTTCTTGAAGAAAAAAGAAAATGCTGAGGCTATGATTAAAAAGGTGGAACAACTCATTCAAAAATACGGTTGTGTTAATGATTCGGTAAGGGAAGAATACAAACAATATATCAAGAAAAATAAAAGTACATTTACAGGTGGCGAATCGGCGTATTCGCTAATTGATGAGAATGGGCATATTTATCAGCCAGTTTCAATGGCTGCTCCGGATAAACCTGAAACTCGTTCACACAGACCACTTATTCATCCGATAACAGGAAAACCATGCCCTGTGCCAGAAAAAGGTTGGAGATTTACTGACAAGAAAATGGACGAATTAATTTCAATAAATAAGATTGAGTATGGCGAAGATGAAACAACGCAACCTCGCCAAAAGTACTATCTTAAAGAAAACATGGAGGAAGCGGTTTCATCACTTCTTTATTTTGGTGGCAGTGATGATGCAATGGGATTACCTTTTGACAATCCCAAACCGGTTTATGTTGCTAAAAAGTTAATAAGCACTTTGTGTAAAAATGAAAATGACATTATCCTCGACTTCTTCTCCGGCTCCGCTACCACCGCTCACGCTGTCATGCAACTCAACGCCGAGGACGGCGGACACCGCAAATTCATCATGGTGCAGCTCCCCGAAAAATGCGACGAAGCAAGCGAAGCCTACAAAGCGGGCTACAAAAATATCTGTGAAATCGGAAAAGAGAGAATCAGAAGAGCAGGAGAAAAAATTCTGAAAGAGCAGTTGGCAAATAACAACTCCACTCTTAACTCTCCAAACTCCAAACTCGACATCGGTTTCCGCGTGCTCAAGCTGGATTCCACCAACATGAAGGACGTTTATTACGCGCCCTGTGATTACGATCAGGACTTTCTCCATCAGATGGAATCCAACATCAAGGATGACCGCACCGACCTCGACCTGCTGTTCGGCTGCCTGATCGAATGGGGGCTGCCGCTGTCCCTGCCGTACAAGTCCGAGCAGATCGACGGCTGCACCGTCCACACCTACAATGACGGCGACCTCATCGCCTGTTTTGACGCTAATGTCCCCGAAAGTGTGGTCAAGGAGATTGCGCAGCGTAAACCGCTCCGCGCCGTCTTCCGCGATTCCGGCTTTGAATCCAGCCCGGAGAAGATCAACATGTTCGAGATTTTCAAGCTCTATATGCCGGAGGATGCGGGCGACATTTCCAAGCGCGTGAGGGTGATATAAGAGTGAAGTTTTGAGAGTGGAGAGTGTAGTTATGAGAGTTGAGAGTGGAGTTATGAGAGTTGAGAGTGGAGAGTGGAGTTATGGAAGCAGAAAACACTGCGAGGTATAAGAGCAAGAGATTTGCCGTTCGGATCGTTCGGCTATATCAATACTTATGCGAAGAAAAAAGAGAGTTCGTGCTTTCAAAACAGATTTTACGAAGCGGTACAAGCATTGGAGCAAATCTTGCGGAAGCGGAGTGCGCAATTAGTAAAAAGGACTTCCTTTCGAAGATTTATATCGCATTGAAGGAATGCTCAGAGACATTGTATTGGTTGGAATTACTGACTGAAACGGATTATTTGTCCGAACAGGAGTTTAAGTCGCTCAACGCCGATTGTGACGAGTTGAGAAGAATGCTGTCTGCTACAACGAAAACAATTTCTTCCGCACAGCAAAAGTAACTTAACTCACAACTCTTCCCACTCCACACTTCACCAACACCACACGGAGGAAATAACGAAATTATGAAGTTACAATTCAAACATCAAAAATTTCAAGCGGATGCGGCAAAAGCAGTCGTTGACGTCTTTGCCGGGCAGCCGTACCTCACGCCTACCTATATGATAGACAGAGGCTACGAGAAAATAGAGGCGGACGGTGTGAAATCTTCGCAGATAGCCATAAAAGAAGAAGAGGATTTTACCGGCTGGCGCAACGAGCGCATTGTGCCGGAGCTTTCCGACAAATTGATTTTAGAGCATCTGCAAAAGGTACAGCGCACCAATCAGCTCAAGCCGTCGGACAAGCTGGAAGGTCGCTACAACCTGACGATTGAAATGGAGACCGGCGTCGGCAAGACCTATACCTACATCAAGACCATGTATGAGCTGAACAAGCATTACGGTTGGAGCAAGTTCATCGTGGTCGTGCCGAGCATTGCCATCCGCGAGGGTGTTTATAAGTCTTTTCAGGTGACACAGGAGCATTTCGCGGAGGAATACGGCAAGAAGATCCGGTTTTTCATCTATAGCTCAAAAAACCTCGAGGAGATTGCCACCTTCGCGTCTGATAGCTCAATCAATGTCATGATTATCAATATGCAGGCATTCAACAAATCCGTTGATGCAAACGAGAAGTTGGAAAGCGGTAAAAGAGCAGACAAAAATTCAGCCATTATATTCAGAAAGCTTGATAGTTTCCGTTCTCGCCGTCCGATTGATGTTATTGCGAAAACGAATCCGATTTTGATTATCGATGAACCGCAGTCGGTCGAAGGGGCTGCCACTAAGAAAAATCTAAAGCTGTTTTGCCCGCTGCTGACACTCCGCTACTCCGCGACTCACAAGTCGGACAGCATCTATAACATGGTTTATCGCCTTGATGCAATGGAAGCGTACAACAAGCGGTTGGTCAAGAAAATTGCCGTCAAGGGCATCACAGAGTCCGGCAGCACGGCAACCGAGGGATTCGTCTATCTGGAAAGCATCAACGTCTCGAAGGAGAAGAACCCGACTGCTTCCATTCAGTTTGACTGCAAGGGTGCGAAGGGCATTCGCCAGAAGAACGTAACGGTGGGCATCGGCTACAATCTCTATGACAATTCCGGCAATCTTGACGAGTACAAGGTCGGCTTTGTGGTCAAGTCTATCGACGGACGCGACAACTCCGTAGAGTTCCTGAACGGTATCAAAATCTTTGCCGGAGATGTGATCGGTAAGGTCAGCGAAGACCAGCTCCGACGCATTCAGATCCGCGAAACGATTCTTTCTCACTTGGAGCGGGAGCGTCAGCTTTTCCATAAGGGCATCAAAGTCCTGTCCCTGTTCTTCATCGACGAGGTTGCAAAGTACAAGCAGTACGACGAGGACGGGCATCCGTTCAACGGCATCTATGCGGATATATTCGAGGAAGAATACAACGACATCATAGGCTCTATGCAGTTGAGAGCCGGTGACGATGATTACATTCGTTATCTGGACGCAATTTCCGCCCACGATACCCATGCCGGTTACTTCTCCGTTGATAAAAAAGGCAAGATGACCGACAGCAAGCTCTCCGACAAAAAGGCGGGCACATCTGACGATATTGACGCCTATGACCTGATTATGAAGAATAAGGAGCTACTTCTGGATCGTGATCCGAAAAAGTCCCCGGTGCGTTTCATTTTCTCGCACTCCGCGCTGCGCGAAGGCTGGGATAACCCGAACGTGTTCCAGATTTGCACACTGAAACAGAGCAGCAGCGAGGTTCGCAAGCGGCAAGAGGTCGGTCGCGGATTGCGCCTTTGCGTCAATCAGGACGGCGAACGCATGGACGCCAACGTGCTTGGAAATGATGTGCAGTCTATCAATGTGCTGACCGTTATCGCCAGCGAGAGCTATGACAGCTTCGCAAAGGGCTTGCAGACTGAGCTTGCCGATGCGGTTGCGGATCGCCCCGTGGCGGTTACTGCCGACCTCTTCAAGGACAAGGTCATTGTGGATGCCGGAGGCAATGAACAGGTTGTGGACGGCGATACAGCTCAGGCGATTTATTTTGATTTGATTGTCAACGGCTATATCGACAAGAAGGGTGTACTGACCGATAAATATTATGCCGACAAAGCAAACGGCGCGATTCAGATTGCGGAGGAAGTGGCGGACAGCCGCGATTCTGTGATCAATATTCTTGATTCCGTCTATGACAGCCGCGCTATGCAGCCGGAGAATGCCCGCGACAAGAACGTCGAGCTGCAAGTTGATCCTGACAAGCTCGCCATGCCGGAGTTCAAAGCTCTCTGGAAACGTATCAGCCCGAAATCTGTGTATGTGGTTGATTTTGATACCGATGAGCTTGTAAACAAGGCGATTGCTTCCATCAACAGGAATCTTCATGTGCCGAAAATCTATTTCAAGGTTGAAACCGGCGCAATGGATGAGATCAAGTCAAAGGACTCGCTTCTTGACGGAAGTGCATTCTCGAAGTCAAAGTCTTCTACTTATGACAGCAGCAAGCAAATCCGCGCGGGCAGCAGCGTGAAGTATGATCTGATCGGCAAGCTGGTCGGAGAGACAGGCTTGACGCGAAAGGCAGTCGTTGCAATTCTGACCGGCATTGAGAAATCCGTTTTTGAGCAGTTCAAGTTCAATCCGGAAGAGTTCATCATCAAAGCAGCCGCCCTGATCAATGATGAAAAGGCAACTGCAATTATCCAGCACATCACCTACAATGTGCTGGATGAACATTACGACACGGACATTTTTACCGAACCGACCATCAAGGGTAAGCTCGGCACAAATGCAATGAAAGCGCAGCGGCATCTATACGATCATATCGTGTATGATTCCACAAACGAGCGCAATTTTGCTGCCGATTTGGACACCAACACAGATGTTGCGGTTTATGTGAAACTGCCGGACAGCTTCTATATCGCAACGCCGGTCGGACACTATAATCCGGACTGGGCGATTGCTTTCTATGAAGGTACCGTCAAGCATATCTACTTTGTTGCTGAGACGAAAGGCTCTATGTCCTCCATGCAGCTCCGGCTCATTGAGGAATCGAAAATTCATTGCGCAAGAGAGCATTTTAAGGCGATAAGCAACGGAAACGTGGTTTATGATGTGGTGGACAGTTACCAAACCTTGCTGGAAAAGGTAATGAAATAAAAAAGAGCATTGATTTCAAAAACAGCTCGGCCAACTTTTTTTGAGTTGCCCGGGCTTTTTTGCAGCTGGCGATGCCGCAGCTTCATTAAAAAATGCGATTCCGCCGCTTAAATATTGGCATCTTATTCTCAACGGAAAAAAACGAACAGCGAGGGTCGTGCTGAGTGCGGCAACTTCAACTATGACCCGAATCTGCAGCGTCGCAAGGGAGACGGCATACATTACTGGCTCTACGCCGAGGATGAATACAGGTCAAAACAAATTTTTTGTGTAATAATGCCGTTTCTCAGTGTACGGATATTCCTCAAGGGTGAAAACCTCCTGATATCCATGCTTCTTGTAGAATATCGGAGCTTGAAAAGAAAAAGTATCCACAAAAGCATATTTGCAGCCGCGCTGCTTAGCTTCGCTTTCCGCAGCCTACAGTAACTTGCTTCCGATACCTTGCCCTCGGAGTTATTCACTGACAAAAAGGAATTGAATGCAAAGCCAATTTCCGAATATCTCTCCTGTCAATCCAGCCAGCCAGCTTTCTGTTGTTTTCGTCTTCAAAAAACAGCCCTATCGGGAATTTTTGATTTTTCGCTATAACAAGATTATAATCCTTCAGCATCCTATGTATCTCATTGACATCGTGCTCGCTTACATCATCCGTTATTCTGAAATTCATATGTGTTTTCCCTTCTTCACACAGTTTTATTAATAATTAAAACCTATGTATCCTGCCAATCAGAACCGTACATCTGTTTCTTTGCTTTAAAAAATCGGTTATACACGAAAGCAACAGCAACGACGGTACTGTTTTTGAACGGATACATATTGGAACAGCAAGATGCTTATCGGCATAAATCACTTATCATGCCAGAGTGCTAAAACCCTGCCCGTATCATTATCTACCAAGATGTTTGCAACACCGCCCGTCATATTGGAACGCAATGTTCCCTGAACAAGCCAAATACCGTTTGCTTCATCATAGAATACTTGATAGGGTTTCTGTTTTTTTATACGTTCTCCATACTTATTAATCCAAATTACTTCAACTTTTTTGAGAAGATCTTTTGGATCGGATATGAACCCTAAATTATCTTCTGACGGAAATTTATCAATATAATATTGATAATCGCCCACATCAAACACCTTAGTTTCCGGAAGCTTGTTTTTGCCAATCACAACAAATGTCCCTGCAATGAATGCCATGAAAAGAACAAACAGAAACATAAAAAACATCTTTCTTTTAAACATTGAAACTACCTCCCCGGATGGTTGGGATCAACTTGTTCGCAATTGAACCCGTTGTGTATGCATAGCGATACTTTCCGAGCATGTTGCCGTAGGAATCGTATGCATAAGTGTAAGTTGAGTTCGCGGAATTGTTTTCTCCGTAGTACAGATTTTCGCGCACAAGCTGATTCATTGAATCATACTCATAGTTTCTTCTTTGCTTGGTGAAATAACTCATTCGCGCGGCAGGAAACCACGAAAAATGCACTTTGATTGTGTGCATTTATGCCGAGTCTCCCGCCGCGCGGTCGGAATTCGGATTCACTTATTCGCATTCGCGAAAAGCTTTTGATCAGGTGCAATCCATAACGATTCGTTCTTCGCCCGTGTCAACGTCAACAAAATGGTGTTCACGCTGATCAGCATTAAGCCGTACCGTTGAAACGTACTTCATCGGTTTGCCGTTATTTGCGGGCCAGTCGGGCTCCTGAATCCAATACGGCCATTTTCTCCCTTCAATGTGAAAGGCATCCTTAATCCGGCTTCTTGCAAGCGCAATTCGTTTGCTTTTCGACAGGTTTTCGGGCAACTCTCTAATGATATTCTCTATCGTTTCAGTTACCTCCACGCCGCCGATATAGCTCGGGCATGCGTCCAATGACAAACCGTGCATTTCGTTCACTTCATCCGTCAGATTGATCTCCATGTCGGGAAAAGCTGCCTTAACGAGCCTACTAATGACGCTAAATATATCAACTCGAACTCCCAACGAATACTCTCCTTTGCCTCCGAACATTGTCTTTTCTTGTTTAATGAAGAGACGAATATCGAACGGAACAGTGCGGCTTTCATAATGCCCGTTAACGAATTCGCCGGCTTCCATCCTCTGGTCTTCCGGCACAATGCTCTGTACCCAATCAAGCAGCTCGGGATGAGTTTCGAACAGTTCTTCAAGCTCTGCTGGCTTGATTCTTCCCTCAAGATAGTCGATAATCGTTTTTTTGCAGTCCATGTTTTTACCTCCGGTATTTATTATTTGTTAAACAGAAACGGGTGAAGCATTCTAAAAGAGCCCGTATGCGTTGTTGCCAACATCTCTGTATATTCATAGAAATCGTTGACGATACCATAAATATGGTGCAACACTACAGATTTGTCGTCAGTTCCAATCGGCGCACACCCACGAAGCATTCGGTTCAAATTATTCTTTGTCCCTCTGTATAACCCACTTGGCGACATTTCATTGGTTGGGCCGTTTGCGTATGAGGCTGCTTGTCTCTTCCAGTAATTCCTTCGTTCGCTGTTCCAACGGCTGTTATGATTGCAGCTATTATGCACCAACACAAACTCATCCGAGTCTGCATTTGCAGAGACATAGTATGTGTGATAGTCTTCGACCTCAAAGTTATAGACGGTTACGGGGTTTTCAAGCAGTTCATGCTGAATCTGCTCAACAACAACATACTCACCGTTATTGAGAACAAGGATATCACCTGCACGGAGGTTGATTGCGCTTGTCCAACCTTTTTGTGCAGAATAGAACGGGTGAGAAGGCGTTGACCTTATGGTTTTTCCGTCTATGGTTACATCAACAAGCTCATCCGTTTCGTTTACAAACGTTTGTACAACTTTTTTATATGCAACCTCTCCGGTTTCCGGGTTTGCCGCAAAAACACGGTCGCCCTCTTTGATATTTTCAATTGCAGTGCTTCCGTCCGCCGTCTCGACTTGCGTTCCCGCAACGAAACAGACGTTGCCGCCTTTAGCGGCGGTATAGGCTCCGCAAATCGCGGTTCCTACTTGTGCTGCTGCAGAGAATATTCTTTTTTGCTTTTCATATGCATCGGCATTACCTCCCATGACGAAATCACGAACAAAATTCGTTCCGTCGTTTGCTGTGTCACTCGATGCAGATATTCCTTCCCCTATTTCGGCAACTCCGTTTATAAATGTTGCCGTGCCCGCAACAACGGTGGCGGTTGCCACGGCAACCATTAATGGTGCAGCTGCGCCGCATGTGAGTATCGTAGCCGCTGCTGTAATAGCAGTAATACCGATCGAAACAAGATTAACGCCGGAAAAGAGATTTTTGAAGGAAAAGTTGCCGGTACTGTCAACGCTGTTTATAGGATCATTCAGGCAATACGCATACGCGTTATGCCCAATTACGCCCTGGCCGGTGGAGAGGAGGACATCGGCAGAGATGAACCTGCCGACTTCGG
>ENA-OYZN01000886-OYZN01000886.1-human-gut-metagenome-genome-assembly--contig:-NODE-886-length-10646-cov-3.516004_pt1 | contig 10646 bp, 10 predicted proteins | sample MGYA00243294_ERZ653483 | MGnify/ENA primary metagenome ERZ653483 (study PRJEB26926, sample SAMN06165155) | human gut metagenome | biome: ENVO:00009003; feature: ENVO:2100002; material: ENVO:00002003... | reverse complement strand
CGGCATACGAGATAGGCTCCGGTCTCGTGGGTTCGGAGATGTGTATAAGAGACAGCCTTATACTGCGTTGGTTTCTATATTAAAGTATAACAGAAGCGCGGGAAAAAGTCATGGACAGAATATGAAAATTCAGTTGATTTTTAGAGGGGATTTTCGACTTTTGCGGGCGAATGCGGCTTTGCGGAGACGAGATCTTTTTTTATGGCGCGGTAAAGGAGGAAGACGGCTAAAAGTGTGGAGAAAATATCGGCGGCGGGTGCGGCGTAAAACACGCCGAAAAGACCGAACAGACCATGGAGCGAAAGCAGAAGCGGTACATAAACGGCCCCCTGCCGCAGAACGGAAAGCACGGAAGCCTGCGCCGCTTTGCCGACGGACTGGAGGTAGTTGACCGCAAGGTAATACACACCGATAAGCGGCATGCCGAGGAGGCCGAGCGCCGTGATGTGCGCGGCGGAAGCGACGAGAGCTTCGTCCTTTAAGAACAGGCCGCAGATAGGAAAGCGGAAAATGAAGCAGACGACGCTTAACACGATGCCGAGAGAGACCGCCAAAATGCCGCTTTTGCGGAAGGTCTCGCGCAGGCGGGCGGTGTTGCCCGCGCCGTAAAGATATGCGAACATCGGTTGCACGCCGAGGACAATGGCCATGACGACCATGGCGACGATCATACCCGCTTTGCCGCCCGCGCCCATTTCGGCGACAGTATCGGCCCCATAGGCGATGACAATGCGATTTGTGATCGTGTTGACGGCACTCATCAAAAGGTTGCTGACAGAGCCCGGAATGCCGAGCGCAAAAATTTCACGGAAGACATGCGGCATGTGGAATGCTTTGCGCATGTTGAGCGTCAAGATGGTATCGCGGCGGCGGAGATAGAAAAGCAGGCCGCAGGCGGTGAAAATATTGCCAAAGACGGTCGCAATGGCCGCGCCCTGTACGCCGAGGTTCAGGCCGGAGATGAAAAGCGGGTCAAGTATAATATTGGCGACAGTGCCGAGCATGTTGAGCAGGACGGCGGTCTGTACGGCACCCTCTGCTCGGACGAGGTTTGCAAAGACATTGGAAAACACGATGACGGGCGTGCCAAGGGCTAAAATTTGCAGGTATTGTGCGGTGTAGTCCCACGTGGCGGCATCGGCGCCGAAAAAGTGCAGGAAGGCGTTTTGGAAAAGCAGCGCCGCGCCGCCGAGCAAAATGCCGCCCACAAGGCTCAAAAGTATGCATGCTGCGCCGGCTGCTTTGGCTTTTTCTGTGTTTTTTGCGCCGAGTGCGGCGGAGATGACCGTGCAGCCGCCTCCGCCGATCCACGTGCTGAGCGTCATCTGCAATAAAAAGAACGGCGACGCGATCGAAACGGCAGCGACCTGTGCCGCGATGCCGGTTTGCCCGACGAACACCATATCGGCCATGTTGTAGACGGTCATGACGAGCATAATGACAACGGTGGGCAGGCACATCTTGAAAATGGATTTCCACACGGGTGCGCGTTCAAAAAGTTCTTCGGTTTTCACGAAAAATTCCCCCTTGATTTTATGTTTGCAATGCGCTACTATAAAATCAACACTTGTTCTGTTAATACAAGCATAACACGTGGAGATTTGGAAAACAACCGCTAAAACACGATGAGTGTTGTGTTAATGGAGGGCAAAATGAATACAAAGAAAAACGAGCGCTTTGCGGAGACCGACCGGCGCATCCGCAAGGCGTTTACAAAAATGGTGCTCAATAAAAAAACAAATCAAATTTCCGTGCGGGAAATTTGTGAGGCGACGGGCATCAATCGCTCATCGTTTTACCTGCACTATGCGGACATACCCGCGCTGATAACAGCAATCGTAAGGGAGAAATGGACGGAGTCCGTAGAGCGGATACACGAAGAGATGCACGGCGACCCGAATATCTTCTCCGAAGCATATGTGGCGGCGACGCTGCGCGAGGCAAAGCGCGACAGGACTTTTTACCGGGCGTATTTTGAGAAATTCGGCACGGCAGAACTGGAAAAAGGCTATCAGACGCTGTTTGAAAACGTCTTCAAGCCTTTTTTTCGGCGGCTCGGCATCGAGAGCGAGCACTGCATGGAATATCATTTTGAATTTGTGAAAGCGGGGTACTTTGCCGTGACGCGCAAATGGCTTTTGTACGGCTGCCCGGAAACGCCGGAAGAAATGGCGAAGATCATAAAAAGAAGTATGGCGGCAATACCCGATGACCTGCCGCCGGTCCCGGACGAATTATTTATTTGAAAAGCTCGGGGTGCATGCGCACATAGTGGAATAAATACTGCTGCGCGATGCCGGCGTTTTCACCGAAATCTGCGGGGGAAAGCCTCGGCAAAAGCGATACGGCACGCTTCATCCACACGTCCATCGGGAAGCACTCCGTGCGGTGCAGACCGTAGAGCAAAGCGCAGTCCGCGACTTTTGGGCCGACGCCTGAAATCGTCTGCAATTTCGCTTTGGCATCGGGAAGAGGCATTTTGCGCACGGCTTCTAAATCGATCTCGCCGGAAGCGATGCGCTTTGCGGCATCGATGAGATATTTCGTGCGAAAGCCCGCGCGCAGCGGAGCGAGGTCTTCCGGCGTGCAGGAGGCCAATTTTTTCGGTGTCGGGAATGCGTAGCGGGTCTCGTTATGATAAAGAAACGGCTCGCCGAAATGCAGACACAAGCGCTCTATAATGCCCTTGATGCGCGGAATGTTGTTGTTCTGCGAAATTATAAACGAGATCAGCGTCTCCCACGGGTCCTGACGCAGTATCCTTATCCCCGCTCCGTGATCGACGGCACTGTTCATAAATGCGCGATCCCTTTCGCTCCCGAGGGACGTGCGTATCCTTTCGTCTATCGTGCCGTAGTCCTCGTCAAGCGAAAGAAAGTGAGTCCAGAACAGCCTGTCCGTGCCGTCCGTGATCTCAAGTCCGCCGTCCGTGCGGCGAAAGCGCGCGTAATTCCCGAAGGCGACGCCTTCGAAGCATTCCTCCTCGCCGGGAACGGGGTCAAAACGGAAGCACTGACCGCAGTCAAACGTCTTTGTCACGGAAAAGTTTCCGACATTCTCTATTATCATAAGAAAAACACCTCCGTTTGCGGGATACCCGATCGCGGCACTTGAAATTTGCGCAGCGATAATGTATACTGTATACTGTAAATGTGCTCGGACGCACCGAACGTCCGGAAAGGAAAAGTACATGGAACAGATTTATACGATCCCGGTGAACGAGGCGTTCGAAAAATGCGCCTCCGGGAACATCGATACGAACGTAAGCGAATGCCGATGCCCGTTCTGCGAGCTTTACGGCAAATACGAGGCGGATGAGCTCGATCTCATCCTCGGAGCTGCGATGATGGAGCCGGATATACGAAAAAAAACAAACGAAAAGGGCTTTTGCCGTCCTCATTTCGACATGATGTTCAGATACGGAAAGAAGCTGCCGCTTGCGCTGATCCTCGAATCCCATCTCGATGAGGTGAGGTCGAAGGTGACCTCCGGCTCTCTTTTCGCATCGGCTTCCGCGGCGCGCAGCGCAAAAAAGCTGAACGCGCTCGGTGAAAGCTGCTACATATGCGATCGCCTCAACTACAATTTCGACCGTTCCGTCGAATGTGCGGTCATGCTTTGGCAGAGCGACGGCGAATTCCGCCGCAAGTTTGCGATGAGCCCGTATTTCTGCCTGCCGCACTACACCGCATTCGTCACGGCAGCACGGGAGCGCATGTCGAAGAAAGAATTTTCGTCATTTTTCGCGGATATATCTCACATAGAGTCACGGTATTTCGACAAGCTCTCCTCCGACGTGTCGCTCTTCGTGAAGAAGTTCGACTACAGATACGAAAACGAGCCGTGGGGCGATTCCAGAGACAGCACGGAGCGCGCGATAAAATTCCTGACAGCGGACATCCATCGCGACAGCACCGAACAGAAGCCGTCGGGCGGTCTGACCTGACGTACCGTCCTCGCAGTGCGGTCAATATCAAAATTCACGACGGGGTTGGCACAAAATGCCAACCCCCGCGCATTATCTGCGCTCCTTCTGCGCCGCTTGAGAGCGGCTGTCGGGGCGCTTTTTCTTTTTTTCAAGATTTCCGGAAGATGCGATAAGCACCGCAAGCAGCACAAGCCCTACGGTGAAGAAGATCTCCGCACCGATGATAAACATCATTATAACGTTATCGGTTGCGATGAACGAAAGAAGACTTGAACGCCCTCTCAGGTACACGATCACCGAGATCAGGCACAGGACAGCAAGGATTCCCGCCGTTACGCGGAACGATGTCTTTTCTCCGAGATATTTCATAATCGGGTTCTCCGTATTCCTGCGGCTTATCGCTATATATCCGCCGAGCTTTTCACCGACGGTTCCTCCATGAAGTCTGATCGCCTCGCCGAGCACGGTTATGCGGCGCTTGTTCTTTTTCATTACCGTGTCGAGGTGATCCGAGAGGAACAGATCGAGTATGCTGTCTCCCGCATCGTAAAGCGCGCTCTTTTCGTTCGGATGATTTCCCGATGCCTCGCACATCACGCACATAAAGATTACGCATGCCGTGACCTTGTACAGGATATCGTCCGGCGTCTGCTCGATTATCTCGTCGTCCTCGTCGTATTCCGGCTCGCTCGATTCGATTATCGCAAACAGCTTTTCCTCTATGTCGCGGCGCACGATCTTCCCGAGCTCAAGGTACGACTGAACGAGCGCGCCCGCAGCGATCCCTCGCAGATCCCCGTCGCGGCTTCCCATCGGAATGGTCACGCTGAGATTATCTCTTACCGCACGGCGTGCGTCTCCCCTCAGCGAGAAGACTATGCTGAGCGCGTCCTCAAATCTGGATTTATCCATGAGCGAGCTTATCCTTGTGCAAAGCGCCATCACATCCTGCTCGCTGAAGCTCTGCTTCTGTGCGCCGCTCTGCGCGTCGGCACGGCGCGCCGCATCGCGCGGAAAACGAGCGTTTCCGTTCTGTGCGTTCTGCGCACCTCCGGCGTTCTCTTTACCCGCGCCGTTCTGCTTTCCGAAAAGCCCGTCTACAAGAACGTCGTCGGTCGTCTCCGTCCGCGCTCCGCCGTCATATGAGGAAGCGGCGGTATCATCGGGCTCAAAATTTTTATCCGTATTATCAATCATCGAAAATGCCTCCCTTTTCGCTTTCTCGGGCTGCAGCGCAGCCCTCCGACATAAGCGCAGTTATCTGCGCCGTCCGTTCTGCTTCGGCTGCTTGCCCTTGCCGTACATCGCGCGGCGGAAAATGCTCGCTATGACCGCAAATACCGAAATAATAACGGGAACTCCCATAAAGAAGGCTATCGCCTCAAGCGGAGTCGTGAATCCTTTTTTTCCGCCCGAAATGTTCGCCGCGGTATCGCTCTCCGTACCGCTTTCGGTCGCGCTTTCGGTCGCGCTTTCGGTATCGGTCGGGCTCTCCGTGCTTTCGGAATTCCTGTCCGTCGTCACCCTTCCCGAGGTCTGCGAGCTTGTACCGGGATTCGGACGCGGTGCCTGAGTCGTCGTGTCCTCGGGTTCCGCCGTCGTCGTATCCGGCTCTATCGTCGCAGGCTCCTTTGTCGTGGTATCCGGCTTCTCAGTAGTCGTATCCGGTTTTTTCGTCGTCGTATCGTCTTTTTTCGAGGTGTCCGGCTTCTTTGACGTGTCCGGGGGATTTGTTGTTGTATCGGGTGGAGTTGCGGTCGTGTCCGGAGGCTCAGTCGTATCCGTTGCGGGAGCATCCGTCGTTACCGCCGGGAGATCCGTCTCCGGCGGATCTCCCGGGGCGGCGGCAGACACGGAATATACAGCCGCAGACGACGCGATCAGGACTGCCGAAATAAGTACCGAAATTCTGTGATTCATACGAAAAAATTTCCTTTCTCCGTTCAAAGCTTCCGCACGGATTTTTCAAAGCTGCGCGGAAGAAGTATTTTGAAGAGTGAAGAAGCGGCGTTCACGGTGATCTACGGTTCCGACCGCCGCCTGCGTTATAATGTACGTAATTAAGAAATGCCTTTATAATTATAGCCCGATACAGACGCTTTTTCTGCAGTATAATGTTAAATCTGCGCGGCGGCGCGCACAAACGCCTGCGCCCGGCGGCAAACATGCCGCCCGCGGTATTATATGCTCGGCTGAGCGGGTTTTATTCCTCCGCGATCTCCTCGGTTACGAAATACCGCTTTCTGATATGAAGGAAGAACACCGTGCAGGTGATAACGGACACGATCTCGGCTGCGGGGAACGCAAACCACACCGTTCCGACATCGCCGGTGCGTGAAAAGATAAACGCAAGGGGAAGAAGCACCGCGATCTGGCGTATGAGGGATATGCACATGCTCTTGAAGCCGTGACCGAGGGATTGGAGCACGGCGGATACCACGATACCGTATCCCGCGAACACATACGAAAGCGATATTATGCGCAGTGCGCGGCAGCCGACGGTGAGCATTTCTTTATCGGCGTTGAAGAGAAGCAGCAGCTTATCGGGAATGACCTGAAAGACGATAAGTCCGACGATCATCACCGCGACCGCATATATTACGGAAAGGCGCACGGTCTTTTTCATGCGGTCGGGGCGCTGTGCTCCGTAGTTGAACGCAACTATCGGGATCATGCCGTTTGTCAGTCCGAACACCGGCATGAAAACGAAGCTTTGAAGCTTGAAGTACGCGCCGAAAACGGAGACACAAACTGATGAAAATCCGATAAGTATGCGGTTCATTCCGTAGGTCATGACCGAGCCGATCGAGCCCATTATCGACGATGGGATACCGACCGCGAGGATCGTCCTTATCGTTCCGATTTCCGGGCGCGCGCCTCTGAAGCGCATTTTCACCTCATGATTCAGGCGGTGATTGAGCACGACCGCAAAGAGCGCGGCGATACACTGACCGATCACCGTAGCCGCGGCGGCACCCGCAACACCCATCGGCTCAAAGGTGAGTATGTCACCGATGCCGGGAAGGGTTATCTTTCCGAATATGAGGATCGGGTCGAGAACGATGTTGATTATCGCGCCGAGCCCCTGCACAAGCATGGAGAGCACGGTCCTGCCCGTTCCCTGAAGAAGCTTCTCTATGAGAAGCTGAGTGAACAGCCCGAAGGAAAAGACGCAGACGATCCACATATAGTCCCTGCCGTACGAGATGATCGATTCAATATCAGTCTGGCTTCTCATAAATGCCTCGGAGAAGAAAAGTCCGACCGCAAGGAATATGAGATACAGAACAACATAGACATACGCGCCCTGCACCGCCGCATCGTTTACCCGTTTTGAATCCCCCTGTCCGAGGGAACGCGACAGCAGCGCATTGACACCGACACCGATCCCGACGCCGAAAGCGATCATTAGGTTCTGTATCGGGAACACCATCGAAACCGCCGAAAGCGCATCCTGATTGATCTGAGCGACAAACATGCTGTCAACTACGTTGTAAAGAGCCTGAACGAGCATAGACACAACCATAGGCAGGCTCATCGTCAGGAGAAGTCGGTTTACGGGCATCGTGCCCATTTTATTCTGTGAAGTTTGCATTTTGATCTGTTTTTTCCTTTACTGCTTTTGCTGATTCCGATTAACGAGGCAGCGCACACGGCCTGCGGGAATCCCCCGCCTCTGTTATCTGCGTATTCACCGCCGGCACACACAGATACGCAGCGCTTCGTCCGTCCGAGCTCAGAGTACCTCGACTCCGGGCTCTATGCAGCAATTCTGCTTTGCCGACACGATGTGATTGCGGCGAACGATCGCCTGCTTCGTGTTTTTCACGACAATTCCGTGGTGCGCCTCGGGGCACTCGATAATGTTGTCCTCGATCGTGACAAGTCCGTGCGCCTTGGTGGTGCTGTCCTCGCAGTCCATGCGCACATAAACTCCGCCGCATTCGGTAAGACGGCGTCCGCAGTTGATAAAGCGGCAGCGGCGCACCGTGACATCCGCCGTGGAGATGCCCTCATGCCACCATGCCTCCGCCGCGATCTTGACCGCGCATTCAAAGACATCCGACACGGTGCAGTTTTCGATCAGCGCACTGCGGCACTTTATGAGTATTGAACGCGCGTAATGATTGCGCGCGCGGCAGTTCACGAATTCGAGCACGGGAAGCTCATCGGGGTCCGCGATAAAATAATCGTCGAGGTCATCGGGAAGCGCGCGGTCAAGCACGACATCGCAGAAGAATCCTTCAAAATCGGGACGGCAATCGACGACGCGGTATTCGCCGACGCTGAGAAGCGTCTTTTTATCGGTAAGCTCAAGCTTATCCCCGATCTCGGGATAATCGAGCGACTGCGCGTGCGTTCCCGTCGGTGCCTTGATCTGAAGACGGCAGCGCTCTCCCTCATGGGAGATCACGGTATAGTAATATGTGTGCACGTTGATCGAATCGTCGCCCTGACCCTCGAACTCGCAGCCGTCAAGACGAAGAAGTCCGCGGCAGGATGCAAAATGCGTCGCATCTGTATTCGTCGAGATATGGTCTCCGACGGAGGGAATTACCCTCAGACGCTCGATGAGGATGTTCTCCGCCTTCTGTCCGACGATACCCATGCCGGGTTGGCTGTGTATCGTCACGTCGCGAAGCACGGTGTCCTTTGCGTTCTCGATAAGTATCGCAGGGCGCGAATGGAACGAGTGCCACAGGTAAAGCTCGTTTCCGACAAAGCTTTTGTCGGAGCGCTCAAGGACGAAACGCGCGCGGTGATCGTCGATATAGGTGAACGATCTTATTCCGAAATCCTTGCCGAAGCGCTCCTTATCGGGCACATAGGTGCAATATCGGGGATAGATTATATCGGGATTGATGGGGAAGTTTTCGGGGAAGTCAACGAGGATCTCCGCCGTATTCTCGTCGCGGTCCAGCGTCGTCCACGAGATGATCCTTCCTTTGGTGTACGGCTTTCTCACATGGTCGATCGTAAGTCCGACGATCTCAACTCCGGAGCAGTCGCGCACGGACACGGGCTCCATGAAGCCGTCGATCATAAGCGTCACGCTGTCCGCGATAATGCGGCTGCTTATGTGTCCGCTGAAATCAAGTCCGCGGTCGTAGCGAAAATCCGGCTTGAACATCACATCCTCAGGATTTGTGCCGAATTTGCCCGTTATCGCGTTGTTCATCGTCTCCCTCGCAAGAGGAGTGGTTATCACATATTCTCCCGGCTCGACGAAAAGCGTCATTCCGGGGCGCTCTCTCATATACGAAAGCGCTGCGGCAAAGCGTTCTCTGTCGTCCGCTCCTTTAAACTGCGAAAGCTTTATCTCGTTCATGTTCCGTATGCTCCTTAATTCATTTTCCGTACCTGCCGCACATCAGAGCATCGCATCCCCGTCCATCGGCGGCAGCGCGAAGCGCCACGACGGCGCGACCTTATTTTTCCCCGCCCGGATTTGACATCCGTCCGTCGCGGAGATACACGGGCGAAAGATATTTCGCCTCGAATTTTTCTTTATCCGACGCGCACTTCCATGCGTCGATCGCGGCAAAGCATGCGCCCGATGCCGTCTGTGAAATTCTCATGCACGGGGACAGCGCGGGAGAATGCAGTCCGCATTCGTGCGCCGCACGGGAAAGCGCATCCGCCGCATCTCCGACGAAGTACACCGTCTGTCCGTACTGCCCGAGCAGAGCGCAAAGCTCCCCGATCGGGATTATCGTATCCTCGAAAAGACGCACAGGCTTTTCGCCGCGCACGTCGAACGCCGCCGCATAGACGTTGCCCCGTCTCGCATCCGTGACCGGAACGCATACTCCGTCCGTCCCCGCTGCGGTGTACGATGCCGCTTCAAGCGCAGATACCCCGACACACGGGATCCGGCGCGGCTCGCACAGTCCTTTTGCGCTTGACACCCCGATCCTCACTCCCGTGAAGGAGCCGGGCCCCGTCGTGCATGCGATGAGCGATATTTCGTCAACCGTCACCGACGACGCGCCGAGCACGTTCTTTATCATCGGGAGAATCGTCTCCGAATGGGTATGCCCGGCATTCAGCGTAAACGATGCTGCCAAAGTCCCGTTTTTCACGAGCGCAGCCGAGGCAAAAGCCGAGGACGTATCTATTCCGAGCACCGTCATTTCCTTATCCGCACCGTTCATCGAAAGCTTTCACCTTTCTTTTTCATCTCCGGGAGTCGCCGCCGTCCGCGTCGGCGATATCCTCGATTCCCTCCGCCGTGATCTCGCGTTCGTTTTCCCCGATGCGGCGGATGTACACCTTTACCGCGTTTTCGGGAAGGTCGTCGCCGAGCATATCCGGCCATTCCGCAATGCAGATGCCCGACGAGACATACTCGTCGAAGCCGAGCGAATCAAGCTCCTCGGGAGAGGAAAGGCGGTAGAGGTCGAAGTGGAAAAGCGGAATCTCCCCGCGCCTGTACTCGTTCACCACGGTATAAGTCGGGCTTTTCACGCGGCTTCCGGGTGAGATGACCGAGGCAAACCCGCGCACAAACGCGGTCTTACCCGCGCCCATTTCGCCGTAAAGTGCGACAAACGACGTTTTTTTGTCGAGAAGAGATGCGATATACGCGCCGAGCGCTTCGGTCTCGTCCGCCGATTTTGTAATCTTTGTCATAGGATCACCGTTTTTTCTGATAAAGCCGCAATCTGCAGCATACATATTTAGCTGTCTCTTATACACATCTGACGCTGCCGACGAA
>ENA-OYZN01000880-OYZN01000880.1-human-gut-metagenome-genome-assembly--contig:-NODE-880-length-10733-cov-4.207249_pt1 | contig 10733 bp, 7 predicted proteins | sample MGYA00243294_ERZ653483 | MGnify/ENA primary metagenome ERZ653483 (study PRJEB26926, sample SAMN06165155) | human gut metagenome | biome: ENVO:00009003; feature: ENVO:2100002; material: ENVO:00002003... | reverse complement strand
GGCAGCGTCAGATGTGTATAAGAGACAGGGCAGAATGGAATCACAGGCTCCTCAAACGTTCGAGGACATTAAGGCACGCCTTGACGAGATCGTGGCGGCTGTCAGCGATGAGGAGCTTCCTCTCGATGAGGCTTTGAGCCTATACGAGGAGGCGGTGGGCATCGGTCTTACCGCTTCTCGCATCGTCGAAGAGGGGATTGCTGCTAAGGAAGCCGAATCCGCCGAGGCTCAAGCCTCGTCGGATTCGGGTACTTCGTCCTCGGACGAATAGGAGGAGGTGCCGTATGGTCCGCATACTTGACTCCATTGATTCCCCAGACAAGTTGAAGTTCCTCACTGATGAGGAGCTTTCCATATTGGCGCAGGAAATTCGCGAGGAGATCATTAACGACACTTCCAAGACGGGCGGTCATGTCGCATCGAGCCTTGGGGCGGTTGAAATCATATTGGCGGTTCATTCGCTTATTGATTCGCCTCATGATCGTTTCCTGTTCGATGTTGGGCATCAGTCGTATGCCCATATGCTCATCACAGGGCGCCTAAATGAATTCCCCACGCTTCGCCAATACAAGGGGTTGTCGGGCTTTCCGAAGCCCCACAGCAACCCCCATGATGTTCATCCTTCCGGTCATGCTTCCGACTCGCTTTCCGTAGCGTGCGGATTGGCGCGTGCACGCGATTTACGTGGTGACAGTCAAAAGATCGTGGCTCTTATTGGCGATGCTTCGCTTGCTGGTGGTATGGCATTCGAGGCGCTCAACGATATCGGCCAAGCACAGACGCCGCTCGTTATCATCTTGAACGACAACGAAATGAGTATTGCACGCAATGTTGGCGCAATGGCAATGCACCTGGGTGCATTGCGCGTTACGAGCAATTACCGTAAAAACCGTGACAACATGCAGGATTTTATGGAGAACTCTCTTGGTCCTGCAGGCAAGGCCATGGTGAAACTGGGCAAAACGGCAAAAGAATCGTTGAAGCAGTTTGTCGTGCCTGACACCATGCTTTTTGAGCAATTGGGAATTGTATGCACGCCGCCTGTTGATGGCCATGATATCCCCGCACTGAAGCGGACTATCGGTCATGCGCTGGAATCTGATGTTCCTGTTTTGGTACATGTGGTTACCAAAAAGGGTGCGGGCTATGGGCCAGCTGAGGCCGATCCGTCCCGATTCCACGGCACGGGACCCTATGATATTGCTACTGGTGCCGCACTGAAGGCTGCCCCTAGGGCCCTTACTTATACGCAAGCATTTACCAAAGCATTCGAGAAAGAAGCGCAGCTGGATAGTTCCATCTGCGCTATTTCTGCCGCTATGGTTGACGGAACGGGATTGCGTCCCTTTGCGAATTCCCATCCTGATAGGTGCTTCGATGTCGGAATAGCCGAAGGTCATGCGGTGGGCATGGCAAGTGGTTTGGCGCTAGGCGGCCGTAAACCGGTAGTAGCTTTGTATTCCACCTTTTTCCAGCGCGCTATCGATCAGGCCATTATCAACGTGGCGCTTGAAAAGCTCAATGTTGTGTTTGCCCTCGATCGTGCGGGTTTGGTGGGCGACGATGGCCCCACGCATCACGGCATGTTCGATATGGCGTTTTTACGGTGCGTGCCAAATATGAAAATCTTGGCACCTTCAAACGAAGCCGAGCTTGCCCATGCATTGCATACCGCTCTGAGGCTTGATGGGCCTGTTGCCCTGCGCTATCCCCGTGGTGAAGCAGCGGGTGTTCCTATGCCGGACGATGCTCTTATGATGAAGCCTGGTAAGTCGCGTGAAGTTCGTGAAGGCACTCAGGCTGCAATTCTGGCGTTTGGTCGTATGGTCAACTATGCCGTTGATGCAGCTGAGATTCTTTCGAAGCAAGGCCTTTCGGTGCGTGTTGTTGATATGCGTTGGGTAAAACCCCTCGACTTTGAGGCCATTGCGGCAGCTGCAGAAACCGGGGTTGTGGTAACGGTTGAAGATGGCGTACGTATTGGTGGAGCTGGCGAAGGCGTAGCAGAGGCTATAGCGCTTATGGGGTCTGCCTCTAAAGTTGAAGTTTTGGGTTTGCCCGATAGCTTTGTTGCTCAGGGCAAAGTTGATCAGCTGTTTGCCGATTTGGGTATCGATGCCAAAGGCATTGCTCATACCGTTGCGAATCTGCTTGGTGAATAGGCTGTCGTATACAGGTATTAGCTGCTAGTCATGCGAGGGCCTCTCTGCCCTCGCATGTTCTTTGGGGTGGAAGTGAATAACGAACAGAATATCAATGCTTGGTTGAGTGGCGCTTCGCAAGAAGTCGTTGAAACCACTTCGCGGCTTATGGGGGCAGTGGAAGAACTTCGTAAAACGGAAACTATCTATCCTGCCCAAGATAAAATCTTGAATGCATTGGCTTTTACGGCTCCTGAAGATGTACGAGTGGTTATTCTAGGGCAAGACCCCTATCATGGTCCCAACCAGGCAATGGGGCTTTCGTTTTCGGTTCCAAAAGACGAAAAACTACCGCCGAGCCTGCGTAACATCTATAAGGAAATGGTTTCTGATCTTGGGTGCTCCATGCCCGAAAGCGGAGATTTGACTTCTTGGGCTGGACAGGGTGTTCTTCTGTTGAACACAACGCTTACCGTACGTGAGCATGCTGCAAATTCGCATGCAAAACTGGGGTGGCAGGTGCTAACCAATCATGTGATTGAGCGGTGCTTTATGTTGCCGCAACCTATTGTGTTTTTGGCATGGGGCAGACATGCGGTAGCGCTTGTTGAAAATGCGCGCACGAAGGCCGCCGGCCAGGAATCTGCTGCCTTGGATAATAAATATATCCTTCGGTCGACTCATCCTTCGCCTCTTTCCGCAAATAAACAGGCCGGTGAACTGCGCGCATTCATGGGGTCACGGCCCTTTTCCAATGCGAATACTCTCCTTGCGCGTTATGGCGAGAATCCGATTATGTGGCAAAGTGTTTGCTGATGGGAAGTATTGCAAAGCCCTTTAACCGCGTCTTCTTTTTGCTGTGTGTTCTTATAACCGGCTCGTTAGCTGGCGCCTTTGTTTGGTTGTTCTTTTTCCTCATGGATGAGGGCATTTCCTTTTTGTGGCAGACACTGCCTGGTTGGATAGGATCCGTCACTGCAGAACCGCTTCCTGTTCTGTCCCAAGGTCCATTTGGATTCGTGCCCTTCCCCTTGATTGTCTGTGTGCTAGGCGGGTTGGTAATCGGGCTGTACGCCAAACATACAGGAGTTGAGCCTGAAGATCTCAATAGCGTAATGGCAAAGGTCAAGCAAGATGGTCGCTACGATTACAGCCGTATCGGCAAGCTCTCATTAGCTGCTCTGCTGCCGTTGCTGTTTGGGGGAAGTATAGGGCCCGAAGCTGGCCTTACAGGGGTCATCGCAGGGCTTTGCACTTGGGTGGGAGACAGGATGCGTAAGTTCGGCGCTGACTTCAGGGCTCTTACCGTTGCCGGCACCCAGGCGGCGCTTGCTGCGTTGTTTACTGCTCCGTTTTATGGTTTGTGGCTCCGCTTTCTGGGACGGCTGATGGTACGCGCGGAGAAGAGGACATCGCTCTTCCAAAAGCCCAGAAGGCCGTCGTGTATCTGTGCGCTATTGCGGGAGCTTTGAGTGCATTTTTGATTTTGGGCCAGCTGTTCGGTGAAAACTCTGGTTTACCGAGATTCGATGCGGTAGAAGTTGGCTCGTACGAACTGATGCTGTTGTTGCCGTTGGCTTTGGCGGGTATGGTCTGCGGTTGGGTATTTCATGCCGCTAATAAGGGTACTATGTGCCTTTCGCATGCAATGGGGAATCGTCCTGTGGCGAAAGCGGTGCTTGCTGGTGTGGTTTTGGCTATATGCGGTATGGCATTGCCGTACACCATGTTTGCCGGTGAATCGCAGGCGCATCGCTTGATGGAGGGATATTCGGCTCTTCCTGCAGCTGTCCTTATAACTACTGGTTTTGTGAAATGCGCTCTTACGCCAACGTGTTTGAATCTAGGTTGGCGAGGCGGTCATTTCTTTCCCGTGATCTTCTCTGGCGTTAGCTTAGGCTATGGTTTTGCCTTGCTTACGGGGGCGGCTCCTGCGTTTTGTGTGGCTGCTTGCACATCGGCGTTGATGGGAGCGGTAATGCGTCAGCCTATCATGGCAGCGCTGCTGCTGATGCTGTGTTTCCCCTTGAAGGGCGTCGTAGTGATGCTTGTGGCGGCAGTGATTGGGGCGGCTATTCCGCTCCCTAGGGTGTTTCGCCCGAACACACAGACGGATAGGGCGTAGCGCGATGCCCCCTTCGGGTTTCTGTCGAAATTGCCACCCATGGTACTTCCTTGTGTGGACAAATCAAAATATGCATGATTGGTGCCTGCGTCACTGAAACAATCTGTCGCTTAGCGGTGCTCATGGTTCCGTAAAACGATACGCCCCTGATTCCGTTCCAAGCGCTTTCCGTTTCTCGGTGTTCAGAAAATAGGAGTGCTTGTAGAGGAAATCGGGGGCGTTATTGCTGGTTGTTGTGACGTATCTAGGCAGAGAGCTTGCACTCTTCTTGTTCGATGAGTTCGCGTGCATGTTCGATGGCGTCATCGATGTTGACGCGGAAGTGCTCTTCGCCTACCAGGTCAACAAAGCCAGCGCGACGCATGGTCTTCATGGGCTGTTCGTTCGCGTGGCTGAAGATCAGTTTTACGCCATTTTCGGTGCAGTAGTCGTAGAGGTTTTCAAGGGCATTCATTCCTGATGCGTCAAGTGATGGAACGCCGCGCATGCGGATGATCAGGTACTTGGTGAACGACTTTACCGAAATATCGGTAATGCGGTCGGTCATGCCAAAGAACATGGGGCCGTTGATTTCGTAAACGCGTACGCTCTTGGGCAATTCACGCAGATGCGTAACCTCGGAATTGGCATCGCAATAGTACTTCCAGCCCTTAACCTCGGTTTCTTCGCTGACCATCTTCATGAACAGTACGATGGTGATAACCATGCCAATGCCGATAGCGGTAACCAGGTCGAATGCGATGGTTAGGGTGAATGTGAGCAAAAGGGTTGCTACGGCACCCTTCGATGCAGTTTTGCAGAGGTGCGTGAAGTTGCGCCAGCCCGACATGTTGTAGGCAACCTGCAGCAGGATTGCTGCGATGGTGGGCATGGGGATCAATGCTGCATAGGGCATGAGGAATACCAGCATAAGCAGCAGAACAACAGCATGAACCATGCCTGAGATGGGGGTACGCCCGCCATTGTCAACGTTGGCGGCGGTTCGCGCAATGGCTCCTGTGGCGGGTATGCCGCCAAACAGGATAGAGCCGATATTGCCCACGCCCTGTGCAACAAGTTCCATGTTGCAGCGGTGATGTGAGCTGATCATACTGTCGGCAACGACGCAGGAAAGCAGCGATTCGATGGCTGCCAGCATGGCGATGGTAAAGCCGTTGGCAAGCTCTTCGCGGAAGAGCTCGGTGCTGAGTTGGGGAATGTGCAGCTCGGGAAGGGCGCTACTGATGGTGTAGAGATCGCCAATGGTGTTTACATTCATGCCCAACAGGTTCACCATGCCGATGCCTACGAATATGGCAATGAGAGAGCTGGGGATCTTCCTGTTGAATTTAGGCCACAGGAACAGCACAACCAGGCAAGCTAGGCCTACCAGCACCGATTCAGTGTTGACAGTGGCGATGTTTTGTACAATCGCTTGAATCTTGTCGGTGGTTTCTACGGTAGGGGTGCCTGCAGGGTAGGTAAGCCCTAGCAGGTCTTTGATTTGACCGATAACGATAGTTACCGCAATGCCGGCGGTGAAGCCCGTGGTAATGGTGTAGGGGACAAAGCGGATAAGCGCTCCAAGCTTAAATACGCCCATAAGGATGAGAACGATGCCCGCAATAATAGTGGCGGCAAATAGGCCATCGAGGCCATCAGTTGCTACGATGCCGGCAACGATGGTAGCAAAGGCTGCAGTGGGACCCGAGATCTGAACGCGGCTTCCTCCCAGGAAGGCGATAAGGAAACCTGCAACGATGGCGGTGTATAGGCCAGCTTCGGGTCCGACGCCCGAAGCGATGGCAAGTGCGATGGAAAGCGGCAGGGCTACAACGGCAACCACGATGCCCGACACGATGTCTTTAGGAAGCTGCTTCTTGAGTTCTTCTTTGCTGCTGTGCTTGATAACGCTGAATAGAATCGGTTTGATCTTATCGTGCTGCATGGCGGGGTTTTCGTACTCCTGACTATCGTGTTCTAACTTGCCCGTAAAAGAAACGTTCCACTCGAAGAGTGGAACGCACGTGCTTTCGCGTTGCGCGATTAATGCGAAAGCGCTTTATTCTATCGCGCTCGTTTGCTTTTCTTTGATTCAGCATAGGAAATTCAAGTGAACGCGTTCGTGACCTGGTTGAACGTTTTCCATTGTCGATTTTTATGGAACGACGAAAAGATGCAATGAAATTCTGGCCTTAATGGTGCGGCAACTTGGTTATTAATTGACGTAAGGCAACGATGGGGTTTGCTCGTTGTTTGTCGAGTGTTGGGCGGAAGGGCAAAATCCGCTGAACGCGAAAACGAGGGAAAGAAACACAAGCTCGCGCGTAGGGCACGGTGCTTGGGGGCGCAAAGGGGATTGCAATGAGGGGAATTCAACCGCAGCGCAACGTCATTTTGGCGGCAGGCACGCTTGCCGCAATGGGCACAAGCTGTATCTACATGTGGAGCATTTTCAATAAGCCGCTCATGGCCACCTATGGGTTTAGCGCCTCAGAGGTTTCCATGGCGTATTCCCTGTTTTTGCTGACTACCTGCTTTTCCAGCATGCTGGCAGGTTGGTTGCAGCAACGCATCCAACCTCGGTATATCGTGGTGTGCTCGGGCGTTTTGTTCGGGATGGGCTGGTTCCTTTCCGGGTTTGCGAGCAATTTGGTAATGCTCTATCTCTTCTTCGGCGGATTTGCGGGTGCGGGCAACGGCCTTCTATACAACACCATTGTTGCCGTTGTAATGAAGTGGTTCCCCGATAAACGCGGTTTTGCCAATGGTATATGCATTGGTGCAATTGGCCTGGGGCCGGTGTTTTTTGCTCCTTTGGGCAACTTCCTTATCGAATCATTCAGCGTTCAGATGGCGTTCCATATTGTGGGAGTTATCTGGTTGGTGATTTACCTTACCGTGTCATGGTTGCTGCTGGTTCCCCCAGCAGGGTGGCAGCCTAGCGTCTGCACGGAAAATAAGGAAGAGCCAACCGAGGAAAAGCCGTGTCAGGAGTTGAATCTTTCCGCAACGCAGATGTTTCGTCAGCCGCTGTATTACGTACTGTTCCTGGTGATGATGGTTGCTTCCACTAGTGGCCTTATGATTACCGCTCACGCCTCAAATATCGGCCAGGAACTTGCTGGCCTTACGGCATCGGAGGGTGCTGTGATGGTTGCCGCCCTTGCTCTGGGCAGTTGCTTGGGTCGCTTTGGCTTCGGGGCTTTGTCTGACAGCATTGGACGCTATAAAGCGTTGGCTCTTTCCCTTGCGGCTAACGCGGTAGTGATGTTGTTCTGTATTCACGCTGCTACCACATTCGTAGCATTCCTTGTTGCTGTTGCTGCGGTTGGCGCATGTTTCGGCGGTACCATGAGCATCGTTCCCGCCATTGTTGGTGATGCCTTTGGATCGGTGAACTTTGGGCAGAACTATTCATTTGTATACCCTGGGTACACGGTGGCTTCGTTTATTGGGCCTACGGCAGCGGCATCGGCCTTCGAGGCGTTGGGTAGCTATGCTCCAGCCTTCACTATTGCCGGTGTGCTGGCATTGGTGGGTGTTGTGCTGGTGGTTGTTTGCTCTAGGCTGCAGAAACGTTTGCTTGAGCGCTAAGTTGTATTCTTCGTATTTACATAAGAAAGGCGGCCCGAAGGCCGCCTGCAAATACGCTATTTGAAGGAAACGTTGCCAAACTCAGATAGCTTCAAGTTCGGGTTGTGCTCGATGCCGTAACGTAAGTTCCATTCGCTGGTAAACAGCAACAACTTTTCGCCGCGCATGTTTTCTACGCGATAGGTGTCATGGGTAAGGTTCAGCTTGGGAACATCAACTTCTTCGGGATTTGCTACCCAACGGATAATTGAGTATGGCAGTCCTTGCCTTCGTACCTCGACGTTGTATTCGTTTTTCAAGCGCTGTTCCAATACCTCGAACTGAAGAACGCCTACAGCGCCTACGATAACGCTCTCCATGCCAGCGCCAAGCTCGCGGAAAATTTGGATGGCGCCTTCTTGAGCAAGCTGTTCCATGCCCTTTACGAATTGCTTGCGCTTGAGGGTATTTACCTGCGAAACCTTAGCGAAGATTTCAGGTGCGAACATAGGAATGGCGGGGAACTGCACCTTGTTCTTTGCAGCGCATACCGTGTCGCCGATAGTGAAGATGCCCGGATCGAACAAGCCCACGATATCGCCTGCGTAGGCTTCATCGACAATGGCGCGGTCGTCAGCCATGAGCGAAGTGCCGGTAGCGAGCTTCAGCTTTTTCTTCCCCTGCATATGGTAAGCTTCCATGCCTCGCTCGAACTTGCCCGAGCAGATGCGCACGAAAGCAATGCGGTCACGATGGTTCTTGTCCATGTTCGCTTGGATTTTGAACACGAAGCCCGAGAAGGATTCCGACATAGGATCTACCAGCGTATCGGTAAGGCAGTCGTTGTAGGCGCGCGGCGTGGGCGCCAACTCGAGGAATCCTTTCAAAAACGGCTCCACACCGAAGTTTGTTAGGGCCGAACCGAAGAATACCGGCGAAAGCTTGCCGTTGCGTACGGCTTCCAGGTCGAGTTCATCGCCTGCGCCATCCAATAGCTCGATATCGTCCATCAGGTTGCTGTGGTTGTCTTCGCCGATAAGGTCGTCAAGTGCTGAATCGCCCAGTTCGGCTTCAATTTCCTGAACCTTCTTCGATGAATTGCCGCGCCCTTCGCCGTCAAAAGCGATAACGTGGCGTGTGCGACGGTCGAACACGCCATGGAAGTTGCGACCGCAGCCGATGGGCCAGTTCATGGGGTATGTTCCGATTCCCAGCACCGTTTCGATTTCTTCCATAAGCTCAAATGGATCGCGGGCTTCGCGGTCAAGCTTGTTCACGAAAGTGAAGATGGGAATATGGCGCAAGGTGCAAACTTTGAAGAGCTTTTTGGTCTGGGCTTCTACGCCCTTTGCAGCATCGATTACCATAACGGCGGCATCTGCGGCCATAAGAGTGCGATAGGTATCTTCGGAAAAGTCTTGGTGTCCGGGGGTGTCCAAGATGTTTACGCAGCAGCCGTCGTAGTTAAACTGCAGAACCGAAGAGGTTACGGAAATACCGCGTTCCTTTTCGATGTCCATCCAGTCGGAAACGGCGTGCTTGGAGCTGCTTTTCCCCTTAACTGAACCAGCGGTTTGGATGCTGCCGGTGTATAAGAGCAGCTTTTCCGTGAGGGTTGTTTTGCCAGCGTCGGGATGGGAGATGATGGCAAAAGTGCGCCTTGAGGCGATTTCTTCTTGCATGCTTGACATGTGGTTCCTTCTGTTTGCTATGGAAAACCCTTTTGGCAGGGATATAGTTGCGATCTTTTAGATTAATGCAAGATGCCGTCTGCTCACAGGAAGAACCGCTGTTTTATACAGCCTTTACTGATTCTTGTCACTGTTGCTTTCCGGAATGCTTCATTTGTCTTTGCCGAAGCGCCCTGCTTCGTTTTTTTGCATGGGAAACTCATTGGATATCCCGAAATCATTCAGCGATCTAGGGCTGAAAGCGGGCATTTTGCGGTACCTTTTAGAGGGTCTACGACCTCATCGATTGTTGACGGGAAGAAAGCGAAACTATGGGTATGATTCTCTCCGAAGGCGAAATTGGCACTTTTCAGGAATGCGTTCGCCGTGATTTGCTCACGTATGTCAGCTATCCTTCTTTTAAGGGTGCTACTCGATGCTTTGCATACCCCCAGTTTTTGGTAGATGACGAGACGCTTACGCTCCTTGAGGACAGCGCTTTCCCCGACAATGGTTGTCTTCCCATGGTTACGAGTCGTACTACTCCCCATGAGTTGCTTGATATGTTTGGCAATGTTGTTGTCATGAGGGTGAACGACGAGCATCCTGGCCGCAATCGCAATTACCCAGAGAGCGAAACATCACGCTTCAACAGCATCATTGACCCTTACTTCGCCAAGGGTGCTTCGTCGGTTGAATTCATGCCCCTTTCTCGGCATTCCCTTTCAGGTTCATTGGTGCAGGTGCTTGATATTCAAGAGATCGTTGATTTAACCCATGCGCAGGCACAGCCGGTACATGTCCGTTCGGTTGCGTCTCTTCCTCAAACCAAGCTCGTCGTGGTTTCTCGGGGCAAGTTGGGCGCACGCAAGTACTATGGACCTTTTGAGGCAACCTGCGTTGAAGGTGCTGCTGTTCAGCTGCAGGCCAGCAATTCCTATGATTTGCGCATCGGTGTTTTCGATGAGAGCGAATTTGCCTTCTCCATTGATCTTGTTGACGATCTGGGCAACATGGTTGCTCAATATGTCAGTGCAGAAGAGCTTGATGCCCATGTAGCTGCCTCGGACAACCTTTTTGATTGGATCACCGATAAAGATCTCCTCGATGCCTTGGGCAGGATTTCTCGTTCGGGTGAAACGCCCTTAACAAAGGGTCAAATGCGCGCTTTGAAAAGCGAGATTGCTGCCTGTCTCGATGAACTGTCTCTTATACACATCTCCGAGCCCACGAGACCGGAGC
>ENA-OYZN01000878-OYZN01000878.1-human-gut-metagenome-genome-assembly--contig:-NODE-878-length-10738-cov-5.673219_pt1 | contig 10738 bp, 8 predicted proteins | sample MGYA00243294_ERZ653483 | MGnify/ENA primary metagenome ERZ653483 (study PRJEB26926, sample SAMN06165155) | human gut metagenome | biome: ENVO:00009003; feature: ENVO:2100002; material: ENVO:00002003... | reverse complement strand
CTGACAAAGTGCGTGAGTGCGATAAATGGAATGTGCCGATCTGTTATTTCTCACTTCGTTAATTATAAAAAAATTTTTTTAAATTGACAAGGTTGTTATAATATTAATGTTATATAATATCATTCATGTGAATAAAAATGCTTGGAAAATCCTCCCATTTTATGCTGATTATTTTTGACAAATTTCTGCAGCAATGATTAAAATTCTGAAAAGTTACTTCGATATCTTCCCGCAAAAGCTCGTGTCACCCGGCCGAAATTTCGTATTTTCTTCTTACGCATATAAGAAGACACCGATTTCAAGCCTTTATCTTAAACCGCTGTCTTCTTGAAAATGCTGTAATTGAGAGCTTTCATACTATTGATTGGAAGGATCGTCGAGGAATACCGGGTGTTTGGGCGATGTTTCGGCAAATATATTCTTAATGGTGGAGTAAATACCGAGGCCCGCAAACAACCAGCCTAGCGCGACATCAATGATCATGCTGACAAGCAGATCATTATTTTCAACGATAGCATAATTTAAAATAGAGAAAACCTGACCTAATGAGAACGAGTTATAAGCAAATTCGGGATCCGTTTTAAATTGGTAAAAACAAGTGAAAAGGCAGGTGGCGTATTCAGCCAAAACGACAGCAAGCATCGTAACGATAATAATTACTGCCGCCTTAATTTTTGTTTCCCTTCCCTTAAAGATTTCATATCCCTTTTTGGCAGCAAGCCCAATTAGAAACCCAAGCCAACCGACAAACCAGCCGAAATAGTACGCGACTGCCCATGGAATCGCCCCAACAACAGCGCCGATTGTTGCGCCGATCACGCCACCTCCAACGCTTCCCTTTTTTATATCATTGTTGTTTTTTAACATACTGTTTTCGATTGAATTTGCGCAGGCGTCATGCATCCCATATACATAATTACCGACTTTTATTATTTGACAATGATTTCCATTAAAAGCATTTTTACAGCGACTACAATAATCCGCTCCCTGCACTTGATTTTCAGAAAGTTTATGAAAAATTGCATCCAATGCTGGCTTCAGTTTTTTCATCGTGCCAAGATGATCCAGAAAAATGATTTCGATAAGATCCTGCGTAATATTGATTTGCTGAATAGAATATTGTTTATTAAATTCAGTATCTGAAAGAACCTCCTTAATCTTTTCAACTGCTACAGCGTCCGCAATAGACACGGCGATGCCTGCCGCCTTCCAGCCGACACCCTCATGAAGTGTTACAATATAGTTTTTATATTTACCATATGCAACTCCGTGACTTATTTTAAAACCCAGCTCCGTGGAATACTTTTTCAAACTTCTTCCAATCATAAAATAACGCTCCCTTGAATATATGTAATTTTTTCCAAAAAACGCTCCTGTTCTTTATGATGTCAATCTAAAAAATTGTCGAAAAATAATGTGGAGTGTTTTTCTCTTATGCAGTATTATATCTAATGCTACAAATACAGTCAAATTTTGACACTGCAAACGATTTTTTCATTGCCTATAGAGACGCCTTTAGAAGATGTTTACCGTTCAGGATGCTCTTTTGTTACATTGATGATACGGTTATCTCAATTTCTTCTTTCTTTAGCGGACGGTTTTGAGTAAGGGCCTCATTAAAAAGTTGTCTCAGTGCAGATTTTCGTTTTTCCTTGGAAGCGTGTTGTTTATCTTATCTCTGAGTGGCAGCATCCATTCGAGAATCGCATCAAGATTATCGGGCAGCATATTTTCAATGCGTTCCTTGAACTCCACCGTGGCGGTAGGAGAAATTCCGCCGCTGGAAATACCGATGCAAAAATGCTCGGTGGAAACGACAGACGGAAAAATGATGTCGCAAAATTCAGGCATATCCACCGCATTAACAGGGATCTGCCGTTTTTTGCATTCGGCATAAATCGTGGCAGTTGTCTTTTTGTCCTCTGCGATTATGACAAAAGCCGGTGCTATGTCCAAATCTTTTTCGCAAAAAGAACGCTCTTCCCAAGTAATACCATTAATCTGTTTTATGGGATCGCTGATCTTTTGAGAAATAACGGTGATCCTTGGAGAAAAGGGCTTTAGCTTTTCAATTCGCTGTAGGGTAAACGCACCTCCGCCGAATATGAGTACTTTCTTATCCTTTAAATCGAAAAATAGTGGAAAATGTGTCATAGCTTTCCCTCCGTGTTTTTATAAAAATATTCGCAAATGCCATCTTTTTCGAAAGATACAATATCTACCCCGAACACATCGGGGATGATCGCGCTTTGTAAAATCTCTTTCGGTGTGCCAGCCGTCCTGATGACACCATCCTGCAGAACGGCAATGCGATCAGATACTTTCAGAGAGGAAAGAATGTCGTGAGAAACGGTTAAAACGGTTTTTCCTTTTTCGGTTAAATCCTTTAAAAGTTCCGTGATTTTAAATTGCTGAGAAATATCAAGATAGGTGGTCGGCTCATCCAGCATAATAACACTTGCCTCCTGACAAAGTGCCATGGCAATATATACCTTTTGCCGCATACCGCCCGAAAGCTCTGACAAGGGCAGATCTGCAAGCTCATTAATGCCCATTGTTATCATAGCTGTTTTTGCCGCAGCGTAGTCGCACCTGCGATATTTTCTCGGATAAGAAAGATACGGAAACCGTCCGTGAAGCACCATTCTTGATACGGTGATGTCGGGAATGTTTTTCCCTTGGGACAGATAGGCGATTTTTTGTGCTCGGATATTTTCGGGAAGCTCCTGCACCGATACGCCGTCTATTTTGATTTCACCGTTTTGAATCGGCAGCATACCAATGACGGATTTAAGCAATGTGCTTTTGCCGCTGCCGTTGGGTCCGATAAGTGTTGTGATTTTCCCTTTTTCACAGTTAAGAGAAACATTGTGCAAAATCTCATTTCCGGCATACCCCGTGCAAAGAGAAAATATTTCTAACATTTTTTATATCCTCCCTTCATACGAACAAGCATCATAACGAACACAGGACCACCGATGATTGCCATCAGAATACCGACTGGCAATTCGTATGGCATAAACAAAAGCCGTGAAAGTGTATCGCAAAGGCAGACAAAACCGCCGCCCATAACAGCAGAAAGCGGGATAAGCCTTCGGCTTTCATTCCCTGTAAGCCATCTTACAAAATGGGGAACGATCAGTCCTACAAAGCCGAGCAGTCCCGTGAAACTGACTGCTGATCCTGCCAAAAGAGCGGCAAGAATCAAAAATACGATGCGGTACTTTTGGGCTTTCAAACCAACACTTTTGGCCGTTTCATCACCTAAGGCAACTACATCCAATTCATTAAATAGTGTGAAGAGGATGATCAGCGACATCACGATCATTACTGCGGCAGGAAGCAGTCTTGTATATGAAATCGAGGAAAAACCGCCCACTCTAAATTCGGTAGTCAGCATTGCCACATCATTATCCAGTACCGACAACGACTCACTGAACGCACTGAGGATACTATTCAGCGCTACACCACCTAAAATGACGGTGGTTTTCGAGGCGTTTGTACGGGAAGCGAATAGCGAGATCATGAGCACCGCCAAAAGACTGCCACCAAAGGCAAAGGCGGACACCGCCCAGCCGGAGAGGATTCCCAATGAGCAGCACAGTGTTACACCAAAGCCTGCACCGGCGTTGACACCGATAATGCTTGGAGATGCCAGCTTGTTGGAAAGTACATTTTGCAGTACCGCGCCCGAAACCGCAAGGGCGGCTCCCGAAAGGAAGGACGCAAGCACCCTCGGCAAACGGGAGTAATAAAAGATATTTGCGTTTGTACTTTCTGCTTGACCAAAAAGGATTTGGAATATTTTTATCGGTGAAAGCAGCCGGTTGCCGAGCATCATACCCAAAAACGCGATCAGCGTACAGGCAAGAAAGCTTCCAAAAAGGATCGTTATGAAGCGTTTATTCTTCATAAAGGATCTTCTCCAGTTTTTCATAAGCCTCGGCAAAGCGTGCGTTGGGTTTTAAATTATACAACTGCTTATCCATATAATAGACCTTGCCGTTTTTAACGGCATCCAGTTCGTACCACAACGGATTTTCCTTGAACATGTTTTCAACAGCGATTTTCACTCCCTCGGTATCATCGCCCGTTTCGATAAAGAAAAGCTTATCGGGATTTTTCAAAAGAATACTCTCGATACTCAGGTTATCCAGCAGCATACTATCGCTGTCGGCGATGTTGATACAGCCAAAATCCCGAAGCATTCCTCCGAGCATGGTATCCTCACTGTTCTTTGCCCGAATGCTTGCGGCAGAGGCACGCATCACCAATACAGTTTGCGGCTTGTCCTCTGTGTGTTTTGCAAGGACAGCATTGATCATATTCTGCTGTACTATGCCATATTTCTCATAATATTCAGATCTTCCGGTGATATCAGTCATAATTTTAAGCACATGAAGGTAAGACGCAAAATCTCCCACATCAAAATAGGCAACGGTAATACCGGCGCTTTCAAGTGTTTCTCGCATTTCAAGATGCTTTGAAAGCTTTGAGCTTGCAAAGACAAGTGTTGGTTTTGCGGCAAGCAGTTCCTCTTTGCTGGGCTTATGGGTGGAGCCTAAATTGATGACCTCTTCGGAAAGCGGGAGCGAAAAATCCTCCCAGGCATCATCGGCTGTGGCACAGATCGTACCACCGGCGAGCATCCACAGATCTGCAAAGCTTCCAAGCAAGGAGGCGACACGGTCACAGTTTCCTGCGATTACCCTTCGCCCTAAATCGTCTGTAAATGTGTATCCGTCCGGATTTTCTTTTACCATGTCGCAACCGCTGACCGTAACAAGCAGAGTGATCACTGTAAAGATCGATAATATTTTTCTCATAATCGTTTCCCTTTTGATAAAGACTGCCCGACACTTTCGTGTCGGGCAGTACTGTTTAGCAGCTTGCGCCGCCCTTTACCGTTTTGGCGAGTATTTCAGTTCTATTGATCTCGGAGTGGAGTAATTGATCCTCGACATATTCAAAGCCAAGACGGGCAACGGTATCAGCAAAACGCTCACCGGTGATACCATCATTGCGGAAGAACAGGATCGCACGCTCAACGGTATCCAACACCTCTTCCTCACTGGTAAAAATTTTGGAAAGCGGAATCCCGTTTGCCATTTTCTTACCCCAACGACCGCCGATGTAGATTTTAAAGCCGTTGGTGTATTCCTCGGTAACACCGAAGGGACATTTTCCCTTACAGCGGCCGCAGCCGTTGCAGGCATCGGGATTCACCACAAGTTTACCATTTTCCATTGTTGCAACTTTGATGGGGCAGGCATTTTCAACCTGGCATACCTTACAGCCACGGCATTTGGAGAAATCAAACATGGGTAAACGCTGACCGATAATTCCAAGATCATTCAGGTCAGGCTTTACGCAGTTGTTGGGACAACCGCCTACAGCAATTTTGAATTTATGAGGCAGAGTTACATCGTGATACCCCTTATAGAATCTTTCGTGGATTTTTTCGGAAAGATCAAAGGTGTCGATAAGACCATACTGGCAGGTGGTACCCTTGCAAGAAACCACGGGACGAACCAAAGAACCTGTGCCGCCCGTTTCCAAACCATGCTCAGCAAGGAAAGCAATCAAAGCATCAATATTCTCATATTTTACACCCTGTATTTCCATCGTAAGGCGAGAGGTCATAGCTACCTCGCCGCTGCCAAAACGCTCGGCGCCCTCTGCTACGGCGTAATGCTCGGCAACGGTTATCTTTCCGTTGCGGGTAATAACACGCACATTGAACACATCGGGGAAGCGTTTGTCTTGTAAGCAGCCGAGTCCCTTGACCCGCTTAATCTCATCAGCAGGAAGCTTACCGCCTTCGGGCAATGCGCGTTTAATGACATTGAAGGTCGCACCGCCTTCTAACACACGAGTTCCCGTAAAGCCGAGAGCCTTCAGCTTGTTTTGAATAAGGTAGCCTCTCTTACCTCTAGCACATACAAGCAAGAGCTTGGCCTCTTTTTCGTATTTCTCTGCTTCCTCAGCCGCTTTGGTCAAGTCAAACCAAGTGGCACCAGGAATGGTGAAGGTAGGATGTGCATCGATCAGGGTGTAGCCTTTCGCTTTACCCTCGGCATATTCCATAGGGGTGAAGCTTTCAATTCTACCGCTGATCTTATTCATCAGTACACCGCAAGCGGCGGCAAAGGGATGAATTGCCGTAGAGAACGGAGGCGCATAGGAGAAGTCCATAGTAATGAAATCTTCGACCTTGAGACCTGCGGTAATTCCCACAACGGCAATGTCCACCATTTTATCCACGGAACCAGCACCAACGATTTGTGCGCCGAGTAGCTTGTGTGTGGCTTTATCTGCAATCAATTTCGTAATAAAAATATCCGAATCGGGATAATAATGCGCTTTGTCATCACTGACCGTAAGCACGGTGATGACATTAAAACCCGCATCCTTTGCCTGCTGTTCGGTAAGACCTGTTTTTGCGGCACTTAAATCCTTTGCGAGCTTAACAACACCCGTGCCAAGACAACCCTTGTATTCAGCGGCATCGCCGCCGAGAGTGAGCGCCAATGCTCTGCCTGCAATATTAGCGGTAGAGCCCATTGCCGACCACTGTGCTTTGCCGGTGATACGGTTTTTCACCATAGCACAGTCGCCTACGGCATATATATCGGCAAGGTTGGTTTTGGCATATTCATCTGTAAGGATACACCCCTTTTCCATTGCAATGCCGCTGTCTGCAAGGAATCTTGTGGCAGGACGGATACCGACAGAAAGCACCACCATATCGGCAGAAATGTCACCTGCGGAAGTTTTGACCCCGCTTACCTTGCCATCACCGACAATAGAATTCAGCGCTGTGCCTACAAGAATACGAAGCCCTTTTTCTTGCAGCTTTCTGCGAATAAAGTCCGCCATTTCTGCATCGAAAATGGTGGGCATAAGCTGATGAGCCATATCGATAAGGGTCACGGAAAGACCTTTCTCCATCAGGTTCTCTGCCATCTCAAGACCGATAAAGCCTCCGCCTACTACAACTGCCTTTTTGCAGTTTTCGACATAGCTTCTCATATTGATCGCATCTTCGGGAACACGCACGGTAAATACGCCGTTAAGCTCGGTGCCGGGAACAGGAGGAACAACAGGCTCTGCGCCAGCGGCAATTACCAGGCTATCATAAGACACCTGCTCGCCGTGAACGGTAACGGTTTTCGCTTGCGCATCGATTGCAGTAACTTCACTTTCGGTATGTACGGTAACACCAGTAAGCCTCATAAATTTCTGAGGCGTGTTGACGATCAGCTCTTCCTCGGTTTCGATCGCACCGCCCACATAATACGGCAGTCCACAGCCCGCATAGGAAATATCCTTGGATTTGGTATAGATCACTACTTCTGCCTGCGGGTTTTCTCTTTTCAGCTTTGCGGCGGTTTTTGTGCCTGCCGCAACACCGCCTATAATAACGACCTTCATAAATGGAATCTCCTTTATGGAAAAATTTTTTTCACTTGATGATATCACGGATTTATGATAAAATCAAATTATCATTTATTATTATAAGATAATATGAAATTATGAGATGCCTATGTTAGATTACCGAATCAAAACCTTTATAACCTTATACAATGAGATGAATTACCGAAAGACGGCTGAGAAGTTGAATATGACGCAGCCGGGCGTTACACAGCATATTCATTACATTGAGAATTACTATGGGGTAAAGCTATTCTCTTATAACGGCAAAACCCTTTCAAGAACGCCCAATGCCGAGATCCTCAAACGGCATATTGACAGCATTCTGTCGGAGGAGAGAGAAACGATAAGGGAGTTCTCTCAAAAAGAAAAAACCGTGTTAAATATCGGTGCCACCAAAACCATCGGCGAATTTGTGTTGGTTCCTGTTGTGCGAGAGTTTTTAAGGGACGAAAATAACAGCGTCAATCTTGTGGTGGATAACACCGAAAATCTTTTGCGGAGTCTTGAAAATGCTGAACTTGATTTTGCGGTAGTGGAAGGCGTGTTTGATAAAACCAAATATCCGTACCATCTTTACAAGAAGGAGCATTTTGTGGGGATCTGTTCAAAATCGCATCCCTTTGCCGGTAAGACCATCAGTCTCAAGGAGATATTCCGTGAGACGCTTATTGTAAGAGAGTCGGGTTCCGGTACAAGACGGCTTTTGGAGCAGGCGATTTCAGAAAACGGGTTTTCTTTGGATTGCTTTCATAGGGTCATTTCGGTCAGCAACTTTTCGGTGATCTCCGATATGGTGATGAAAAACAATGCCATAACCTTTGCTTATGAGCCGGTGGCAAAAAGCAAAAAAGACCTTGCAGTCTTTGAAGTGGACGATATGCAGATAAAAGGCGAGTTCAATTTCGTGTACTGCAACAGCCGAATTGCTAAAGAAAAAATTGATCTGCTGTTTTGGGGCAGAAAATAACTCATACAGAATCCTGATTCTCCGGCAACGAACTGCAGCAGGCAGAGGAAGATATTCTTCAATATTTTCTTCTTCAATCTGCGGTGTTCCGCATGGCACCGCTCCTAATATAGGTGTAAATACTGTTTCCGCATCAACCTTACGCATCTTATCTGTCTCAATTCTTTTTTCTTTTCCGTCGTACACAAGTATGCCGCGTTTATCCATTTCATGGAGATAGCTATGCACTGTGCTGCGTGCGTGTCTGATACTTTGTGCAGTCTCTGTAATTGACGGAAATCTGTGTTGCTGCAAAAAGAAGCTTTCTATCATGTTTTTTATTTATTCAGTTGAAGAAGTTATAAAATACCGAGCGACCATGAGGCACTCACGTTTCCGAGACCATTTTGATTACCCTTTTGCTTGACGAAGATATTTATCCTCGTTTTGATAAATAAAAATTTTTTAAATAGGACAGGTTATGTCCGGTTTAAGATATATATTAATATCGCAGCTGCATAAATAACAAAAATATAAAGGAGTTTTTGAATATGAAAATAATCTTTGGTGTTAGTTCAACTACACCAGCAAACAAAAAGTTGAAGAATGGATATACACTGTACGAGTGGATAATGAGACAAAAATGTTTCCCGCGATTTTGGGGAAGAACAATTTTAGGGGAAGATTCTATCACGGATAAGGAAATAGAATATTTAAAATCTAAAGATTGTAAAATTCTTCCAATAATGCAAGACCTTTCTGAAGAAGCAGTTTCAGGAATTAATGGAGCAGAAGATGCATTACGAGCAATTAATGCCGCAGAATCATTGGGAATTCCAAAAAACGAAGGCATTGCTATTTTTGCTAAAATCGAGCCTGAATGGAGTATTAATCATAATTGGATGATTAACTATGCCAGTAATCTTTTTTATAATGGATATGTCTCAGGGTTTATAGGTAATACTGATTCATCAAAGAACTTTAACTTTGACCGTCAATGCAGCCATTTTATTCAAGCAACTGAAGCAATAAATCATTATAATGCTGTACTTATGGCAACTGAGCCAAAGTTCGAAGAAATGCCGATAAAATGGGCGCCGTATTGTCCTTCTGTATTACGTCCTGAAGATATGGATCTTTGGGCATGTTCTAAAACCGTATTTGATGATGTTGTTGCTGATGATATATATGCAACAGATGAAAATATACTTAAATGCATGTGGTAAAGGAGATATGATTAATATGAATTCAAAGCAATATAATAATATAATTGATTGGACAATAAAGCACGAGGTATCTGTAAACTCAGGGGATTCTCTTGAAATAGCCAAGGCTATTTTCAAGAATATGGGTATTCCATTGCCAAATGGTAATCTTAAAAATATTTCTAATATATTAAAAACAGGTAACTATATGGGATGGAAATCATGCAATATGAAAGAGGCTCAGGAAAATGCCGATAATGGCATAGCTACAATCGGAATTAATAATGATCGAATTGTTATTTTGTCCGCTACTGATGAAGAATCTGAAGCAACTTTAGATATAGCAGCAGTGCTTTCTTTATCTGAAAAAACGCCGGCATATACAGTATATGATTTACAGTTTTATTCATATAATGACACTACTACATGTTGCCCTTATTATACATCATTTCTTATTAGTGATTGTGGTTTTTCTAGTTCAACCACTTCATTGATTTTATCTTTATACAGCAAGATAGATAAAATTTACAGTAATGAGAGCAAATTAGAAAGAGCATGGAGATGTGCAAGACTTTTAGGTGGAATTGTGTATTATGGATATACAAAGATTTTGTTTGTTAAAATATATAAATGGGATAATGTTGCTGGGCAAGTGTTCATAGACGACACGGATGAAAATGAAAAGGAAAAATATTTTACCAGTACTTTAGGATTCACATCTTCACAGTATGAGCAACTAAAAAAAGATATTGTTTCTCAGCACTCAAATACTAAAACTCCAGATTTTGCGCATATGCAAATTAGTTTATCAGCAAGATTAGCATATTTGTTAGATAGAGATGGTCTACTTTCTAATATAGGTGGACATTCTGATGAGGATGTTTCCTATTTAGCAGGTTGGCTTGGAGATGCTACAATACTTAATGAGTATGCAACAACTACAATGGGAGATGATGACTACTGCGCTGATTTGGATGCAGAAAATATCTATAGATTTATAACAAATGGAGATACATCTACAGTAACTGCTGCTAATTTGTATTATAAAGACTTGCATTATTATACACGTGCTGAAATATTTTTGACTTACATTAGCTATATAACCTGTCTCTTATACACATCTCCGAGCCCACGAGACCGGAGCCTATCT
>ENA-OYZN01000877-OYZN01000877.1-human-gut-metagenome-genome-assembly--contig:-NODE-877-length-10754-cov-4.276848_pt1 | contig 10754 bp, 8 predicted proteins | sample MGYA00243294_ERZ653483 | MGnify/ENA primary metagenome ERZ653483 (study PRJEB26926, sample SAMN06165155) | human gut metagenome | biome: ENVO:00009003; feature: ENVO:2100002; material: ENVO:00002003... | reverse complement strand
GTGGGCTCGGAGATGTGTATAAGAGACAGGGATATAGACAGAATAAAGGGCGGTCTGCGCCTGCAATCTACGGACAAATATATGCCCCTGCTCTACGATGTGGCTTCGATATTCGACTACGCGAAGGGCTATATTCTCTGCGTGAGCGAGAGCTTTTCCGTCAAAGAGCGGTTTAACGCCGCCATCGGGCTCATGCATGAGGCGATGAAGGCGATGTTCGAGGAGGGCGAGCTCTGCCCCGGACTCGACAGATTTTCTCTGCATCTCTCAGACCTGCTGAACAACTATGAGCAGATGGGCGCCATATACATGGACAATCTGCCGCGCGGCGGATTCGACACGCCCGTAAAGGAACTTATAGGCGTCAACGCAAGACAGATAACCGCATGGAACGGCTCGTTCTCTGTTCTCAAGGATGACCTCGACGCGCTGACGGACAGAAATAAACGCACCTGCGTTATCTTCGCGGGCACGCGCAAGGCCGCCGACGCACTGCGCGGCGATCTTATAGACGACGGCTACAGCGCGCTCTACATGGACGAACTGCCGAACGAACTGGCTCCCGGCACGCTGACCGTTGTGCCCGGCTGTCTCTCGGCGGGATTTGAATATCCGCTGGCAAAAATAACCGTATTCACCCACTCCGGCAGGGCGGCGGTCGCTCAGCCGAAGAGAAATGTCCGCAAAAGCTCGAACGCGTTTCACAGTCTCGATGAACTGCACCGCGGCGACTATGTCGTTCATGTCGCGCACGGTATCGGCATATTCGAGGGCATAAACAAGCTCGAAGCGAGCGGCACGATAAAAGATTATATCAAAATTCGCTATGACAAGGGCGACATTCTCTATGTCCCGGTCACTCAGCTCGACCAGGTCTCTAAATACATCGGTCCGTCCGGCGACGACAAGCCCGTCCGCCTCAACAAGCTCGGCGGCAAGGACTGGCAGAAGACCCGCTCGCGCGTGCGCAGTGCGGTCAAGGATATGGCAAAAGAGCTCACGGAGCTGTATTCGCGCAGGCTCAAAATCGAGGGTCACGCATTCTCGCCCGACACGGATATGCAGAGCGCCTTCGAGCGCAGGTTCGAGTTCGATGAGACCTCGGACCAGCTCAGATGCATCGATGAAATAAAGGGCGACATGGAGAGAAGCTGCCCCATGGACAGACTGCTCTGCGGCGACGTTGGCTTCGGCAAGACGGAGGTTGCGCTTCGCGGCGCGTTCAAGTGCGTTGCGGACGGCAAGCAGTGCGCCATTCTTGTGCCGACCACAATTCTCGCCTATCAGCACTATCAGACGGTGCTCAAGAGAATAGAGGGCTTCCCCGTGGAGGCGCGTATGCTCTCGCGCTTCTGCTCGAAAAAGGAGATAGAGGACACTCTGAACGGTCTGCGCCGCGGCAGTGTAGATATAGTCGTCGGCACGCACAGGCTCATTTCAAAGGATGTTCAGTTCCGTGACCTCGGGCTGATAATAATAGACGAGGAGCAGCGCTTCGGCGTGGCTCAAAAGGAGAAGCTCAAGGAGCTCTATCCCAAGGTCGACGTTCTGACGCTGACCGCGACGCCCATACCGAGGACGCTCAACATGGCGCTCTCCGGCATACGCGATATGTCGATTCTCGAGGAGGCTCCGCACGACCGCTCGCCGGTGCAGACCTATGTTGTCGAGCACAATCCCGAGATGCTCGCGCAGGCGATGAACGCGGAGCTCAGGCGCGGCGGTCAGGTATATTATCTGCACAACCGCGTTGAGAGCATCGAGCACACGGCGGCGGCGATAAAAGATATGCTGCCCGACGCCGTTGTCGGCATAGCCCACGGCAAGATGAGCGAAGACGAACTGAGCGAAGTCTGGCGCAAGCTGCTCGAGGGCGAGATAGATATATTGGTATGCACGACTATAATCGAAACGGGCGTTGATGTTCCGAATGTCAACACCCTTATAATTGAGGACGCCGACCGCATGGGTCTCGCGCAGCTTCATCAGATACGCGGGCGCGTCGGACGCTCGTCGCGCAGAGCGAGCGCGTATCTCACATTCAGACCCGGCAGGGAGCTGACGGAGATAGCCACGAGCAGGCTTGATGCGATAAGAGAATTCACGGAGTTTGGCTCGGGCTTCAAGATAGCCATGCGCGACCTTGAACTGCGCGGCGCGGGCAATGTGCTCGGCGCACAGCAGCACGGTCACATGGAGGCTGTCGGCTACGAGATGTATCTCCAGATGCTCGAACAGGCGATAAGCGAGGAGCGCGGAGACCAGACAAAGAAGCCGAAGAAGGAATGTCTTGTCGATCTGCCGATAGACGCACACATCCCGCCGACATATATCGAGAGCGTGCCGCAGAGGCTCGGCATCTACCGCCGCATCGCGGACATAACCTCGCGCGCAGATGCGGACGATGTAACGGATGAGCTCATCGACCGATTCGGCGAGCCGCCCGCTCCCGTGCTCGGACTGATAAGGACTTCACTGCTCCGGGCGTATTCCGCTCAGCACAACATCTATGAGATCGGGCGCAAGGGCGACAAGCTGCTGCTCTATATCGACGACCTCGACATGCAGGAGATCTCCGCGATAGCCGCGGGCTTCCCCGGCAGGGTGACAGTCCGCGCCGCAGGCAAGCCGCACATAGCAGTGCGCATCATGCCACAGGATAAGATGCTCGACCTGCTCGAAAAAGTGCTCATGCTCATGAACACCGCGAATAAACAGAAAGACAGCTGACCGAAATCAGCTGTCTTTTTTCAAAAAAGGGAAGCGGCCGGCTGACAGATATCAGACGGTCGCTTGTCTTCTCCCCAAATAGATGCTGCACGCCTGACGCACAGCCTAGCTTCTTTTTTCATAAGGCTATTATATACTGTTTCTGTTTGGGAAGTCAATATTTTTCGCAATAAATAATATTTTACTTATTCGCCGCGTTCTCTTCTCGCCTGCTCGGGCGAGATCTCGGCGTGGGGGCAGACTATCTCGTCGATGATTTCATGAGGAGCCGCCCATCGCACGGCGTTTATTAAAATCTGCTGAACCTGCGGGATATAATATGTGGGGTTAGCCTCATGACCGGGCTGGAAATAGAATACTTTTCCGCGCCCTCTTCTCCAGCAGCAGCCCGAGCGGAACACATCGCCGCCGGAGAACCAGCCCATAAAAACAAGCTCGTCGGGTTCAGGGATATCAAAGCGCTCGCCGTACATCTCTTCGACGGGTATCTCAACGTATTCGCCGATGCCCTTTGCTATCGGGTGCGCGGGATTGACTGTCCAGAGGCGCTCAAAATCGCCGTCGCGCCAATGCAGGGCGCAGGAGGTACCCATAAGGCGCTTGAAGGGCTTTGAAAAATGCGCGGAGTGCAGCGCTATGAAGCCCATGCCGCGCAGAACTCTGTCATGCACGCGCTCAACAAGCTCGTCGGGCACTTCGTCGTGCGCCTTGTGTCCCCACCAGATGAGCACATCGGTGTTTTCGAGCACTTCGGGCGGCAGACCGCAGTCGGGGTCGTTGAGGGTCGCGGTGCGCACCTCGATATCTTCCTGCGTGTCGAGGAAGCTCTTTATCTGACCGTGGATTCCGTGGGGATAAACTGCCGCTATCTCGGGCGATTCGACCTCATGGACGCCCTCGTTCCAGACGGTAACTCTTATCATTTTATCAGTTCCTTTCGGGAGAAATTTTATCCAAGTCAAGTATATATTTTTGCCCGCCCGCTGTCAATGGATTTTCTCCCGTATTGCAAAATCGACCGCCGTTTGATATACTTTAATAAAGATTTTTCGGGGTGATATTTTGCTTCTCAACAAAAATGACGACATTGAACTTCATATAGATTCGGTCTCGCTGACGGGCAGCGGAGTCGGCAGATACAACGGGCTCGCCGTGTTCGTCCCCGCGACCGCGCCCGGAGATATAATAGAAGCGCACATAATCAAGGCGAAAAAGAGCTACGCCGTCGGCAAGTGCACGAAAATAATCAAGCCGTCGCCGGACAGAACCGACAACGACTGCCCGGCATATCCCGGCTGCGGCGGCTGCTCGTTCCGCCACATGAGCTATGGCGCGGAGCTAAAGCTCAAGGCGGACGCCGTGCGCGACGCGTTTTCGCGCATCGGCGGACTTGATGTTGAACTAAAGCCGATAATCGGCGCGGACTCGCCGGACGGCTACCGCAACAAGGCGCAGTACCCTGTAGGGTGCGAAAACGGCGAACTGAAAATCGGCTTCTACTCCCGCCGCTCACACAGGATAGTTGACTGCCGCGCGTGCCGCCTCGCGCCGCCGGAGTTCGAAAAAATACTCGGCACGGTCGCGGACTGGATAGAAAAATATAATATTTCCGTCTACGACGAAACAAGCAGAAGCGGGGCTGTCAGGCACATATATCTGCGAAAAGCGTTCGCGACGGGCGAGATAATGCTCTGCCTTGTAAGCGCACAGGAAAACCTGCCGCACACCGACAAGCTCATCGAATCGCTCAAAGATGAAAAAGCTATAAAAAGCGTGCTGATAAACATAAACCCCGACGACACGAACGCAGTGCTCGGCGAAAAGTGCATCCCGCTCCTCGGCGACGGCTGCATAACGGACATACTCTGCGGAGTAAAGGTACGCATATCGCCGCTGTCATTCTATCAGGTCAACCGCGCTCAGGCGGAAAAGCTATATAAAAAGGCTGCCGAATACGCCGTAGACAAAAAAATAAAGCTCCTGCTCGACCTCTACTGCGGCGCGGGCACGATAGGGCTTTCGATGGCAGACAAGGCGGAGGAGCTCATCGGCATAGAGACCGTCGCGCCGGCGATAGAGGACGCAAAGAAGAACGCAGCCGCAAACGGCATAGAAAACGCGCGATTTATCTGCGCGGACGCGGGCGAAGCCGCCGAAAAGCTTCTCGGCGAGGGCAAGCGCCCGGAGGTAATAGTCCTCGACCCGCCGCGCAAGGGCTGCTCCGAGCAGACGATTAAAGCCGCCGCAAAAATGGCTCCCGACAGGATAGTGTATGTCTCCTGCGACCCGGCCACGCTCGCACGCGACTGCGCTGTGTTCAAAGAGCTTGGATATGAAGTCGAAGAAGCGACCCCTGTCGATCTTTTCCCGAGGACAGCGCATGTTGAGACGGTATGCTTGCTGTCTCGAGCGATATGAATTTCCGGCGACTTCGTGAGAAGAGTTGGAGAGATATCCGGCTTACCTATATGAAGGAGGAAAAATGATAGCATGGAAATCAAATTATACGAAGACAGATACAGGGACGATATGATTTTCATGGTTTTGCAGGCCAAGGACGCGCTTGGAAGAATACCGAGTATCAACGAAGACCTGCTCGATATCAAAAAGAATTACTTTGACCGTGGGGATATGTTCTGGATCGCGGCGGATGATAACGACAGGGTGATCGGCTGCGGCGGATATTCGAGGATTGAAGGAACGAATGAAGCGTTTATTCATCGGCTGTATATAAAGGCATCGGAAAAGCGCAAGGGCATCGGTTCGGCTCTGCTTGAAGCTATTGAGGCGGGAATGCGCGGCAACGGCATTACGGCAGCGCGGGTGCATCTCGGCGATCCGCCGGAGCAGTGGTTTGAGTCCTATTCATTCTATCCGAAGCACGGGTATGCCGAATACGAGCCGCGGTATATGAGAAAGAAATTATAAAGACAAATAGGAGTTCAAAGGGGAGAAAATATGAATAAAGCAGGAACGCAAAGAATAGAAACCGATAGATTGATACTTCGAAGATTCAGATTAGAGGATGCAGAGGATATGTATGCAAATTGGGCATCTGATCCCGAAGTCGCGAGATTTCTGACATGGCCGACGCATTCGAGCGTTGAAGTGACAAAGAGCCTTCTTGCCGATTGGATACCCGGATATGAAGATGGCGGATACTTTAATTGGGTTATGGAGTATAAAGAAACAGGAAAAGCTATTGGTAATATTTCTGTTGTAAAGCTTAATGAGAATACAAAGGCTGCTGATATGGGTTATTGTATGAGCCGGGCGTACTGGGGGCAGGGATTAATGCCTGAAGCATTAAATGCCGTGATGGATTATCTTTTTGATGTTGTTGGACTAAATCGTATTGCCGCCTGTCATGATGCAAACAATCCAAAATCAGGACGCGTTATGGAAAAAGCCGGAATGAAACGGGAAGGTATTCTTAGAGCTGCCGGAAAGAACAACCTCGGAATCTGTGACGAGGTGTGGTATGCGATGATCCGAAATGACAGGAAGAAATGAAGAATCGATTTTTTGTTACAGAAAAACAGTGAACAAATTTCACTTTACCGAGGCAATGAAGTCGATTCGAGTGCCTTGACTTAGCCGCTCGACGGCATATTCCTGACGGGGAGAGTGTGCGGGTAGCGTGAATATGCTTCTTTTTATTCACACTAAAGAAGAATACAAAACAGCAGACAGAATCGTAAAAAGATGTTCGCGATAAGCTCAAAATCCGACCGACACACAAAACCGCATAAAAGACGGGCACCGGTTTCACGGTGCCCGTAGTTTTATCTTGTCTCATCCATCCAATCGGACAGGCGCGTCATGCTTTTTTCGCTGCCAACAGCATAGAGAATATCGCCCTCGCGGAACATATAATCGGGATGAACATTGTCTGTCAAATTTCCGTTGTTTTCTATAGCGATTATGTTTACTCCGAACCTTCCCCGCATATCGGCGGACATTATCGTCATTCCGACGATCTTACGCGGAACTTCAAGCTTAAGGAGATTCAGCTTTCGGCTCAGCTGAACAAAGTCCAGCATATTGGGAGTTTCCAGTTTGTGGGCGAGTCTGACTGCCATATCCCTCTCGGGATAGACGACTTCTGCGCCGAGCTTCTTGAGTATCTCGCCCTGCTCGGCGCTCGCGGCCTTTGATATGACCGTCGGCACGCCGAGGGCTACGACGTTCAGGGTGGTCAGAATTGATATGTCCATCTTTTCTCCGATGCAGACCACCACGACGTCGCAGTTTTGTATTCCGGTCTCCGAGAGCGTCTTTTTGTCAAAGCTGCTGACGACAAAGGCGTTCTCCGTGTATTCGCGCATCTCGCGCACCTTTTCCTCGTTGCCGTCGATTACGAGCGGCTCCGCGCCCGCTTTCGCAAGCTCCACAGCCAGAGCCGAGCCGAAGCGCCCGAGTCCGATTATTCCGTAAGATTTGCTGTCGCTTTTTGATTTTTTAAACATCTTTGTCCTCCGTTCTCAGCCTATGGCTATGTTCCCGTCGGGATATTTTATTCGATCTCCGTTTGTGAAGTACCAGAGAGTCGCTATTGTAAGCGGCCCCAAGCGGCCGATATACATCATGACTATTGATGTAAGCTTGCTCGCGGTGCAGAGTCCCGTGGTTATCCCGGTAGTGAGTCCCACCGTGCCGAACGCGCTCGTCATCTCGAACAAGGCATCCCTTATTGCTATATCCGGCTCAAAGGCGCAGAGCATAAACGTTCCCACTGCTATCACACTTATACCCATGACTGCTATGACCGACGCCTTGCGGAACACGCCGCGCGGCACGGAATAGTGAAACGCCTTTCCCGAGGTGTTTGTCGCGGCGGTCTTTATGCCCTGTATCAGCGCAAACAGCGTGCTCGTCTTTATTCCACCGCCGGTGGAGCCGGGCGACGCGCCGACGAACATTAAAAAGATCATAGCGAGCAGTCCCGCGTTTGAAAATTCGCCGAGCGAATATGTCGAGAAGCCCGCCGTCCTCGCAGTAACGCTGTTGAAAAGTGCGCCTATCCACGGCATATCCTCGGTAATTCTGAAAATCACCGCGCCGCCGACCGTCAGCGCGACGCTCATCGTGAGCACTACTTTTGTGTGCATGGAAAATCTGCGCCAGCGAAATCGCTTTTCGACAATCTCGCGGATAACGAGAAAGCCGATTCCGCCGAAGAATATCAAAAGGCAGGTCACGAGATTTAAGAACACATCCTCTTTGTAGGCGGAGAGGCTTTGGAAGTTTCCGAGGATATCGAAGCCGGAGTTGTTGAATGCGGCGACGGAGTGAAAAAGGCTTATTCCGAGAGCTTTGAGCGGCGGGTAATCGCGCACGAAAACAATGAAGCTCAGCGCCGCACCGACGAGCTCAAATGCCGCCGTAGTCAAAAACACGCTTTTTATAAATTTTACTATTCCCTTGCCTGAGTCGAGATTCATCGCATCGCGCAAAACACGCCGACCTTTCAGATTTATCCTCTTTCCGACCGCTAAGATAACGCCCGCGCCCATTGACGCGACTCCGAGTCCGCCTATCTGTATCAGTGTCGCAACAACGAACTGACCGAACGCGGTGAACGTGTCCCCTATATCGACGGTCACGAGTCCCGTCACGCAGACGGCGCTCGCCGAAGTGTAAAGCGCATCTATGTATTTTAAGTCTACGCCGTTTTGCACGCTGCACGGCAGCATCAGCAGACCCGAGCCTATAAATATCGCGGCTGCAAAACCGAGCGCAATTATTCTTGCAGGCGACATTCTTTTTAACAGCTTTCTCATAATTCACCTCGTATCCCGCAAAAAAGACCTTCGGCAGAATCGGTCTGCCAAAGGTCTTGCTTCATTCACGGCCAACGCCGCCAATGTCCGCTGCCAGCACAGCTCCTGTGCGGTTGGTGACAGGCGGATGGGTAACCCATAGCTACTCCCCATTGGTTGTGGCTTAATTATATCGCTTTCGGCGAAAAAGTCAATATATTTGCAAAAATTTCCGCCGCCGGGCGAAAAAAGGGCCGCCGCATGGCGGCAGCCCCGTGTGTATTTGCGATTAATAGGTGAAGGTGAAATCCTGCTTCCATGTGCCGGTGAAGTCGGCGTCGATGGAAATGCCCTTCTTGAGCTTGCAGACAACGTTTGCAGGCTCGCTGACGTTGATGCTCGCAAGAGTGCCGTTCGCGTTGAGCACGAAAGTGAATGTGCCGCTCTGATAGTTGACCTTGGTGCTGACAGGCTCAAACGGTCCGAAGGAATCCTTCGTCAGCGAAAGAGTGTCGAAGCAGGAGCCGTGGTGCTTGGGAACATATGTAAGTCCCTCGCCGCTCTCGGTAACGAGAGTGATGCTGACCTTCCAGCCGCTGCCCTGCTTGACGCAGGAAGCAGACTTGACGCCTGCGGGATCGACTTTATAGGAAGCGCGCTTTGCCGCGGGCAGGAAGCTTGCAAGAGTTGTGCCGTCGGAAGCCTTGCCGCCGTTGAAAGTCTTGTTGTCGGTCTTCGGATAGTCGTTGGGAAGCAGGGGCTCTGCGATGCCCGCGATAGCCGAACCGCCGGTGATACTGTTGATCTTCGAGGTAGTGCCCTGGACTCTCTTGACAGAGACCTTGCCGGTGTAGCTCTTCATAGCAGAAGCGTACTTGTTGAAGAACGCAACGATCTCAGCCTTGCTGCCGTTGACGGGAGCCTTTATCTCCGCTGCGGGCTTGTTGCCCTGCTGGCCGCCCTGAGAACCGCCCTGCTGACCCTGAGTAGCCGCCTCGCTGCCGCCCTCGGAGGGTGCGACTGCCGTGCTGTCGTCAGCGTTGCTCTCTGCCGCGTTGCTCTCCGCGTCGCCCGTCTGGGTGTCCTGAACGTCTGCGTTCGCGTCCTGCGAGCTCTCAGCCGTTGTGTCGTTCTTGTCGTCCTTACCCTTACATGCCGCAAATGCAAATATCATTATCAGCGCGAGCAGGATAGCAATAATTCTCTTCATAGTTTGTCTCCTTTCATCTTTCGGCAGAGCATCCTCTGCCATGCTACGATTCAAGTTTACTTTATGTTTATTCGTTTGTCAAGAGAATAAACTTTATTTTATATTTCCATAATTTCCATAATTTTTTATCGATTTTTGTGCACTATATATTATATTCGTTCTTTATACAATATATAATAATTCGCCGCATTCCGGGCACACTATACAGCGAAAAAGAACAGAAAGGGTGCATAAAATGAGCAAAGACACACTTGAGCTGCTGCGAGAATGCGACAGCGGAATAAAGATGGCGGTCGGCAGCATTGACGAAGTGAGCGGACACATAAAGGACGAGGATCTCAAAAACCTGCTCGAAAAGAGCAAGGAGGAGCACAGCCAGCTCGGCGGCACGATAAAAGAACAGCTGGCATCGCTCGGCGACGACGGCAAAGACCCGGGGATAATGGCGAAGAGCATGTCGTGGATAAAAACCAATGTCAAGCTCGGCATGAACGACTCGGACAGGACGGTCGCAGGGCTGATGACCGACGGGTGCGACATGGGCATAAAGAGCCTGACCCGCTACCTCAACGAATATAAGGGCGCGGACGGCGCTTCGCGCAGCACGGCGCGCCGCCTAATCGGGATAGAAGAGGATCTTCTCTGCGGGCTCAGACCGTATCTGTGATATATTTATTTGCAGGACGGCAGCATTATTTTATAAAATCACGCCCACTGCGGCGCTTCGGACGAAGCTGCTGCGATGGGCTTTTTTAGTTCAGTCAGATATTGACGCCGCTCTCTTTAAAGCAAATCTTTTTGTTATCGAGGTCGATTTGATATTCAATTCCGAGGGGGAGCAGCCCCATGGGAGCCGCATGACCGATGTTTACATTGTAGATTATCCCCAAGTGTTCGCAATTGAACTCTTTGACTATCTTTTTGTATACTTTTTTATACTCTTCATAGTACACCTCGTCCTGCGGCTTGCCGACGATAATGCCGTTTATCTCCTGCAATATGCCCTGAGCTCCCAAATTTCTCAGATAGTATAAAATCTGTCTCTTATACAC
>ENA-OYZN01000867-OYZN01000867.1-human-gut-metagenome-genome-assembly--contig:-NODE-867-length-10840-cov-4.033658_pt1 | contig 10840 bp, 10 predicted proteins | sample MGYA00243294_ERZ653483 | MGnify/ENA primary metagenome ERZ653483 (study PRJEB26926, sample SAMN06165155) | human gut metagenome | biome: ENVO:00009003; feature: ENVO:2100002; material: ENVO:00002003... | reverse complement strand
GCATTCGGGTTTGTGATCCTGATGATCGAACGCGCACCGCCGAGGAACATTTCATAAGGATCTCTGCCTGCGGCAGCGCTGAGGTCATAAACAGGAATGTCAGACGATGTTTCGGCATTATATACCTTAAGGCTCCGTATCACCGCGTTATCGAGATAGAAAAGCCTCTCCGGTGCATGCGGGAGGGCTGCCTGACCGTAATAGACGCCGTAAAAAGAAACGCCCGCGTCATGCTTTTCACACTTTCCCATCCGCTCCGTGCCCATTTTATCCGCAATTTCGTCGGCAACCTTCAGTATTCTTTCCTGGCGCCAGTGTGAATCGGTGTAATAGAAATCATCAGCCGACAGAAGCCCTGAAATATCAATATGCCTTGCCTCCGGAAATCCGTTTTCGAGGCGTTTGACAATAGCCTTGTAATCCTTGTCCGGATAGCCGTTTGGCGATGCAATAAAAACATTTTTATCGGGTATTACCGACAGATATGTCTTTGTTCCGCTGTTCCGGAGATAAGCGTCATACACATACCGAAACCGCTGTGCGGCACGGTCAACCGAATCGAAGTCCGTCGGAAAATCCAGCTTTGAGAGGTGCTCTCCGACGGAATAAAGTCCGTTGTTATCCTTTTGCATAAACACCTTTGCATTTGCGGCTGCTTTGAGTGTTCGAAAGCCGTCCCGCAGCGGAAACTGGTCGAGCATATAGTTTTCAAAGCCGTTCATAAAGCTGCCGTTTGCAACCGACGAAAAGGACAGCGTGGGGCATTTCGCAAGATGCCGTCTTTCGACTGTCGATTCATCGGCGTCGGGCAAAATCCAAAACCAAGCGGCAAAAACCGCAATGAAGCCAAGTGACAAAACCAATGTAAGTATTTGTTGGGTTTTCTTCATAATACTCCTCCGGGGAAAAGTTTAAAGCAGCAAGTCAGAACCGGAAATAAACGAACGGATTGAACGAACCGTCGATCAGATACGCCGTACATACGGCAATCGAAGCGACCGTCGCTGTCGGCGTCAGAACGGCAAGAACCCTGCTGCCGCCCGCCGTCCCTCCGATTTTCTCATAAATCCTTTTAGGCAAAGGGGTTGCGCCGAGCGCAGCTATAATAAGCAGTATGAGATTACTTTTCAGATAATAAAGCGAAGCCGTGTTCGCGGCGGGGATTCCGGCAAGCCCGAACAGAGACTTAAAGCTCACAAATGCGTCGGCAATACTTGCCGAATCGAACAGTACGAAACCGAGCACGACAAACAGCATCGTGTAGATGTGCATAGGCACGGCATGCCGTCTTTTCGGGTGCAGAATGTATTTTTCAAACAGCAAAAGTACCGCATAAAGAAGTCCCCAGAAAATGAAATTCCACGATGCCCCGTGCCAGAAGCCGGTCGCCGCCCAGACGACAAGGATGTTAAAAACATGCCGTATAGGCTTTACGCGGTTTCCGCCGAGGGGAATATAAAGGTAGTCGCGGAACCAGCCGCCGAGGGAGATGTGCCAGCGGCGCCAGAACTCCGTAATGCTTGCGGAAACATACGGATAGTTGAAGTTTTCGGAAAAACGGAATCCGAAAATGCGCCCGAGTCCTATCGCCATATCGGAATATCCGGAAAAGTCAAAATAGATGTGCAGCATATATGCTGCGGCGTACAGCCAATAAAACAACACGGTTTTCTCGCTGTACGCCTTGAATTCGGACACAAGAAGTGCCGCCGAATTTGCAAGAAGTATCTTCTTTGCAAGTCCGACGGAAAAGCGCGTGATTCCCTCCGCCGCATCGGCAAGCGTGGTTTTCCGGTTTTTCAGGCTTCCGGCAATGTCTGAGTAGCGGACAATGGGCCCGGCTATCAGTTGAGGAAACATCGAAACATACATGGCAAGATCAACAAAATTGCGCTGTGCCGGCACGTCGCCGCGATAAACATCTATGACATAGCTCAGGATCTGGAATGTATAAAAGCTGATACCTACCGGCAGAGCCACCTTCAGAAGCGGGATGGAAAGACCTGTTACCGCATTGAAGTTTCCGATAAAAAAGTCCGCATATTTGCAATATGCAAGCAGACCGAGGCTGGCGACTGCCGAAACGGCAAGCGCCAGCTTGGCAATTTTCGTCCCGCGAAAGCGTTCGGCCAAAAGCGCGGCAATATATGACTGCGTGACCGCCGCAAGCATAAAAACGAGATATTTCGGTTCTCCCCAACCGTAGAAGAACAGGCTTGCCAAAAGAAGCACGAAATTCTTCATACGGTCGGGGACAACGAAATACACGAGCAAAACGCACGGCAGAAAGCAATACAGAAAAGTTATACTTGAAAACAGCATGGCTCAGTCTTATGCAATGGGAACATCGAAAAGCTGTTTTGTTGAGCTGTATTCAGCGGACAGCTTGGCTGTAAAGGTGTCTGTCAGTTCCCTTGCGCCAAACACGGAAACGATATAATCGCCGACGGTCAGAATGACGAGCTTTTCGGGAAATCCGCACAGCCACTGGCGTGCAAGAATGTTTTCTTTAATTTTACCCGCAAGTGCTTCGGCGTTTCCGGAGCCTTTAACATGGTATACGCCGCAGGAAAAGTTGTTCTGATTCAGCATATGCATAAGCGATGCGGCATCGTCAATCTCGGAAGCGTTTGCCTTCGGGAAGCCGAGTTCAAAGTCAAGGGCTTCTGCATCGGAAACATCGAATTTGCCGGGCATATCTTCCTTCATATGCTTTTCGGAACCGCCTGTTGCAGGGAATTTTTCGTCGTTTGAATACTTGCTCCAGACCTTTTCAAGAATTTCCAAAGCGCTTTTGACCTGCCCTTTGGGGACATCGGAAGGCGTGGTTGTCCCGCTTTCACCGTTTTGTTTTGCACAGGCTGCAAAAGAAAGGACAAAGACGGCAGCAAGTGCAAGTGCAATAATCTTTTTCATAATATAGTTTCCTTTCACTTTAGGTTTTGTTTTCATAACATTATCTGTAACCCGAACAACATTAACAATTACGTCGTTTATCTCAGGGGAAGGCTGATCTCAAACACCGCGCCGCCGTCGTTTGACGCGGATATTGTGCCTTTGTGCAATGACACAATCTCCTTTGCAAGAGAAAGTCCGATTCCGGCGCCGCCCTTACGGGTGCTGAAAAAGCGGTCGAAAATGTGCGGCAAAAGCTCCGGCGCAATGCCCTCTCCATCGTCATGGATACGGACAATGGCTTTTCCTCTGTCTGCCCTACATTCAATTTGTATTTTCCCTTTTGCATACCGCAGTGCGTTGGTGATGATATTGGTAAACGCACGGCGGAGCTGAACCTCATCGCAGTTTACCAAAACAGGTTTTTCGTCAAAGCATGGGGTGATGCACAGTTTTCTCTGCTCCGCCAGTTGTTCCGTGCTGCGCAGACAGTCATATAAAACCTCACGAACATCCATCGAATGGAACTCCGCATTAGCTTGTCCCGACTCCAATCGGGAGAGCGTAAGCAGTTCCTCTACCAATTCGGACATCTGTTCAATCTCTTCCAGAATAACTCCCGATGCTTCGGCAGGATCCAGAACCCCGGTATGAATTCCCTCCGCACAGCCCTGAACTGCCATCATCGGCGTTTTCAGCTCATGTGACACATTCTGAAAAAACCATTTCTGGGATTCGTGCGCCTTTTCAACATAGCCGCCGAGTTTCCAGCCAAAGAGACAGACCAGCACGCTGAGCACTGCCAGCACCGCGAAAAAAACGGCATTCAGATAAGCCGAATACTGCATAACTGCCCCGACATCCACATACAGAATGTACGAATATGCGTCCTCATATTCATCGGCTTCAACCTGTGATATTCGGAAAACAAATCGGCTGCCGCCGGTTTTCAGTGTATGAAATTCATCAGCGGCCGGTTTTTCCTCCCGGCAGTATTTCCTCAATTGATATTCAGCTTTTGAAAGGTGTTCTGACTCTGTAAGACCATCTTCAACTTCAAGATACCGAACACTGGATGTAAGAAAATGCTCCTCCCCATCGTCCATTGTTTCGGCAAGCGGGATAGGATCCTTACGTTCATCCTCCAAAAGTATCGCCTTCTGCGCCTCTGAAGTCAAATATTCCGGAATAAAGATATTAACGGTAGCAAGCATCGCCGCAAAAACAAACAGCATCGTACCGAGAACGGATACGGTAATTTTTCTTCTTATATTTTTCATTTTCCGACTCCGTCCGATCGCAGGCGATAACCGTACCCCCAAACCGTCTCAATCTGCACATTGCTGTCCGCAGAGGAAAGCTTGCTGCGTATGCGGCGCAGTGTTTCATCGGTCACTCTGGTTTCCACTTCGTCATTGTATCCCCAGATCTGGTTAAGCAGCTCGTCACGTGAAAACGCTTTGCCCTCACCACGCATCAGAAAGAGGAGCATCTTCAGCTCATTCGGAGAAAGTGCAAGAGGCTTTTCTTTGCAGAAAAGCTGCTTCTCATCACCCGAAAAACGTAGGTCTCCAACGGCAACATCCCTGTCCGTCGGGTCTCCGCCTCTTTCCATCTCTACGCGGCGAAGAAGAGATTTAACACGCATCAGGAGAACCGTCGGACGAAACGGCTTGGTCAGATAGTCGTCACCGCCTTGCAGAATACCGTTAACATAGTCGTATTCGGTATCCTTTGCCGTCAGAAGAATGATGGGAACATTATTCTTTTCACGGATGAGGCGGCAGCAGGTAAGTCCGTCGGTTCCGGGCATCATAATATCCAAAATAACAAGATCGGAGCGTCTTTTAAAAAACGCGCCTAAAAGTGCGTCGCCTGTTTCAAACGCGCACACCTCATATCCGTCATTCTCAAGAAAGCTCCGAAGAGTTTCTCTTATGTTTTTTTCATCCTCTGCAATATAGATAAGCTGTTTCATGATGCCCCCCCAAAACCGATACAGAGCCGTGCCGCTCCGACACGGCTCTGTATGTAAAATTCATCTGCTTCTTTCGCAGACCTCAGGATCGACTTCTTTAAGTTCAAATGTCATATCAGGCTCGTTTGCCGCAATCTTTTCATCATACTCGGCGTCGACACGATCCCAAAGCTCCGCATTACGATCAAGAACCGAGTCGAGTTTTTCGTAGAGAGCATCGACCTCGCCATAAAGTCGATCTGCGTTCTCATCAGTCATGCGATAGTAAAGCTCGTCGATCTGCATTTCCAGCGATTCAATCTCGGCAAGATCTGCAAGCAGAGCCGTTTTCTCCTGTTCGCTCAGTGAGCTCAGATTTTTAACAAAGCCTTCAAGCGGCTGTCCGACACATTCGCCGGAAACCTCTGCAGCGGCAATGCATGGATCATTCACAGGTTCTCCCGACTTCTTCACATTTGCCGAAGCAGCAGTTGCAGATACGGTAACAATGCTCAGCGCAAGTACAAGAGTGAGAACTGCTGCAAATACGGTTTTTTTGCTTTTCATAGTAAGTGCTCCTTTATTATTATTTGCGGTTTTCCTTCCCGCAACATAAGTATATCAAAACAAAGCAGCCCATTCACCGCAAAAACGCCTGAAAATTGTCACAAAACCGTAAGAATCAAAAGTCGCGTATAAGCATCATTTTCAACTCGCAGCAACAACCTCAGATAAGTTCCTTCAGCGTCTCCTCAAGCTCGTCTTTTTCGCGGTGCCCGACGGTCTTTTTTAGAATTTCTCCGTTTTTAAAGAAGATCAGCGTTGGAATGCTTGCAATACCGAAACGGGCGGAAAGCTCCGGCTCATCGTCCACATTGACCTTACAAAAGCGTGCCCTGTCGCTGTATTCCGCGGCAAGTTCATCGAGAACGGGAGAAAGCATTTTACAAGGACCGCACCACGTCGCCCAAAAATCAAGAACAACGGGAATTTCAGAGAAAATAACCTCTTTTTCAAAATTGCTTTTTGTGATATTCAGCATCTGTTTTTACCTCCGTCAGTGATTTTTAAGTTTTTCAGGCGCTTTTTTATTCATAGCACCGGAGTGTGCAATATACACATTTTTCATTAAGACAGACCGAACACAACGATCAATATTCCTCCGATAATGTTTACAACAATCTTATATTCCCTCAAAAAGCTCCGATTGTGCCGGCAAACAGTCCGAGCGCGCTGAACACGACGGTAAAGCCAAGCACAAAACTAAGCGCTCTCAAAAAAACTTTATGCTTTTTATCCGCTCCTCCAGCAAAATATGAGATATACAGTGGCAAAAGCGGCAGCATACAGGGGGAAATGAAGGAAATAAAGCCTTCCAAAAAGGTAATCACAACCTCCATGTCGGTCTCCTTTGTTTGTCAGTCGAAGAGGAACAAAAGATATCCGTATCCCTCGGCTTCCATTTTTTCAAAGGGGATAAAACGCAGCGCCGCACTGTTGATACAATAGCGCACACCGTTCGGCGAATCGGGATCTTCCTCAAACACATGACCGAGGTGGGAGTCTCCGGCTCGGCTGCGCACCTCTGTTCTGCGCATTCCGTGGCTGTCGTCCTGCCGTTCAATGACTGCAGGGGCTTCTATCGGCTTTGAAAATGCCGGCCAGCCACAGCCGCTTTCAAATTTATCGGTTGAAGAAAACAGCGGTTCGCCGGTCACTACATCCACATAAATACCTTTTTCAAATTTGTTCCAAAGCTCATTTTGGAATGGGCGTTCGGTTTCATTTTCCTGTGTGACACGATATTGCTCTGCCGTAAGCTTTTCGCGTATTGACTCGGCAGCAGGCTTTCTGTAGTCACCCGGATCGATCCTCAGTTTTGAAAACAGTTCGATTTCCTCCCGCGGGATATGGCAATAACCACCCGGATTCTTTTGCAGATAATCCTGATGGTATTCCTCAGCCGGATAGAAATTGAGAAGCGGACCGCATTCTACAAAAAACTTCGTCCTGCGACTCTTTTCAAGGTCATATATCCGCTGCACCGTTTCTCTTGCAGCTTCGTTTGTGTAATAAATTCCGGTCTGATACTGACTTCCCACATCGTTTCCCTGCCGATTCTGCACCGTCGGATCTATTACATAGAAATATGCAAGCAGCAAAGCGTCAAGGCTGACCTTTTCGGAATCATACTCTACGCGCACCGTCTCACGAAAACCGGTGCTGCCCGCACAAACCGTTTTATAGTCGGCATCCGCTTTGCACGTACCGTTGGCATAGCCGCTTTGGGCATCGATAACGCCGGGGATCGACTGCATCAGATGTTCCAATCCCCAGAAACAGCCGCCGGCAAGATAGATCACATTCTGCTTTTCTTTTGAAAAATCCATTTGTTCTGCCTCCTTTGGCATGCCTTCTAAATCCGTATTGTTTGTATCATTGCCGATTCCGCATCCGGTAAAAAGAAGGACCGCAGCCCAAAGAAGAACTGAAACCCGTATGATTCGTTCCATATTTCCGCCTCCTTTGTGAATTACGATCGGAGCTACGTCCGATTGATTTTTTGTATCTTGCTTGTACAAAAAGAGTTGCCGTCAGAAGAAGAAACATCGCTCCGGCTCCGGCACAGAGAAAAGCATCTCCGCCGACGGAACAGTTTCCCGTACGCCACCGTACAGCATAAGACAAACAACCTACAACAGCACTCGCAATAAGTGGCGGTAAAAATGAGAACCGCACCGATTTTCAGCTATTTTTCTTCATTGACAGTCGGCTCCATTCCATGCTTCAGTATCTTTCGGTCGATATCCGCCACAGTAATACCGTGCAGACTTTTTTTACAATTCTCATCAAGCTGCCGGTAAATATTCTGCATGATCTCACCCATTCCCGAGGAGATCAAGCACGCCTTATCCATATCACCGCTTCTCCACGGTGAACCGACAAACTTTGCGTCGATCGCCTCGGCGATCTGCTCCAGCGTGAGTTTATCGGCATCAGCGATAAATAAATATCCTCCGTTATTGCCGCCCTTGGTATCCACAAAGCCTGCTTTTTTCAGCTTTGACATGACCTTGCGTATCAGCACGGGATTGGTGCAGACATTCTGTGCCAGCTCCTCGCTGCTGAGTACCCTTTCCATGTGATTGAGATAGACCAACGCATGTACGGCAATGCTGAATGAACTGTTCGTAACGATTACCTCCTCGGTACACGAAATCTTTCTGTAATATTTTTAGTTACATCTTCTACTGTAATTATAATAGTTACAGAAGAAGATGTCAAGTGGATAACCGAAATTTTTTATTATTTATCATAAAAAGTGAGCCTGATAACCAGACTCACCAATATCATGTAAACCTTTTCACTTTAATCTGCAGTCCGGCTTTTCCGGCAATGTTGATTACTTGAAGGTCTTCCTTTCGGGCAACGCGCAATGTTTTCTCGGTTCCGCTGTCCTCCCTTGAAAGATAACAGATACACATACTGCTCCCGTTTATAAAACGCCGATTGCGGCGATGCCCCTGCGCCGTCGGTTAGAAGCAGCAGAAAAGAACCGGTATGAGACACTGTTTTGGCAAGTACCTGAAGATCCGGGTCTGCTGCTGTTATTTCAAGACCTATGTTAAAGCCGACCGCCTGAATCAGCGGCATATTTTACGTTTTGGTAAGTGCAGTTCCGATTTTGATTCCAATGGGCGTCATTGACTGATTGGTTCAGAGAAAAAAGCCCCCTTCCGAGGATAATTAAAGCCGCCCCGAAAAGAAAGGCAAGAAGAAGTTCGGCTTCCGTGGGAATAATGCACAGGCAGAGTACGGACAGTCGAACAACTTTACGAAAAACGGACAGTGAAGAAACACCTCCCGATGCAGAAATAGAAACCACAGCGGGAGGTATTGTCAAATCCGGATCCTATACAAGTCTCTTAATTAATTGAGCAAGATGCTTTTTCTTGTTTCTTCCCTTTTCCCACAACAATTTTATCGCACAAAGCGAGAATACCCGGCAGGATAAACAAGATAAGAAACATAGCGGAAGCACAACCGACCGACAGCGTGCGGACGATCTGTTCAACGGTGGGGTTGCCGAACAGAGGACCTATTACGGCGGTGATCAGCACCATAATTGTACCGGAGGTCAAGATGGTATGAATGCTTCCTTTATATGCGGCAGCGATCGCTTCCTTTGCGGAAAAGGTCGCCCGCATCTCACGGTAATAGCTTGTAAACAGAATTCCGTAGTCGATAGTTGCGCCCATCAGGATGCATTCCACAATCAGCAGTGCCAGATAGTATATCGAACCGCCTATTGCGCCTAATGCAGCGACAGTGATAAACACGCCGCACTGTACGATCAGTACTAGAATTGCAGGTACGGCGAGCGACCGGAATGTCAATGCAACCACGACGAAGATGGATACAGCGGTAAGCAGTGTGATGAGCAGCAGTTCGCGGCTGAAGCCGGACTCCATTTCATTCACCATTGCACTGTTTCCAATAAGATGATATTCACCGGACAGCTTTTCATCGCATATTTCGGTTATTTTTTTTACAAACGCCGAGGTTTTCTCCGACTCAACCGGCAATTTGGTCGTGACGGTCATCCTCGAATGCTTTTCGCCCTTAAGCTGTCGTAGCCCGTCATCAAGCTGCTCTCTTGCCTTTGCAATGCCGTCTTTCTGTTCGGCGGAAAAAAGAGACGAAAACGATTGCTCGGAAGCCAACTTTTCAATGTACTTTACCAACATTTCCGGAGACATGGCAATCTGTGCGTTTCCCTGTTTCAAGCTCGCACTGTACAGATAGAGCAGTTCAACTGTGTTCTCATTAAATTTGTCGCTTATTCCGCCGAGGAATTCCGCCATTTCCTCAGCCGTGAACTCCTTGCCGCTTACAACAGCGTCGGTAATCGTCTTTGTCTGATATATTTTTGCCTTTGCCGTATCGTCAAGCACAGCGGCATATTGAGGATTCGGGATAACATTCTCCGTAAGAAATGAAACAAATTCATACAGCGACATGGTTTTGTCCGGCGCGTATTCCGACCCGTAACGAAGCATAAAGAGCTGCGTCACCTGCTCTGCATTTATACCGAGCGACTGCGCGAGTGCGGCAGGCGGCACGGGAGCGGTCAGTGAATCTTTGTCTGTCAGAGGTTTCAGCGCTGCAAGCTGTCCCGCCGCAGCTTGGTCTATATAATCGGAGAACATCGGGTCAGCCGCCACTGTGCCCGAAAGGAAGCCAAGAAAATCAGACAGTGTCATAGGCGCTGTCTTGCCGTTTGCATGGTAGTGATAATAAACGAAATGCAGCAGTTTTTCACTTGCCTGTAAGCCTCCGCCCATCACCGAGAGCATATCCGACATTTCTTTTACGGAACATTGCTTGCCGATCGTCGTAGGATAGGAAACAACGCTCTTCACCCCGTCCTTTTTTTCCAGAACCGACGCAATCTCCGCAATCTTGTTTTCGTCTGCGTTCTCATAAAGCAGGACAAGTGTGTTGTCTTTCGGAAAAACATCGGCAATCATGTCCTTCTCGGACAGTGTATAGACGGTTTTCGTCCCGTACTGCAGATAGCCTGTGCCGATAAACAGCAGAACGAACAGTACCGCGATAACGCCGCGGAAGCGGTAGCTGAAACCGCCCAGCACCGCCGAAAGACCTTTCTTATGCGCTTTTTCCGTTCGCTTTTTCTTTTCGGTTTTTTCAATCGGCTTATGCGACAGCAGTATAAGCGCCGGCAAAACGGTGAACACGCACAGCATGCTGAACGCAACGCCCTTTGCCAATACAATACCGATGTCCGCACCGATTTTAAAGCTCATAAATACCAGCACCAGCAGTCCGACGATCGTGGTTACGGCGCTGCCCGTGATCGAGCCGAAGGCGGCGCGCAGGGCGTTTTCCATTGCCTCCTTACGATCGTCGGTTTTTTTCAGCTCCTGCCGGTAACGGTTCATCAAAATTATGGAATAATCCATCGAC
>ENA-OYZN01000866-OYZN01000866.1-human-gut-metagenome-genome-assembly--contig:-NODE-866-length-10840-cov-4.413908_pt1 | contig 10840 bp, 9 predicted proteins | sample MGYA00243294_ERZ653483 | MGnify/ENA primary metagenome ERZ653483 (study PRJEB26926, sample SAMN06165155) | human gut metagenome | biome: ENVO:00009003; feature: ENVO:2100002; material: ENVO:00002003... | reverse complement strand
CAAGGCTATTCGTCGGCAGCGTCAGATGTGTATAAGAGACAGACATAGAGCTTGGACGCTCCGGTCTTTATCGCCTTCTCCTCCAGGCCCTCGAGCTCGTCGGCCTGGCCGACGTTGCCGGAGACGGCGATGACCTCGCAGTTATTATAGTTTTCCTTCAGCCAGGGGATGATGACAGAGGTGTCCAGCCCGCCGGAATATGCAAGCACGACTTTTTTGATGTCCGATTTATTCATAACGATGCCTCCAAACACATTTGCGCTTCGCTTAAGATGCGCTAAGTATATACCCGAATGAATAAATATGCAAGAGCATTTTTGACTTTCGGCGCTTTTTAAATGAAAGCGAATTTTCCAATCCCCTTTTTGTGGGCATTGCACAAAAGCCTAGACAATCTGGAAGATATAGAACTTGAGGTAGGAGGTTTCCGGCACGTTCCAGAGCACGGGATGGTCCGGCGCCTGCTTTCTGACTTCCACCTCGCGCAGTTTGACATTTGCATCTTTTGCAGCGTTATGCAGCATATATTCAAAATTGGCGGAGTCCATGAAATGCGAGCAGGAGCAGGTGGCGAGGTAGCCTCCGCGCGGCAGCAGGCGCATTGCGCGGTAGTTAATCTCCCTGTAGCCTCGCTCCGCGGAGCGTATGGTCCTGCGGCTCTTGGTAAAAGCCGGAGGGTCCAGAATGACCAGGTCGTATTTTGCTTTCTCCTCGCAGAGCCTGGGGAGAAGCTCAAAGACGTCCGCAGCCAGGAAGCTCATTTTGGGCTCGAGTCCGTTCAGCTCAGCATTTTTCCGGGCCATTGCGACTGCGGACTCAGAGACGTCCACGGCCGTCACATGCTCCGCCCCGTGCAGCGCGGCGTTGAGCGCGAAGGAGCCCGTGTGCGTGAAGCAGTCGAGCACGCGGCGGCCCCGCGCCAGTTTTGCGACGGCGAGACGGTTCAGCTTCTGGTCGAGGAAGAAACCGGTCTTTTGCCCGTTTTCGAAGTCCACGGAGTATCTCACCCCGTTTTCGACTATCTCGGTCACGGTGCTTTCCGGATGCGGCAGACCCTCGTACCAGCCCTTGTGCTTCGGCAGGCCCTCAAGCTCGCGGAGCGCCGCCTCGTTCCGCTCATAGACGCCGTTTATGCGTTCGCCCATGGCCTCCAGCTGGCGGCAGAGGGCGCGGTAGATGGTGTCCTTTACCTTGTCGGTACCGAAGGACAGGGCCTGTGCGACAAGGATGCCGGAAAACTTGTCCACGGTGAGTCCGGGCAGGCCGTCCGCCTCGCCGAAGATGAGGCGGCAGCAGCCGAGGTCGTCCATGACGGTGCGGCGGTATTCGAGCGCGTACCTGACGCGGCGCTCGAAGAACTCCGGGCCGAAGCTCTCGTTGGCGTTGTCCGATAGGATGCGGACGCCTATCTTGCTGGTTTCGCTGTAGAAACCTGCGCCCAGCCAGGCGCCTTTTTGAGAAAAGACGTCCACTATGCCGCCTTGTTCGGGTTCTCCTGCGATGTCCGTGAATTCCTCCCTGTATACCCAGGGGTGGCCGGCTCGTGCCGCTGCCTCCGCTTTTTTGGTTACTGTAACACTTGGAAAACTGCGTTCCTGCTTCATATTTCCTCCAGACCACAGAGAAGCGGGCAGAGAGGCTCCGCCCGCTTGAAGATGTTGAATATCGTTCAGCTCAGCTCAAATATCAGTGCGGATTCCGCCGGGAGGCTGAGCTTTATGAGCCCGTCCGCCACAGTCGTTTCCTGACCCGTCAGCAGGCATTTTGCCCTCGTGAGGTTGAGGGACCGGAGACCTTCCAATTCCTTGGAGCTGAGACCGGCGTTGTCCAGCCAGATGTCTGCGACGAGCTCCTTGCTCCAATTTGACCGATTGATGACGGCCAGGAAGGCTCCGTCTTTAGCGGGCAGTCCGAACACGTCCTTTCCACCGGAGACGCAGCGCAGGATGCACAATACGTCCGGGTCCGGCGCGGAAAAGGCCGCTGCGCCCGTGGAGAGCGCGTCGTGCTCGTTGCGTATTTGGCCGAGGCTGGTATACCAGTCGGTGAGCGGCCTTGCGCCCATGGTGAAGGGAGCGCGGTCGAAGGGGTCCAGCATACCGCCCATGCCGGTCTCGTCACCATAATAGACGCTCGGCACGCCGGGGACGGAAAACTGTACCGCCGCTGCCAACCTCTGCATGGATGCGCCGCGGATATCCTGAGCGTCGCCCACGATGAAGCCGGCCTGCTGCTCACGGCTCAGGCTGCGCGCATCGAGCCGTGTGGCCAGAGCGGTCCTCGCCCTCTCGACGTCGTGCGAAGAGATGAGGTTCATGAGCGACCAATACATTGGCTCGGGGTAGTTGAGGCGCTGGGACAGAAGAAGGGAGGCGAGAGCCCTGGCGTCCGAGCGGAAGCAGAGGAAGTCTATGAGCGCGGAGCGGAAGGGGTAATTCATCACGGAGTCCAGCGATTCGCCAAGGGCGTATTTCCGCCTTGTCCCGTAGCTGAACTTGATGACCGCATCCTCCCAGACCTCGCCCAGGACGACGGCGTCCGGGTCCTCGGCCTTGGCGGCCTGACGTATGAGCCTGAGCGCCTCGTCCGGCAGCTCGTCGGCCACGTCCAGCCTCCAGCCGGAGGCGCCCCGGCGTATCCAGGTGCGCACGACGCTGTCCCGCCCGCTTATGACAAAGTCGCGCCAATCGGCGTTGTTCTCGTCCACCTCGGGCAGGTCGGGGAAGTTCCACCAGCAGCGGTACTCCTGCGGGAACTTCCGGAAGTCGTACCAGCCGTAATATGGAGAGGCGGTCCCGGCGTTATAGGCGCCGGCGTCGTCATAGTGAGAGAACTTGTTGAAATAGATGCTGTCCGCCCCGGTGTGGGAGAAAACTCCGTCCAGCATTATACGGATGCCCAGCTTTTCAGCCGCGGTGCAGAGGTCCTCAAAGTCGGCGTTGCTGCCGAGGATGGGGTCTATCTTGAGGTAATCGGCGGTATCGTATCTGTGGTTAGAGCAGGCCTCGAACACGGGATTCAGGTAGATGACGCCGACTCCAAGGCTCTTGAGGTAGTTCAGGCGGCTCTCTATACCCTTCAGCGTGCCGCCGTAGAAGTCGAGCGGGAAGTAAAAGCCGTCTGCGCTGTTGGGCTGCCAATCCACGGGTTCGCCCCAATCCTCGTGGAACTTGACTTGCCTGCCCATGGCCCGGTGTTTTTCTATTCCGTCCCTGGCCGTGTCGCTCCAATCGCGGGCGAAGCGGTCGGGGAAGATCTGGTACATGACGCTCTTCCTGAACCAGGCGGGGGTCTCGAAGTCTTTGTCGTAGACCGTGAGGCGGAAACCGTCGCCCCTGGAGCTCATGAGCTGACCGAAGCGGCCGTTTTCGCCTGCGCAGAGCCAGTATTCACCGCCGGCGAGGGTCATCCTGAACGAGTACCAGAGCGCGCCGGGCTCATCCGGCATCCTGAGCGTTACAGACCAGCGCCCATCCTCAAGCGACAGCTCAAAGCATTTTTCGAAACCGTCGCCATTGAGGACCAGCTCGGCTCCGAGCACGGCGCCCGCTCCGTCCGTGAAAGCGAGCGTCAGCTCGCTCCCGGTCTTGGCGGGGCCTATGGGACAGCGGCAGCTCTCACGCGCCGTATCATGCACAATGTGCGGAGTGAGTTCCGAAATTATCATATATCAGCAAACTTGGCGGGCATGAGTACATACATGGCGCGGAGCGACCCTGCCCGCCTCTCCTTCGAACAATTTATGCGCCCGCAGAGCGCCACGCAGAGGGTCGAGAGGTCTGCCTCCTCGTCCCTGATCACTGCGCTTGCTCCGATCCTGAGCCAGTCTCCCGGCCAGGTGCGCCAGAGACGTTCGCAGAGCTTTTCGTTGACGGCCCTGATGAGCCCAGCGTCCCTCGGCTGCAGCGCTGCGATGGCGCCCAGCGGGACCCTTGCGTCCCTGGCGCCTTCGTCCGGGCGGAAACTGAAGCAGCTTCCGACGATCTCAACGGCGTCCTCCCAGGAGGCGCCGTGCTCGTCCAGCAGCAGGCGCAGAAGCTCTGGCAGGATGAGCGATTCCAGCCCGCCGCGCAGCTCTCCGCTCAAACGCTCGGGCAGCAGCCGCATGTTGTAGAGGCCGGAAAGGGCCTCCGCAGCCGCGGCCGCAGCCTGAAAATATGCCTGAGTCGCCGGCGACGCCTTGCCGGAATTTATCTGTGCGGCAAGCTCCGCGCTGCGGGCGGATTCGTTATAGTCGGCTTTTACGTCGCCGGAGCGCACAGAGGGGCGGACCTCGGCGCGGAACGTTTCACCGTCGCGCACGGCCGAGACCTCCAGTCTGCCCTTATATGTGACGGTCAGGCCGCTGTTTGTCCACACCTCATCGGCCTGACCCCCGAAATACACGCTTACCCTTTCGGGTCCCGAAAACCCTTGCATCATAGCAGATCTATATACAGCCTCGCATAGCCCTCTGCGGAGCGTTCGAAGCCGAAGTCTGCGGCCATTGCGTTCCTGACGAGCTTGTTCCAGGTTTCGGGCTCGTCTCTATAGACGGAGAGCGCACGTTCTATCGTGGCTTTCATCTCGTGTGCGTTGTAGTTTGCGAAGGTGAAGCCCGTGCCTTCGCCGGTGAACTGGTTATAGGGTACCACGGAGTCGCGCAGGCCGCCGGTCTCGCGGACGATGGGCAGAGTGCCGTAGCGCATGGCTATCATCTGAGAGAGGCCGCAGGGCTCGAACTTGGAAGGCATGAGCAGCATATCCGCGCCCGCGTATACCCTGTGAGAGAGTTCTTCGTTATAGCCGATATAGGCGCAGACACGCCCGCGGTGGCGCCGCTCCGCGTCCTGCATGAAGTTTTCATACTGTTTGTCGCCGCTGCCGAGCAGCAGGAAGCATATGTCGAGCTCCATCATTTCGTCGAGCATTCTTTCCACGAGGTCGAAGCCCTTCTGGTCTGTCATTCTGCTCACCATGGCGATGAGCGGAGTGTGCGGGTCTGCCTGCAGGCCCATGTCGAACATGAGGCTCTCCTTGCAGGTCTGCTTGCCCTTGAGGTGGCCTTTGTCGTAGCGCTTGGGGATGAGCTGGTCCGAGTAGGGATTAAAGACCTTTTTGTCTATGCCGTTGAGTATGCCGCTGAGCTGGTGCCGCCTCGCGGAGAGGATGCCCTCCATGCCCTCGCCGTAATAGGGGGTGCAGAGCTCGTCCGCGTAGGAGGGGCTCACCGTGCTGAGCCTGTCCGCGAAAACGCAGCCGGCCTTGAGGAAGGCGGCGCAGCCGTTTATCTCCATGAACTCGGACGTGAAGTATCGGTCCTCCACGCGCAGCAGGTCGCGGAAGAAGTCAAAGCTGAACTTGCCCTGGTAGAGGATGTTGTGGATGGTGAGGAGCGTCTTGATCCTGCCGTGGACATAATAGCCGTACTGGGTCCTGAGCAGCATGGGCAGCATGGCGGTATGCCAGTCGTTGCAGTGGAGGATGTCCGGGAAGAAGCCGAGGTTCGGGATGGCGTCCAGCACGGCCCTCGTGAAGAAGGCGTACTGCTCGCCCTCCGCCTGGCCGCCCCTGTAGATCTTGTCTCCGAAATAGTATTCGTTGTCCACGAGGTAGATTGTGACGCCGTCCAGCACCATGCGCTCTATGCCAACATACTGGCTGCGCCAGCCGAGGTCCACGGAGAAGCTGAACATGTGTTCCACCATGTCGTGGTATTTGTCCTTGACACAGCGGTGGTAGGGCGTGATGACCCTGGCGTCTATACCGAGAGCGGCGAGGCTTTTTGGAAGGGCGCCGACGACGTCGGCCAGGCCGCCGGTCTTGGAGATCGGCGCGCACTCTGCGGAGGCTATTAGCACATTGGGCAGCCTCTCGAGCCCCTTGTCGAGCAAGGCCTGCTGAAATTCACGTTTCATTTTTACCATTCCTTTCGCTTGGATGGTGATTTGACCGCAGACGGGGCCTGCGGTGACTCATTTCTTTTTGCTGGCGGGTGCTTTTTTCTTTGCCGCCTTTGCCTTTTGCGCCTCGAGCTCCTTGAGCTTTTTTGCGGAGGTCGGCGTGAAGCGGAACCAGACCGCGGACATGGGCGGCAGGGTTATCTTGGCCGAGCAGGGGTGGTCAAGGAAGCTCTCGTCCGCGGACTCTATCTCGGCCTTGTTGAGGATGCCGGAGCCGCCGTACTGCGTGTCGTCCGAATTTATCACTTCCTTGAGGACGCCGGGCTTCGGCAGGCCGATTATGAAGTCGTCGTATCTGACCGGCGTGAAATTCAGCGCGCAGACGATATAGGAGCGCTGGGACATGCGCATGAAGGCGACGGAGCTGCGCTCCGAGTCGTCCACGTTGAGCCAGGAGAAGCCGTCCCAGGAGTCGTCCACCTTCCAGAGCGCGGGGGTGGAGGCGTAGAGCCGGCCGAGCTCGCGGACATATTTGCGCATACCGTCATGCAGGGGGTATTCCAGGAGGGACCAGTCCAGCTGCTGGAGGTAGTTCCACTCTATGAACTGCGCGAACTCCCCGCCCATGAACATCAGCTTCTTGCCGGGATGCGCGAACTGGTAGCCGTAGAGCGCGCGCAGGGAGGCGAACTTAGTCTCATAGTCGCCCCACATCTTGTTCACCATGGAGGCCTTGCCGTGGACGACCTCGTCGTGCGAGAAGGCGAGGACGAAGTTCTCGGAGAAGGCGTACATCATGGAGAAGGTGAGCCGGCTGTGGTTGTAGCTGCGGAAGTAGGGGTCCAGAGCCATATAATCCAGGGTGTCGTGCATGAAGCCCATGTCCCACTTGAACATGAAGCCCAGACCGCCGACCTCGGGCGGACGGGACACCAGCGGGAAGGCCGTGGACTCCTCGGCGATCGTGATCGCGCCGGGGTACTCGGTGAGGATGGCGGTGTTGAGCTTGCGGAGGAAGTCCACCGCGCCGAGGTTTATGTTGCCGCCGTCCTTGTTGGGCGTCCATTCGCCGAACCTCCTGCCGTAATCGAGGTACAGCATGGAGCTCACGGCGTCCACGCGTATGCCGTCCACATGGTACTTGTCGAAGAAGAACATGGCCGAGGAGGTGAGGAAGCTCTGCACCTGCGGCCTGGAGTAGTCAAAAATCATGGTACCCCAGTCCGGGTGCTCGGCCATGCGCTGCTCGGAGCACTCATAGCAGGGCGCGCCGTCGAACATGCGCAGGCCGTGCTCGTCCCTGGGGAAGTGTGCCGGGACCCAGTCGATGATGACGCCGATGCCCTCAGAGTGCAGCTTGTCCACAAAATACATGAAGTCCTGCGGAGTACCGTAACGGCTCGTGGGTGCGAAGAAACCCGTCACCTGGTAGCCCCAGCTGCCGTCATAGGGGTATTCCGTGATGGGCAGCAGCTCGACGTGGGTGTAGTGCATATATTTGAGGTACTCCACGAGCTCGTCCGCGACGCGGCGGTAGTTGGGAAACACCTCGCCGTCTTTCTTCCTCCATGAGCCCATGTGCATCTCATATATAGACATCGGCGCGTGTACGGAGTCTTTCCCGCGCCGCTTTTCCATATAATCCGAATCCGTCCACTCATAGCCCTCTATATCCCAAATCTTGGAGCCGGTCGCGGGGCCGGTCTCTGCATGGAAAGCGAAGGGGTCCGCCTTCAGAACGGTGTTCCAGTCCTCGCCGACTACGCGGTATTTATAGATATCTCCATTTTTAAGGCCGGGGATGAAGGTGACCCAGATCTCATCGTCCCTGCGCCACATGGGGTGAGCGTAACCGTCCCAACCGTTGAAGTCCCCCACAACGGAGACCTCCCTGGCGTGCGGCGCCCAGACTGCGAAACGGTGCATCCCGCACTCCGGTATGTACCGGCAGCCGAGGGCGTGGTACGCCCTGCGCGCGTTGCCTGTATTATATAGCCAAATGTCGTCGTTGGAAACATATCTTTCGATAAGCTCTTTCAGCTCCATTATGCCACCTCCTGTTGATCACCGCCCGGGTACGTACACTGCGCCCCGGACATATCTTACGTCCTATTATACAATTTTTCCAGCGCGAATCAAAGCATTTTTTCATATATGTCGTTTTGACTTTCAGCAGAGGGTATTATATACTAAAATGTAATGTCGTTTTTGTGGGGTTGAGCCATGATTTATGTAGTTGAGGACGACAAAAGCATACGCGAGCTGGTGGCCTACGCCCTCGGCTCCGCGGGTTATGAGACGGAGAGCTACACCTCTTCGGCGGAGTTTTTCGCGGCGCTCGTCCCACAGCGGGCAAGGCTGGTGCTGCTGGACATCATGCTCCCCGGAGAGGACGGGTTGGCGATACTGCGCCGCCTGCGTGAGACTCCGGAGACTGCGGCGATACCTGTCATGATAATGTCCGCCCTTGGGACCGAGCTGGACAAGGTCCGCGGTTTGGACCTCGGCGCGGACGACTATATCGCCAAGCCCTTCGGCATCATGGAGTTTCTGGCCCGGGTACGCGCGCTGCTGCGCCGCGGCGAGCCCAGGGAGATGATAACGGTCCGCGGAGTCACGCTCTACCCGGCCGCGAGAAGGGTGGAGAGCTCCGGCCAGGACGTGCAGCTCACGGCAAAGGAGTTCAACCTCCTCGAATACCTCATGCGCCGCGCCGGGACGGTGATAAGGCGCGAGGAACTGCTCGAGGCCGTCTGGGAATACTCCGGCGGAGAGGAGACGAGGACTGTGGACGTCCACATCAGGTCGCTGAGGCTCAAACTCGGCGAGGAGGGCGGCGCCGTCATACGCACGGTGCGCGGCGTCGGCTATATGGCGGAGGAAGCGTGATGGAAAAAAAGCTCTCTTCTATCTCGGAAAACATGCGCCGCAATTTCACGGCGAATGTCTCTCACGAGCTCAAGACGCCCATAACCTCGATCTCGGGCTACGCCGAAATGATGATGACCGGCCTCGCCCCGAGCGAGGCCCTGCCGCTTCTGGCGGAAAAGATCTACACCGAGGCCCAGCGCCTCATCGCGCTCATAGACGATATAATAAACCTCTCCCGCCTGGACGAGGGCGCGGTGGAGGCCCCCGCGGAGCGGGTGGAGCTCTATTCCGCGGCCAAGCGCTGTGCGGAGCGGCTGGAGGACAAAGCCGCTGCCTGCAGCGTCAGCGTGGAGGTCCGGGGCGGGGAAGAAACCGTCACGGGCTATGCCCAACTCATAGACGAAATGATAACGAACCTCTGCGACAACGCCATCAAATACAACCGCCCCGGCGGCCACGTCCGCGTGACCGTGGGCCAGGCTCAGGGCGCGCCATACATCTGCGTGGAGGACGACGGCATAGGCATTGCAGCCGAGCACCTGGACAGGGTGTTCGAGCGCTTTTACCGGGTGGACAAGAGCCGCTCAAAGGAGACGGGCGGCACCGGCCTGGGACTCTCTATAGTTAAACACGCCGCGGCTTGGCACCATGCCACGCTCAAGGCGGAGAGCGAGCCGGACAAAGGCACGCGCATAAGCATAATTTTCGACGGAAAGGGCGGAGAATGAAATGGAAAAGAAATTGCCGTTCGTGACAAAGGAAAAGCTGCTGGAGCTGGACAAGCAGTTCCCGACGCCTTACCATCTCTATGACGAGCGCGGGATAAGGCGCAACGCCCGCCTGGTGCGAGAGGCCTTTGCGTGGAACCCCGGCTTCAAGGAGTACTTTGCCGTCAAGGCCACGCCCAACCCGACGATCATGAGCATACTGCATGAGGAAGGCTGCGGCATGGACTGCTCCTCGCTCACGGAGCTCATGCTCTGCGAGCGCCAGGGCATCACCGGCGGCGACATCATGTTCTCCTCGAACGACACCCCCGATGAGGACTATAAGCTCGCGGACAGGCTCGGCGCCACGATAAACCTGGACGACATCACCCACATAGACTTCCTGGAAAAGACCATCGGCCATATCCCGGAGACCATCAGCTGCCGCTTCAACCCCGGCGGGTATTTTGAGATATCGAACACGATAATGGACTCCCCCGGGGACGCCAAATACGGCATGACGAAGCCGCAGATGTTCCAGGCCTACCGCATCCTGATGGAGAAGGGCGCGAAGGAGTTCGGCATCCACGCTTTCCTCGCCTCGAACACTACGACCGATGACTATTATCCCACCCTCGCCATGCAGCTCTTCCGCCTGGCGGTGGAGCTCCACGAGGAGACAGGAGCGCACATAGGCTTCATAAACCTCTCCGGCGGCGTGGGGATCCCTTACAGGCCGGACGGACACCACCCGGACATCCTGGCAATAGGCGAGGGCGTGCGTAAGGTCTATGAGCAGATCCTCGTCCCCGCGGGCATGGGCGACGTGAAGCTCTGCGCCGAGATGGGCCGTTTTATGCTGGGACCCTACGGCTGTCTCGTGACAAAGTGCCTGCACCAGAAGCACATCCACAAGGAGTATGTCGGAGTGGACGCCTGCGCCTGCAACCTCATGCGCCCGGCGATGTATGGGGCCTACCACCACATAACCGTGGCCGGCAAGGAGGACGCCCCCTGCGACCACCTCTACGACGTCACCGGAGGCCTGTGCGAGAACAACGACAAGTTTGCCATAGACCGCTGGCTGCCCGCCATCGTCCCCGGCGACTTTTTGGTCATCCACGATACCGGCGCACACGGCCATGCCATGGGCTACAACTACAACGGCAAGCTCCGCAGCGCGGAGGTCCTCCTCTGCGAGGACGGCTCTGCCAGGCTCATAAGGCGGGCCGAGACCCCTGAGGACTACTTCGCTACCCTGAATTTCTGATAAGAACAAAAAACAGACCGGCATGGCCGAAAGGCCATGCCGGTCTTGCGATATCGGTGAATTATACTATCAAGTGCAACACTTTAGGGAAATAAAAAAGGAGTTCATAC
>ENA-OYZN01000865-OYZN01000865.1-human-gut-metagenome-genome-assembly--contig:-NODE-865-length-10846-cov-4.664257_pt1 | contig 10846 bp, 8 predicted proteins | sample MGYA00243294_ERZ653483 | MGnify/ENA primary metagenome ERZ653483 (study PRJEB26926, sample SAMN06165155) | human gut metagenome | biome: ENVO:00009003; feature: ENVO:2100002; material: ENVO:00002003... | reverse complement strand
GGTATATAATGTCTGACAAGAAGAAAAAGAAGACCGACGGGCTGTTCGACACGGAGGTGCTCGACACCGAGACTCCTATCGAGCCCCATTACGAGCAGCCCCACGTAAAGGACTTCGACGGCGCGTCCTACGAGCCTGAGGAGGACAGGGCCGCGGATGCCGGCGCCGACGTCGGAACGATGGAGGACGTCGAGGCCGTCATGCGCAAGTATGACAAGGAGTCCAACACCCGCATCTGGGAGGGCAAGCCCAAGTTCGTGATAGACGTCCTGATGGCCCTCTTCTCCCTCTACTGCATCTGGTCCACCCTCTATTCCAACTGGGGCATCGAGAAGCGGCTCACCCTCTTCATGGGCTGCATGATAATCCTCGGCTTCATCACCTACCCCATCACCAAGAAGCACGTAAAGGTGAACTCCCTGCCCTGGTACGACATCGTCATCATGGTGCTCGGCGCGGGCGCGTTCCTGTACTACTGCTTCACTTACGACGCCTTTGTCATCGAGGTCAAGAGCGCGTCGAGCATGACCTCGTTCTACTCTATCGTCGGCCTCATCGGCGTCCTCTCCGTCGTGGAGCTCTGCCGCCGCTGTGTGGGCCTTCCGATTCTGTTCGTCGCCGGCGCGCTGGTCATATACACCTTCGTCTCCGGCATCAACTTCGACCGCTTTATCTACACGCTGTTTTACAGCGTCAACGGCATCCTCTCCACGCCGATAAACGTCTGCGCGAAGTTCATCGTCGTCTTCGTCATTTTCGGCTCCTTCCTTGAGAGGACGGGCATAGCGAACTTCTTCATCGAGTGCGCGAACTTTGTCGCGGGCTCCGCCTCCGGCGGCCCGGCCAAGGTCGCGGTCATCGCCTCCGCGCTCGAGGGCATGGCCTCCGGCAGCTCCGTCGCCAACACCGTCGGCTCCGGCTCCATCACCATCCCCATGATGAAGAAGACCGGCTATCGCGCCGAGTTCGCCGCGGCGGTCGAGGCCTCCGCCTCCACCGGCGGCCAGATAATGCCGCCCATCATGGGCGCGGCCGCCTTCCTGATGGCCGAGTTCCTCGGCGTCAGCTACGCCGAGGTCGCCACCCGCGCCATCCTGCCCGCCGTGCTGTACTTCCTCGGCATTTTCATCGCAGTCCACCTCGAGGCCAAGAGGAGCGGCCTGAAGGGCATCCCGCGCAGCGAGCTGCCCAAGTTCGGCGCGCTTATCAAGGACATCTACCTGCTCGCGCCCATCGTGGTGCTCGTGGTCATGGTCAGCACCAACACCAAGACCATCCAGTTCTCCGCGGCGATAAGCATCGTCGTTGCCATCGTGGCCAGCCTCTTCAAGAGCGAAACCCGCATCACCCCGCGCAAGTTCATGGACGCCCTCGCGGCCGGCGCGCGCGGCTCCATCACCGTCGCCGTCGCCTGCGCCGTGGCCGGCATCATCTCCGGCTGCATCAACGTCACCGGCCTCGGCATGACCCTCATCGGCACCGTTGTCCGCCTCTCCGGCGGCATCCCGATGATAGGCCTCATCCTGACCATGCTCTGCTGCATAGTCCTCGGCATGGGCGTGCCCACCACCGCGAACTACGTCATCATGGCCACCACCTGCGCGCCCATTCTCGAGCGCCTCGGCATCGACCCGATTGCGGCGCACTTCTTCGTGTTCTACTTCGGCATCGTCGCCGACATCACTCCGCCGGTCGCGCTCGCGGCCTACGCCGGCAGCGCCATCGCCAAGAGCAACCCGATGAAGACGGGCGTGCAGGCCACGAAGCTGGCCATAGGCGCGTTCATAGTGCCGTACGTGTTCGCGCTGAACCCGTCGATGCTGTTCATAAACGCGAGCGTGGGCGACATAGTGCTCATCTGCGCCACGGCGGTGCTGGGCATGTTCGGCATAGCTGCGGCGATGAACGGCTATCTGTTCAAGAAGATCCAGTGGTATATGCGCATCGCCTTCATGGTGAGCGGCCTGATGCTGCTGGTCCCCGGCCTGGTGACGGACATCGCCGGCCTGGTGCTGCTCGGCGGGCTGTCAACCTATCAGTACGTCACCAGGGGCAAGGGTGACTCCCTGCCTCCTGTCTGAACGAACTGAATCTCCAAACAAAGCGGCGCGGCGCAAGCTGCGCCGCCTATTTTATGCCCTGCGCAGGTTACACTTTACTTTTTCGCAGAGGCTGGTATAATTGATATATCAATCGTTGACATATCAACTGGGAGGCGAAGTTGTGGAGCGAAGATTTCACATGATGATCTACAGGCTCTTCCATGCGCAGAGGACGGAGATGAGGCGGTACGGCGCGGCGCTGGGGCTGGGCGCGGGTCAGCCCAAGCTGTTGAGCTATCTGCTCGGTCACGGGAGCTGTATGCAGAAGGAGCTCGCGGACTATTTTGAGGTGGACCCCGCCGCCGTTTCGCGCATGCTCACGGCCCTGGAGCGCGGCGGCTTCATCCTGCGCGACGCAGGCTCGCCCAGGAAGCGCTGCGGCATCGTCGAGCTCACGGAAAAGGGCAGGCAGGCCGCGCTCGACTGGCTGGATGGCGGCGCGGAATTCGACGAGAAGCTCCTGCGCGGCTTTTCAGACGAGGAGCGGGAGCAGTTTGCCTCGTTCATCCGCCGCGCCTACCGCAACCTGCGCTCGGGAGAGGAGATCACGGATGGCTGAACTCAAGCGTCTCTTCTCCTGTCTGCACCAATATAGGCGAGACCTCTTTCTCGGCATGGCCCTCGTACTGGTCGAGACCTGCTTCGAGCTCGTGATCCCCGTCCTCATGGCGGACCTCATAGACATCGGCGCGGCAAGCCGGGACGTGCATTACATACTGGTCAAGGGCGCGCAGATGGGCGCATGCGCCCTGCTGGCCCTGGCAGCCGGCCTGCTCTATGCGCGCTTCGCCGCCCGCGCCGCCTACGGCTGGGGAGCGAACATTCGCAAGGAGCAGTTCAAAAAGGTCCAGGAATACGCGTTCCAGAACCTGGACCGGTTCGAGACCTCCAGCCTCGTCACGAGGATGACCACGGACGTCACCGTCATCCAGAACGCCGTCATCGGCGGGCTGAGACCGCTGGTGCGCAGCCCGGTGATGCTCGTCATGGGCGTTGGGCTCTCAGTCATGATGAACGCCAGGCTGGCCCTCGTCTTTATCATCTGCGCGCCTGTGCTGGGTCTCATAATGTTCTTCGTGGTGCGCAGCGTCGCCCCGCGCTATGCCGTGCTCCAGCGCGCGGTGGACCGTCTGAACGCCGTCGTGCAGGAGAACCTGACGGCCATCCGCGCCGTCAAGGCCTTCGTGCGCGGTGAGTACGAGGAGGAAAAGTTCAGCGGAGTAAACGTCACTCTCATGGATACCAGCCTCGGTACCTTCCGCCGGGCAGTGCTGAACCTCCCCTTCTTCCAGCTGGCGATGTACACTTCCATCGTCTCGATCATGTGGTTCGGCGGCGGAATGGTGTCGGATTCTCAGCTCCAGGTCGGGGAGCTGACCGGGTTTTTGAGCTACGTTCTCCAGGTCATGAACTCCCTGATCCTCATTTCAAACGTCTTTCTGATGCTGACCCGCTCCCTGGCCAGCGCGCGCCGCATAGGCGAGGTGCTGGACGAGGTCCCGGCCCTCTCCTCCCCGCCGGACGCCGTGACCGAAGTCGCAGACGGCAGCGTGGACTTTGAGGGCGTGTCCTTCAAATACCGCGCCGAGGCGGCGGAGTACGCGCTCTCGGGCGTAGAGCTGCACATCCGCGCGGGCGAGACCGTCGGCATCCTGGGCGGGACCGGCTCGGCCAAGTCCACGCTGGTCCAGCTCATCCCCAGGCTCTACGACGCCACGGAGGGCTGCGTCAAGGTCGGCGGTCTGGACGTGCGGAGCTATGAGCTCGCCGCGCTCAGGGATGCCGTGGCCATGGTCCTGCAGAAAAACGTCCTCTTCTCCGGCACCATACGCGAAAACCTCCGCTGGGGCGACCCGGACGCCGACGACGAAGCGCTCATGGCCGCCTGCCGCGCCGCCTGCGCCGACGAATTCATCGAGCGGATGCCCAAGGGCCTGGATACGGACCTCGGCCAGGGCGGTGTGAACGTCTCCGGCGGGCAGAAGCAGCGGCTCTGCATCGCCCGCGCTCTGCTCAAAAAGCCCAAGGTCCTCATCTTTGACGACTCTACCAGCGCAGTGGACACCGCAACGGAGGCCAAGATCCGCTCCGCCCTCGCTCAGCTGCGCGGCGTCACGAAGATCGTCATTGCGCAGAGGATAAGCTCCGTCATCGGCACTGATAAGATCGTCATCCTCGAGGACGGGCGCGTCCACGCAGTCGGCACACACGCGGAACTCCTTGCCGGAGACCCCATTTACCGCGAGATCTACGCTTCCCAGATGAAAGGGGGTGAGCAGGATGGCAATGCGTCCGCTGAGCGCTAAGAAACCCAAGCATCTCTGGCAGACGGTCCGGCGCCTGCTCTCCTATATGGGTCACTACAGGCTGCTGCTCTTTGCTGTGGCGCTGCTCGTCACCGTGAGCGCTGCGGCGAACCTCGCCGGCACCTATATGATACGCCCCGTCGTGAACAGCCTGGGGACGGGAGACTTTTCCGCCTTTGTCTCCGGCGTGGTGCTCACGGCCTGCATCTACGGGCTAGGCGTGCTCTGCGCTCTGGGCTATACCCAGTGCATGGTCAAGATGGCCCAGCGCTCGCTCTTCGACATCCGCCGCGACCTCTTCGCCCACCTCCAGACTCTGCCCCTAAGCTGGTTCGACAGCCGCAGCAGGGGCGACGTCATGAGCTATTTCACCAACGACGTGGACACCATAGCGGATGCGCTCAACAACAGCTTCGCCATGGTCATCCAGAGTTTCATCCAGATGTCCGGCACGCTTGCGCTGCTCTTCGTCCTCAACTGGAGGCTCTCCCTCATCGTCGCCGTCTGCTACGCCGCGATGTTTCTCTACATCCGCTTCAGCGGGAAGCGGAGCAAGATGTATTACAACCGTCAGCAGGCCTGCCTCGGAGAGCTGGACGGCTACATCGAGGAGCTCGTCAACGGCCAGAAGGTCGTGAAGGTCTTTAACCACGAGGACGCTTCCATGGCCGAGTTCGAGGAGAAAAACGAGGCGCTCAGGCTCGCGGGTACCGGCGCGCAGAGCTACGCCTCGACGATGATCCCCGCCGTGGTCAGCATCTCATATATTAATTACGCCATCGTGGCCGTCCTGGGCGGCATCATGGCACTGAGCGGCATGACGGACGCGGGCAGTCTTGCCAGTTACCTGGTGTTCGTCCGCCAGGCGGCGGCGCCTATAAACCAGTTCACGCAGCAGTCGAACTTCCTGCTCGCCGCCCTCGCCGGGGCCGAGCGCGTTTTCGAGGTCCTGGATGAGCGGCCGGAAACGGACGAGGGCGGGACCGTCCTCGTGAGCGTCGAGGAGTCCGGCGGTAAACTGCGCGAGACCGGCCGCAAGACCGGCAAATGGGCCTGGCGCAGTCCCGAAGGCGAGCTGCGCCCCCTGCGCGGGGACGTCAGGTTCGAGGACGTGGACTTCGGCTACGAGCCGGGCCGGCCTGTGCTGCACGGCGTCAGTCTCTACGCGCACCCGGGTCAGAAGATCGCCTTCGTCGGCTCCACCGGCGCCGGCAAGACCACGATAACGAACCTCATAAACCGCTTCTACGACGTGGAGCGCGGCCGCGTGGTCTATGACGGCATAGACGTGCGCGATATAAAGAAAGAATCGCTGCGGCGCTCGCTCGGCATGGTGCTGCAGGATACGCACCTCTTCACCGGCACGATAGCGGACAACATCCGTTTCGGCAAGCTGGACGCCACGCAGGAGGAGATCGAGGCCGCGGCCAGGGTCGCCAATGCGGATTCGTTCATACGCCGTCTGCCCCATGGCTATGAGACGATGGTCACCTCGGACGGGGCCAATCTCTCCCAGGGCCAGCGGCAGCTGCTGGCCATCGCCCGCGCAGCCGTGGCGGACCCGCCCGTCCTCATCCTGGACGAGGCGACGAGCTCCGTGGACACCCGAACCGAGGCCCTCATAGAAAAGGCCATGGACCGGCTCATGGAGGGCCGGACGGTGTTCGTCATTGCGCACAGACTCTCCACCGTGCGCAACTCCAACGCCATCATGGTGCTGGAGCATGGACGCATCGTCGAGCGCGGCGACCATGACGACCTGCTCAGCCAGCAGGGGCTATATTACAAGCTCTACCACGGCATGTTCGAGCTCAGCTGAAACAATAAAAACCCCGCAGCGCCGCCGTCTCCGGCATGGCCTGCGGGGTCTTTTTCACTTCTTGCCGAGCTTTCGCTTGTTGCCCTTTTCGTCCACGATGTAGGTGTTCTCCAGAACGTTTATCGTGCTCTCGCGCCAGTCCTTGAGGTATTCGGCACGGAGCGCGGCGCGCTCCGCCTTTTCGTCCTCGGTGAGTTCGCGCTCGCGCGAGAGCCGGGTGAGCTCGGAGATGCGGTCCATCTTTTCCTTTTCCATCGTATCGCCTCAGTTTTTGAGAGAGTGTATGGGCGCGGGTATCCTGCCGCCCCTTCTGATAAAGGCCTCGCTCGAATAGGGGTGAACGGCCATGACCGGAGCCGAGCCCAGCAGCCCGCCGAACTCCACCGTGTCCCCGACCTCCATGCCAGGCGCCGGGATTATGCGCACAGCCGTGGTTTTTTGGTTTATCATGCCGATGGCCGCCTCGTCCGCTATGATGGCGGCGATGGTCTCCGCGCTCGTGGAGCCGGGAACGGCTATCATGTCGAGGCCGACGGAGCAGACGCAGGTCATCGCCTCGAGCTTGTCGAGGCAGAGCGCGCCGGAGGAGGCCGCCGCTATCATACCCTCGTCCTCAGAGACGGGTATGAACGCGCCAGAGAGCCCGCCGACGGAGGAGGACGCCATGACTCCGCCCTTCTTGACCGCGTCGTTCAAAAGCGCCAGCGCAGCCGTCGTGCCGTGGGTGCCGCAGACCTCGAGGCCCATCTCCTCCAGTATCCGCGCCACCGAGTCGCCTATTGCCGGGGTCGGCGCGAGAGAGAGGTCCACTATGCCGAAAGGCACGCCCAGCCGCCGGGACGCCTCCTGCGCCACGAGCTGGCCCATGCGCGTCACCTGGAAGGCCGTCTTTTTGATGGTCTCCGCCACGACGTCGAAGCTCGCCCCTTTCACGGCCTTGAGCGCGTGGTGCACCACGCCCGGCCCGGAGACGCCGACGTTTATCACTCTATCCGGCTCCGACACGCCGTGAAATGCGCCGGCCATGAAGGGGTTGTCCTCCACTGCGTTGCAGAACACGACGAGCTTCGCGCAGCCGAAGCCGCCTCTGTCCGCCGTGAGCCGCGCGGTCTCCTTCACCGTCTCGCCCATGAGGGCGACGGCGTCCATGTTGATGCCGGCCTTCGTCGAGCCTATGTTCACGGAGGAGCAGACGAGCTCCGTCTCCGCCAGGGCCTGGGGTATGGCCCGGATGAGCCGCAGGTCCGCGGGCGTCATGCCCTTCTGCACCAGGGCCGAAAAGCCGCCGACGAAGTTCACCCCCGTCTCCGCCCGCGCCGCGTCCAGCGCCTTGGCGAAGGGGACGTAGTCCTCCGTATCCGACGCGCCCGCCACGAGGGCGATTGGCGTCACCGAGATGCGCTTGTTCACTATGGGTATGCCGAACTCCGCCTCTATGTCCTCGCCCGTCTTGACGAGGTCCTTCGCGGAACGGGTTATCTTGTCGTATATCTTCCTGCAGGCCGCCTTCGGGTCCGGGTCGCAGCAGTCGAGCAGCGAAATGCCCATCGTCACCGTCCGCACGTCGAGATGCTGCTGGTCTATCATCTCGATGGTCTGCAATATCTCGCCTCTATTTATCATGTCAGACCCGCCTTATATTTTATGCATAGCGTTGAAAATGTCCTCGCGCTGCGCCCTGATGTCCAGCCCGAGCGCCTCGCCCTCGCGCCTGAGCAGGGCGGTGAGCTCCGCAAAGGGGACGCGGCATGCGGAGGCGTCCACCAGCATTATCATAGTGAAGTATTCCTGCAGGACCGTCTGGCTGATGTCCAGCACGTTCACGCCCTGCTCTGCCAGGATGCGGCTGACGTCCGCGATTATGCCGACTCTGTCGCGGCCTATGACTGTTACTATCGCTTTCATTCTTCTTCCTCCTGTGTCATCGTGCCGAGCTCGTCAAGATTCTTCTCGAAGGCCGGCATGAAGTGCTCGAGAAAATAATCCGCCTCCGGCAGGCGCATGTCCTCAATTCTCTTTCTGGTCTGCGCTTCGGCGGAGAGAAACTCGCGGTTGCCCGCTTTGCGCTCCTCCACGCACTTGATATAGGCCGAGAGCCGGTCCGCAGCCTTTAACAGCTGTTTTTCGCTCTCGCCCACTTCTCCGCTTATCAGCGGAGAAAACACGCCTCTAAGCTCCACCGGAAGCATATTTATGAGCTTATCAGCAGCGGCGCGCTCCACCTCGTGGTAGGCCGAGCTTATGCGCCCGCTGTGGTATTTGATGGGTGTGGGCATGTCGCCGGTGAGGATCTCGGGCGAATCGTGGTAGAGGGCGGCAGCGGCGAGGAAGTTCGGGTCGCACTCGCCTCCGAACACGTCCCGCTTTATGACGCCCAGAGCGTGGGCCAGGACTGCCACCATGTGGCTGTGTTCCTGGACGTTCTCCGGTATGCTCGAGCGCATGAGCCCCCAGCGGCCGATGTGCCGCATCCTGGAGATAAGCGCGAAGAAATCACTCAAAGCCGAGCGCCTCCTCTCCCTCCTCAGCGGAGACGGGCAGCGGGTCCCGGACGACGCGCTTCGTCATCCACTTTTTGCTGAAGTAGCGGGGGTAGGTTATGGCGATGCCCAGCGCCCAGCCTACGGGCAGAGAGAGCCAGCACGAGGCATAGCCCACATTGAAGGCATAGGCCAGGAGGTAGGAGACCGCCACGCGGGCGGAGAGCGTAGCAAGGCTCGTGACGGAGGCCCATATGGCGTCCCCCGCGCCCTGCAAAAGGCCGGAGGTCGGCATATACGCCGCAAAGATCACGACGCAGTAGCTCATGTAGCGCTGGTACTCGACGGCCTTGGCCATGGACACGCCGCCGAGGTTGAAGAGCCTGGCAAAGTCCCCTGCCAGGAGGTTTATCGTCAGCGCGATGGCCACGCTGGAGACGCAGGACATGATCGTGGAGACGCGCCAGCCGCGGTGCACGCGGTCATATTTCTGCGCGCCGACGTTCTGCCCGGTGAAGGTGGCCACTCCGGAGTTCAGGCCGAAGATCGGCACCAGCGCGTATGCCTCCATGCGGTTGCCGACGGTAAAGGCGCTCATAGTTGTTGGGTCAAAGCTGTTGACCAGGCGCTGGATGAACACGTTGCCCAGGGAGATGACAGCCTGCTGGATGATGGCTGGGACGCCCAACCGGAGCGAGATGCCGAATTTCTCCCGGTCAAAGACGAATTCTCCTTTTTTAAAGCGGAAAATTGGGTATTTTATAAACATGTATGCCACACTGACCGCCGCAGAGGCCGCCTGGGCGATGACCGTCGCCACAGCGACGCCGACGACGCCCCAGCCGAAGCTGACGACGAACCAGACGTCCAGGATGGTGTTCAGGACGGCGCTGACTATTAGGAAATACATCGTTGCGCGGCTGTCTCCGATGGCGCGGAGTATTCCGGCGACGGCGTTGTAGATATACTGGAAGATGAGCCCCAGCGAATATATGGCGAAGTACTCGATCGCCATGTCGATGATGTCCGGGTCCCGCACGCGCATGAGCCCCACGACGAGCGGCCGCGCGAACACGCTCCCCGCGATGGTGAGGAAGGTGCCGAGGCCGACCAGCGTTATGAGCAGCGTGGAGGCCGCGCGCCGGAGCTCATGGGTCCTCCGCGCGCCGTAGAGCTGGGCGATTAGCACGGCCCCGCCGTTGCCCAGGCCGATGGAAATGGCCAAGAACAAAAAAATCAGCGAAACGCAGCTGCCCACGGCGGCGATCATATTCTCGCAGATGGCCTGCGTCGCCCCGCCGTAGCGCCCGACGACGACCCCGTCCACCGTGTTATAAAGCTGCTGCAAAAACTGTCCGAGCATTATGGGCAGGGAAAAGAGCAGTATCTCTTTCCACTCCGGCCCCGACGTCATATCCCTCCGGTTCAAGCTCTCACTCCACATTCCTGTAATCTCGTAAATTTTATCTTAACACAAAGCCCCCTCAAAGTAAATAATAAGCCTTGCAATATGGCGGATACGGTGATAAAATTCGGGTTTGGAATTAATAAGAGGTGGTACATTTGGACAAGCTGAGGAACGTTGCGATAATCGCCCACGTCGACCACGGCAAGACCACGCTGGTCGACGAAATGCTCAAGCAGTCGGGCGTGTTCCGCGAGAACCAGGAGGTCGAGACCAGGGTCATGGACTCCGGCGACCTTGAGCGCGAGCGCGGGATCACCATACTCGCGAAGAACACCGCCGTCCGCTACGGCGACACGAAAATAAACATCGTCGACACCCCGGGCCACGCCGACTTCGGCGGCGAGGTCGAGCGCATACTCAAAATGGTCAACGGCGTCATCCTGCTCGTGGACGCCGCCGAGGGTCCCATGCCCCAGACCCGCTTCGTGCTCTCCAAGGCGCTTGAGCTGGGCCACAGGGTCATCGTCGTCCTCAACAAGATAGACCGGCCCGACCAGCGCGTCCTCGAGGTCGTGGACGAGGTGCTTGAGCTGCTCATGGACCTCGGCTGCACGGACGAGCAGCTCGATTCTCCCATGCTTTTCTGCTCCGGCAGAAACGGCACGGCGTCCTATTCGCCCGAGGTACCGGGAACGGACCTCAAGCCGCTCTTCGACACCATTATTAAATAT
>ENA-OYZN01000858-OYZN01000858.1-human-gut-metagenome-genome-assembly--contig:-NODE-858-length-10884-cov-3.815588_pt1 | contig 10884 bp, 9 predicted proteins | sample MGYA00243294_ERZ653483 | MGnify/ENA primary metagenome ERZ653483 (study PRJEB26926, sample SAMN06165155) | human gut metagenome | biome: ENVO:00009003; feature: ENVO:2100002; material: ENVO:00002003... | reverse complement strand
TGAGCTTCTCGAGCGCTACATCGGCTGGAGATTCTTCTACAACAAGCAGACCGACGATTATTTCACGGAGGCAGCCGAAGAGGATCTTTACTACCTCTACGACTCCGACCATGTTGACATTCCCGCAGGTCTCGGCGATACACAGGTTCCTTCATTTACATACCGTACGGGACGTCATGTACAGACTGCTTATAATCACTTTGTAAAGCTCAAAGAAAGCTCTTCGGTGAATAACATTGCGAAATACAACGGATACGGTCAGGCTACCTGCATAGGTGCGTGCCACGGACTGCAGTTCCCGATTCAGGCGGGGGCTTTCTCGAACTATGATCCCGATATGTATTCAGTTTTCGGGGCACCGCAGCCGTGCTTTACCGATGAGACATTTATCGAAGAGGCGAGAGAATATTACCTGAATGATGTCGCAAGACTTCTTGCGGCAGGGTATGAGATCGGAAAAGAGTTCAGCGCCGTTGACGTTGCGCAGATCGACAGCAGCGACTTCTGCAAATGCAAAAATTGCTTGAACGCGATAGCAACGGAACGTTCCGATGCGGCGCCCGTACTCTATTTTACGAACATAATGGCAGATGCTATCGGCGAAGAGTATCCCGGACTGTGGGTCTCGATGCTCGCATATTTTGGAACCTCCAAACCGTGCAAAAAGACAGTGCCGAGAGACAATGTCAACATATCGTACTGCTTCTACAACGATATCGGAAAGCTTACCTGCGGAAATCACCCGCTTTCCGGAGAAAAATGTACCGAACATGCGGCAGATGGCTATGGCACGTCGAATCACACCTATGCCGAGGAATTCAGGGAGTGGTGCAGAATTTCCAAGCGCGTTACGGTTTGGTATTATCCGGGCAACTGGCTTCTTGATTCCATCACGAATTCGACGATCAAGACGATGCGTGAGGATATGCGCTTCTTCAGCGACAACGGGGTGCACGGTATATGGATATGCTGTACGAATCCCCCTTCCGAGGGAGTAAGAGAGAGTATCGATATCCTCGGACTGTACCTGTTCCAGCGGCTTCTCTGGAATGCGGAAATGACCGAAGAGGAATTTCAGGCGGTGATCGACGATTACCTCTATGTCCTCTACGGCGAGGGCGGAAAGTTTGTCGGGGATTACTATAAGTGGCTTGAGACGACAGACATGATCGGCTGCTGGCCGTTCATGCTCGGATTCGGCGACCCGCGCAAGCGCATTGACTTTTCAAAGGTAAATGAAGATTTTGAACTTTGCATTTCGATGTTTGACGATGCGGTGAAATATGCGCCGAGCGCGAAGGCGGAATACGGAGTGCGTCTTGCGAGCCGCTCGATGTACGTTCGCGGGCTGATCTCGGTTTATCACGATTGGTATGAGAACGGAAACGACGCGCAGAAGGCACGCTACACCGAGCTTTGGGAATACTTCCGCGATCTCGCCGTCAATTCATCGTATATCTTTGCGGGAGGAAAGTGCGCGGTACTCTCCGACTTTGACATAAGCGAGAATATCGGAGCGATGGTCGATCGCCTCGGAGACAGTCCCATGCGTGAAAAGGAATGGTGGAACTGGCAGTAAAATAAAACCGGATGATTTTCAGCCGGAACGCAAAATGCCGCAGGCGACCCCTCCGCCTGCGGCATTATTTTTGTGAAAGCGGAAATACCGCAGCGGCTGACAGCGGATAAGCGGTCGGTACTGCGTTCGGTGTTCGCCGGGACTTCAAGAGAACGACGGGCAGCCTGAGGAAAGAGGCATCAACAGTATCGGTTGATGCCTCTTTCCCTTATTTGCCGTATCAGTAATTTTCCGTGAGAAAACGCGCCGCCTCGGCGTATCCGTCGAATCCGAGACCGGATACCGTTTTTACGCATGCCTCTCTGACATAGCTTACGCGGCGGAACTCCTCGCGTGAATTCACATCGGACAGATGCACCTCCACGGTCGGCAGTCCCACTGCCTTTACCGCATCGAGTATTGCAATGCTTGTATGCGTGTACGCTGCGGGATTTATGATGATCCCGTCGTATTTTCCGTATGCCGACTGTATCGCGGTGACGATCTCGCCTTCGTAATTCGACTGTACGACGGTCGCCTCGGCGCCGAGCGCACGGACGCTCTCCGTGATATAGTCAACGAGGTCGTCATATGTGCGGTGTCCGTATATTTCCGGCTCGCGTATGCCGAGCATATTGAGATTCGGACCGTTTATGACCAAGATTTTTTTCATTTCGGTGGGCGCCCCCGCAAGGGGAGCTTTCCTTTTCTGAAAATTTCGTGTATGCTTAAGTAAGCGGTCGGGTACATGATGCAAACAGATTTTCTTCGGCTTCGCGTGTCCAAAGGGGTACCTTGACCGTGATATCTGCGGTCGCGCGGTAGATCGGAAGCCGTTTCTCATAGAGCGCGGCAAGCTTCTCCGGAGTCGATGAAAGCGGACGCCCGTCCGTGGTGAGCTTTTCCGGCGGTCGGTCGATGAAGAGCACCCTGCCGCAGGAACGCATGGCGATGCGGTTTTCTTCGCGGAGCACCGCTCCGCCGCCGGTTGCGATTATCACGCCGCTTTTTCGGCAGAGCTCGCGCAGCACATCCGATTCGATCTCACGAAAGCGCGCCTCGCCGTATTTTTCGATGATCTCTCCGGCGCGTATTCCGCAGCGCTCGTATATCAGTATGTCGGTGTCGAAGAATTTCTTGCCCGTCTTTCGGGACAGCTTTCGCCCGAATACGGTCTTGCCGCATCCGGGCATCCCGATGATGACGATGTTTTCCCGCTCGCCGAGCACCGTTTTGTAAAGCGTATCCGTGCCGATCATGTTTTCGCATCCGAATACCCGCCGCGCTTCGTATGCCTGCGTACAGAGCATGCGAAGCCCGCCGCGGGAGTATATCCCGCGGTCGGCAGCCTCGAGGACAAGGCGGGTGCGCAGCGGATTGTAGATCAGATCGAGGAGTGCCGACGGAGACGTGAAGGTGTCAAGCGAAATCGGCGATTCGGCTTCATGGGGATACATCCCGACAGGCGTAGTGTTTACGATTATATCCGCGTCCGCGTGGCGCGACAGATTCGAGTAGTTGTCATCGCCGCTGCGCGAGATCACGGTGACGCTCGACGCACCGAGATGTTTGACGGCTGTCTGCACGGTAAGACTTGCTCCGCCGGAACCGAGGATAACCGTTTTTCTGCCCTTGAAATCGACGTCGCGCGCCATGTCGGAAAAGCCCGCGAAATCGGTGTTGTCGCCGTAGAGCGTGCCGTCCGGACGGCGGACCACGGTGTTTACCGAGCCGATTGCCGCCGCACGGTCGGAAAGGAAAGAGCAGTACGGAATGACGGTTTTCTTGTAGGGGATGGTCACGTTTATCGCATCCCAGGCGCCGCCCGTCATGAATGCGCCGACATCCTCCTCGGGAATTTCGAAAAGCCGGTAGTTTTCGTCGCCGAGAAGACCGTGCAGCAGGGGAGAGATGCTGTGCGCCAGCGTTTTTCCGAGAAGTCCCGTTCTCATATCAGAACTCGTTGTAGCTTCCGAGATAGACAAGTCCGGGAAGCTCGTTCTCAAGCTGAGTTATAAGCTCGGCAAGCTCGGGCGAATAGACGGAGGCGTCAACGTCGAAGTAGAACATGAATTCGAAATCGGAGCCGGGAACCGGACGGCTTTCAAGCTTGGTGAGGTTCACGCCGAGCGCTGCGAAACGTGAGATCACGCTGTAGAGCGAGCCGGGCTTGTGAGGCAGGCGGACCATAAGGCTCGTGCAGTTTGCGCCGGGGTAGATCTCAAGCTCCTTCGATATGCAGATGAAGCGGGTGTAGTTGTTTTCCGTGTTGCTTATTCCGGAGGCGATCTCGCTGAGGCCGTAAAGCTCGGCGCAGTCGCCGGAGCAGATCGCGGCGCAGTCGGTGCGTCCGAAATCGGCGACGGACTTTGCAGCCTCGGCGGTGTTTGCGCAAACGGTGATCTTCACATCCTTGAGCTCGGAGAGGAATTTCGAGCACTGGTTGATCGCCTGCTCATGGGAGAAGATCTCCTTTACTCCGTCGAGACGGACGCCGGGCGCGGCAAGCAGCGAATGGCTGATGCAGAGCTTGATGCTTCCGACGATGTAGAATTTGTGCTTCTGCATGAGCTCGTATACCGCGGTAACGGAGCCTGCCGTGCTGTTCTCGAGCGGAAGGATTCCGTAGCGGCAGAGTCCGCGTCCGACAGCCTCGAATACGCTGTCGAAGCTGTTTACATACATGATCTCGGGATACTTGAACATACGGTCGCAGGCGAATTGGGAGTACGCGCCCTCGGTTCCCTGGCACGCGACGACCGCGCGCTCGGGGAAGAGCTTTTCCGAGCCCTCAAGGCTCTTCTTTATTTCGGAGGCGAGCTTTGACTCGGGGGAGATCAGGGAATTCTGGTATGATTTCGAGAGATCGAAGAGCGTGTTGTAAAGGGATTTCGTATATCCGGCAAGCTCGGGGGTGACCTTGCCGCTCATGCGGTAGATTATCTCACGTTCTCTTGTGCGGTCGGATACGGGAACGGAGTGCTCCTTCTTGTACTTCGCAAGCTGAGCCGTGCTCTGCATTCTTTTTTCGAAAAGCTTGACGAGCGAATCGTCGATTTCATCGATTTCGTTTCTGAGATTTTCCATGTTCATTTTTGCGTACTTCCTTCCGTTTTATCTGTTAAAGTATAAGATCTGCGAGAGCGATCGCGGCGGCGCTTTCCACGCACACTGCTGCTCTTACCGCGATGCACGGATCGTGCCTTCCGCGAATTTCTATATCCGTGTCGGTCATCGTTTCGAGATCGACGGTACGCTGCTTGAGTGCGATCGACGGCGTGGGCTTGAACGCCGTGCTGAACACGATCGGCATCCCCGTCGAGATTCCGCCGAGGATTCCGCCGTTTGAATTTGTGCGGGTCTTTACCGTGCCGTCGTCCGCAATGTAAAATTCGTCGTTTGCCTCGCTTGCGCGGATCCCGGTGAGGGCAAAGCCTTCTCCGAATTCGATTCCCTTGACAGCGGGGATCGCAAACACCGCCGAGGATATGCGGCTTTCAAGCCCGTCGAACATCGGCTCTCCGATTCCGGCGCCGAGCCCGAGTATAAAGCATTCGACCTGCCCGCCGACGGAATCGAGCGCGGTCTGTGCGTCCGAGATCTCCTTCTGCATGGCGCGCGGATCACCGTAAGACGGGAAATCCGAGGCTGCGATTTCGTCGAGGATTTCTTCGCTTACCTCGGCGGGGTCGATGTATTTGTCGTATGCGTTGCCTATCGACTTCACGCGCGCGCCGATCCGTATTCCGCGCTGCGCGAGGAGCTGTATTATAAGCCCTCCGGCGAACACGAGCGGAGCGGTGAGCCTGCCGGAAAAATGTCCGCCGCCGTGAAAATCCGCACTCTCTCCGTATTTCATAAAGGCGGTGTAATCGGCATGTGAGGGGCGCGGCTTGTTTTTCAGCGAATCATAGTCGGAGGAACGCACATCGGTGTTCCGTATGATCGCGCAGAGCGGCGCGCCGCAGGTCTTTCCGTTGACAAGTCCGGAGAGAATTTCCGCCTCGTCCGGCTCCTTGCGTGCGGTAACGCCTTCTTTACCGATTGCGGTGCGCCTCATCGTAAATCGGCGGAGCTTTTCCATGTCGGGCTCGAATCCCGCGGGCAGGGAGTCTATAACGACGCCGATCGCCTCGGAGTGCGACTGACCGAACACCGATACTTTTATCCTGTTTCCGAATACAGAAGACATTTTTAACTCCTTTTCACGAAATTTCGCGGAAGCTTCCGCCGAGACGGCGAAAGTCTTCCCAAAATTCCGGGTATGATTTGCTGACGGCTTCCGCGCCGCATAGGATCACGTCATTTCGGCAGAAGCACGACGCGAGCGCGGCGGACATTGCGATGCGGTGATCGCCGTGCGACGAGCATTCGCCGCCCGCGAGCGATCCGACGCCGCGTATGACGAGCTCCTCTCCGCAGTCCGTGCAGTTTCCGCCGAGCGAGTTTATCAGATCGCATACCGATTTCACACGGTCGCTTTCCTTTATCCTTAGACGGGATATTCCGCTTATGCGGCTTTCGCCGTCGGCGACCGCACAAAGTACGGCGATCGGCGGAACGATATCGGGAATGTCCCCGGCATCGAACGACGCAGCGTGAAGCGCGGAGGTGTCGGCGGCAACGGTATCATCGGTGAAGGTTATGCGTCCGCCGAGCTTTTCAAGGATATCGCAGAATGCGCGGTCTCCCTGAAGAGAATCCGGCGATAGCCCGGACACGCGGCATGACATTGCAAGCGCAAACGCTGCGTTTGACCAGTCGCCTTCGACGGGGTATTCCGACGGCGGCACGAAGTTTTTCGCGCGCTTTACCGTAAACGAACCGAAATCTCCGCCGCCTTCGGAGACTGTGATCCCGAAGGAGGCGCATACCGCGCGTGTTATATCAACATAAGGCTTTGACAGAAGAGGCGAGGTCAGCGTGATCTTCGATTCTCCGTCAAGCAGGGACAGCGCGAATATAAGTCCGGTGACGTGCTGCGAGCTTACGTTTCCGGGGAGGAAAAACTCCCCCGCCGTGAGCTGTCCTTCGATCGCGTGATCGCCGTCGAAGCTTATGCCGTGCTCCTCAAGCGCGCGTCGGAGATCGCCGAGCGGACGAACGGCAAGCCTTCCGCGGCATATGAAGCGCGCACGGATTCCGAGCGCGGCGCACACGGGAAGTATGAAGCGTAGGGTAGAGCCGCTTTCACCGCAGTCGATGACCGTGCTTTCGGGTGCGTTTGCGATCGGGGTGATTTGTATTCCGCCGTCCGCGGCTTCGACCTTTGCGCCGATCGCCGAGATCGCGCGCAGCGTCGCCTCGATGTCCTGCGAGACCGACGTGAGCTTTACGGTGCATTCGCGCTCCGACAGCGCCGCGCATATCAGGGCGCGGTGCGCGAAGGATTTCGACGGCGGCGCGCAGATGCTTTTTCTCGGACGGGACGGAGTGATGAGAAGCTTCATGACAGAGCCTCCGCGATAATTCCGTTGAGCGACGCGACCGGAACATTCTCAATGCGGCATGATCCGATCGGACCCGGGAGCACGAGCGATACCGTGTCTCCGTTTCTCTTTTTGTCGGACAGCGCCGCACTGCACAGCTCGTCGGCGGTGTACGGAATCTGCACGGGCAGCCCGTTTGCCTCGAGAGCTTTCTTGATTACGGAAGCTTCTTCGGCGGCGTATGCCTTGTATATTGCATAAAGTCCCATTGACACAGCCGAGCCGTGCGGGATAGAAAATCTGGAGCACTTTTCGACGGCATGACCTATAGTGTGTCCGAGGTTGAGTTTTTTTCGCTCTCCGCGGTCAAATTCGTCGCTCTCGACCGTGTCGCGCTTTATTTTAATGCACCGCGCGATTATCGGATCGGGATTTTCACGGACATTGCCGAGCGTCATGTCGAACAGCTTGCGGTCAAAGCCGGCGCCGTACTTTATGACCTCAGCCATTCCGTTTGCGAATTCCGCGTCGGGAAGGGTGGAGAGCAGTGAGGGATCGCAGATCACGAGGGATGGCTGCCAGAACGCCCCGGCGAGATTTTTTCCCGCCGCGAGATCGACCGCGCATTTGCCGCCGACCGAGGAATCGACACAGGCGAGCAGCGTGGTCGGGATTTGCACATACCGTATACCGCGCAGATACATCGCGGCGCAGAGCCCGGAAAGATCGCCGACGACCCCGCCGCCGAGCGCGGCGATCATGTCGCTTCTTGTGAAAGCGTGAGACGCGAGAAATTCAAGCGCAGTGCCGAGGGTTGTCATGTTCTTTGAGCTCTCGCCGTACGGAATGACGAACACCTCGTAAGGAATTCCCGCGCTTTCAAGCGAGGCTTTCAGCGCGCCGAGACAGAAATTTTTCACGTTGTCGTCGGTTATCACGGCAAGCCTTCCCGAGCCGAGAAGCGGTGAGATCAGTCCGGCGCTGTCGCCGATCAGTCCGCGTCCGATAACGACGTCGTATTTTCCAGATGCGTTTACGCTGATCCTTTCCATATTATATATATCTCCGTTTCCGTTATTTTTCGGATGTAAGCTTTGCGCGTACCCCTTCTTCGAGAAGGGATTTCAGCCTTTCGCCGTCGCCCGATCTCAGCGCCTCGCTGTATTCCGTAAGGGAGGCGATCAGCTTGTCAAGCTCCGTCGAAAGGTTGTCGGAGTTTTCGAGGAAAAGCTCCGTCCACATCGTCGGATTCAGACGCGCCACTCTTGTAAGATCGCGGTAGCTTCCCGCTGCGAACGGACGGCACATCGGCGCGCTCGGACTTTTGACGTAGGCGTTGGAAACAATGTGCGCAAGCTGCGACGTGAACGCGATCATCCGATCGTGCTCCTCGGGCGAGGTAAAGTGGACCTTCCCGAAGCCGAGCGAGAGGATAAAGTCCCGTGCGCTCTCGACCTTTGCGATGTCCTCGTTTTCCCTCGGACAGAGGAGCATCGTCGCACCGTGGAACAATCCCGCCCGGGAGTGCGCAAATCCCGAGTATTGGCTGCCCGCCATCGGATGACCGCCGATGAACGTGAAGCCGTGCGCTTCGGCTATCTTTCCGCACTCTTCGCAGACCTTGCGCTTTGTGCCGCAGGCATCGATTACCGTTGCCGACTTAGGTATGACGTCGGCGTTCTTTTCGAGAAATTCTGCGGCGGCTGACGGATAAAGCGCGATTATTATAAAATCCGATGCGGAAAGTGCGCTTTCCGTACACGGCGCATCGATCGCCTCCGCCGCTTTTGCGGCAAGAACCGTCGGATAGTCGGCGTCATAGGCGAACACCGTATGACCTTTTTCCCGAAGCGCTCTTGCAAACGAGCCGCCGATCAGTCCGAGCCCGATGACCGATACATTCATTTCGCGTTTTCCTTTCGTTTATGAGGCTCACTCGGCGGCGTTGCCGAGGTCGAGCGCCGTGCGTACCTTTTTTACCTTTTCGACCACCTTTGCAAAAGCGTCGGGACGCAGTGCCTGCGGACCGTCGCAAAGTGCGTGCGCGGGGTCGTTGTGTACCTCGATCATAAGACCGTCGGCTCCCGCCGCGGTGCATGCGAGCGAGAGAGGCTCTACCATGCGGGAGATTCCGGCGGCGTGACTCGGGTCTCCGATTATCGGGAGGTGAGTTTTTTCGTGGAGCAGCGGGATCGCCGAAACATCCATCGTGTTTCTCGTGTATGTTTCGAATGTGCGTATTCCGCGTTCGCAGAGGATCACGTTTTCGTTGCCGCCCGCCATGATGTATTCCGCGCTCATCAGAAGCTCCTGCATTGTGCTTGCAAGTCCTCTCTTGAGAAGTATGGGCTTGTCGGAATGACCGAGCTCCTTGAGAAGCTCGAAATTTTGCATATTGCGCGCGCCGACCTGAATCAGATCGACATCGGCGAACAGGTCAATGTGGGAAAGATCCATGATCTCGGTGACGATCGGCATTCCGGTCTCTTTCTTCGCCTTGAGAAGAAGCTCGAGACCTTCGGCGCGAAGTCCCTGGAATGCGTAGGGAGATGTGCGGGGCTTGAACGCGCCGCCGCGGAGCATCGTTGCGCCCGCCGCCGCGACTTCACGCGCGATTGAAATGATCTGCTCCTCGGATTCAACCGAGCACGGTCCGGCGATTATCTGAAAATGTCCGCCGCCGATCTTGTGTCCCGCTACTTCGACTACGCTGTCTTCGGGATGGAATTTGCGGTTTGCGTTTTTGTAGGGCTCCGATATGCGGGTTACGTTTTCGACTATCCCGAGGCTCTGGATGAAGTCGATATCGACTTTGCTTGTATCTCCGATCAGTCCGAGAACCGTCTCGTATTCGCCTTCGCTTTTATGAACGTCTATCCCGAGGGATGCGAGCCATGCAACAAGATTTTCAAGCTGCTTTTCATCGGCGTTTTTTTTCAGAAGTACTACCATTTCGTGTGATCCTTTCTTTCGGCAAAAATACAAAAATCCCGCAGTAAATTATACTGCGGGATGCATATCGTAAACCGGCGCATTCTCAATTACAGCATAACTTACAAACCTTATTACGGAGCGTAATAAAGTAAAAGTAAAAGTATGCGTAAAAGAGATTGATCAGCGTCATTTTTACTTGCTGCCTTTCTTTGTCGTTGGGTGTATTGTAGCACCGCGAAAAGAGTTTGTCAAGAGTTTTTTTTGAAAATTTTATCGAAACGTGCTCTGATGTTCTTTATCTTCTCTACGTCGGGCGGAAGAATTTCGGATATTACCCCGTTTCCGCCGTCCTCGAACACGATGCGCCATCCTTCGCCGAAGCCCGCAGGCAGGGACTCGGCGGGAATTTCGACCTTGTCTCCGCTTTCGGAAAAGCATACGAAAATCCCGCCCTCGGAGCGGTCCGCGGTATATACCGTTTTCATTTCAGATCGGTAAAGCCTATGCGGCGGTTGACCTTTGACATCGTGCGTGATGCGGCGTATGCGGCATCCTCGGCGCCTGCGCGCATTACGCTCTCGAGGTATGCGCGGTCCGCAAGGAGACGTTCATACTCAGCCTGAACGGGAGCGAGCGCGTCCGCGCATGCTTCTCCGACCGCAAGCTTGAAGTCTCCGTATCCGCGCCCCTCGAATTCGCGCTCAATCTCCTCGTCACTCTTTCCCGTAAACGCGGAATAGATCGTCATGAGATTCGACACGCCGGGCTTGTCGTCGGCGCGGCGCACTTCGGCGCCGGAATCGGTGACGGCGCGCTTGAACTTGCGCATGATGTCCTCGGGCTTCTCCAGCAGGTGCACGCAGCCGTTGGGGTCCTTGTCGGACTTGCTCATCTTGCTGGTGGGGTCCGTGAGGCTCATGATGCGGGCGCCGACGCGCGGGATATAGGCCTGCGGGATGGTGA
>ENA-OYZN01000854-OYZN01000854.1-human-gut-metagenome-genome-assembly--contig:-NODE-854-length-10891-cov-3.819675_pt1 | contig 10891 bp, 10 predicted proteins | sample MGYA00243294_ERZ653483 | MGnify/ENA primary metagenome ERZ653483 (study PRJEB26926, sample SAMN06165155) | human gut metagenome | biome: ENVO:00009003; feature: ENVO:2100002; material: ENVO:00002003... | reverse complement strand
TCCGGTCTCGTGGGCTCGGAGATGTGTATAAGAGACAGATCCAGATAATTCTCCAGCGCCTCCACCAGCCGGGCGATATCCTCCTTCGCCCGTGCCAGGAGCGTGTCCGCGTCGGTCTGCGCCATGGCGCAGGCCAGGATATACACATGGCGCGGCGTCAGGCGGCATACGCCGTATACCACGCCGCGCTCTTCGCGGGGAAGGAGATTGCCCACCGCCACGCGCAGGCGGTCCCTGCCGTAGCGCCAGATATGGTTGAGGTATGCGTCGCCGTGCTGCAGGCGCAGCACGCACCGGCAGCAGGGCGCGTCCGCGCGCAGCGGCAGCTCCAGCACCGAGAGCCTCCTGTCCAGCGCCGAGGCGTTGGAAATCTGCCCATGCCACAGCTCGTCCCAGAAGTCAAGGCGCATTTCCGGCAACAGCACACCCAAAGAATTGCTCTGCATGAATGTTTTCCTCCTTGTCAGGCACACGGCGCCGCGTTGGGTTTCCCATCGGTGGGCGGCAGTTCAATGCGCAGCTCCGCCGCCGTCTCTACCAGCAAATCCAGCGCCTGGATAATTTGCTCCGGCCTGTGCTCGGATATGACGCAGAAGCGCAGGCGGGCTTTATTCTTGGGCACGGCCGGATAGACGGCGGGCGGCACGAAGACCCCCTTGTCCCCCAGCGCCGTGGAAAGAAGGAAGGCGTCCTCGTCGCGGCCCACCAGGATGGGGACGATGGCCGTCTCGGCGGCGAGGCAGGTGTTGAGGTTGCGCTTGTGCGCCTCCTCGAGGAATACGGCAATGTTGCGGCGCAGATTCTCCATGATTTCGGGATGCGACTGCAGCGCCCGGACGGCGGCCAGCGTCGCCGCGGCCAGCGGCGGAGAGATGCCGACGGAGAACACGAACCCGGGCAGGCTGTAACGCAGATAATCAATCAGGCATTTTTTGCCCGCCAGATAGCCGCCGCAGGTTCCCAGTCCCTTGGACAGCGTGCCCATTTTGATGTCGATATCGTCGTGCGCCAGGCCGAAGTATTCGTCCACGCCGCCCCCGGTCTTGCCTATGACGCAGGCGGAGTGCGCTTCGTCCACCATCAGGAAACAGCCGAACTGCTTTTTCAGCCGCACGAACTCCGGAACCGGCGCGATGTCGCCGTCCATGCTGTAAGCGCCCTCCACGACAATGAGCACCTTGGCAAAGCGGTGGCGCTGCGTGCGCAGGATGCTCTCCAGCGCCGCCACGTCGTTGTGGGGGAAGGGCTTGCTGGTCGCTCCGGACAGGCGGCAGCCCTCCTGGATGGAATTGTGCGAGAGCGCGTCGTAGACGATCAGGTCGTTTTTGCCGCAGAAATTGCCCACGATGGTCACGTTGGTCGAATGGCCGCCCACCAGCACTAGGGCGGCTTCGGCGTGTTTCCAGCGCGCCAGCTCGCGCTCCAGCTCCTGGTAGAGCGATTTTTCGCCCGCAAGCAGCCGGCTGCCGCTGGCGGAGGTGCCGTATTTGTCAATGGCGGCCTTGGCCGCTTCCATGGTTTCCTTGCGGCCGGACATGCCTACATAGTTGTAGGAGCCGAAGTTGAGCACGCGGCGTCCGTCCATCAGGGAGGTGTCCGACAGCGCGGATTCATGGCAGACAAAGTAGGGGTTGCGGCTGCCTTCCATGCTCTCCAGCCGCTTTTGAAACGCCTGGTACTCGGGCGTGTCTTCAAAGCGGACGATGGGTTCGATGGGTTCGCTTTCGTCCCGCTCGGCCTGCGACTGGTACGGGCCGTGGCCCTGCATGTGCGCGTAGACCAGCGCGGTCAAATCGTTGACGCTGGTGCACTGATAATACTCTTCCGTGGGGATGACGACGCCGAAAATCTCCTCCACCTTCAGCGAGACGCCCAGGCTTTGCAGGCTGTCCCCGCCCAAGTCCTCAATAAAATGCGCGTCGTCGCCGATGGACGCCTCGTCGGTTTCCAGGACCTCCGCAAAGCAGGCCCGCACCTTACGGCGCACCTCGTCCAGCTGCAAATCGTCCGGCTTCTGCGCGGGCCGGGGAAGGCTTTCCTGCGGCTGCGGCGCGCCGGACACCGGCTGGCCGACCGCCTGGTCGGACAGCATCCGGTATGCAATTTTGCGCGTCTCCAGCTGCTGGCGCAGCGCAATGCGCTTGACCTTGATGCCGTTGACCACGGGCAGCGCGTCCGGGGTGGCCAGCACGCGGCGCACCCGGCGAAGGGGCTGCAGGGCGCGGTTGCGCTGCCTGACCTGGCGGGCCAGGTTCAGCAAAAACGCCTCGTCTCCATAGCGCGCGCCCACGGCCAGCACCAGCGTGGCCTGGTCGTAGCCGTCCAGCGCCGTGCCCAGCACGCACATCTGCTCCACGCCTTCCATGCCCGCAAAGGCGTCCTCCAGCTCGTCCGGATAGATGTTCTCGCCCGATTCGCCGATAATCACGTCCTTGATGCGGCCTTCCACCCACATGCGGCCGTGGCGGCCGATGCGCACCACGTCGCCGGTCGCATACCACCCTTCCGCGTCCGTTCGCGGCGGCAGCAGCTTCCCTTCCTCCAGACAGCCGATGTGCATCGCCTCCGAACGGATGAGAAGCTCGCCCCGGTTGGGGTTTTTCCCGTCCGGGTTCACCCGGTAGGCGCTGATGGAAAACGGCCAGCCCACGCTGCCGGTCAGGCGGCTTCGGAGGTTAATCTTGATTTCCGCGGAGGTGACGGCCGTTTCGGTCATGCCAAAGCCGCTGGTGACCGCGTAGCCCAGCGCATTGATGGTGTATAGGTGCTCCCGCGGGGTATGGCTGCCGCCGACGATAATCTGCTCCAGCGCATCGCCGAAGAGGTTCCGGTTGATGCGGCGGAAAAGCCGGCGCGCCATCGGAAGGCCCAGGCGGGGCTCGACGGCCTGCACCGCCAGGGACAGGGAGCGCATGGCGTAAAACAGCGCGCGCGTGGCGACGCTTTCCTTGGCCAGGCGGCGCTGCAGGGTGACGGAAAGGTTGTTGACCAGGAGCGGTACGGCCAAAATGAACTGCACGCGCAGCGCGCGGCAGGTTTCCAGGATGGTCTGGGGCGCGCGGTCGCGCAGGTATACCTGCGGATACCCCACAAAGCTGGTCCAGATAACATTGGTCATGAATCCGAAAACATGATTGAGCGGCAGAAAGCACAGCGTGCGCAGCGGGCCGCGCTTTTCCCGGAACGTCCAAGCCTTCTGCTGCTCTTTTACAATCGCCAGGGTCTGTACGCACACCGCCCGGCCGTCGTAGACGAATACGCGCGCCGTGGCCGTGGTGCCCGAGGTACACAGCGCCAGGCGGTCCGCCCAGCGCGGAGAAAAAGAGGCGTCCGCCGCCCCGTCCGCCAGCAGCGCTTCCGGCGTGACCTGCACGCAGGTCATCTCCAGCGACCGCTTGCGCCGGCAAATCAGCGCCCCGGCGCCCGCTTGGCGCATCAGATGCGCGATGGGCGCGTCGTCCAGCGAGGGATCGAGCAACAGAGGCTGCCGCCCCGCGGCCACCAAGCCCCAAAACAGCACGGGCCAGTCCGGACAGGTATCCACCGCCAGCCCTACCCAGCCTTCCGGAACGCCCAGCGCGTCCAGGCGCGCCGCGCAGGCATACGCCCGCGCGCGCAGTTGGCCGAACGTATAGCCGCGCTCCTGTCCCTCCTCCAGCCACAGCGCGGCCTGCGCCGATTCCTCGCCGCACAGCAGCGCGAAGAAGCCGCGCAAGGTCATGTCCTTTTCCAGCAACGCGCATTTTTCGCTTCGGGTCATCGCCTTCCCTCCTTCTTTGGGGGACTGTAGTACGCCGCAAGGATGCGGTAAAACCAATGCCCCGGCAACAAATCATGGAGCCAGGCGGCCAGGCGCTGATCGGGCCCGGCGACAATGATGCGGGCCGGAGGACGCCGCCTGCGCAGCGCGCGGGACACGGCCCGGGCCACCCGCTCGGGCGGCAGGCCGCCGCTTTCGTCCGCGCGGATGCGCGCACAGGCGCCGGCATACGACGCGGCATAGGGAGAGCCTTCCAGCCCGGCGGCCCGGGCATGCAGCCGGTACGCGTCCGACCCGCCCCGGCAGTCGCCCGGAGCCACCAGCGTGACCTGCACGCCGAAGGGACGCGTCTCCATCGCCAGGCATTCGCTCCATCCTTCCAGCGCGTGCTTGGAGGCGGTATAAGCGCCCTGGAAGGGAATGCCGAACAGGCCGTTGAGCGAGGAAAACTGCACGATACGCCCGCCGCCCTGCGCGCGCATCGCCGGGAGCACCGCCTGGACCATGCGCACCGCGCCCAGGAAATTGGTGTCCAGCACGCGCCGTATTTCCTCCACGCTCGTCTCCTCGCCGCTGCCCAGCGTCAAAAGCGCCGCGCAGTTGACCAGCGCATCGATGCGGCCTTCGGCGTCGAGCACACGCCGCACGCAGTCGGACACGGACGCGCCGTCCGTCACGTCCAGCGGCACGGCCTGACAGCCCTCGGGCGGAGCTTCTCCGCAGGCAAAGGCGCGCGCCCCCGCATAGGTGCGCCATCCGTCGGCGGCCAGCCGGCGCGCCACCGCGCGCCCCAGGCCGGACGAAGCGCCCGCCACCAGCGCCACCGGCATTGCGCATCCCTCGCTTCCTGCATATTACGACCACATATTATACGATAAACCTCAGGATTGCGCAAATCCTATTTTTACGGTATGATACTTGAGAAGAAAGAGGGGAGCGCCTTTGCACGTCATTCATGCCCTGATTAGCGACCTGGACGACACGCTTTTGACAGCGGAACACACCCTCAGCCCCCGCACGGTGCGGACGCTGCAGCGCATCCAGCGCCAGGGGGTCAAGGTCATCCTGGCGTCCGGCCGGGCCGCCGCCTCCATGCGCCCGTATGTGGAAACGGTCGGCACGCCGTGGCCTTATATTGCCTGCAACGGCGCGCAAATCGTGGACGCGCACAGCGGCGAGGTGCTCGCGTCCAGCGAGCTGCCCGTGGCGCTGGCGCGCGAGATGCTCGCCTGGCTCAAGGCGCGCGATGTCTATGCACAGCTGTACGAAGAGGACGACTGGTGCTACGACAAGCCCTGCCGGTATGCCGATGACTATTGCCGCTCTTCCGGCGTCATGGGCCGCCGGGTGGACGATTTGGCCGCCTATATCCAACGGCCCACGGCCAAGCTGCTGGCGGTTGACGAGCCCGAGCGCATTCGGGCCCTGATTGCCGAAGCGTCCGATGCTTTCCGGGGCCGCCTGAGCGTGGCGACGAGCAAGCCGTATTTCATGGAAGTCACTTCGCTGGAGGCAACCAAGGGCAACGCGGTCAAAAAGCTGGCGGCCATGCTGGGCCTGACGCCCGAGACCACCATCTGCGCGGGCGACTCCCTCAACGACCTGTCGATGCTTTCCTGGTCGCAGCTGCCGGTATCGGTGTCCAACGCGCGCGACGCGGTCAAGGCGGTCGCCTGGCGCGTGGCGGGGAACGGGCAGCAGGACGGCATCGCCGAGCTGCTGGACGAATTGATTCCGGAGGGATACACATGTTAGTAGACAAAACGCAGTTTGTCAAGGCGCTGAAGCTGACCGAGCTGGTGCCCTGCAAGCGGGAAAAACTCGCCATCGTCTCCGCCGAGCAGGCGCGGCCGGGCCTGCAGTTTTCCGGATATTTCACCCATTTCGCCTACGAGCGCATGCAGATTATCGGCCTGGCGGAGATGACGTATCTGGATACGCTGGCGCCGGATTTGCGCCAGGCGCGCCTGCGCGAGTTTTTCAGCTATGCCCTGCCCTGCTTGGTCATCTGCCGGAGCATGCCGTGCCCGGACGATATCGCCGCCCTGGCCGCGGAGCAGGACATCCCCGTCTACGGCTCCCCGCAGCATACCACGCACTTTCAGACGGCGGCCATCATCTACCTGAACCGCCTGCTCGCCCCGCGCGAGACGATGCACGGCGTGCTCATCGACGTGCACGGCGTGGGCGTGCTGCTGACGGGCGAATCGGGCGTGGGCAAGAGCGAGGCGGCGCTGGAGCTGGTCAAGCGCGGACACCAGCTGGCCGCCGACGACGTGGTGGATATCTGCCGCGTGGCCGATGACCGGCTGGTGGGCGAATCGCCGGAGATGGTGCGGCACTTCATGGAGATCCGCGGCATCGGCATCATCGACATCCGCGCCATGTACGGCGTGGGCTCGGTCATCATCAGCAAATCCATCGACATGGTCATCCACATGGAAAAGTGGGACTCCTCCAAGGAATACGACCGGCTGGGGCTCACGGAGGAAACCGTGACCATTCTGGGCGTGAAGGTGCCCTACCAGACCATGCCCGTGCGGCCGGGGCGCAACCTGGCCATCATCATCGAGGTGGCCGCGCGCAACCTCAGCCTCAAGCGCATGGGCTACAGCGCCGCGCATGAGCTGGACCGCCGCCTCAACGAACTGATCGCGCAGAACTCCGCAAATCACACCTGATAACGGGGAGGCTTTTCTATGGTCTATATCGGCATTGATCTGGGCGGCACCGGCATCAAAATCGGCGTGGTGGATGAAAGCGGCGCCATCCTCTCCCAGGGCGAAACCCCCACGCTGGCGGGCCGCCCCTACGAGGACATCATCGCGGACATGGGCCGCTGCATGCTGGATGTGATGGCGCGCGGCGGCTTTGAGGAAAAGGACATCGCCTCCATCGGCGTGGGCATCCCCGGCGTGGCCGATGAAAAGACGGGCCACGTCATCTTCTGCACCAACCTGGGCTGGCATAACGTGCCGCTGCGCGAGGCGATGCGCCGGTATATCGACGTGCCGCTGTACGCCGACAACGACGCCAACGTCGCGGCCTTTGCCGAAGCCATGGCCGGCGTCAGCCGGAACGTATATTCCAGCCTGCTGCTGACGTTGGGCACGGGCGTGGGCAGCGGCATCATCGTGGACGGGAAAATCTGGTCCGGCTCGCACGGCGTGGCGGGCGAAGTGGGGCATATGATTTACCGCGCGGGCGGCGAACAGTGCACGTGCGGCCAGCGCGGCTGCTTCGAGCGCTATGCGTCGGCCACGGCGCTCATCCGCATTGCCCGGGAAGCCACCATGCGGTATCCCGACAGCGAGATGAAGTCGATTCCGCCGGAGCGGATGAACGCCAAGACGGTCGTTGATGCCGCGCGGCGCGGGGACGAGGCGGCCATGGAAGCCTTCGACGAATACACCACGCACCTGTCCCTGGGCATCGTGTCCTGCATCAACGTGTTCGACCCGGGGATGATCGTGCTGGGCGGCGGCGTGTCCCGGGCGGGCGACTTTCTGCTGGAGCCGGTGCGCCGCAAGGTGGAAAAGCAGAAGTTCTTCAAGGCATTGCCCATCGGCGGCGTGGAGCTGGCGACGCTCGGAAACGACGCGGGCATTATCGGCGCGGCGCTGCTGCACCGCACGTGATTGGCGCGGGCGTATCGGCCGTCCATGCTTTGCCGGAGGGGGCGGCCGCGCGGTTTGACGCGTTTCATGCGCAGCTGACGGCGTGGAATGCCCGCATGGATTTGACCGCGGTGCTCTCCGAGGAAGAAGCGCTTTACCGTCACTATCTGGATTCCCTGACCGCCCTGCCGCTCCTGCCGCAGGGCGCGTCGGTGGTGGACGTGGGGACGGGCGCGGGCTTTCCGGGCGTGCCGCTGCTGCTGGCGCGTCCCGACCTTTCCCTGACGCTGCTGGACGCGCTGAAAAAGCGCATAGATTTTTTGCAGTCGGCCTTGGCCGCGCTCCACGTTTCCGCCCGGGCGGTGCATGGCCGGGCGGAGGATTTTGCGCGCGAAACGCGCGAGGCGTTCGACGCGGCGGTCAGCCGGGCGACGGCTTCTCTGCCCGTGGCGCTGGAGTGGATGCTGCCGCTGGTTCGCGTGGGCGGCCGGTGCGTGGTATGGAAGGGGCCGGGCGCGCGGGAAGAGCTGCCGGATGCCGAACGGGTCAGCCGGATGCTGGGCGGGGGCGAAGTGCAACTGCGGGAAGCGCCCGTCCCCGGGCGGGACTGGCGGCATGTGCTGGCGGTGGTGGAAAAAGAGCGGGAGACGCCGGCGCGCTTTCCGCGCCGCGCGGGGATGGCGCTGAAACGGCCGCTGTAAAGGGAAGCAGGAAGGGTGTTGTCGTTGGGGGTTTTGGAATTGTTGATGGTGGCCGGCGCGCTGTCGATGGACGCGTTTGCCGTAGCGCTGTGCAGGGGGCTGAGCATGCAGCGTTTTCAACCGCGCGGCGCGGCGATTACGGCGCTGTTCTTCGGCGGGTTTCAGGCGCTGATGCCGCTGCTGGGCTGGCTGCTGGGCACGCAGTTTCAGCGGTTCATTACGCCGGTGGATCACTGGATTGCCTTTGTGCTGCTGGCGCTCATTGGCGGAAAGATGATATGGGAAGCGCTGCACGAGGACGACGGGACGGAAAGCGCGGACGACGGGGAGACGCTCCGCCTCAGGGAGCTGCTGCTCATGGCCATCGCCACCAGCATCGACGCGCTGGCGGTAGGCGTGACGTTCGCGTTTTTGCAGGTGCGCATTCTGCCTTCCGTGACGCTGATCGGGCTGGTGACCTTTGTCCTTTCTTTCGCGGGCGTGGCTGTCGGCAACCGGTTCGGCGCGCGCTTTGAGAAAAAGGCGGAGCTTGCCGGCGGCGTTGTTCTGCTGCTTATCGGTTTGAAAATCCTGCTGGAGCACCTGGGCGTCCTGTAAAAAAACCGGCGGGAGAGCCTGCCCGAAGCCCGCTCTCCCGCCGATGCGTTCCGGCGCCCGTTATTGCACCGGGATATGCCGCGCCTGCGCGTGGGTTTCTTCCCGGCGCTTGGGAAGCGTGACGACGAGCAGGCCGTGCTGGGAGCGCGCGGTCACGGCCTCCTCGTCGACGTGCTCCAGGGAGAACGTGCGCCGCATCTGTCCGGCATGGCGCTCGCGGTATACGGTCTCCGGTCCGCCGGAGGCGTCCGACGTCCGTGCCGAAATGGTCAGCATGCCCTGCTCGACGGAAACATCGATTTCGCGCGGGTCCACGCCCGGCATTTCGGCCAGGAGCAAATAATGCTCGCCTTCGTCGCGGATGTCCACGCGGAAAGTATCGCGCGGCATATCCGCCATGCGGAAGAAGGCGTTGAGAAAGCCGTCTCCCCAGAAGGAATCCGCGGCGCGGCGCAGGCTGCTGGCGTAGGGAATCATGGAATGCATGGCAAAACACCTCCGTCTGTCTTTGCCATCAGCCTTTCCCATGGGAGGAAAAACTATGCGCACCTTTGGCGAGGGCGCGCCCCTGCTCATGCTGGCCGGCGCGGGCGGACGCGGCGCGGGGTTTATGCCGCTGGCACGGCGCTGGCGCGCGCAATACCGCGCCTATATGCCCGATCCCTGCGCGCCCTTTGCGCCGGAGGAGGCGGCGCGCGGGCTGCTGGCACGCATGCGGGAGGCGGGCGTGGAGCGGTTTGATGTGCTGGGCGCGTCGCTGGGCGGCTGTACGGCGCTGGCGATGGCCGCTCTGGCGCCGGAGCGGGTGCGCTCGTTGACGCTCTGCGCCGCCTTTGCGCGCCTGGACGAAGAGACCGCCGGCCGCCTGGCGGCGCTGCGCGGGCGGAGGCTGGCGCTGCCGGACGATGCGTTTGACGCGGAATGGATGGATTTGCTCTACGGCGACATGCCGCGGCCCGCGGGAAGCGGCGGCGTGCCGGCGGACGCGCTTGCGGCGCAGCTGGAGGCGGCGCTGGCCTTTGACGGCAGGCCGCTGCTGCCTCGGATTCGCTGCCCGGTGTGCGTCACCTTCGGGCGGGAAGACCGCCTGATCCCGCCGCGCCTGTCGCGGGAGCTTGCGCGCGGGGTGGCGGGCGCGGCGCTGGAAGCATATCCGGGCGGCCATATGCATTTCCTTGCGCTGCAAGCGCCGGCCTTCATGGGATTTTAATTTTACAACGGGCAGTTTTTGCGGTATACTGTTTGTATATTGAAACAGAAAGGAGGGATGGTCATGTTCGGTTTTCGTCCGGACGGGCGGCGGCTTTCCAACATTGATCCCATCGTGGGGCTGACGCCTTATCTGATGCCCAAACGCAACGACGCCATGGTCAATGTGCCGCTGCAGGTGGATTGCGACACGCTCACCCGCTATATCCGCCAACAACGGGACAAGGGACATGTGATTTCCTACCTGGATTTGGTCGTGGCGGGCTATGTCCGCACCATTGCGCAGTTTCCGGAATTGAACCGCTTTATCGCCAACAAACAACTCTACGCGCGCAACAGCATCTGCGTTTCCATGACGGTGCTGAAGCAAACGGGCACGGACGAACTGCTGGAGACCACCATCAAGCCACATTTTGACCCCAGGGATACGCTCTTTGACGTGCATGCGAAGCTGCAGGCAGCCATCGATGAAAACCGCAGGATGGAGATGGTCAACGATACGGACGCCATCGCCCGCCTGCTGCTGAAGACGCCGGGGCTGCCCACGACGGTGGTGTCCCTCGTGCGGCTGCTGGATCGCGTGGGCATCCTGCCGCGTTTCCTGCTCAACGCCAGCCCGTTCCATACGGGCATGTTCCTGACCAATATGGCGTCCCTGGGCATGCCGTATGTGTACCACCATATTTATAACTTTGGGACCACCTCGCTGTTTGTGGCCATGGGCAAGGTGGAGCGCGTGCCGCTGCCCGGCCCGGACGGCCAGGTCATCTTCAAGCGGGTGATTCCGCTGGGCGTGGTGGTGGACGAACGCATCACCAGCGGCGCGTCGTATGGGCAGGCCTTCGGGTACTGGCGCGACTTGCTGGCCGACCCGTGCCAGCTGGAGACGCCGCCGGAGAGCGTCCGCTACGACATTGAGCCGGAGGAGAAAACCGCCTCCCGGAAAAAAAGCAGGCGCGCACGGCGCACGCTCAGCGCCCTGTCTCTTATACACATCTGACGCTGCC
>ENA-OYZN01000853-OYZN01000853.1-human-gut-metagenome-genome-assembly--contig:-NODE-853-length-10894-cov-5.374112_pt1 | contig 10894 bp, 7 predicted proteins | sample MGYA00243294_ERZ653483 | MGnify/ENA primary metagenome ERZ653483 (study PRJEB26926, sample SAMN06165155) | human gut metagenome | biome: ENVO:00009003; feature: ENVO:2100002; material: ENVO:00002003... | reverse complement strand
ACTACAGATTTGAAATTCCTTTAATTTTTCATTGCCATTTGAATCCTTTAAAAATTCTTTAAAATTCTGAAAAGATACTTGTTGTCCTTTACAAATGGCATATTTTAATTGGAGCCCGCAAATGTCGTTAAAATCAGATACATAATCAGAAGTAATACATCCAGCAGGCATTTTTATTGTGTCAAAACAAGATTCAATTGCCTCTGTGATGATTGTTTCCGAAAGGAGTGGAGTATCTCCATTATACGTTAAAACAGTTACATAATGATACATTTCTTCCGCAAGCTTCTTTTCATAAATTTCTTTTTGTTCTTTTCGAACGGAAGGAATAACAATAAAAGTGTAAATCCCGGCCACTAACGCCATGCAGAGTAGAAACATTGCAATTCGCATAATCACATTCTTTTTCATACGGAGACACACGTCCTTTCTTTTCTATTACATGCAGCATTAAATAAATGATTAATAATATTGATGTATTGTTTATTGTTCTCATTCCCATCCGGATGGAAAATCGGACGAATTTTTCCTACAAAATTCCTCTTATAGTTCCGTTCGTCATCATGTGACACCGCTCCAAGGTATTTATCTTCCCCAACCATCAGCATAATACTTTCTTCTGGTAGACTGCATTTTGCATTAAATTCCCATGCTGCATATAGAACATTACCACCGAATCGTTCATAATAGTTCTTGCAGGCTTCTATATCGTCTATATTTGCCAACGGCGTAGCAATGGTATAGCCGCAATTTGCGGTTAGGTTCTTAACTGCTGATTTATCATCATATCTGTCCGTAATAAAAATAATACAATCAAAATTTATATTTCCCCACTCTACCAAATCAGTAATACAAAGCTCATTATCCGCTTCGAGTTCATCCGGCAATCGGTTTCCGGAATAGTACAGGTTTCCGCAGTCTTCTCTTCTATGAATCAATCCTTTTGCATGCCAGGCCTCCGCATCCCTCTTATACAGTGATCTATAGTCAAAAAGATATGGCTGTGTGTCTTCTTCGACGCTTTCTTCTCCGTAATATTTATCATTCACTGTGTAATAATCCAGTTTTCGCTGCGTACGATCTGTCAAAGCAAGAATGCAGGTTTTCATCCCAAAAGAGGAAGCCGCAGTTCCGGCAAGCTCCCATGCAAAACAGACATTACAATCAACATAGAGAGAGAATCGTACAGCTGGGTTATATGGCTGCGCTGACGACAGATTTATCTGCGGAATTTTTTTGATTTGGTTCAGATCAGAGAGCAGTTCTTCTGCATTTTGATATCTGTCCTGAATATCAAACGCAATACACTTTGTAACGATCGATTTCAACGGACAATCATTCGGAATGCGATATAGGTCTGCACGGTTCATATCGACGCCGTCCAACATCCAAGCGAGAACCATCCCTAATGAATAAATGTCACTTTGAACACATGCTCTTCCATAAAATATCTCCGGGGCAGAAAAGGATTCACTGGAAAGTCGAACGGTTTTTTGCCTGTTGATTTGAAATGCAGCATCGGGCGCATTGCTGTCGGAGGCATAGATTCTAGTTATGATGCTGCTTTCAAAATCAATAAAACAGACCCTACCCTCTTTCACAATCAAGTTGGAGGGTTTTATGTCCCCGTGGATTCTTATATTTTCAACATCAGTTGCCAAAAAAGATAAAAAAGATGCAGCAGAGATCGCAAAGTCTTTCAAGGCTTCCCAGGAGAGGTTCTGCTCCGGGGGCATGCCATCTAACCATTCTTCCGCAATATATTGGCAACCCTCTTCTTCAAAATTACAAATAAAGCACGGTACGGAAGGGTGTCGGAATGATGTCAGCGCGGACAACTCTTTTTCATAAGATTGATCGCCGGATTTCCATTTCTTAACTGCCACCAGACTTCCGGTTGCGGTATCCACAGTCTTATACAGCCTGTCCTCCGAAATAATTTCAATAATTGAAAATCTGCCGTTTAAAACATCATTCATCGCTTTCACTCCTCCGTATTTTCTCCCGTTCTCGCGGGTACAGGCAAAAGAATAGCTCAAAATCCGACGTAAATCGACGCCAGAATTATTTCCTGTCAAATACAATCAAGCTTCTTTTTTCGGCGTTATCAACAAAAATATGCCGGGAACATTATTTCCCGGCACGTTTCATTTTCGAAAAAGGTTCGCCTTATTTCGTCTATTATTCTTTTGGAGCAATCACAGTAAAATAATTATCAATTCCTGCTTTGATAGATTCCGCAATTTTCGTCTGATATGTTTCGTCTACCAATTTTTTCTCTTCATCCTGATTGGAAAGGAACCCACATTCTACAATTGCAGTCGTAACTTTACAGTTTTTTGTAATAATAATATCATCCGACTTTAATAATGCTTCCCTATCGTTTTCAGGTTCTAACAACTCCCGAAGCGCAGTCTGCAGGCTGATTGCAAGCTTTTTACTGGACAGAGACTCTTTCGTGTAAAATGTCTGTGCACCGTGATATTGCGAATCACTGAAAGAATTCAAATGGATACTTACAACGATATCAGCGTTACTTTCATCCATCATTTTCTTCCGTTTTAAAAGATCTTGCCTTCGTTTCGCTGTCATGGATAGCTTTTCGTCATCGTAACTCAGCACATCCTCTGTACGTGTCATTACTACGGTATATCCTGCATCCTCAAGAAGTTGTTTTGTTTTCAGTGCAATAATTAGTGTAATATCCTTTTCTTTCGCTCCACTGAATGCGCTCACTGCTCCGGGATCTTCTCCCCCGTGCCCTGCATCAATAACCACAACTTTTCCTGCTGGAGAAAGCGTTTCCACATATTCGGAAGCGTTTACAGACGTACGGTCGTCTTTGCCTCCGAAGCCGATATTTATAGCGACAATCGCGGCAACAAGAACAAAGATCAGGATTCCCAGTATAACATTCGTTTTTTTCATTATAAGTATCAAAAAAGACACCCCCTGCATACTACTTAATTAAACATATTACAGGGGGCTTACAAATATTCACATTTGCTGTAAAATTTTATGGCATCAAATCTTCTGTAGAACCACCGAGTCCTTCGATCACAGAGGAAACCATCATAATTTTACTAAAAATTTCCTGATCTTTCTCCTTCTGATAAGTTTCAATCAGACTCTTCATATATCTCCGAAGCGGTAAAATCGCATTCGGCTCTCCATAATCACCAAAAACGGCAGCAAATACGGACTTCACCTCATGATCGTCCGGCATATGCTTAAAACGTTGTTTCATCGCCTTGAATGTTTCATCATCCCGGCGTTCCTGTGAAACAAACATCGATATAAGCGCAATCAATTTATCATCATCTAAAGTTTCATCTAATATCAGACTGCGGACGTGATTTGCACACTCTCTGCATAAATACTCCGCCAATTCATATAAAATATGCTCGTTTATCGCCGCGCAAGCGGAAAAAGCTTCTAGAATTTCCTGATCAGCGCCCCCCTCCTGCAGTCGATTTAATAATTTCACCGCGGTCAGCAAAACGTCCGATCCATATAACGCTTCTTTATCACCCGTCGAATACACATCATTTTCTAATAATATTATATGATCACGGATACAGCTGCGTAAAAATTCCGGTCCACATGTTTCTGCAAGTTTCTGTGCGACAAATTTATCCACTTCCAGATTTCCGTGCTTTATGTAACAATAAAATAGATTCTTCCAGTCATCCGCTGTCCAGTCCGCCGTTTGTTCCGCAATAAATGCACTGTTTTCTTCTAACCTTGCATCTGTTTCCCGAAAAAAATCTTTCTGCTCCAGCTGCATATTTCCGGCTTTCATATAAATATCTTCAAGCATTTCCTGGATTTTTTGGTAAAACGCATCGTATTGCATTATTTTGCATCCTCCTCAGGCGGCAGTTTTATTTTCTTTTTCTTCTTCGGAGCGCCATATACCAGCTTTCTGATAAATTGATTTTTCGGCGGATTTTTAATAATTCGGATTCCATGATAGCCCATAAGATATCCAATGCCCGCACTTATTACAACAATTCCCGCAGGAAAGGTGCACGTGAGCTCCGTCACTTCCGGAATCAGGCTTTCTTCTGTCGGTGGCGAGATCATCCTGTAGAACCAGAAAAAGGGCATATATAAAACGAGCTTTGCGTAATGATTGAAAGAAGCAATCGTAAAATACGGATGTTTTACAACAATGTATCGATCCGCCAGAAAAATCATAATAATTTCTGCTACTACAATTACTGCAAACGCGGCGAGCGCGCATATAAAGCCCTTCATATTATAGCGCACCCATTTATACGGTTTGCGGTCCATTTCTCCATATCCATGCATCATCATATACAGGATACATATAAAAACAAGTGTTACGATAAACGTATAAACGCTTAAAACAACATAAATTTGTCCATATTGCTGCAGCGCTATGACAATAATAGGAAAAGCAGCCCAACTAAGGGCTACTGCTAGAAAATAAGCATAAAGAACTTTTCCAATTCCTTGCATATGCGTTCTTATATTCAGCATCATATAACCGTAATTGCCTCCCGAAGATTGTTCGCTTACAGTGTACCATCATTTTTGGATAAGCGCAAAAATATTATCGTTTTAAAAGGACTTTTAAATCTCGATTTTGAAAGTCCCTATATTTTTCACCTTCGAAATATCGATATCACAAACGTCGTCTCCAAAAATGAATAACGTTTCGATAGCTCCCGATTCAATGGACGCCTTCTCTTGTCCAGTAAGCGGTTTCACACCATACTTCTTCAGAATTTCATCGTTTACTCCAATCGTCAATTCTGATGCAGCAGAAGCCTTTCCGTTTTTCTTTGCAGCAAACTCCGCGGAAGCCAAATATTTTTCCGGAACCGGCTTTCCCATCGAATTAGAAGCAATAAATCCGGGCATCATTGCAGATGCAAACGAAACGATCTTTTTGACTTGTTCTTCTCCGCAAGACGCAGAAATCAGCACGCCGATTTTACCAGCCGAAATCGCGCCGCCTTTCAAAATTTTGCCGAGCAGCTTTTTCACATCTGCCATTGTATCTCCCAATGTAAAACGCTCCGGCAGCAGGAATCGACCCCGTTCGCATAAGAGATCCCCCTCTTTTGCAGAAATCGGTACCGCCTTCAAAATAGCATTTCCAAAATGAGAAATGAGAAGATCGCAGCCTACATTACACAAATTGCACTGATAAGCAAAAAGATTTTCCGGAAGCGGCACAGCTTTCATTCCGTTCATGTTTTCAGTAAGTGCTCCAGTTGGGCATACCGATACGCACAATCCACAAGACATGCAATCCGCTTCATTCAGCGGAAGGCCCATGGCAGGCTGTACCGTAGTATCAAAACCACGGTCTACAAGCCCAAGTACGCCGTGCCCCGTAATCTCTTCACATGCGCGCACACAAAGACCGCAGAGAATACATTTGTCAGGATCTCTGGTAAAATACTCCGATTTTACTTTCAAACTTCTTCTGTGATGTTTATATCCGCCAATCCGTTCCGGATGAATTTCATACCGGTTCGCATAAGCGAGCAGGCGACACTCATAAAAATCAAGGCATCCGCATTCGAGGCAGCGGTTTGCTTCCTGCTCCGCCTCTTCCCAGGTATAGCCCGTCATATATTCATTAAAATCATGCTTTCGTTCCTGCGCCGGCCGGTGGTGAAGCGGAATACGCTCTTCTTTGTTTCTAAACGCATATTCTTCGCGGATTTCCTCCTTTGTGATATCACGTTTTGAGTAAAATGTATTATCTTCATTTTTTATCTGTGCAGGAAGTGTCCCCTCGGTAAGATATGCGTGCGCCGCAGCGGCAGCTTTCTGTGCTTCCGCAATCGCCGCAATCGCAATTCCGGCGCCCCTATTCGTTACATCTCCACAGGCAAAGATCCCCGGGATCGAAGTGGAAAAATGATTTTCGTCGGCGACAAGTGTATTTTTCTTTGTATGTTCCAGCGATTCAAAGCCCGCAATATTACAGCCCTGTCCAATCGCCATAATTACGGTATCGACATCGATCATTTCAAACTCGCCCTCAATCGGCACAGGAGCGCGTCTTCCTCCGGCATCCGGTTCGCCAAGTTTCATTTTCTGTGCTTTTATTTGCGCAACCCGACCGTCCTTGCCAAGAATTTCAACTGGGTTACATAGAAATTTAAATACTACACCTTCTTCTTCCGCCTCGTCAATTTCTACCTGGTCAGCTGGCATTTCAGCTCTGGTTCTTCTGTAAATCGTATAAACTTCTTCCGCTCCGGCGCGCACCGCACTCCGGCATGCATCCATCGCAGTATTTCCTCCACCTACAATCGCAACACGTTTTCCAAGATCCGGCACTTTTCCCAATGCAATTTCGCGCAGAAAATCAATTCCTCCCATGACGCCGACCAGATCTTCTCCCGGAATCCGCATTTTACTACTAGTCCAAGCGCCAATTGCAATGATTACCGCGTCATATTTTTCACGCAGGTGTTCCAGCGTATATTCTCCCGTTCCGATTTTAATATTATTATGCATCGAGATTCCCATTGAAGCAAGCAGTGAGACTTCCTCTGCTACAATGGCTTTCGGAAGTCTGTATTCCGGAATTCCATATCGAAGCATACCGCCCATTTCAGGCATCATATCAAATACATCTACCGTATGTCCTTTGCCTCTGAGAACTGCGGCAGCCGTAAGACCTGCGGGACCTCCTCCGATAACCGCGGCCTTTTTGCCCGTTTCTGGTAAAACTTTCGGTCGATATGCATCTTTTCCTCTATCCAGATTGACGTCCGCGGCGAACCGTTTCAAATTCGCAATAGAAACCGGCTTTTCCAATGCAGCTCTTCTACATGCTTTTTCGCATGGATGTGGACAGACACGGCCAATCGAAGCTGGCAGCGGAATTTTATCCATAATCAACTGAATTGCTTCTTCCGTATAACCATTTGCAATCAGCCCGACGTAGCCCTGACAGTCCGTATGCGCAGGACATTCCAGCATGCACGGTGGGCGGCAGTCACCGGTGTGATCCGTCATTAATAATTCAATTGCGATTTTCCGTGCTTGTATCACGCGCGGTGTTTCCGTACAGATTTCCATTCCTTCAAATTGCGGTCCGATTTCGGTGGAGCAAGAACGCATCAATTTTCCGCCTTTTGCATTTTCAACGACGCAGACGCCACACGCTCCGTATGACTTCACTTTATCATTATGGCAAAGCGACGGAATTTCAATTCCGTTTCTCGCTGCCACATGAATCAGAAGTTCGCCCAGTTCCGCCTCAACATCAATATGATTTATCTTAAAATGTATACTCATTCTACTTTCGTCCTTTCGATATTACACGCTGACTGCGCCGAATTTACAAGATTTCATGCAATTTCCGCATTTGATACATTTCGTTTCGTCTATCGTATGCGGCTCTTTTACTTTCCCTGAAATCGCCCCGACCGGGCATTTCTTTGCACACAGCGTACAGCCACGACATTTTTCGGGATCGATTCGATAGGTAATCAAGCTTGTACAATGTCCTGCAGGACATTTTTTATCATAAATATGTGCTTCATATTCGTTTCGGAAATAACGGATCGTCGTCAATACCGGATTTGGAGCTGTCTGGCCAAGTCCGCAAAGCGCTCCGTCTTTGATCGTTGTACATAATTCTTCCAAAAGCTCAATGTCTCCGTCGCGGCCTTCCCCTTTTACGATTCTATTCAGAATTTCTAACATCCGCTTCGTACCGATTCGGCAGTGAATACATTTTCCACAAGATTCTTTCGCTGTAAAATCCAAGAAAAATCTGGCCATATCTACCATGCATGTCGTTTCGTCCATTACCACCATTCCGCCGGATCCCATAATTGCTCCTGTTGCGGAAAGTTTTTTATAATCAATCACAGTGTCGAGAAGTTCCGCGGGAATGCAGCCTCCTGACGGGCCTCCCATTTGCACTGCTTTAAATTCTCTGCCATTTCGGATTCCGCCGCCAATATCGAAAATAACGTCTCGCAGTGTCTTTCCCATTGGGATTTCCACGAGCCCGCCTCTTTTAATTTTACCCGTCAGCGCAAAAACTTTTGTACCCTTACTATCCTCTGTTCCCATTGCAGCAAATGCCTCGCCTCCGTTTGCAAGGATCCACGGTACATTTGCAAATGTCTCAACATTATTGATATTGGAAGGTTTTTGCCAATACCCTTTCTGCGCCGGGAAAGGAGGCTTCAAGCGCGGCATACCGCGCTGCCCTTCCAGCGATTCAATTAAAGCCGTTTCCTCACCGCATACAAACGCACCTGCGCCAGCTTTGATTCGCATTTTGCAGGAAAATCCACTTCCGGCAATATTCTCGCCGAGGTATCCCCGCTCCTCCGCTTGGCGAATCGCCTTTGTAAGGCGAACGATTGCAAGGGGATATTCCGCACGCACATATACAACCGCTTCACATGCTCCGATTGCATAAGCGCCAATCAACATTCCTTCGATTAAGTTATGCGGATCACTTTCGATGACCGCGCGATCCATAAAAGCCCCAGGATCTCCTTCATCTGCATTACAAATCAAATATTTCTGATCACCGGGAGATTGCCGCGCTGCATTCCATTTAAACCAAGTCGGGAACCCGGCTCCACCTCTTCCCGCCAACCCGGAAATTTTAATCGTTTCTATTACCTGCTCCGGTGTCATTTCGCGCAGAACCCTTTCAAGTGCCTGATATCCGCCAGCTTCGATATAATCTTCTATGCTTTCAGGGTTAATGATTCCGCAGTTCCGGAGTGCAATTCTCGTCTGTTTCTCAAGGAATGCACGATCTTCTTCTTTTAATTCCAAACTTTTCAAAAGAGTTCCGTCAAATTCTTTCTGCTCCAGAGCTTTTGAAAATTCCGGTAAAATATCCGTTCCCACTTTGCAGTATGTACGTTTCTTTCCTTCCTCGATTACGTCCACAATTGGCTCCAAATAGCACATCCCGATGCATCCCGTTATAGAAAGTTCCGCAAACTTTGTATGCTTTGCAAAATAGTCATAGATTTTCGCCGCACCTGCCGCGATCCCACAGCTGCCTTCACCGATTATTATCTTCATTTGCCTTATTCCTCGCTTTTATATCTTAGTTCATTTAAAATCGTTTTTACTTTATCCGGAGTCAGCGACCCATAGGTTTCATCATTAATCATCATTACCGGGGAAAGGCTGCAGCAGCCCAGACAAGCCACAACTTTTAAAGAAAACAAGCCGTCTGTCGTCGTTTCTCCATCTCCGATCCCAAGTTCTTCCGAAATTGTTTCTTCAATTTTTTTTGCACCGTTTACATGGCATGCCGTCCCGTTGCATAGAAGAATGAGATATTTTCCCACTGGTTTGAATCGAAATTGCGTGTAAAATGTAGCGACTCCCAATACTTTTGCCGGCTTAATCCCTGTTTGCTCCGAAATATGCCATAATACATCTACAGGCAAATACCCGTATATTTCCTGCGCATGTTGAAGTATCGTAATAAGGCTGCCCGGTACTTGGGCATATTCCTCCAGCACCGGTAGCAGTTTTGTATAATCGTGTTTTTCCTGACATTTGCAATGATCACAATGTTCCATATTTTTCTATACTGTCCTTTCCATTTCCAGGTTATCTTATAAAAGTTTCTTTATCCTTCCGGAGCCGGAGTTGCCTCTTCCGGCGGAGTCGGTTCCTCTGTTACCGGAGGTTCTGTCGGTGCCTGTGTCGGCTCTTCTGTCACCGGAGGCTCTGTCGGTGCCTGCGTCGGCTCTTCTGTTGCCGGAGGTTCTGTCGGTGCCTGCGTTGGCTCTTCCGTTGCCGGAGGCTCTGTCGGTGCCTGCGTTGGCTCTTCCGTTGCCGGAGGCTCTGTCGGTGCCTGCGTCGGCTCTTCCGTTGCCGGAGATTTTGTCGGGACCTGTGTCGGCGTAGATTGATTCTCCGATGGGGTAGGCGTTATTGCAGGCGTAGGGGTGGGCGCTGACGTCGCAGTCTGTCCCGTGGCAGCAGATGGAGTTCCTACGTTCGCCGAAGGCGGATTTGTCGGAGATTTCGAAGCGGGAGATTTTGAAGCGTTATATATTTTTATTCCCAATACAGTTAAAATAATAACTACTAAGATGCAGCAACCGAATGTCAAAAGAGCAGGCCACACCTTTTCATTTTCAGAATCAGAACTAAGCCCCAAGAAACGCTTCATTTTATCGGTAAATGTTTCGTCTTTTGTTTTCGACGTTTTATCTCTGCTTTTTTTCGCGCTAGCGGCTTTGCCAGAAGCCTTCGCCCCCTCTTTTGCGGCCGCACTATTACCACTCGCCGCCGAGGCAGCAGCCATACCAGCTGCAACAGGTGCCACTGCTTTTTCATGAGCATCTGCTCTTACTACCAAGATCGACGTATCCTCCGTAAACCCTTTGGTCGCTGCAGCCTGCATCAGTTTCTCGGCAATTTGTGAGAGACTTCTCGAAGATCTCACCATATCACAGAGGCTCTCATCGTCTACACTGTTGCAAAAAGCGCTACTGCAAATTATAAAAATATCTCCGTGCTTTACTTCAACCTCGGAATAATACGGCTCCGTCTGTTTTCCTTCTGGCATTGCGCCCAAATATTGTGTGAGCTTATTACGCTTTGGATGCGCTGCCACCTTATCTGCTGTTATTACACCGTTTTTGTACATTACCTGTGCCTGGTTATGGTCTTCCGAAAGACAACTTAAATTACCTTTTCGAAATAAATAAATCCTGGTATTACCCAAGTTGCAAGTAATAACTGCCGTTTCATATAAAGCCATAACTGCAACGGAAGTATAAATATTATTATCCGGAAGTTCCGCTGATTTCGCTATTATGGCTTCGTTGGATTCTTTTACAAAATCTTCCTGTCTCTTATACACATCTCCGAGCCCACGAGACCGGAGCCTATCTCG
>ENA-OYZN01000843-OYZN01000843.1-human-gut-metagenome-genome-assembly--contig:-NODE-843-length-10992-cov-4.524915_pt1 | contig 10992 bp, 14 predicted proteins | sample MGYA00243294_ERZ653483 | MGnify/ENA primary metagenome ERZ653483 (study PRJEB26926, sample SAMN06165155) | human gut metagenome | biome: ENVO:00009003; feature: ENVO:2100002; material: ENVO:00002003... | reverse complement strand
CAATAATCAGAAAATTGTCGATACCGTAGAAGCGGCAGGTGGTATTGAAACCACTCTCACACAGTCTAACAAAATCGGCTTTGACTGGCTGAACTTCTATGTGAACAAGGTTTTGGTTCGACAGGAGTACAAAGAGCAGGAAAATCCTGTTGGCACTGCCGATAACCCCTTTGTATGGGAAAAAAGCATGGCTCTTATCGCAAACGGGTTCTATGTCCATGATGGTGTCCGTAAGGTTTGGGTCGGTGAGACAGGCGTTACCGCCGCGTGGGACGATAGTAATTGGGAGGTCATGCAAATGTAAATCCTCACATTAAACGAAAGGAATTTAGCTAAATGGTTTCTGAAAGCACACTGATTATCAGCATTGTAGGGGCGGTCTTTGCAAGCACAGGCTTTTGGGCGTTCCTCACAAGTCTTATCCAAAGCAAAAAGTCTAAAGGCAGCGCGGAGGGGCAAATGCTGAAAGGTCTTGGGCACGACCGCATTTGCTATCTCGGTGAGTGTTATATTCAGCGCGGGTATATCACCAAAGACGAATATGAGAACCTGCATGATTATTTATACTTACCGTATAAAAAATTGGGTGGAAACGGTACTGCCGAAAAGATTATGAAAGAGGTTGACCGTCTCTCACTCAAAGACAAGGAGGATTGACCTATGGAAGAAAAGTCGTATTTCCAAACTCACGGCGAAGAAATCACGCCGGAAATGTTGGACGAACTGAGTAACGGGAAAGGAGAAGACGAAGATGAGTAACAGCCCTCTCGTAAACTACACGCGGATTTCCCCCAATAAGACAAGTCCGCGCAGAAACAAAATCGACACTATCACCATTCACTGTGTCGTGGGGCAGTGTTCCGTGGAAACGCTCGGCAATATTTTTGCACCGACCTCCCGACAGGCAAGCTCCAACTACGGTGTTGGTGCAGACGGTAAAATCGGTATGTATGTCGAGGAAAAAGACCGCTCTTGGTGTACCTCAAGCGCGGCAAACGACAACCGCGCTATCACCATCGAGGTCGCAAGCGATACCAAACACCCTTATGCGGTGAATGACAAGGCGTATGCCGCAATGCTCGACCTTGTAACCGATATTTGCCGCCGTAACGGTATCAAAAAGCTCGTATGGAGTACGGACAAGAACAAGCGCATAAATCACCTTGGCGGTTGCAATATGACCGTTCACCGCGATTATGCGAACAAATCCTGTCCCGGCGATTATCTGTATAACCGTCATGGTGAAATAGCGGCAGAGGTCAACAGGCGGCTCGGTGCGGCAGTTGATACTCCGACTGAGGACAAGCCTACTACCAGCTCTGTTAAGGCGGGAGATACCGTTAAAATCTCCTCCACGGCTACTTATTACGGCGGCAAGGCGATTCCTGCTTGGGTGAAAGCAAAGAACTGGATTGTCCGCGAGGTCAGCGGTGACAGAGCGATTATCGACAAGTCTGTGGACGGGAAGAACGCGATTTGCAGTCCTATCAACACGAAGTTCTTGAGTGTCGTTTCTGCCGCTTCTACGCCCTCTCAGAGCGCGCAGACACCGCAGGTAGGTGATTATGTCTCGTTCACTGGAAAAACTCACTACGCAAGCTCTAACGGCGATAGAGCGGTGTCCTGTAAGGGCGGCAAGGCGAAAATCACGCAAATCTATGCAAAGGGCAAGCACCCTTATCATCTTGTCCATGTCGATGGAGAGTCTACGGTCTACGGTTGGGTTGACCGCAATACTTTCACCAAAGTGTAAAGGAGGTTGACGGTATGCGGAGGGTAAAGAAAAAGCCACCGAAAGAATTTTCAAAGAAAATCCTCATCGTGGCGGGAATTATCAATGCGGTCGTTATCGTCTTTACGATGGTAATGATTTGGCGTACTCTCGACCTTTCGCCGCTTGCCTACCTTATACCGTCAGTAGCCGCCGAAGTTGCCACGGGTACGGGATTCTATTATTCAAAAGCAAAGGTCGAGAACCGAATAAAACTGATGAGACAAAACAAAGTCACACCAAACGAAACACATTTTTCTGAAAATTACTGAGGAGGTATCACCATGACTGACATTACCAATGTTGTTTCCGCTGTTATCACCCTGCTCGTAGCAGTCATTACCACTTTCCTTATCCCTTATCTGAAAGAGAAAGTGGACGCTGAGAAGTTCGAGAAAATCAAGGCGTGGACGAAAGTTGCGGTCGAAGCCGCAGAAATGATTTACAACGGCGCGGGTCGCGGCGCGGAGAAGAAAGCCTATGTACTGGAATACTTGAACAGCAAGGGTTATAAGCTCGACTCCGACACCATTGACAAGCTGATTGAGTCCGCTGTCCTTGAACTGAAAAAGAGCTGATTTAATCCCGTTCAAGTAGTTAAAGTAGTGGAAAATCCGTTTTTGCGTGTAACTTCCTCTAAGTACGCGCGTATTAGGTGAAAGTTTACGCAAAAACCGAAAAACAACTACTTTAACTACTTCATCTCGTCCCGTGGCAAAGAAAAAGAACGCCGATTCAATCAGCGTTCTCTATCCTATAAACAAATCCAAAGGTGTGTTTGATGAAGAACACAGAGTTCGGATTTGCACTTTTTGGTGGAGCTGAGGGGAATCGAACCCCTGTCCGAAAGCAACTTGACTGGACTTTCTCCGGGCGCAGTCTGTTATTTACATTCCCTCGGCGCGGCGGGAGCAGACACTCTACGCGCCTTGGTAGCTTCATGATGCATGACGCAGGCAAAGCTTACTGCGTTCACGGACGCCACTAGATCACGCCCAAGCCCGGCTCGTGGCCCTTCCGGGGAGGACGGGCTGCCTAATTAGGCAGCCTGAGCAACGTAAGTGTTGTCAGTTAATTTAGAAAAATTGCCCGTTTTATGGAGGCCAGGCGCCTCCGCCCGCTTATCCAGCCTCACTGCCCCCGTCGAAACCAGTGCAGCCCCATATGGCAGCGGAAAACCGCTGCGGATCGCTGGAAAACTCTAAATTAGACTCTCGTTGCTTTTATCATCCACTTCATGGGCAGGAGTTTTGCCACGAAGCGATAGAATTTATTAAATGCCGTCGGCGTGTAGAACGTCCGGCCCTTTTTTGCTGCCCGGATCGTCCCGGCGACGACCTTTACCGGGTCACACCACGGGATATTGCCGAACAGGTCATGGTCGCCCGCAGCGTCGAAGAATTCAGTCTTCATCGGGCCGGGGCAGACAGCTGTGACGGAAATGCCCTTGGGGCGCAGCTCGTCGGCGATGCCGCCGGTAAAGGCGGAGACATACGCCTTGGAGGCGCTGTAGACCGTCATGCGGGGCGTAGGGCAGAAAGCCGCGATGGACGAGACGTTGATGATCTTCGCGCCGCGCGTCATAAACGGCACGACAGTCTGCGTGACCATGGTCAGCGCGCGGACATTGAGGTTGACCACGCGCATAACGTCTGCCGAAGACGCGCTTGAGCCGATATTGCCCGTCGTGCCGCAGCCCGCGTTATTGACGAGCACGCGCACATCGGCCTTCTGCTCGGCCAGCTTTTCGCCGAGATAGTGGAAGCTTTTGGGGTCGAGCAGGTTCAGGCCCATGCAGACGAACTTCTTTTCCGGGAACTGCTGGGCCAGCTCTTCGAGCTTGCCCACGCGGCGGGCGATGAGCCAGAATTCCTCGATCTCCGGGAATTCCCGCACAAGCTGACGCGTGAACTCCGCGCCGAGTCCGGCGGACGCGCCGGTAATGACGGCTGCGGTCATCCGCGTCCGTAGGGGTCGCGGAGTTTGTCGGGCTCGGGGTATTCCTCGCCCCTGGTGTCGACGCGGATAGAGGCGATCTTCTGCTCGGTGAGCGGGCGGTCGTTCCCGTCGGTCTTCACAGCAGCGATCTTGTCGACGACATCCATGCCCTCGAGCACCTTGCCGAACGCGGCATACTGGCCGTCCAGAAATTCGCCGTCCTCATGCATGATGAAGAACTGGCTGCCCGCGGAGTTGGCCGCCTGCGCGCGGGCCATGGACAGAACGCCGCGCTTGTGGCTGAGATTGTTCTTCACACCGTTGAGCTTGAACTCGCCCTTGATGCAGTAGCCGGGGCCGCCGGTGCCGGTGCCCTTGGGGCAGCCGCCCTGGATCATGAAGCCGGAAATAACGCGGTGGAAGATCAGGCCGTCGTAAAAGCCCTTGTTGGCAAGGGAGATCATGTTGCGGACGCTCTGCGGCGCTTTGTCGGGGTAGAGCTCGCAGACGATCTTGCTGCCGTCTGCCATTGTGAGGGTCATAATGGGATTTTCCATGGGATTACCGTCCTTTCATTGCGCGGTCGATCTGGCGCTTAGCGTCCTTCTTTGCGGCGTCGTCACGCTTGTCGTAGAGCTTTTTGCCCCTTGCAAGCGCAACCTCGACCTTGACGAGACTGCCGCGGAAATAAACGCTCAGCGGGATCAGCGCATATCCGTCCTGCTTCACCTTGCCGTACAGCCGCATGATCTCACGCTTGTGCATGAGCAGCCTGCGCGGGCGAAGCGGATCCTTGTTGAAGATATTGCCCTGCTCGTAGGGTGCGATGTGCATCTGCCGGATGAAAAGCTGCCCGTCCTTGATCTGGCACCAGGCTTCCTTCAGGCTGAGCGTGCCGAGGCGGATGGATTTGACCTCGGTTCCGGTGAGTTCGATGCCGGCCTCGAATTTTTCATCGATGAAATATTCATGGAACGCTTTCTGGTTCCGCGCGGCGATCTTCACGCCCTCCGCCATTGAACACACCTCCCTCCGGCAATCATACGATGTGTATTATATGTCAATTATATCAGCCATGTCAAGCGTTTTCCGGTACTGCGTGTACCGGACGACACGGTTCAGCAGATATTGTTGAAATGCGCGGCACTGCTGCGCGCTTAGATTCCGGTTTGACATGATGACAAGCGGGACGATAGGGCCGCCGCCCTGAAATGGAAGCTGCACGTGCCGGTACGGCTGTGCCCGCAGACCGTTCCGCTCGTAAAAGCGCTTGCGGCGGCAGGTAATCTCATCGTCCGGCGGTTCGATCTCCAGAATCAAAGGCTTGTCCTGCGTCAGCAGCTGCCGGAGAATCGTGCTGCCAGTCCCGTGGCCGCGCTGAGACGGCTGAACAGCAAAATGCTCAAGATAGCAGAAGTCCTCTGTCTCCCACAAAAACACATCCGCCAGCAGCTTTCCGTCCTCGACTGCGCCAAGCGGGAAAAAGTCCGCGTCCTGCAAGGCGCGCAGGTGGTCTTCCCGCGTGCGCCGCTCGTTGGGCGGGAAGCTGGCTTCGTAAAGGGTGAACGACGCTTCAAGCAGCGGATGGGAAGCGCCGATGCGTTCAAAGTTCATGTCTGATAAAAGTCTGCGACCAGCTGCCGGTCGTACAGCACGCGGGCGCGGAGCGCCTCGATGCTCTCAAAGCGCAGTTCCCCGCGGATATGATCCTCCAGCCAGATTGCAAGTTCCTTTCCATATAGATTGCCGGAGAAGCCGATCAGATTGGCCTCCAGCACCGGCGCAGACAGCGCGCCGAGCGTCGGATGGACGCCGATGTTGACGCAGGCGGGATAGCGCCTGCCGTCAAGCTCCGCCTCCGCGCGGTAGACGCCGAAGGCGGGGACGAGCACGTCCGGGGAAAACGGCAGATTCGCCGTTGGGAAGCCAAGCCCGGCTCCCCTGCCCGCGCCCTTCTGCACAGTGCCGGTCACAAGCTGGCCGTGGCCGAGCAGACGCGCGGCAGTTTTGCAGTCGCCGGAACGCAGAAGCGCGCGGATGGCCGTTGAGCTGACGCACTGCCCGTCCAGCTGAATTTCCGGGATCACGTCGCAGCCGACGCCGAGCGCGCGGCATTTTTCGCGCAGCCGGTCGGGATTCCCCTGTCCCCGGTCGCCGAAATGGAAATCGTGCCCGCAGACCACATGGCGGGCGCGCAGCTGCCGGACGAGATAGTCCTCGATGAAGACCTCCCACGGCATATGCATCATCGCCTCGTCAAAGTGCGCGAAAATGACCTCTTCAATGCCGCAGAGCCTGCGCATGAGAAGCTCACGCTCGGCCATGGTATTGAGAAGCGGCACGGCCGTTCCAAACACGAGCGTATCCGGATGCGTGTCAAAGCTCATGGCCGCCGGGGTAAGGCTAAGCTCCCGCGCACGCTCGCGCGTTTTATTCAGAAGCGCGGCATGGCCCAGGTGGATGCCGTCGAAAAAGCCGAGCGCCAGAACGCGGTCATGTTGCAAGTGTGTTCACCTCGAAAAAGCTCTTGATGGTGGTAAGCAGCCCGTTTTCCACGCGGCCAAGCAGCAGAAACTCGCCGTCCTCGGCGTAGACGCGATAGGTTCCGGACCGGAACTGCCAGTCCCTGACCTGTGCGCCGTTTTTGAGCCTTGCAGCCTGTCCCAGTGTGACGATGAGCGGCGGATGTACCGAAAAAACCGCGTCGACGGGCATGAGAAGCTCCTGCGGATCGTGTTCTGCCGCAAAATCCAGCACCTGCTGCATCGTGACGGCCTGCGAAAGCGTAAAGCTTCCGGCCCGTGTCCGGCGCAGGGACGACATACAGCCGCCGCAGCCGAGCGCGCTGCCCAGATCGTGGCAGAGCGTGCGCACATACGTCCCCTTGGAGCAGCGGACGCGAAGAACATACTCCGTCCCCTCCCCTTCCAGCAGCTCCAGCTCGTGGATGGTGATGCTGCGGGGCTTCCGCTCGACCTCTTTGCCCCTGCGGGCCAGCTCATAGAGCTTCTGGCCGCCGATTTTAATGGCGGAATACATGGGCGGGATCTGCTCGATGGGGCCGAGGAACTGCGCAAGCGCGGCCTGCACATCCGCCCGCGTGACGGTCACGGGATGCGTTTCGAGGACAGTCCCGCTCGTGTCCTGCGTGTCGGTCACAGTGCCGAGGCGCAGGCCCGCGATGTATTCCTTTTCCGCTGATTCCAGAAATTCCGCCGCCCTTGTCGCGCGGCCGATAAAAATGGGCAGAACGCCGGTTGCCATCGGGTCGAGCGTGCCGCCGTGGCCGACGCGGCGTTCATGAAATACGCCGCGCAGCTTGGCCGCCACATCCTGACTCGTCCAACCGGCGCTCTTGTCGATCACAAGGATTCCGTTTGCCATAGGTTCTCCTCAAAGCTTCACGCCGCTGTCGCGCAGCGCCTGCAAAATGGCTGCTTTCGCGCCCTCGACGCCGCCGGGGACGCTGGCTCCCGCCGCAGCGGCATGGCCGCCGCCGCCGAGCAGACCGCAGATCTTCGCCGCGTCATACGGCGCTTCGGTGCGCAGGCTGATCTTGCCGAGGCCATCCTCGACCTCGCGGATCATGACGCCGATCCGCACGCCCTCAATGCTGCGGGCAAAGCCGGAGATCGAGTCCAGATCGTCCTCCGTGGCGGAGAATTCCGCAAGCAGACGCTTGGGCATGACGCACACGCCGACCGTTCCGTCTGCGTAAAACTCCATCGTCTCCGTCAGCTTTGCCTCCATCCGGAGGCGGGAAAAGCTCTTGGTATCGAAAAAGAGCTTGTTGATGGGATACACGTCCGCACCCGCCTCGATCAGCGCAGCGGCCGTGCGGTGGGTATTGGACGTAGTGTTGGAAAATTTGAAGCAGCCCGTGTCCGTCGAGATCGCCACATACAGGCACTCCGCGATCCGTTTTGTAACGCTCACGCCAAGCTCCAGCAGGATCGCGTGGATGATCTCGCCGCAGGCGGCCTTGTCCGCTTCGACAAGCTTCGGGCAGGCAAGGGAATTGCTGCCGTGATGGTCGACCGCGCAGACGGGCGTGAGGCCCATGCGCACCGCGTCGAAGGACAAAAGGCCCTCGGACGCGATATCCGCCGAAATGACGGTCGCGCCTGCGGGCAGCGCCTCGCAGACAAGCCCGTCCAGAAACGGATCGAAGCGGGGCGTGAACTGCTCGTTCGTCAGGACAAACGCCGTCTTGCCCAGCTGCCGCAGGCCGAGGCACAGCGCGCCTGCGCTGCCGATGGTGTCGCCGTCCGGGCGGCGGTGGGTCAGGATGACAAAGTTGTCATGTGCGCGCGCAAACGCGCAGAATTCAGCCCTCGTCATTGGCCTTCTCCGCCTCCCGCGCAGCCTCCTGCCGTTCGAGCTTCTCGAGAAGATCGAACATATGCGCGCCGTATTTGAGCGAATCGTCGAGCGTGAAGACAAGCTCCGGCGTATAGCGCAGCTGCAGACGGCTGCCAAGCTCGCGCCGCAGCCAGCCGCCCGCGGACTTCAGGCCGCGCAGCGCGTCCTGCGACCGGGCCTCTTCCAGCACGCTCACATAAATTTTACTGTAGCGCAGATCGGGCGTGGTGTCCACGCGCGTGATGGAGATCATGGTCTGCACCCGCGGGTCCTTCAGCGAGCGGATCAACTCCGCCAGCTCCCGCTGGATCTCCTCGTTGATCCGGCCAATTCGGTTGGAAGCCATAGTACCTCCTTGTAAACAACCAGGTTGGCCAGCGCCGATTTTCCGGCGCTGACCATACCGTCCTTACTCCTTGATCTGCTCCATAACGAAGCATTCAAAAATGTCGCCTTCCTTAATGTCGTTGAACTTCTCGATCGACATACCGCATTCGTAACCGGCCGCGACCTCCTTGACCGCGTCCTTGAAGCGCTGCAGGGAACCGAGCTTGCCCTCATGGATGACGATATTGTCGCGCAGAACGCGGACAGACGCGTCGCGCGTGATCTTGCCGTCCTTGACATAGCAGCCCGCGATGGTGCCGATGGCGGAGACCTTATAGGTCTGACGGACCTCGGCGTGGCCGATGATGGCCTCGCGGAACTTGGGCGCAAGCATACCCTTCATGGCGTCGGTGATCTCGTTGATGGCATCATAAATGACGCGGTACATCCGCATATCGACCTTGTCACGCTTCGCGGCGGCCTGTGCCAGCTCGTTCGGGCGGACGTTGAAGCCGATGACGATGGCGTTGGACGTGGAGGCCAGCAGAATATCGGACTCGTTGATCGCGCCGACGCCCGCGTGGATGACGCGCACGCGCACCTCGTCGTTCGACAGCTTTTCGAGCGAGGCCTTGACGGCCTCGGCAGAGCCCTGCACGTCCGCCTTGACGATGAGGTTCAGCTCCTTCATTTCGCCCTCCTGCAGCTTGGAGAAGAGGCTTTCGAGCGTGACCTTCTGGTTGAGCTTGTTGGCGTCGTCCTTGATCTTCTGCTTGCGCTGCTCGACCAGCTGACGCGCCATACGCTCGTCGGAGACGACGCTGAATTCGTCGCCGGGAGACGGGACCTCAGCAAGGCCGGTGATCTCGACCGGAACGGACGGGCCTGCTTCCTTGACCTGCGCGCCCTTGTCGTTCGTCATGACGCGCACGCGGCCCACAGCCGTGCCCGCGATGATGAGGTCGGACTGACGCAGCGTGCCGTTCTGGACAAGCAGCGTTGCGATCGGGCCGCGGTTCTTGTCCAGACGCGCTTCAAGAACGCAGCCCTTGCCCGCACGGTTCGGGTTGGCCTTGAGCTCTTCCATCTCAGCGGTCAGAATGACCGTCTCAAGCAGTTCGTCGATGCCTGCGCCCGTCTTGGCAGAGATCTTACAAACCTCTGTTTCGCCGCCCCATTCAGACGGTGTCAGACCGTGCTCGGTCAGCTGGGTCAGGATGCGGTCGGGGTTCGCGCCGTGCTTATCCATCTTATTGACAGCTACAATGATGGGAATTTGGGCCGCCTTGGCGTGGTTGATGGCCTCGATGGTCTGCGGCATGATGCCGTCGTCAGCGGCGACGACGAGAATGGCGATATCGGTGCACATCGCGCCGCGCGCACGCATCTCGGTAAAGGCCGCGTGGCCCGGCGTGTCGAGGAAGGTGATGGGCTGGCCATTGATTTCAACGGTATACGCGCCGATGTGCTGCGTGATGCCGCCAGCCTCTCCGGCCGCGACCTTCGCGTGGCGGATATAGTCGAGCAGGCTCGTCTTGCCATGGTCGACGTGGCCCATGACGACCACGACCGGCGGACGGGTAACAAGCTCGTCTGCGGTGTCCTGATGGTCGTCGAACAGACGCTCTTCGATGGTGACGATGACCTCGTGCTCGACCTTGCAGCCAAGCTCGGTGGCGACGAACTCCGCCGTGTCAAAGTCGATGGTCTGGTTGACCGTGGCCATGACGCCGTTTTTCAGCAGGCACTTGATGACCTCGGCCACCGTCTTTTTCATGCGGGAGGCCAGCTCGCCGACGGTGATCTCGTCGGGGATCTTGACGACCAGCTGCGCCTTCTTGGCAATTTCAAGCTGGAGGCGGCGCATTTTCTCCTGCTCCTCGGAGCGGGACTTTGTGCCGAAGCGCTTGGCCTGCTGCTGCTTTTTATTCTTGCTGCCGATCTTCTGCTTGCCGCTGGAATAATTCTGCACGCGGTCGGAGACGAGCGAATCGACGCGGTCGTCATAGCGGTCGGCATTGACCGTGACGGCGCTGGTGTCGATGACGCGGCGCTCGCGCTTGCGCTCGGGCTGCGGCTGCTTGGCGGCAGGCTGGGCAGCAGTCTGCTGCGGGCGCGGCTGGTTCTGGCCGCCCTGCGGCTGCGCCGGGCGCTGGCCGTTCTGCTGCGGACGCGGCGCATTCCCCTGCTGCTGCGGGAAATTGAGGGGCTGAGCTACCGCGAGATTGCCCAGGCACTGGACCTGGAGGAGGGCACTGTAAAATCCCGGCTGGCCCGGGCCCGACTGCTGCTGCGAAAACTTCTGCTGCAAAAGGGGAACCTTCCCACCGGTTCCCCGTCTAATCAACTGGGGCGGAAAGGAGGGATGTCAAAATGAACCCATGCGAAGAATATGAGCTTCTCCTCAGCGCCCGGCTGGACGGGGCGCTCTCTCTCAAGGAGGAGACCCAGCTGCATGCCCATCTGGCCCAGTGCCCCCACTGCCGCCAGCTGGCCCAGGAGCTGGAGGACCTTCAAACCCAGATGACCTCCCTTTGGGTCGAGCCCCCTGACTCCCTCAAGGACGCTCTGGCCAGCCAGGACTGGAGTAAGTC
>ENA-OYZN01000842-OYZN01000842.1-human-gut-metagenome-genome-assembly--contig:-NODE-842-length-11015-cov-4.094891_pt1 | contig 11015 bp, 3 predicted proteins | sample MGYA00243294_ERZ653483 | MGnify/ENA primary metagenome ERZ653483 (study PRJEB26926, sample SAMN06165155) | human gut metagenome | biome: ENVO:00009003; feature: ENVO:2100002; material: ENVO:00002003... | reverse complement strand
CAGTTCTTTACATATACCCAGTCTGCTCCATCCTGAATTAAATTCGTATATTCAAAATTAACTTTTCCGTTCTGGATATAAAATCTTCCATTCTCATTATCTGCTAATCCTGTGAAGTTAAAATTAACTTTTCCGTCCTCTATCCTCCACCAGCCGTTTGAGTTCTGTCTGATTCCTGTATAGTCATATCTTATCTTTCCATTTTCTACATATACCCAGTCTGCTCCATCCTGTTCTACACTTGTATATGTTGTGTCAACTTTACCATTCTTTACATACATTCTTTCATTGTCACAGTCTGCAAATCCTGTAAAGCTTGTATCTACCACATCATCTGCATAATAATAGTAATTTCCATCTTCTGCCTTACTAAGACCATTCTTCTTTTCAACAACTCCTGTTGCAGGTATCTCTGTTACATCTGTCTTCGCATCACATACTGTACAATGGTGGCTCTTGCTTCCTGGTGTTGTCTCTGTTGCTTCAACATCTACTGTCCACTCTGTACTGAAGCTGTGTCCCTTTGCTGGGATTGTTTCTGTGTATGTCTTCTTGTCACATGTTCCTGTTGTAGATGTACATGTATATGTAAGCACTCCTGCCTCTGTACATGTTGCCTGCTTTGTTATCTTTGACTCATACTTATGTGTATGTGTTGTCTCTGATGTTCCAGATGGTGTATATATCATATAGAAAAGATTGATTGAATCTCCCTTTGTTACAGTTACAGCACCCTTAGCAACATCTACTGTTAATGTACCATCAGAACCAACTTTTTTGCTTGTTCCATTAACTTTTACGCCCTTACCAGAAGCTGCCGTTGTTCCGCCAAATACAAGTGTAAGCTTTCCAGCGGATGGTGCTGTGAACTTAATACTTGTTGATGACTCCATCTTAAGGCATTTTGTAAGTGTAAGACCGTTGTATGTTGCTGTACCTTTATTTGTTGCTATGCTTCCTGTAATACTATAGAAGTCACTTGTTGTTCCTGATTCTGTAAAGTTATGTACCTTTGCATCTCCTGATACCGGTGTGTCAGGTGTAACAGGTGTATCTTTTCCAATAGCTGGAATAACTGCTGTTTCATTATAACCACATCCTGTACATGTGCGGCTCTTAAGACCTTCTTCTGTCTCTGTTGCAGGTGTAACAACTACCCACTCACCATATGTATGTGTATGTGAAGTGCCAGATACGCTTCCACCACCTACTGATACAAGAGATGTCTTGTATGCATTAAGCTTATCCTTTAAAGGCTTGTTAAGTGAATGGCTTGTATCATCAACGCTGTTATCAAATGTCCACTTGAAATCTCCGCCCATAATACGTCCTGCATACTTAGTTACAATTGAAGGAACATCTGCAGGTGCATCAATATCAGCAGTATCAACACCTAAATCAACCTTAGTATCAAAATTAGAATATGTCTTTCCGCCCTGCTTTGCCTTATAAGTTGAAGGTACTGTTTCACTTCTTGATGTTGCAAGATATGCATCGAAATCAGTTGCACTTGCAGTTGTTGTACCAGCATCCGAATTAGCATATATAACAGACTTCTGACCTTCCATATAGTTGTTGTATGCCTTGATGACACCACCATTCTCGCTTGAGAATATTCCGCCTGCAAGAACATCACTTCCCTGCATTGAACTGAGCATTGGATAATTACAGTTTCTGAAATAGTTAGCCTCTACGAATGCCTCACTATCCTTTGCAGCGCCTACACCATATTTAGAATTACCATCATAGTAGTTATTATATACATGAACTGACATTGTTCTGATACGAGGATGTCTTGAATCAGAATGGTCAAACCAGTTATGGTGATATGTAATCCAGTTCTCACCTGACTCTGACTTCATGCCACAAAGTGACATCTTTCCTGAATCCCAGAAATGATTGTAAGATACTGTCACATACTGAGAATTATCCTTTAAATCCATAGAGCCATCGCCCTTAGCCTGGTCACCATCTGAACCAGCATCACCATAGAACACATCGTTGTTATGTACCCATACACCAAGTGACTGCTTAAGAGATATACCATCTCCGTCTTTTCCACCGCCCCAGTTCATAAGACCAAGGTTTCTTACTTCTATGCCTGTTGACTGGAATACAGCCACACCTGCTCCATATAAAGTAGCATCATCACCAATACCCTCAAATGTTACGTTAGCTGCTCCCTTAACACCAATTGCATATGCTGATGATACATCTTTGCAGGCAAGTCCACTTAATGTAACCTGACCTATAATACGGATAGCAACTGGCTGGCAGTTACTCTTAGCCTTAATTGCCTGTGTAATAGCTGCTACACCTGTATATTCTGTGTTACCAATCTTCATCTTAACTGTATTCTTATTAGCTTCTGTAACATAAAGAACAGATGCATTAGACTTTAATGTACCATCGTTATTATATGCACCAACACCATTCTTTACCGGTGAATTACTTGAAAATGTAAATCCGCTTCTGTCATGTGCATTTACAGTAAGCTTATCTGAAACGATAGCAGCTGATGTATTCTCCTTGCCATTGTTCAGCGGAACAATCTTCATAACATAATCGCCTGCTTTTAATCCTACAGCATCCGCTCTCATGTAAGATGGATACTTTCTGATAAGCTCATCGTCCAACTGGACATAAGCTGAATCTGAGGCACTTGCAGACTTAACATATACATTGTAACCTGTAGCTCCTGTTACAGGTGTCCATTTAACATATGCTGTCTCAAGCCAGCCTGATGCTTCTGTTATTGCGCCAGAAGCTGCATGTACTGGATTCATGTCAAATACTATAACTGACACTGCCACCATTACACATGCAAGTAATGCACTCATAAACTTTTTTACTTGCTTTTTCATTTTTCCTCTCCTTTTCCATTTTATGCACATTTTTGTGCAAATTTGATATGTTTTATTCACAAATCATGTTTATATTACCATTATTGTACAATATTTTCAACCGCATTTTACATGTTAGAGAAAATTTTTCGTAATTTTAACACATTATTTCTTTTCCTAAAGTAAATGAATATACAATTTTTTCTTTTACAGTTTTTCCGGTAAGCTGTTCCAGCGCTTTTGCATAGTAATCAAGCTGGATTGCGTATCTTTTGACAAGCTCTTTTTCCCCCGCTTTGCCCTTCATAACCCTGTCAGTCTTATAATCAACAATCACAAGTTCTCCGTCCTCTTCAAAACACAAGTCAATTATACCCTGTATAAGCTGTCCTTCGTACTCAAATACAAAAGGCTGTTCTCTTCTGACACTGCCACAGTTCACCGCATTTGCAACTCTCCTGCCTGTATCTGATTGTACAAATGTATATATATCCCACGGATTGACACTTTTCACCTGTAATTCATTCATCTTGCCTGTTTCTAACATTCTGTTAATATCTGCTTTAACTCCATCAAGGTTCACACTTACTGAATAGTCAAGACATTCCATAACCCTGTGATATGCGCTACCACGCTCATTAGCAGCAAGCTTAACTTCCTCACCGCTTATGAACTTTGGAATTATGCTGTTTGTCTCATCACATTCTTCCTTTTTAAGTGCTGTCTTCACAGATTCATCCATGTAAGCATTTTCCTCTGAATCATCATCCGCCTGCATAGCCTTAAGCTGTGAAACCGTCAGCTTCATCCTTCCGGCTGCGTTATCATCAGGAACATACTCCGGAAGCTCCTCTAATAAAGGATAAGACACAGCTTCCATAATTTCATCAGCCAGTCCCCCGATTCTAACAGCATTCGCTTCACCAGCCATCTCCCCGGATTCATCCACATCAGCACAAGAATCCTCTCCGGCATCAACCATCACTTTAAAGCTGCCTTTCAATTTATCTGAATCCATAAGACACACTGGCATTATCATATCAAGATAGTTCTTTATATTCTCACTGTCCGCGAAAGACAACATTCCATCTGCTGCAAGTTGCTCAGTCCTTCCCCTGTATTTATCAAGTGTCCTGTCTGCATCTTTTACAACTCCGGTAATTATGAGTTTTTCCCTTGCTCTTGTCATTGCTACATAGAGAAGTCTCTCTTCCTCTGCTATCGACTCTCTTACAATTCTTCTTGCCATAGCACCTTTAATAATAGTAGGTGTCTTCGTTCTTCTTTCAAGGTCAACATAATCAACTGCAATTCCTAAGTTCTGGTCTACAAGCACAGGCGCAGTTGCGTCCATAAAGTTAATGCTCTTATGCGCCCCAGCAAGTATTACAATCGGAAATTCCAGACCTTTACTCTTATGGATACTCATAATTCTTACAAGATTCTCATTGTCAAGGCTGGCAGCCCCCTCTGCAAAATCTTCGTCAAACTTCTTAAGTCTTTCAATATATCTTAAGAAATTAAACAGACCTGAATAACTTGACTTTCCATATCCCGCTGCTCTTTCCAGCAAGACATTTAAGTTAGCCTGTCTCTGTGCTCCGGCAGGCATTGTTCCCACATAATCGTAGTAGCCTGAATCATATATCATCTCCCAACACAGATCATATAGTGACTCAACACTGCTCTTGTCTCGGTATTCTGTGAGCTTTGCAAGAAATAATGCACATTTGCCGGACAGCTGCTTAACATCCGTCTCCTGTATCTTATCTGCTCCGCCAAGCACTGCAACTGCTTTCAAATGTTCATACAGATTATTATGCACATTCTTATCTGCATGCTCTCTGCCAAGCTTTCTCACCATTCCAAGCTCCGCTGCCGTAAATCCTCCAAAATAAGACATCATCGCCGCCGCAAGGCTTATCTCCTGAACCGGATTATCTACTATCGTAAGCATGCTTAAGATTACCTGTATCTCACGCACGCTGAAATATCCTGTTGACGAATCTGTATACGCCGGTATCCCCCTATCCATCAGGGCATCTGCAAATGTATCCGCCCAGCCTGTAACTGACCTTGTAAGAATTACAATATCCCTGTATTCTGCCGGTCTGTATATATTTTCATCTGCATCATACACATTTACGCCAGAAGAAACTATTCCCTCAATCAGCTTTGCAAGCCTGTCTGCCTCAAGCTCTCTTGTTGTCGCCTCTTCTTCATTCTCTGAAGATATAAGAATTACATCTGTACTCTTGTTGGCTTCATCACCATAATTACTGTCACTGTATTCAGGATATGGAAACCCCGCATTAAGCCTTACAGATTCGTCATACCCGATTCCTGAAAAATTCTTATTCATGATATGACTGAACACATCATTGGCACACTCAAGTACATTTTCCCGGCTTCGGAAATTCTTCTGTAATTCAATTCTAACATTATCGCCAGTCTCGCCGTATGTATCGTACTTCTCTATGAAAAGCTCCGGGCAGGCAAGACGGAACTTGTATATACTCTGCTTTACATCACCAACCATGTATATATTGTTATTCTCACCTGACAGTCTCGTCTTTGACACCGCATTAAGAATAACCTCCTGCAGCTGATTGGAATCCTGATACTCGTCTATCAGTATCTCTTCAAATCTGTTCGCAAGCTTGTCGACAGTCTCTGTATATACAAGCTTTCCGTCTTCTTTCTTTACAAGTATTGAAAGTGCAAGATGTTCCATGTCATTAAAATCAATTATGCCCTTCTCTCGCTTCACCTCTGAAACACGCTTGGCATACACCTTTGCCACTTTAAGTAAAGTCCGTATCTGGATGCCTGCCCCCTGCATGTCTGCAAATATTCCCTCATCATCTTTCAAGAATATCTTATCATTAAGCCGTCCTATGTAATCTTTAAACAACTTTCGCTGCCCCTTAACATATTCCTTAATATCCAGGTCTGCTCCTGCATCCTTCTTTCTTGACAGAGCTTCAAATGAAAATATTCTTATCCTTCTGCCAAGCTCTCCAAAATCCTGTGAATTAATCATCTCATTAATTCCAAGCAGGTCAGACTGCAAAGCACCTGTATATGCTGCAGGTCCTGCCGGCTCAGAACAGATATCTACTAATCTATTATATTTATCACGGTAATCAAGAAGTGCATTTTTAATTGAATCATACAGCTCCTTAATTGCAGGATTATCGTAAGTATCATCATCATAAACTAACATGCACTCGTCAAACCACTCATCAATCCACGGATTACTTCTTGAAAAACGGTATATTTTATCTATAATGCTCACAAGCCCTGAATCGTCCCGTCCCATGCCAAATGCATCAACAAGATTAAAGAATTCTTCATCTGCTTCGGCATAGAATTCCTCAAGCACATCTTCCAACACATCATTTTCAATAAGCTTCTTCTCACCCTCGTCCATTATCCTGAACCCCGGGTCCAGATTAACCTCTGGAAAATGATTTCTGATTATCCATAGACAGAAACTGTCTATTGTTGTTATCTGTGCGTTGTTAAGCAGTGTTATCTGTCTTAAAAGGTTCACATCACCCGGATTCTCGTCAAGCATTGAATCAAGTGCTTTTCTTATCTTGTCTTTCATCTGGGCTGCTGCCGCCTTTGTAAATGTAACAACAACCAGCCTGTCTATATCTATATTCTTGTCAGGGTCTGTAATCATGGAAATGATTCGCTCAACCAGAACAGCAGTCTTTCCTGAACCGGCAGCCGCCGAAACAAGCACATTACAGTCTCTTGTATCAATCGCGCTCTTCTGCGCCGGTGTCCATTTTCTTTCCATTCTCATCAACCCCTTCCTTTATATTATTCCATAATACTTCATCATCGAATTTCTTTAATTTTCTATAATTGCAGCCTGGCAAATCCACTGAAAATCCACACACTGCCCCATAAGGACATCTGTCACAGCTTGAAAACTGTCCATCTTTATAAGGACTTCTCCTGATATCACCACCTGCAATTCTGTCCGCAGTATCAATGGCTCTTACATCAACGAATCTTCCAAGTATATTAAACTGCTCTGTATTCATCACCTTGCTTCTTCGTGAGTCAAATCCGCCGTCAGCCTTTCTGCTAACTGGAATATTAAGTGATGTACCCTCGGTATTGTCCATCTTCTCGGCAATATCCTTATCCGAATTAACCATTCCTTTAAGACGCAGTTCACCCTTAATCTTATCCTCTATCTCTTCTGCACTCTCTGTTGTCGCAGATACAATCGGGTCACTTATGTTGTAGTAGAACACTCCGGCAGGAATCACATTTTTACCCGGACGCATCTTCGCCACAAGCTTCATTGCCGCTTCCATGTAGACCATAAGCTGGATATCAATTCCGTAGTAGGTCTTTACTATGTTGAAATCCTTCTTTCCTGTCTTGTAATCGATAATTCTTACATATACATCTGTGCCGTTTTCGCATATGTCAACGCGGTCAATTGTTCCGCTCATAAGCTGCTTTCTGTCTCCGTCCCCGACTTCCATATTGAACTTATGCTCGAATACAAATGGCACGAAATCACCACATTTTAACTGTTCACCCATCGCCCATACAGTGCGGTCTGCAAGGTCTTCCATCCGCTTAATCATGAATGAATTACGGCTTGAATCCTTAAGGATACTGTTCTGGTATATGTCAGTAATTGCAGCGACACTTCTTTTTACCATCTCGCGGCGCTTCTCCTCTGATATCAGATAGTACGACTCACCGTTTTTCTTGATTTCGTCGCACACCTCACGGATAACCGCATGCAGTACGACGCCAAAGTTTACTGGTGAAAATGTGAATTCTTCCCTTTCCTTCAAATCAACTCCATATCTTAAGTAATACCTCAGCGGACACTCTGCAAAGTTCTCAAAAGATGTGACGCTTCCGACAAGCCTGCCGCCAGTAAGTGAATCAATAATATCCTCATCTACATTTGCAGCAATTTCAGTATTATCAAAGCTGTTAGCCGCCCGCGGTATTGTCACATATGAATTCTGCTGTGCCGTGTCTTTGTAAGATAACTTAAGGCAATGTGAAAACATTTTTCTCATGCTTCTTATAATATATGAAGGTATCAGCGCCGCACCCTCGCTGTTTTTTACCGCATATGACATGTAAAGCTTCTCCGCACTCTTTGTCATAATAAGATACAGATAGAATCTCTGTGTAAATGCTTTCTCCCTCACGGAAGCTGACATAACTATTCCCTTATCCTCAAGATACTCCCTGTCGCTTTCTGACAGAACGCTTCTTGAATCAGCCTTCTTAGGTACATTGCCGTCATTGATTCCGACAAAGAACATGACCTTGATATTGTCAAGACGGGTTCTTTCTATATCTCCGATAACAACGCAGTCATTGGTCTGCGGAATAAGTCCTATCTTAATCTCCTGAAATCCTGACGCAAGTATCTTGTTAAATTCTTTAATACCAACCTTCTCGCTTCCAAGAAGGGCATACATTTTATCTAATACTTCTATAACTTTCTTATATAACTGCGCATATTCATCACCAGTGTACTTGCTGTCATTAAGCACACTTACCTTCTGCTCCATATCTTCACTCACAAGGAATTCGTAAAGAGCCTTTACCATATCTGCAACATTAGATTCCTTTGACTTAAGCACTTCTTCCAATGGATCCAACATATCTGTTATCATTGTTCTTAGTGAATTAAGCTTCTCAAGGTCAGTATTATTGACTGTTCCCCTGAACTTTCTTATCCATGGTTCATGCCATTTTCCCCTGCCTCTGATTCCAACTGCAACACAGTAATTGTCTAACAGATCAATATCTTCGCGCTCCATTCCGCTCATTCCGGTTCTTAGGAATCCTAATATGCTGTCATAGCTGTAATTATTCTCTATTATTCCAAGTGCACCGTTAATTGCCGCAATAAATGGATTGTCCGTCACATGGCGCTTGTAATCTAAGAAATATGGTATATCGTTCTGCTTTAATATATTAGCCGCCAGTTTGCCATAGCCATCCATGTCCGCAGTAACTATCGCAATCTCGTTATATCTGTATCCACACAGTCTTGTAAGTCTTATTATTTCTCCTGCTGCAAATGTTAATTCTTCCTTGGCAACAGCTCCCTCATATATAACTATGTTGTCAGTCTTCTGGTTAAATCTTCCCGAATTGTTTCTGAAAAGATTCTGTTCCAGGAAATCCAGTTCTTCTGAATTCTTAAATCTTGAATTAACATTTACAATTACATTCTTTCCCGGTACTGCTTTTCCTGCAATATACACAGGTTCAAGGACTTTCACATGTTCTTCATCACATATCTTATAAAGCTTTGATACGCAGTCCTTACTCATGAAAAAAAGTTCTTCCCTGCCTCTTACTGAATTTTCACGCTCAGATGCATCAATTGTCAGAGAAACATATATCTTCGGACACATTGATAAAAGAATTGTCATTAAATTGTACTGAACCGGGGTAAAGCCTGTGAATCCGTCAAATACTATCTCGCAATTCTTTATTCTCTCTGACTCTGTAACCTTGCTGCATAATTTATCCAGTATTTCTTCTTTAGTTATATAATTCTTGTCTATGTACTCTGCAAATGCGTTATATACAAGTACTATATCATCAAGCTTATACTGAAGTGCTGCACTTCCCTCTGAATCACTGTATGCTGCACCTGCCGCATCCTGCATAACATCCGGCTTGATATCATACTGAAGCATCTCCGATATAACAGACTTCATCTCTGACACAAATCCTGTATTAGACAGATTACTTCCAAAATATTTTAATCTGTCCTTGTTCTGCTCTAAAACTCTTTTAATAATCAGATTCTTTCCTGTATCATCAAGGACTTCAAGATTATCCTCACCCACTTCCTCAAATACTTTATACGCAAGCCTTTCAAAGCTCACAACATCTATATTAAGTATTCCTTTTCTTGGATGCATAGACACCAGTCTTTTCTGAATTGCCATAGTGTACTGCTCAGGCACAACAACTATATAATTCCTTTCAGGATTCTTCATTGACTCTTCAATTATATGCGTATACAGATAGTGCGATTTACCCGCACCTGAGCTTCCCAGAATTAATTGTAATGACATGTGTTACTCCCCTAATCTTTCTATAATAGACTTTACCATCATTTGCTTTACCATAATGCACCTTTTCATATCATGTCTCATCATGGTTCGAAATCAACCGCTTCATATACCACCGTATCTGAATAATCCCACCATTCTCCCTGATAGCCTGTAAATCCGTTATTTTCCATAGCATTCTGTAGAATCATCACATTTTTCACAGCCTCTTCATTGTCTATATCTGAATAATTCCTATCTGCTTTCAAAGAAAAATCATCAAATTCTGTCGGCATTGATATAACAGTTCCATCAGCAGCAACCATTGTAATATCCACTGTTCCTCCAAGATTATGCTTTTTCATTCCGTTAGCCGGATTTGCCACATAGTTAGGGTCCGGATATACTTCCCATAATTTCTGCTGTGCCTCAAACGGTCTGTATGCATCCCAAATCTTTAAGCTGTACCCCTGTTCTTTCAGTTCTTTCTGCACATTTGCAAGCTTCTTAACTGTTCCGTATCGAAGGTATGCGTCTGTGAAATCATATATTCTGACACCTGTAAAGTTATTGTCTGTTGCATACATCAATTCGACATATATATCAGGTATGTATTTATTTACAAGAACATATTCGTCATCTTCCGGTTCTTTTTCGGTTGTAATCTCCTGTGTTATAATTTCCTGTGCTGTCACTTCCTGTGATGCAGTCTCCTGTATGTTCGTCATCTCTTTTTCTGATACATCATCTGTTATGACATTTTTCTTTTGTCCACACGCTGTCATGCCTGCCGCTATAATCACTATTACTGCAAATGTTTTGATAAATTTACTGTTCATAATCATTCACCTCTTCATAAACCTACCATTTCATCATATTTAACAATTTAGTAGGTTTTTCAAGCTATGCATTAATTTAATGTGCCATTTTACACTATCCAATACATTTGTATTTAATATACCACATTTTAATCATAATCTCCCACTCCATACCATATATTTTGTAATAATGAATATGAAGGGCAGGTTTCTTTGTGATGAGTCAGACTAAAATCTGTCTCTTATACACATCTGACGCTGCCGACGAATAGCCTTGT
>ENA-OYZN01000836-OYZN01000836.1-human-gut-metagenome-genome-assembly--contig:-NODE-836-length-11065-cov-6.113533_pt1 | contig 11065 bp, 9 predicted proteins | sample MGYA00243294_ERZ653483 | MGnify/ENA primary metagenome ERZ653483 (study PRJEB26926, sample SAMN06165155) | human gut metagenome | biome: ENVO:00009003; feature: ENVO:2100002; material: ENVO:00002003... | reverse complement strand
TCTCTGGCCACTTCGGTCAAACTCATCAACGTGTTCCCATTAACCGTGGTGTGGCCCGGCCTGATCGTCACGGTTGTGGTTGTGGCGCTGAATATTTTTGGTGATGTGCTGCGCGATGCCATCGATCCGGTCACCAACCCCGCATTACGTGAAATAGGAGGCGAACGATGAGCGTCGATGTTCGCGGGCTGAAAATCACGATTGGCGGCAAACCAATCGTCTCTGATGCGGATATGACCATTGCCGACGGTGAACGAGTCGGCTTGATCGGTTCTTCAGGCTCCGGAAAATCTATGATTGCCAAGGCGATGCTGGGGTTGCTGCCCCTGACCGCTGTGACTAATGGGTCGATTGATATGGGCGGCACGGAAATTATCGGAGCTTCCGAACGTGCGCTTGCCGACCTGCGCGGCCGGTATGTGGGTGCGGTGTTCCAGAATCCGGCCCATGCGCTGAACCCGGTGATGACCGTGGCGCAGCAGATCGCCTTGCCATTGCGGTTGCACTATGATCTGACCAAGGCCGAACGAGCCGACCGAGTGAATGCCTTGTTGAGCAAGGTCGGGCTGGATCTCGATATGGCCGGCAAATACCCGCACGAACTGTCCGGCGGCCAACAGCAGCGCGTGGGCATCGCCACGGCGCTGATCACCTCACCGCGATTCATCATCGCGGACGAACCCACCACCGCACTCGACTCCATCACGCAACGCCAGATCGTGGACCTGCTGACCTCGCTGGTGGACGACGCCGGTGCCTCCATGCTGTTCATCACCCACGATTTCTCCGTACTCGCGCGTGCCACCACCCGCTGCTACGTGCTGGACGCCGGCCGCATCGTCGAACAGGGCAAGCACCGCGACCTGCTGGAGAAAAAGGGTTTCTATTACGAAATCTATAAAAGTCAGTACGATATTGCGTAAAAACAACGAGGCTGCCGCAGATGAAAAAATCTGCGGCAGCCTCGTTCTGGTGAACGGCTGCTTCTCCGGGAGGCACTGACACGGGATTTTATGATGTGAAAATTGACAATCTAACTGCCATTTGGTATGATAAATTTAGAGATATTTTGGAAATGAGGCAATTACATGGAGCCACTGGGAATTCTGAGTCTGGATCGAAAAAAGTATACACAGGCGATGGCGGAAAATCTTCCGGCGCTGCGCGCACGGCTCGGCCTGTCGCAGACGCAGCTGGCGGACTGCATCGGCGTTACGCGGCAGACGATCTCCTCGATTGAAAATCAGTCGCGGGAGCTGAGCTGGACGAATTTCCTGTCTCTGCTGTTCCTGTTCCTGCAAAACGCGCAGACCGCAAAGCTTCTGCCTGTGATGGGGATCTATACGGACGAGCTGGCGCGTATTTTTTCCTTTACTGACCTGAATCAATTCAGGCAATAACGGTTGATGGGAGACGCAGATATGGAGATCATCATACGCATCTATGACCGGGAGCGGCTGCTTGAGGCGAAGCTCCAATCAGGCGAAACGTGCACGATCGGAAAAGCTGCGGGCTGCACCATCCAGCTTGCCGCTGCCTGTCTTGGAAAAAAGACGATCACGGTCAAAACGGACGCGGATAGCTGGTCCGTGTCCGGCGCCGGGTTCCGGCAGGAGAAGCTCCCGTATGAAAAATCGCTCGTTCTGGATCCGGACGCGCATCTCGCGCTTACGGCGTACCCGTGCCGCACAAAGGCCGCCGTTCCGGTGCCGCTGACCGGGACGGAACGGCTCACAATCGGCCGGAACGCGGACTGCGATATCCAGATCGCGGATCAGCAGATCTCCGGAAAGCATACTGCGCTGTTCTATCAGGATGGCCGGTGGCGCTTTCAGGATCTCAAAAGCCGGAACGGCACCTATTTGAATATGCGCCTTGCCGGAAGCGGCGTGCTTGCCGACGGGGATGTGCTCTCGATCGGCTTCTGCCAGCTCCGCGTCAGCGGGGACCGGCTCTTCGTGTGGAGCAGCAAGGCTGTGCGCGTGAAGCCGGCCGCTGCGCCCGAAAAGCGGACGGCGGTGTCGCCGGACGATCCGTATCCGTTCTGCTTTAAGCCGTCGCCGCGCCTGCTGGAGGAAACGCCCTGCAAAACGCTGGAGCTGCAGGCGCCGCCGACGATCGGCGGAAAGCCGAATGTCAGCTGGCTGAATATCCTGCTTGCGCCGCTGCTCAGCGTGATCGTGATGGTCGCGGTGTGCCTTCTGGTCACCAATGTGATGACCATGCTGTATTTCAGCGTCCCCACGACCATCATCGGCGTGGTGGTATCGATCCTCCGCTACCGGGGTGAAAAGAAAAAGTACCGTTCCCAGCAGCAGCTGCGGCTGGATACATACAGCACGTATCTGCAGGAGCAGGTCCGTGAGCTGGAGGCGCTTCGCAGCGAACAGCAGACCGTTCTTGCACATATGTCCCCGTCGACGGATGTGTGCATCCGAAGAGCGGCGGCGGTCGACCGGGAGCTGTGGGGGCGGCTCTCCCGCGACGAGGATTTTCTTTCCCTGCGCGTTGGCAGCGGAACGCTCCCGGCAAGCTTCTCGGTTCAGACGCCGAAGCAGATGCTGCGGCTGGAAAGCGACGTCCTCGCGGAGCAGCCGACGCAGATCGCGGAGCGGTTCGCCATGATTCCGGACTGCCCGATCTGCGTTCCGCTGGGTGAGCATCTGTCCTGCGGCGTTGTGGGAAAGCGCGCGCGCTGCGTCGCGCTTGGGAAAAATCTGATCGTGCAGGCCGCGGCCCATCACAGCTACTGCGATCTGCGGATCGTCGTGCTCTGCGAGCAGGAGGAGACTGCGCAGTGGGAATTCTGCCGCTGGCTGCCGCATTGCTGGGACGAGGGGCATACGGCGCGCCTGATCGCAAACACGCCCGAAACGATCCGCGCACTGCTTGAACGGCTCGAGCCGGTCTTCTCGGCGCGGGCCGCTGCCGGACAGAACGCCGGGCTCGGCGCAGCGCCGCGTGCAAAGCCGTGGTACCTGTTCGTGTGCGCAGCGCCGGAGACGGTCACGCAGCACGCGTTTATGAAATTTCTGACGGCAAACCGCCGGGAGCTTGGCATCAGCGTGCTGTACCTGTTTGACCGGATCGATCTGCTCCCGGAGGAATGCCACGATATTCTGGACTGCAGGGAAGCAGTGGGCGTGCTGTTTGAGCGCAGGCACGCGTCCCGGAAGCAGCCGTTCCAGCCGGAGCAGGTGCCGCAGGCCCGGTACGAGCAGTTCGCACGCAGCATGGCGCCGCTCCGCATGGAGGCGAAGGGCGCTCCGGCGCTGCCGCGCTCGGTGTCGTTCCTGCAGGGCTATCACGTTTCGCGGCCCTCGGAGCTGGCACTGGATAAAAACTGGGCGAACGCAGAGCCGGAGCGCAGCATGGCGGTCCCGATCGGCGTTCGCGGCGACGGCACGCCGTTCCTGTTCGATATTCATGAAAAGCGGCACGGGCCGCACGGCCTTGTCGCGGGCACGACCGGCTCCGGCAAGTCCGAAATGGTGCAGTCCTGGATCCTGTCGATGGCAGTCCGCTTCCCACCGGATGTGGTCAGCTTCGTGCTGATCGACTTTAAGGGCACCGGCCTGCTGCTCCCGTTCCAGAATCTGCCGCATCTTGCCGGACGCATATCCGATCTGGATACGAGCATCGGCCGGAACCTCATCGCGCTCGAATACGAGCTGACGCGGCGCAAGGAGCTGCTCGACCGCTGGAAGGTCAGCAATATCTCCGATTACAGACGGCTGCTGCGCGAGGGCAAGGCGGATGAGCAGCTGGGATATCTGTTTATCGTGATCGACGAGTTCGCGGAATTCAAGAACCGGTTCCCGGAATTCATGCAGGCGGTCAATCGCGTGTTCGCGGTTGGCCGGACGCTGGGTGTCCATATGATCCTTCTGACGCAGAAGCCCGCCGGTGTTGTAGACGATAAAATGAACGCGAATACGCGCTTCCGCTGGTGTTTGAAGGTGGCAAACGCCGCAGACAGCCGGGAGATGCTGCACCATACCGACGCGGCGCAGATCACAACGCCGGGCCGCGCCTACGTGCAGGTGGGCGAGGACGAGGTCTATGAGCAGATCCAGTCCTATTGGAGCGGCGCACCCTATCAGCCGTTCCGCGAGGCTGCGGGGCAGACGGGCGGACAGACGGCTGTGGTGGACCTGTACGGGAACCGCCATTGCTACGAACCGGAAAAAACAACGGGATACCGCTCCGAACGAAAGGAGATCAATGCGGTCGTGGACTATCTGGACCGCTATTGCCGGGAGCGCGGCGTGGAAAAGGCGCGGCAGCTCTGGACGGCAAAGCTGCCCGAGCAGCTGCGTCTGCGCGACGTCGTCTGCGCGGCGTTCGACGGCGCGCATTGGGAAACGCAGCAGCAGGGCCTGCGGGCCGTCATCGGCCTTCTGGACGATCCTGCGGCGCAGTCGCAGCGCCCGATGTCGCTGAACTTCTCGGAATCCGGAAGCTATGCAGTCTACGGTGCGCCTGCGACCGGGAAAACGACGCTGCTGCAATCGGCGGTCATGTCCCTTTCCCTCTGCTATTCTCCGGAGCAGGTGCACCTCTATCTGATGGACTTCGGCGGCGGGAGCCTCCGGCTGTTCCGGGAGCTGCCGCACGTCGGCGGCATCGTGGACGGAGACGACGCACAGAAGCAGAGCAAGCTGACGACCATGCTCATCGACACGCTGGACCGCCGGAAGAAGCTGCTTGCCGGACAGGGCCTCGTCAGCATAGACGCTTACCGGGAAGCCACCGGCGAGCAGCTGCCATGGATCGTGCTTCTGCTGGATCACGTTGCGCCTGCGCTGGAGCTGTACCCGGATATCGACGGCTTTTTGCAGACGCTCGTGCGGGACGGCGCGGCCTGCGGGATGTATCTGCTGGTCAGCGCTGGCGCGGTGAACGCGCTGCCGTACCGGATCAGCCAGCACATCAAGGCGGCTGTCTGCCTGCGGATGACGGACCGCGGCGATTACGCGCAGATCGTCGGCAAAACGAACGGTCTGGAGCCGGAAAATCTGGCCGGACGCGGTCTGGTCAGAAGCACTCCGCCGCTGGAATTCCAGACGGCGCTTCCCGCAGCGGGAAAACGGGAGATCGACCGCGTCAATGAGATCCGGCGGCTTGCCGGGCTGATGCGCGGGGCATGGACAGGCGCCTGCCCGCCGCCGATCCCGGTGCTGCCGGAGGTCGTGGACTGGCGGGAATATCCGTCGGAGCAGATCCTCTGCGGTCTTACGGAGCAGTCCGTGCAGCCGTGCTTCGCCGCGCTTGCGCAGGAGCAGTTTCTGCTGATCTCCTGCGCGCAGGACGGAAGCAGTACCGTTCAGGCCATTTTTGCGCAGGCCGCAGAAAAGCTTGCGCCTGCGAAGCACATTGTATTTCACGGCGCGCAGGCGCAGGCTGCGGCGGCGTTTGACGGTGAGATCGCCGCGCTGATGCCGGAGATGCAGAAAAGAAAGGACGCGAGCGCCGGGAGCACGGACTGGCCGTGGATCCTGATCTGCATTGACGATCTGAAGCGCTGCATCGATTCGATCAACGACCAGACGCTGCGGCGGCTGGCCAGCATTCTGGTCCTTGGCAAAGGGCTGCGCGTCGCGGTGATCGTAAGCGGAAACGCGGCGGACATTACAAAGCTGTCCGCTTCGGGCGAGCGCTTCACCATGGAAATGACCGGAAAAACGACCCTTCTGCTTGGCGGAAGCGCGCAGGCGCATATGTTTGCCCGGACTGATCTGGCGTACAGCGCCGCGTCACAGGATGCAGGCGCCGGCATGGGCTATCTGGTTCAGGATGGCCATGCGGTCAAGTTGAAGGCAGTACAAAAATAGAGGAGATAGAGGAGGCAGAGAAAATGGAGCGGAGCAGGCTCTCAATCAGAGCGCTGGTCGTGCTGGCGTCCGAATTGGGCGCGGAGCATCTTTTTGGCGTGCGCGACCCGTTTATGATGATGGATCACGAGGAGATCCGGGCGGCGTATGAAGTCTGCCTGGAGGAGCTGGAACAGAGCGGCGCGATCACGCGGCAATTTGAAGGCGCGGCGATCGTGCGCGGCGAGCTGCGGCGGCTCATTGAAATCTGTGCGGAATGCGACTTGTATCTGACTGTCGATGCGGTCAACTGCGGACAGGCGGAGCCGTCCGTCGTATTGTACCGGCAGGGGAGCTGCTGGGCGCAGCTGACAAAGGATGGCGAGCTGGCAAGCCTGACCGGAGCTGCGGACGGGGAAATAGAAGAGCTGGCGCTTGCAAGGCTGATGGAGTGCTGCAAAGCGCAGGAAGCCCCTGAGGCGCAGACGCACTGGAGCCTTACAAACGAGCTGCTGCAGCACTGTCTGAAGGACACAGACGCAGGCCGGGCAGAGCTGTTGGCAGCCGGAATGCCGGAGGACGCGGCGGCGCTTCTGCTTGCCGGTCTGGAACGGCGGTGCGGCTATTGCTGCGTGAACACGGTCCATTTGCAGACGCGAACGCTGGAAAGCCTTTGTCTTGTGTACGATTCCGATATGCTGCTCCGGCTGGAGCCCGGCGAGGAGGAGACGGAGGACTGGATCGTCCGCAGGAGCACGCCGGAGCAGATCCGGCGCACGCTGCGTGCGCTGGTACGGGAGGGCGCGCCGCAATGAAGGCCTGTCAGAATGTGATCGTGACCCTGACCATCGGAGACGAGCAGCTGGATGTGGAGCTTCCGGCGTTCCTGCCGGTCGCGGAGGTGAATGCGCGTGTTCTGGAAATGCTCCGCGCCCTGTATCCGCAGGTTTACGGCAGCTGCACTGCGATCCGCCTGTACGACCAGGGAGCGCCCATTGCGGAGTCCAGAACGCTTGCGTCCTGCGGGATCTGGGACGGCGCAAGCCTGCAGGGCTGCGCTATATTGGAGTAATTTGCTGTTTTTAACAAATTGCAGCGCCAGTTTTTGTATATTACAACGTATTTGAATTAACATATTGACAAATTATTTTACATAGTGTAAGATAGAACCATCCTGAAACACACCCTTGGAAAGGAGCTTCAGAAATGAGCCTGATCCGCATAGATTATGAAAATGCGCGTGCGCAGGCAAGACAGCTTGAACAGAGCGAGCAGCAATGCAGTCAGATCGCGCAGAGCATTCAGGCGCTCCGGCAGCAGCTTGCCGGCGTGTGGGCCGGAGAAGCCGCCGATACATACGATCAGGCAGCCGAGCGTCAGCTGCGCGAGATCCGAAAGATCCAGGATGAGCTGTCGCGTCTTGCGCACACGATCCGCAAGGCCGCAGATGAGTTTGAAGCCGCAGAAGCACGAACAAAGGCGTCCATGTCCGCGTCAGGCGGGATGGGCTCCGGCGGAGGCGGCGAATGGTAAGGAGGTTGTGCCGGTGCAGATCAAAATTGAATCCGCAGTCGTCCAGCAGGCGCAGGCACGGCTGAGACAGCAGTCGGGTGCAATGCGCGCGGTCGCCGCGAATGTTTCCGGCGTCCTGAACGGACTGGATATGCAGATCGCGGCGACGCAGCAGATCAGACAGTCGCTGGAGGCGCTTTCCCGCAGATGCACGACAGAGCAGACCCAGCTGGAAGCAATGACGCAGATGCTGCTTGCCGCAAGCGACCGCTTCACGCAGACGGACCAGAAGCTCGGCCACAGAGCAAGAGGGCTTGGCGAAGCCGCCGACGCCATTGGCGCGGGCCTCGCGGCCACAACGCTGCCGGCTGTCGCGCTGCGGGGGATCGACAGACAGAAATGCGCGGACGAGCTGGGAAAGACGTTTGGCCTTCGGACCTCCGAAACCCTGTGCGACGGCGTCAAGCAGGCGGTGGTCAGCAAAAAGAAGGGGTGGTTCTCCAAGCTCAAGGACGATGTTTCGGACTTTGGCAGCGCGGTCAAAACCTCTGTTTCGAACGCCGTCAGCGCGGCAAAGAAAAGCTATCAGAATCACGGGACCGTATATGATATCGTGGAATACGGCAAGGGCGCGGTCAAGATCGGCAAGAGTATTGTCAAAATCGCCGGAGCAGTTGCCGCGTGCAGCACCGTTGCGGGAATTCCGGTTGCACTCTGTATCATTACCAGCGCAGGAAACGATATTGCAAGCGCAAGCGCGGATATAGTCCATGTTGCGCGTGATGAGTACGACGAGGTGGGGAAAACAAATTACCTGAAGGATCTGCTGAAGAAGAACGGCGGAGAGCTGGGCGAAATGCTCGGAAACAAGAAAGCCGGTGAGAAATTCGGCGAGCTGGCCTATACGGGACTGGATATGGTGTCGCTCCTGAAAGGCACGGAGAAAATGCTCAAGTCGTTCGGAAAGCTCAATACGGATCTGACGGGCAAGACCGGATATTCCTTTTTGTGGGGCCAAACCTCGTTTGAAGACGTCATCGGGAATGAGTTCAAATGGTACAAGCCGGATGAATGGCTCCGGAGCAAGTTCATGAACGCTGATTCGACGGCGAATTTCGTGATCGAAGCGGCCAAAAATGTGAAGTCTTTCTATAAGCAAAGCAAAAAATATGTGGATGAGATGCTGGAATTTGCGTTCCGGTAAACACCAGTAAGGGAGGATATGTATTATGTATAAGGATCTGCTGCCGATCGGAAGCGTGGTCGCTCTGCAGGGCGCCACACGGAAATTGCTCATTATCGGCACAATCGTTCATGACGAGCAGACAAACACCACGTATGACTACATTGGCGAACCGTTCCCGGAGGGGTATATCGATGCGGAAACGATGTTCCTGTTCCAGCATGAGGATATTGATTCGGTTCATTTTCTGGGCTACATCAACGCAGAGGTGCAGAGCTATCAGGCAAGCGTGAGAGAAGAGCTGGAGAAAAACGCAGAAAAAGCAGACAGCTGAATTTGAAGTTTAAAATTTATAAAATATAAATAGGAGGAAATGATCATGGCATTGATTCAGGTAACACCCGAGGTGTTGAATTCCAAGGCGACAGAGGTCCGCAATCTCCGCAGTCAGCACGACGAGACGGTAGTTCTTTTATCCCACAAAAAAGCCGACAGTTATATCCACATTGATGTGGAGTTTGGAGAGGGCGAGGGCAAGATTCCGGTAGATAGTATTGCTAAAAGAGCCGAAGCGTACAAGCCCAAAGAAAAAGTGACCTACAAAATGATTAAGGAGTACATAGAAGCGAAATACGGCTTCAAAGTACATACCGCATATATCGCAGAGGTAAAGAGAGATTTAGGCTTGCCAATGTATGATGCTCCTAATGCGGTAGAAGAATTGAAACAGCCGAGGAAGCATCCGACACCAGAAAAGGTAGAAGCAATCAAAGATGCACTTCGGTATTTTGCAGTGATATAAAACTTTACTTACAATCGAATATTTCTTACATAGCCGTTTATTCATTTATTTGAGTAAGCGGCTTTTTTCATCCCTATTTTTCGGAATAGGGATATTTTTTGTAGAAGGAGGAGGTTTATTTGAATACACAAATCATTGCCATTGCCAACCAGAAAGGCGGCGTTGGCAAAACAACAACCTGTGCCAACTTGGGAATAGGTCTGGCACAGGCCGGAAAGAAAGTGCTTTTGATCGACGGGGACCCACAAGGAAGCCTGACAATCAGCTTGGGAAATCCGCAACCGGACAAACTGCCATTTACACTGTCGGATGCAATGGGCAAAATTCTGATGGATCAGCCTATACGCCCCGGAGAAGGTATTCTGCATCATGCAGAAGGCGTTGACCTGATGCCTGCGGATATTCAGCTTTCCGGTATGGAGGTTTCTCTGGTAAACGCCATGAGCCGTGAGACTATCTTGCGGCAATATCTGGACACGCTGAAGGGGCAATACTCCCATATCCTCATCGACTGTCAGCCCTCCCTGGGGATGCTCACGGTCAATGCGCTGGCCGCTGCGAACAGGATCATTATTCCCGTTCAGGCGGAGTATCTGCCCGCCAAAGGGCTGGAACAGCTGCTCTCCACGGTAAACAAGGTAAAGCGGCAGATCAACCCCAAGCTCCAGATAGACGGTATCCTGCTGACGATGGTGGACAGCCGAACCAACTTTGCCAAAGAGATCTCCGCGCTCCTGCGGGAGACCTATGGCGGCAAAATCAAAGTATTCGGCACAGAGATCCCCCATTCTGTCCGGGCTAAGGAAATCAGCGCCGAGGGAAAAAGCATTTTTGCCCATGATCCCAGCGGCAAGGTGGCTGAGGGCTACAAAAATCTGACGAAGGAGGTGTTGAAACTTGAAAAGCAGCGCGAAAAAAATAGAGCTGGCCTCGGTAGATGATCTGTTTTCCACCGAAGAAGGCCGCCAGGATGCAAAGCTGGAAAAGATTCAGGAAATTCCGCTGTCTGAACTGCATCCGTTCAAGAACCACCCATTCAAAGTCAAGGATGACGAAGCCATGATGGAGACTGCTGACAGTATTAAGCAATATGGCGTTCTTGTTCCGGCGATTGCCCGACCGGACCCGGAGGGCGGTTATGAACTGGTAGCTGGACACAGGCGGCACAGAGCCAGTGAGCTGGCAGAAAAGGAGACTATGCCGGTCATTGTTCGGGATTTGGATGATGATGCCGCCACGATCATTATGGTTGACAGCAATCTGCAACGAGAAAGCTTGCTCCCAAGTGAAAGGGCCTTTGCCTATAAGATGAAGCTGGATGCCATGAAACATCAGGGGGAGCGAGTTGATTTAACTTGTTCCCAAGTTGGGAACAAGTTAGAGGGCAAGAAGTCCAGTGAGATTTTGGCAGAGCAAGTAGGTCAGAGTAAAAACCAGATTTTTCGCTATATCCGTCTGACAGAACTGATTCCTGAATTGATGGATATGGTGGATGAAAAGAAGATTGCCCTGAACCCGGCTTATGAGCTGTCCTTTCTCAAAAAGGAGGAACAGTTAGACCTGCTGGACGCGATGGACAGTGAACAGGCTACACCTTCCCTTTCCCAAGCCCAGCGGCTCAAGAAGTTCAGTCAGGAGGGGCATCTCTCTATTGATGTGATGAGGGCTATTATGGGTGAGGAAAAGAAAAGCGATCTGGATCGTGTCTGTCTCTTATACACATCTCCGAGCCCACGAGACCGGAGCCTATCTCGT